>ERZ827168.54-NODE-54-length-183496-cov-61.226029_pt1 | contig 183496 bp, 201 predicted proteins | sample MGYA00519868_ERZ827168 | MGnify/ENA primary metagenome ERZ827168 (study PRJEB31778, sample SAMEA3449271) | human gut metagenome | biome: human gut; feature: human-associated habitat; material: faeces | place: United Kingdom | collected 2010/2012 ... | reverse complement strand
ATTATAAACTATCCAGATATGCATGCTATCTTATCGCTCAAAATGGTGATAGTAGAAAGAAAGTTATAGCTCTTGCTCAAACATATTTTGCTATTCAAACTAGGAAACATGAATTATTAGAGCAAGAATATAATAATTTAAATGAAGATGAAAAAAGATTATATAGGAGGAGGCAAAAAAGAGACGGCAATAAAATTTTATATAAAATAGCTAAAGAAAAAGGAGTTAAAAACTTAGATAAGTTTACTAATGCAGGATATAAAGGATTATATAATGGAGAAACAGCAAATGATATTGCAAAACGAAAAGGTTTAAGATATAGCGAAGATATATTAGATAATATGGGTAGTGTTGAATTAGGTGCTAATATATTTAGAATAACTCAAACAGAAGCATTACTTGAAAAACAAGAAGAACCAAATGAAAAAATTGCCACAAATACTCACTACAAAGTGGGAAAAACAGTTAGAAAAGCAATTGAAGATTTAGGCGGTACAATGCCTGAGGATTTGCCAACACCAGATAAAAGTTTAAAAGAATTAGAAAAAGAAAATAAAGATTTAATAATAATAAAATAGCAAATATAATAAAAATGAAAATTAGTAATGTCACTCTATTGTCACATTATAATGTTATATTATATTTGTATAAATTTATTTTATATAATATAATTTATGTAGGAGGAAAATATGAGTAAAGATAAACCAATACTTAGTTTAAAAAAAGTTAGTAAATTCTATTATAATAAAGGGCTTGTTGCATCCGGTTTTAGTAAAATATCTTTAGATTTTTATTTAGGAGAATTTGTTGTAATAACTGGAGAAAGTGGATGTGGAAAAAGTACTCTTTTAAATGTATTATCAGGTCTTGATACATATGAAGAAGGAGAAATGTATATTAATGGCATGGAAACAAGTCATTATAGTAATGAGGAAGCAGAGCATTATCGTAAAAGTTATATAGGCAATATATTTCAATCATTTAATTTAGTAAGTAGTTATACAGTGTATCAAAACATTGAGTTAGTTCTTTTGTTAAATGGTTTTAAGAAAAAAGATATTAAAAATAAAGTTATTGAATTAATTAAGGAAGTAGATTTATACAAATATAGAAATAGTAAAGTTTCTCATTTATCTGGAGGTCAAAAACAGAGAGTAGCAATTGCAAGAGCACTTGCAAAGGATGTACCTATAATAATCGCTGATGAACCAACAGGTAATTTAGATCGCAGATCTGCAGGTGCTATAATGAAACTTCTTGCAAAAGTAGCAAAAGATAAACTTGTAATTGTTGTAACTCATAATTATGAAGATGTTGAGGATCTTGCTACTCGTAAGATTGAAATGCATGATGGAAAAGTTCGTGAGGATATAACAATTAAACCTTATGAAGAAAGTAAAGTAAGTCTTCATGAATATAAAAATATTAGTTTTTTAAATAAAATTAGACTTGGAGTAAGAAATACATTTAATTTACCTATGAAGTTTATTTTACTTTTAATGGTATTCTTATTAATTACTTTTGCTTTCTTAGGAATATATTCTTCGTTTAGAAAAGCAGAGTATGAAGAAAATAAAAATGGTTATAACTATTATTTTAGTGATTTATCTGATGAAAGAATTGTAATTAAAAAAAGTGATAATAGTGTAATTACAAATGAAGAATTAGATAAAATAAGTAAACTTAATTATGTAAAATCAGTAGTGAAGGATGATATAATTTTAGATACTACATATAGTTTAACTGATGATAATACTTTTTGGTTTTATGGTAATGTAAAAAGTATACGTGAACTAAAATCTAACATTGAGGGTCAAAAACCTATTAATGATAATGAAATAATATTAGAAACTAATAAAAATAATTATTATGTTTCAACTTTAAAAGATAAGTTAAAAGAAACAAAACTTAGTTTAAGAAATGCAGATAATATATCAAGTTCAAATAAAGATTTAAAAGTAACAGGATTTGTTCTTAAAGATAATGAATATGATAATGATATTTTTTATGTAAGTGATGATGTATTAGAAAAAATTAAAATAAATAGTTATGAAAACTATAGTAAGGTTACAATTACCTTAAATAATCAAAAAGTAGATTTACTTTATAGTGTTAGTGATAAAGTACCTAAAGGAAAAGCAGTTGTTCCATATGAACTTAATGTAATGTGTAAATATAGTTGGTGTAAAAATAATATATTGAATATTAATGTTAAAAATATTTATTATGAAAATAATATAGATTTAGAAATTAGTGATATGTATTTGAAATATAATTTTGAACATTTAACAGGTGTTAAAGATTATGAAAATAATAACTCTGTAATATATATTTCTAAAGAGGATTATTTATCTTTATTTAATATGGGAACTTATCAATCATCAATTTATTTGAAAGATGTAAAGGATATTCCTGAGGCTAAATGTTATCTTGAATCAAATGGATTTAAGCCATTATTTATTAAAGATGCCAAAATAAATTATTCAAATGGTGTTCTCGAAGTAATTAAAATATTTAAGTTGATTGTAATGACTATTATATTTATTGTACTTTTCTTTATAGCATATTTTGTTATTAGATTAATTGAAAAATCAAGAAATGTTTATTATGCAACATTAAGAATCCTCGGAGCAACTAAAAAAGTATTAAAAAATTTAATTAATATTGAATTATTTTTAATATATCATATTGCTTTTGCTTTAATACTAGGATTATGTATTTTAGTTAAGAATAATATTATTGTTAATAATAATTTATATGATATGGTTAAATATCTTGGTATAAAAGACTATATTTTTGTATATGTTATATGTTTTGTAATGAGCATTCTTATATCATTTAGATATTCAAGAAAACTATTTGATTCATCAGCAATGAAAACTTATAGAGAGGAGGCAGAGTAATGATAAAATTAGAAAAAGTAAATAAATACTTTAATAAAAATAAAAAGAATGAAATTCATGTTATTGATAATACCTCTGTTAGTTTTGATTCTACTGGACTTGTATGTCTTTTGGGACCAAGTGGATGTGGAAAAACAACTCTTCTTAATGTTATTGGTGGACTTGACAAAGTAAAAAGTGGTAAGATTTATGTAAATGGTAAGAAAATTACTAAAAAAAGTACATACTATGTAGATAAAGAAAGAAATTTAAACATTGGATATATTTTTCAAAATTATAATTTATTAGAAAACTTAAGTGTATTTGATAATGTTGCTATAGCGCTTAAAATGGTTGGCGTAAAAAATAAAAATGAAATTGAAAAAAGAGTTAATTTTGTATTAGAAACTTTAAAAATTTATAGATATAGAAATAGACCAGCAGGAATGCTTTCTGGAGGAGAAAAACAAAGAGTAGCTATTGCAAGGGCAATTGTAAAAAATCCTAATATTTTATTATGTGATGAACCTACAGGAAACCTTGATAGTCAAAATACACTTGAAATAATGAATATTATTAAATCAATATCTAAAAATAGATTAGTAATTTTAGTAACACATGAAAATGATATAGCAAAATTTTATGCAGATAGAATAATTGAGGTTTCTGATGGTAAAATCATAAAAGATTATGAGAATAGTTATGAAGGATCACTTGATTATAAAATTGATAATAAAATCTATTTAAAAGATTTTAAAACTAAAGAGGAAAATGGTAATATAACTTTATATTTTGATAATAAGATTAAATCTAATATAACAATAATTGCTAAAAATAATAATATTTATATTAAAACAAATGGTAGTGAAAAAATTGAGGTTGTTGATGAAAACTCTAATATTGAACTAATAAATGATCATTATAGACAAATAGATAAATCAATTTATGAAAAATATGAATTTGATTTTAAGAATATTGAAACTACTAAACATAAGTATAGTTCTATATTTAATGTATTTAAAGTAATATTTTTAGGTTTTAAAAAGATACTTGATTATTCCTTTATTAAAAAATTATTATTACTAGGTTTTTTAGCCTCTGGAGCATTTATTATGTATGCTGTAAGTAATACTTTAGGAATACTTAATGTAAAGGACAGTTACTTTATTGAAAAAAATAAAAATTATCTTGAAGTGAAAATGCAAAAAATAAATATAGATAATTTTGAAAAATATGAAACATTAAATGGAATAGATTATATTTTACCTGGCAGTGGAAATGCAAATTTTAAAATTACATTTGATAATTATTATCAAACTAAAAATGCTAGTTCAACTATCTCTGGTACATTGGTTAATAAAAATTATATAAATGATTCTGATATAATTTATGGTAAAAAAACAGATAATGATTTTGATATAGTTGTGGATAAATCAACACTTAATAAATTATTTACCGGTGAAGAAAAAATAGGTATTCAAACTGGTTATTCAGTTCAAGATTTAATTGGATATAAGGTTAATTGTGGTGATTTAATATTTACTATCACAGGTATTACTGATATTGGTGATTATAGCATTTTTACAAATAAAAAATACATGATTGATATATTATATAATAGTTTAGGTACAGATGAAACTATGGTTTACGATGCTGAAACAAGTGATAAATATTTAAATTATAAATTAATTGATAATTTGAGTATTAAAAAAGGTAGACTTCCAGAAAATGATTATGAAGTTGTTATTAACATTAATAAAGAAATTGATAATCCACTTAATAGTAAATTAGAAAATAAAATTAATAATAAAAAAGTAACTGTAGTAGGTTATTATGAAGGAAATAATATGCTTGTTAATGAAAATATGATTAAATATGAATTAATAAGTAAATCTAAAAACTTAACTATAATGCCAAGTGATAGTGAAATTGCTATTGAAAACTTAAACAATGAAAATTTAAATGTTGTAAAATCTTATGACACTGCTAAAGAAAAATATTTAGATTCAAGGGAAACTGTTGTAAAATCTGGTCTTATTGCATCTGGAGTTATTTTGTTTATTTCTTTTGTAGAAATTTATTTAATGATACGTTCTTCATATCTTTCAAGGATAAAGGAAATTGGTATATATAGAGCAATAGGTACTAAAAAAAGTGATATTTATAAAATGTTTTATGGAGAAATTATTGCTATTACAACTGTAGCATCACTTCCTGGTATTTTATTTACAACTTATGCTTTAAAAACACTTCAGACAATAAGTTATTTTGAAAAAAATTATTTGGTAAATTCATTTACAATTATTTTAAGTATTTTAATTGTATATTTATTTAATATAATCGTAGGACTTTTACCAATTATAAAAATTGTTTCAAAAACTCCAGCATCAATACTAGCAAGAAAAGATGTAGATTAACTATATCTTTTTTTGTGGGACTAAAAGCTTTAATATAATAATTTGTTTACAAAAATGTAAAAAGAATATCGTAATGTTGATAAATGTTTGGTATAATAAATGTATACTTATATAATACTTTGAGGCACAAAAAGTGAGGCAAATATGTTAGAAATTAAAAATGTTAGTAAAAAGTTTATTGTAAATAATAATGAAATTAATGTATTAAATGATGTTAATATCATTTTGCCTAATAAGGGACTTTTCGTTATTAAGGGTAAAAGTGGAAGTGGAAAATCAACTTTACTTAATTTAATTGCAGGTTATGATAAACCTACCTATGGAAAAATTTATTATAATGAGGTAGATTTATGCACATTTAATGAGAATGAATTATCTTCATATCAAAGAAATGAAATTGGATTTGTTTTCCAATCTTATAATTTATTTGATAATTTAACAGTTTATGAAAATTTACTTTTTTCAACTGATGATATAAATGAAAATGTAGTTGATGAAACCTTAACTAAGTTAGAAATTAATCATTTAAAAAAGCGAAGGGTTAAACAAATTTCTGGTGGAGAAAAAGCCAGAGTAGCAATTGCAAGAGCACTTATAAAAACACCTAAAATAATTATTTGCGATGAACCAACGGGGAACCTAGATAGTAAAACCGCTGATGAAGTTTGGAATATATTAAAGAAATTAAGTAGTCAAATTCTTGTTATTGTCGCAAGCCACGATACTGAGTTAATAAAAAAATATGCAGATGTTATTTTAACTCTTGAAAATGGCTCTATTAATTACAAAGTAGAAAACATAAAAAAAGAAAATATATCTTTAAAAGAAAAGAATTCTAAAATTAAAGTTAACTTGTTTTATAAAAAAAATAGCTTTACTAATTTAATTATAGGAATAGTTTTATTTTTATTATATTCATTACTAATTATATGTTTGAATAGTTTACAAATTAATTTAAATAAATCTGAAAGTTATGTTCCTAAGGACAATAATATATTAGCAAGTCTATGGAAACGAAATGATACTGATTTTGTTGTTTTGTCTAGATATAATGATAATGATATTAAAAATGCTTCATTATACTTAGAAAAACATAATATTAAATATGATGTAATAAATGAATATAATAATTTAAGATTACAAAGAGATATATCTTTACATTTTGATTTTGAAGACCCTTATAGATTTTATAATATACTTAATATTTCAAAAATAATTTCGAAGAGTGAAAAAAACATGGATAAAGAATATATTGGCAGATATCCAAAAAATCCTAATGAAATAATGATTTCAAATTTTTATGCAAAAATTCTTACTATGGGTGTAATGCAGGATGATAAAGTTTATAAGCCAAAATCTTTTGAGGATATAATAAATGATAATTATTACATAAAATATGATGGTAGCCCTTATTCTGATGTTTACCTTAAAGTAACGGGAATTTATATGCTTGATTATGATATAAGTGAATTTGAAAAAATTAAAGTTGAAAAAAATACGGATAATCAAGGATTGACAGGTATTAAGCCAAATAAAATTATGACTTATTTTGATAATAATTATAATACCATTTATGTAAATGAAAACTTCTTTGAAACGCTTGATACTAAACCTTGCACAGCAATGGATGAATATACTTTTGAGTTTTATATTAAAGCAAATAATGAATATAAACTATTAAATTTTAAAAGTAATACATATTATGATGATAATCTTAAAGATAATGAAATTATTGTTAATAAATATATTTTGGATTTATTAACTAATAATGATTTTTCTAATGAATTTAATAAACAAAAAGAGTTAAATGAATATGATTTTGCAATTAAATATATGGAAAAACATAATTTATTAAATTCTATAGTAGAAACAAAGATTAAAGATACTTTTGGTGTAAATGGAAAAGAAGGTAGTATGGAAACTTTTTCGCTTAAAATCGTGGACTTTTTACCAAGCTATAAAAAAGACTTTAGCATAACAAATCCATACTTTTATGTATCTAAAAATGTTTTAGAAAAATATGTTGAATCTCAAAGGGAAGTATATACAATAACTATTTATGAAAATAATCCTAAAGTGCTTAATAATGCTCAAAACTATTATATTAAAAATGGCTTTGAATTAAGAACTGATTATACTAATAATTTTGAAACAATTAACAAAATTATAACAAAAATTAATCCTTATATTTGGCTCGTGAGTGCTATATTAGTTTTATTTATTTTCTTATTTAATTTTATGGTTAATATATTTAGAATTAATATTGATAAAAAAAGTATTGGTATTTTAAAATCATTAGGTTATAAAAATAGTGAAATTAAAAAACTTTATAATAATTTATTTTTAATTTCCTCTTTTGGGGCAATTCTCTTATCAGTTATTTTAAGTTTTCCTCTTAATAAAGTAATAAATATAGTTCTATCAAATTATTTTGGTTTTAAACTAAGATTAATTTTCATAAACCTATTATCTTACTTAATAATATTTATAATTTTTGCAATAGTTTATTTTTTAACAATTAGAAAACCACTTACTAAAATTACTAAAATTAATGTATGCGATATACTTAGAACTAAGGATGAGTAATATGTTGGAGTTAAGAAATATTAATAAAAGTTACATAACAAAAAATGAGAGAGTTAATGTTCTTAAAAATATTAATTTTACTTTCCCAGATAAAGGATTGTTTGTTTTAATGGGACCAAGTGGATGTGGAAAATCATCACTATTAAATATTTTAACAGGTTTAGATTCAAAATATGAGGGCAAAGTTCTTTATAATAATGAAAATATAAAAGATATTTATGATAATTATAGAAATGAAATTAGTTATATGACACAAAGTTTCAACTTATTTGATAATTTAACAGTATTTGAAAATATTAATTTATCTTTAAAACTTTTAGGTAAAAGTGATAAAACAAAAGTTGAAACTATTTTAAAAGATTTTGAAATATATAATTTGGCAAATAAAAAATGTAATACTTTATCTGGTGGTGAAAAAGCAAGAGTTTCCATAGCAAGAGCAGTTATAAAAAATCCTAAAATAATTTTTTGTGATGAGCCTACGGGAAATCTTGATGATAAAACCTCAAAACTAGTTTGGACTTTGCTAAAAAAAATTAGTGAAACTGTTTTAGTCATTATTGCTAGTCACGATGAGAAAAACTCTTATGAGTTTGGAAAGGTAATAAAAATAATCGATGGACAAATTAATGAAGAAATAATAAATAATGTAGTAAGTAATAAGAACACTTTTATAAAATATAAAACTAGTAGTAATCTTTCTTTAAATCTTTTATTTAAGATATTTAATAATAAGAAGATGCTATATATTTTGTCAATTTTAGTAATGTCTATTTCATTTATTATGTTTGGATTATTTAATAAACTTTCAAGTGTTAATATAAAGAAGGCAGAAATAAATACAATTATTAATAGTGATATTAATGAAATAACTTTGTATAAAAAAGGAAATATTAATGATTATACGATATATTTTTCACAAAATGATTTAAAGACTACTCATAAACTTTTGCAAAATAGTGATAGTTATTATGCATCCTCACTACTAAGTAATAATAATATTTTTACATTTGAATTTGAAAATACTTTAGATATTACTGATTATTATAAACTTTATAATAGTAGTGCTAATGAAAATAATGTATTTATTGATGAAAGATTATGTTCATTTAAAATTTTGGGAAGAAAGCCAATTTATGAAAATGAAATAATGATATCAAACTTTTTAGCGGATTATATAATTAGATTTGGTTCTTTTGATGAAAATGGAAATCAAATAAGTTTTAATAATTATAGTGATATTTTAGAAAGTACATTAAAAGTAAACAATGAAAAAGTGGTAATAAGTGGAATTTATATTGTAAATGAAATTATAAAAGAAAAAAACTTTATCTCTCTTGGGGACAAAGATCTTCTTCTTAAATATTTGTATACTTATTATGTTAATGAAAATTATTTTAAGATTTCTAAATTTAGTGAAAATTTTGTATCACCTGGACTATTTGACTTTAAAGTTGATGGAAAAGATGCTCAAGTATACTTATCCGATGAAGTTTTAGAAAATGAAATATATATTGACAGTGATAAAAACAAAGTTAATTTAAATATTATAGATAAAAATAAACTATTTAATGGATTTAATAATTCTTATGAATTAAATGTTGTTAAAGAAAATGGACTTATTTTAATAAATAGTAATTTATTAAAAGATTATATTTTACCTCATCAATTAATTAAGGAAATTATAGTCAAAAACTTTAATAAAAAAAGTATTACAGAATTATTAAATTATGAAAAAAATGGCATTTATTATAAATCGCAATTAACAGAATCTTTGGAAAACTACGCTATTTCTTTTGAAAATACTGTAGAAGTATTTAAAAAATTATCAATAACATTTATTTTCTTTACAATGATAGTCTTAATTTGCTATGTACATTTTTATTATAAGGAAAACGGGGAAAAAATATATTCGTTAAAAATTGCTGGTGCAAATAATAAATTTATTTATAAGATGTTTGCAATAAATAGTAGTGTTATTTTATCTGTCTCATTATTAATTTATGTGGTATTTATACTAATTTTTGTATTTATTATGAATAATATTATTTCTTTGAACATTAATTATAAAATTGAGGTGTTTAATTATAACTTTTTAAATGTTACAATTTATTTTTGTACCATGTTTATTTTCTTAAATATAATAAATTATATTAAATTAAAAAAAGTTTTGAAATAAAATGTAAAGTAGTGACAAATAAGTTTGTTAATATTTAACTAGTGTTATATAATTATACTAGGTGATAAAAAATATGAGAAATGTAGGAACAGTAGTAAGGGGAATAAGAACTCCCGTAATTAAAGAAAATTCTAATTTAGAGGACATTGTTGTAGATAGTCTTATGAAAGCTAGTGAAAGTGATAATTTTACTTTTCACGATAAAGATATTGTTGCAGTAACTGAAGCAGTAGTCGGTATTGCAATGGGAAACTATGTAACAGTTGATGAAATTGCAAAAGATATTAAAAATAAATTTGGTACTAACCATATAGGTGTTGTATTTCCAATTCTTTCAAGAAATAGATTTGCTGTACTTTTATCTGCAATAGCAAGAGCAATGGACAAAATAACTTTACAAATATCTTATCCATCAGATGAAGTAGGTAATGATATTTTAGATAAGAAAAGATTAAAAGAAAGTGGAATAAATCCATATACTGATGTTATTGATGAGAAAACATATTATGAAAAATTTGGCGATTTTAAACATATTTTTACTGGTGTTAATATGGTTGATTTCTATAAAGATTTGGTAAAAAAAGAAAATTGTGAAATAGAAATTATACTAGCAAATGATCCTAAAAAGATTTTAAATTATGAAAAAGATGTTCTTGTTTGTGATATTCATACAAGATTTGAAACAAAAGCTACTTTAAAGGAAAATTCAGATGGTATTATTTTAGGACTTGATGATATTTTAACTAGTCCAGTTGATGGAAGTGGATGTAATGAAAAATATGGATTACTTGGCTCTAATCGTTCTACTGAAGAAAGAGTTAAATTATTTCCAAGTAATGCACAAGGTTTAGTAGATAATATTCAAAGAAAATTATATGAAAAAACTGGTAAAAATATTGAAGTAATGATTTATGGTGATGGTGCGTTTAAAGATCCAGTTGGTGGAATATGGGAACTTGCTGATCCAGTAGTATCTCCATATTATACTAAAGGCCTTGAGGGAAGCCCTAATGAAATAAAACTTAAATATATATCTGATAATAAATTCAGTAATTTAAGTGGTGAAGAGTTAAATGAGGCTATTAAAAATGAAATCAGAACTAAAGATTCTAACCTTAAAGGAACAATTGCATCACAAGGAACAACACCTCGTAGATATGTTGATTTAATAGGTTCTTTATGTGATTTAACTTCAGGTTCTGGTGATAAAGGAACTCCAGTTGTATATATTTCTGGTTATTTTGATAATTATAGTGTAGACAACTAAAAAAAATTATGGTAATATGTTAATGGCTTAGCCCGTTGGTGAAGTGGTTTAACACACTGCGTTCTCAGCGCAGCATTCAGGGGTTCGAACCCCCTACGGGTTACCATTGTTAATATAAAATCTCTCTTGTAGAGGTTTTTTATTTTGCCTAAAATACTTTTTAACACATAAAAAAACTCAAAAATTGAGTTTGTTATTTAAATAGTTCACTATGACTTCCTGTGGCTACAAGCAAAAGAATTAATTTATCATCTTTGTATCTATAAACTAATAACCAGTTGGGTTCGATGTGACATTCTCCACATTCAAAATATTCTTTGCAATTAACAAGTGTGTGATTTTTAAATCCTTTTGTAAAATCTATCCCGTATTTTGTTTTTTGACTTTCTGTATTAATCATCAAGTAAATCTTTCACGAGTTCATTAATGTCGTGATATTTCTTTCTTGTAGGATCGTTTATTATTTTATCGGATTCTTGTAAAGCCTTTATTAAGTCTTTACTTAATTTTGGTTCCGAAATTTCAAAGGGAATAGATTTACTTTTTACACATTGAGTTAAAAATATATTGATAGCGGTTGTCATATTTAATCCTAAACTTTTAAATAGTGAGTCGGATTCTTTTTTTAAATTTGAATCTATTCTAATATTAAGATTAGTTGTACTGGCTATGGTTTCCATATATCTTTCTCCTTTCTATATTATTATATGACAATGTAATGACTATGTCGATATCTAATAAAATTATTATAAATAAAAAAGATGCTATTTTCTAGCATCAAATTTCTTTCTAAGTTCTGTATTTAAAATTTTCTTTCTCATTCTTAAATGATGAGGAGTAATTTCAACAAGTTCATCTTGATTAATAAAGTCAAGTGCCGCCTCTAAAGTGAATATTCTAGGTCTTTTTAGAACTACAGTTTTATCTGCATAAGCACTTCTTGTGTTTGTAAGTTCTTTTCCTTTAACAACGTTTACAGCTAGATCAACATCTTTATTACATTCACCAACAATCATACCTTCATAAACTTCTTCATTTGGTTCAACAAACATTGTACCACGGTCCTCAAGGCCACCAAGAGAATAAGCAGTTGCTTTTCCTTCTTCACTAGCAACAAGAACTCCAAGTTTTCTTTCACCTATATTTATATTTTCAACAGGTTTAAATTCAGTAAATGTATGGTTCATTATACCATAACCTTTAGTTAAAGTCATAAAGTTTGTAGGAAAACCAATAAGTCCACGTGATGGAATTTCATAATTAATTCTAATTAAGTTTCCTAAATGTGTCATATTTCCCATTATGGCGCCTCTTTGAGATAGTTCTTCGAAAACACCACCCATATATTCATCAGTTATTTCAATTTGTAAGTCTTCATAAGGTTCACATTTTACACCGTTAATTTCTTTAATAATAACTTTTGGTTTAGAAACCTCAAGTTCGAAACCTTCACGGCGCATATTTTCAATTAAGATAGATAAGTGTAGTTCTCCACGGCCTAATACCATAAAGTTTTCACTATCAATTTGTTCAACTTTTAAACTTACATCTCTTTGTGTTTCTTTGAATAATCTCTCACCAATTTTTCTTGATGTTAAGATTTTACCATCTTTTCCAGAAAATGGAGAAGTATTAACTCCAAAAGTCATTTGAAGTGTTGGTTCATCAATATGAAGTATTGGTAGGGCATTATGATTACCAACTTCAGTTAAAGTTTCTCCAACTGAAATATCTTCGAGTCCCGCAACAGCTACTATATCTCCGACTGTAGCACTTTCAATTTCTATTCTTTTTAATCCAACATAACCAAATAATTTTTGAACTCTAAAGCTTTTTTCAGTACCATCAAGTCTTATACAGTTAACCATTTGACCAACCTTAATTTTACCATTAAATACTTTACCAACACCAATTCTTCCTACATAATCATTGTAGTCAAGTAAAGCTGGTTGAAATTGAAGGGGAGCATTTTCATCTCCAGTAGGTTCTGGTATTTCAGAAACAATTAAATCCATAAGTGGTTTGAAACCTTTTTCTTGATCAGATGGGTTATTTGAAAGAGAACTTGTTCCATTAGCGGCACTTGTATAAACTGTTTTAAATTCAATTTGTTCATCAGTAGCACCAAGTTCAATAAATAATTCAAGTACTTCATCAACTACAGAGGTAACTCTTTGAGTTGGTTTATCAACTTTATTAATAACAACAATTGGTTTACAACCGGCCTCTAAAGCCTTTTTTAAAACAAACCTTGTCTGAGGCATAGGTCCTTCATAAGCATCTACTACTAAAAGTACACCATCAACCATTTTCATAATTCTTTCAACTTCACCACCAAAGTCAGCATGACCTGGAGTATCAAGAATATTAATCTTATAACCATCATAGTCAACTGAAGTAGTTTTAGCAAGTATTGTTATACCTCTTTCTTTCTCAATATCATTTGTATCCATACTTAAATTACTAATATCTTCATTTTCTCTAAATGTATGAGTATACTTGATAATTTCATCTACTAATGTAGTTTTACCATGGTCTACGTGTGCAATAATTGCAACATTTCTTTTTTTCATAAATAAATCACACCTTTTTTTCTTTTGGTATTATAGCACTAATTATTTGAAATAATCAATAGAAAGTAGTGATTTTATATTTATAAATGCTAATTTTTGTGCTAAAATGAAATTGTTGAGAGTATTTTGTAGTATAAGAGGTTTTTATGAAAGATGTCACTAAAGAAATGATTAAAATTTTTAGATTAAAGAAACTGGGTTGTGACTTTATGGGATATGAGTTTGTCAATCCTAATGAACTTAGTTTTCATCATTTAATTGTTGCTAGAAAAGATTCTCAAGTTTTAGGTATTGGTGATGGCTATTTATTTTGGAATGGTGCAATCCTTAGACAAAAAACTTCACACGATTATCTTCATTTAATTGAAAGAATTGATCGCGATAGATTTAATTATATTACTTGTCAAATGATTGATGAAAACACTGCAAATATGATTATGTATGAAAATTTAAAAAAGATTAATGATTGTTTAGAGGGATTTGAAAAAGAACACTGTGGACATTATAATAAAAAGCATCCTAAAGATCCTCTTATAAAGGAAGCTTATACACGTAGACTTATAAAAAAATAAACGATAACTTGAAAATAGTTATTTTTTTTTATATAATGTTATTAGAAGGTAGGTATATATGAAAAAAAGTTATATTATAGGTATTATAGTGGCTGTTATAGTAGTAATTGGTATATCACTAGGTAGTGGCTATAATAAAATGGTTAAAGAAAATGAAAATGTTGAAAGTGCTGCAGCACAAATTGATGTACAACTTAAAAGAAGAACTGATTTAATTCCAAATTTAGTAAATACTGTAAAAGGTTATATGACTCATGAACAAAAAGTTATTGATAATATTACAACTGCTCGTGAAAATTTAGTAAATGCAAGTACTGTTGAGGATAAAGCTAGTGCTAGTGAAGAGCTTACTAAAGCATTAAATAACTTATATGTAATTGTGGAAAATTATCCTGATTTAAAATCAAATACTAATTTTATAAATCTACAAGATGAACTTGCAGGAACTGAAAATCGTATTGCTGTTGCTAGAAAAGATTATAATGATGCTGTCAAAGAATATAATAATCTTGTTAAAACATTTCCTAATAATTTAACTGCTTCTTTATTTAATTTCAAAGAAAAATCTTATTTTGAGGTTAATAACTCTGATAAAGAGGTTCCAAATGTATCTTTTGAATAGAATTAAGTTTTTAATTCTATTTCTTTTATTAGGTATTTTAAATGTAAATGCAATAGTTAGTCCAACAAAAGAGTTTTATGTTAATGATTATGCAAATATTTTGTCTTCGGAAACTGAAAAATATATTATAGATAAAAGTAGTCAACTTGCAAATATTGATGGTACACAAATAGTTGTTGTTACCGTAAATAATTTAGAGGGTGATACAATTGAAAATTATGCAAATACCTTATTTAGAAATTTTGGTATAGGGGACAAAACTAAAAATAATGGTTTACTTCTTTTACTTGCTCTTGAAGAAAGACAATTTAGGGTAGAAGTAGGGTATGGGCTCGAGGGAATTTTACCTGATGGTAAAACCGGTAGATTTCAAGATACTTATATTATTCCATATTTAAAAAATAATAAATGGGATGAAGGTATTAAAAATGGTTATGATGCATTTTATAAAGAGATTATTGTTCAAAACAATTTGAATTTAAATTATAATGAACCATATGCAAATGGCTATAGTGATTCTACATTTATTATAGGAATAGGTATGTTTCTTGGATTTATAATAGGCTTAATAATTCGATATATGGGGTTTAGTAAAATAGCTGTTTTTACAATTATTTATTTTTTTGCAAATACATTTATATCTCAAACTGGAATTAAAGTAATATCTGATTTATTTTCAGTTTATAATTTAATGGGTTATTTTTTTGGTTTATCAATTAATATTTTATCTGGTATAGGTTCAGGTTCTGGCTATTATGGAGGCGGTTCATCTTTTGGAGGATCATCTGGTGGTTCATCCGGAGGATTTTCTGGAGGAGGAGGTTCTTCAGGTGGTGGAGGATCCACACGAGGATTTTAATAAAAAACACTTGCATTTTATAAAAAAATATAGTATATTATAAATGAACACGAAAGAGTGTTTTTTTATTGGAGGAATTATGACAAAAGAAAATGAAAAAACAAAAAACGTTAAAAAAGTAAATGCTACTAAGAAAAAAAATGTAAAAGCGCCTAAAGAAAGTTATTTAAAAGGCGTTAAAAAGGAAATGAAACTTGTTAAGTGGCCAACTTTTAAAGAGGTAATTAAGTATACTATTGCTACTGTTATTATGTGCTTAGTCGTATGTGGATTTTTCTTATTACTAAATTTACTTTTATCTTTAGTGAAAGGATGGATTAACTAATGGAAGAACAAAAAAAAGAATGGTATGTAGTAAATACCTATTCTGGACATGAACTTGCAGTAAAACAAAAACTTGAAATGCGTACTGAAAGTATGGGTATGCAGGATTATATTTTTAGAGTAATAATACCAGAAACTACTGAAGTTGAAGTAAAAGATGGTGTTAAAAAAGAAAAAGTTAAAAAAATGTTTCCAGGTTATATTTTAGTGGAAATGATAATGACTGATGAAGCTTGGTATATTGTTCGTAATACGCCGGGTGTAACAGGATTTATCGGTTCAAGTGGAAAAGGTGCAAAACCAACACCACTTCCACCTCAAGAAATTGATAGAGTTCTTGCTACTATGGGAATGAGTAGAGTAAATATTGATAATGAAATGAAAGTTGGTGACAATGTTAATATTATTGATGGTCCATTCAATGGTATGAGTGGTAAAATTGATAGTATTGATGCTGAAAATAATCGCCTTACAATTATTATTGATTTATTTGGCCAAGAAACTTCAGTTGATGTTGAAAATTATCAAGTTAGTAAATATTAAAATTAATCTTTATAGGTTAATTTTTTTTTACAATAATTTTTAAATATAGTATAATATTAATGTAGAAAGGTACTTTTATGAAGAAAAATTTAATAATTGGAATAATTTGTTATGTAATTACGGGAGTATTAACAATATTTTTTTTAGCAACCTCGGTTAGTGTAAAATTAATTATGCCTGAATTTAAAAAGGTAATTGTTTTATGTGTTGCATCAATATTTACTTACTTTGGCGGAAGATTTTTAACTAAATACTATAATTCAAAGAAATATATGAAAATAAGTATTTGGGTAATATTTATTCTTTATTTATTATTACTAATTAATTTTATAGTTTTAGGAAATAATTTTGGTAGAAATTTTGAATTTATTTTCACAGCCTCAAAAGATACAATTAAATCTTATTTTGATAACAACTTTAATATTATTCCATTTAATACAATTAAAAATTATTTAGATAATTCAGGGATTTATTTTGATATTAAGCTAGTTTGTATAAATTTATTAGGTAATTTACTATGTTTTATGCCTTTTGCATTTTTCTTAAAATATTTATTTAAAAGAGAAAACAAATTTATTAACTTTTTATTAACAATTGTATTAATAGTTATTTCTTTTGAACTTATTCAGCTATTAACACTTTCTGGATCATTTGATATTGATGATATTATACTAAATACTTTAGGAGCAATATTATTTTATCTTTTTATAAACTTAAAAGGCATTGATAAACTACTTAGAAATATATTCTTTTTAGAAAAAAATAAAATTAATGGGAAAGATTTAGTTAAACCTATATTAGCTTTATTTATTTTTATCGTAATAATAATTTCTATTATATTTATATTTATTAAAAAAAGTAATGATAGTAATCAAAAGTGGAATGAAGTGTATAATCCTTTGATAGAGTTTAGTTATGATAAGACTTGTAGTGAAAATAATATGTTTTATGAAGATGAACTTTTTGAATATTATTTTGATTGTTATGATAAAGATAAATTTTATTTAATTGTTAATAAAAAAGATAAACTTTTAATAAATGATTTTTTAGATAATTCTAAATATGTTTATGACATAGAAAAACTAACTTGGAAGTTAAAACAAAATAATATAGAGTACTATACTAAACATAAAAATCCACATTATATTTTACATTTACCAAAGTTTTATGGAGATTTTGGTTATAAAGGTGTAAAAAATGATTATGTAAATATAGTTGTTAAAGGAGTAAATACTTCGATATATGATTTGGATTTAAATTTTATACCTTTAAAAGAGGGGAAAACCACTATTGATTTTAAGGTTACAAACGAAGGTAAAGTTTATACATACACATTTGATATAACTATAAATAAAGATTTAAATTTAAAATATGAATTAAAAAATTAATCTTCACGGATTAATCTTTTTTCTATTTTAGAAATAATAAAATATAATAAATAAGAAAATATTAAGAGTATAAATACACCAGATATTACTAAATCTAAATCAAATATTTGAGAGCCATACATAATTAAATAACCAATGCCTTTTTGACAAGAAAGAAATTCTCCAGTTATAACTCCTATTAATGTTAAAGATATATTTAGTTTTAATGATGAAATAATTGTTATATATGAAGATGGAATGATTAATTTAGTAAGAGTTTGAAATTTATTTGCATTAAATGTTTTAAATAATTTAATTTTTATTTTATCAGTATTTAGAAACCCATTATACATTGAAAGAGTAGTTACAATTAAATTTATTAAAAGTGCCATAATTATGATACTTTTAATATTTGCTCCGAATATAATTAAGATTATTGGTCCTAAAGCTACTTTAGGAAGTGCATTTAAAATTACTAAAAATGGTTCAAATATTTTAGAAAAAGTAGGGTATTCATAAAAGATAACTGCAATTAATATACCAAGTATTCCCCCGAGTAAAAATGAAATTAAAACTTCATATAGTGTTGTAAATATATGTGAAAATAAATTACCTTCGATACATAGTTTTTTAATAGTTAAATAAATTTTTGATGGACTTGAATATATAAATGAGTTAATTATACCTTTTCTAGTTAATAATTCCCATATAAATAATAAAAAAAATACAATTAGAATTCTAGCTAGTTTTATTAAAAAACTTTTCCTTTTCATAGTTTTTAAATATAAAGTTTGATTACTATATTTCATCTAAATCCCTCCATATTTTATCATAATAATCACTAAATTCTTTACATTTACGATTATTTATTGGTGTGGATTTATTTTCCATTTTAATGTCATAAATTTTTTTGACTATACTAGGTCTTTTGGAAAGAACTATTATTTTATCACTTAAACTTATAGCCTCCGCAATGTCATGAGTAATCATAATAACAGTTTTCTTTTCTTTTTTAATTATATTATAAACATCCTCAGAAACGCTTAATCTTGATTGATAGTCAAGAGCGGAAAAAGGTTCATCTAAAAGAAGTATATCAGGTTTAATAGCAAGTGTCCTGATTAGAGCAACTCTTTGCTTCATACCACCAGAAAGTTCTTTCGGATATTTATAGATAAAATCTTTTAAACCATATGTTTCTAAAAGTCTTTTTGTATATTCAATATTTTCTTTTGTTTTAATCTTTTTTAAAGATAAACCCAAAGTTGCATTATCTAGAATATTTAAATATGGAAGAAGTGCATCTTCTTGAAGCATATAACCAATTATAGGATTTTCTTTATAAAATTTGATAGTACCATTTGTTTTTTCAAGTAAACCGGAAATAATATTAAGTAGGGTTGATTTACCACATCCTGAGGAACCAACAATTGCAATAAACTGTTCATTATTCACATCAAAAGATATACTTTTGATAGCATTTATTTCACCATTTAAAGTGTTAAATGTTTTAGATATATTATTAATTTCTAATAATTTTTGCATTTTATCACCTACGATATTTTATGCATTATTTGTATTTTAATCTATTTAATAAGTTTAGAATTCAACTAATAGTTGAGTAAATTCAATGATTAGTTTATTGTTTTTTTAACTTATTTATTTTATTATGTATTTGAAAGGAGTAGAGTAAGTATGAAAAAAATAATATATTTAATAATTGGTATTTTAGTAGGAGGATTGCTTTCATATTTTATATTTAATAAAGTTGAAACTTTAGAAAAACTTCCTAAACCCGAAGTTACTGAAGGTGAAAGAGGTATGCTTGGTATTGATAAAAATATCAATGAACAGACTATTGATAAGTATCTAGGAAGAAGTGATTCAGTTTATCGTGATATGAGAATGCTTTCAGATCCAGGTAATTATGAAGCTATTGGTGGTGATTCAATGCTTTCTGGAACAATAAAAGGTTTTGAGATAATACCTTATCCATATTTAACTAAAGTAAAAGGGCTTCCTGAGGCTGTTGGAAAAACTTATGAAGGAAAAACTTTATTTACAGAAAATAAAGATGGAACATATTCACCAAATTATAAAGAATCTATGGAATTTTTAGAAATGTATTTTCCTAAAGATAAAAATATTTTCTTAATATGTGGTGGCGGTGGATATGCCGGTATGACAAAAAAACTTTTGGTATCACTTGGATGGGATGAAAATAAAATCTATAATATAGGTGGATATTGGTTCTATGATGGTGATAATAATATTCAAATCAAAAAAGAAGAAAATGGAAAAACTATTTATGAATTTTGGAAAGCAACTTATCACGATATTAATTTTGATAATTTTACGGAGATTAAATAATGAAAAAATTATTAATAGTATTATCTTTATTATTAATATTATGTGGTTGTCAAAAAAAAGAAAATATAGAAAAGTTTTATTTAAATGATAGTTATTATGGTTCCTCTGAAATAAGAGATATTAAGGCAGATGATTTAAAATCAGAGGATAGTTTTTTACTATTTACTTATAATTATTATTGTTCATTAGCAATTCCTTGTGATGAAATATTTAAAAGTTTTTCTAAAAATGAAAATATAGAAATACTTTCTATGTCAATTGATGAATTTAAAAAAACATCATATTATAAAACTGTGAAATATGCTCCATCAGTATTAATAATTAAAGATGGTAAAATTGTGACTTTCCTTGATGCAGAAAAAAATAGTGATATTGAAAAATATCAAGATATAGATAAATTTACTGAATGGGTAAGTAAATATATATATTTAAAAAAAAATTAGAAATTTAAATTCTAATTTTTTTTAATATTACTTATTGAAAATAAAAATAATTGTTGTTATAATTGATATGATAGATGATAATATCAGAGGAGGATAAAAATGGGAAATATTAGTGCATTTATTAAAAAGACAATTGCAAATAAAAATACTGTTACTATTTTGCTTGTACTTGCAGGAGTAGTTGTACTTTGGTTCTTTTATAATATGAGAGTTAAGGAGGCAACAACACCAATTAAAGTACCTTATGCAAAAGAAGAACTTCACGCTACTGATGAAATAACTGAAGATAAAATAGGAATGGTAGAGGTTAATAGTAAACTTTTAAAAACTGCTGATATAATACAAAATCAAGGTTCTTTAATTGGATATTATATTACAACAGGAACATCAATTCCAAAGGGTGGATTATTTTATAAAACTCAGGTTGTTACAAAAGCTGAATTACCAAACTCAGTTTTTGATGATATTCCTGATAAACATACAATTTATAGTATGTCAGTAAATAATCATACAACATTTGGTAATTCAATATATCCTGGTGATAAAATTGACCTTTATTTAAAAGCCACTGATGATTCTGGAAAAATTATGTTTGGAAAGTTTATTGAAAGTATATCAGTTCTTGGTGTTCGTGATAGTAGTGGTAAAGATGTTTTTGGTTCAACTGAAACAAGAACTCCTGCAGAACTTTTATTTGCAGTACCAAATGATATGTATGAATTATTAATGAAAGCTGGTTATGTATCTGGAATTACTCTTGTACCTGTTCCAAGAAATAAACATTATACTGATTTAAATGCTGATACGGTTACAATTGATTACTTAAAGAATTTCATTTTAGCAAAAACTGCTACATTACCAACAGAATAAAAAGGAGTGATATTTTGTGAAAGATACAATATTTTCACAGTTAGATTTTGGACCTATTACTGAGTTTTTAAACGATGATAATATTACCGACATTTCATATTCAAATGGCGGTAATGTTTGGTTAAAAACCCTTGATAAAGGTATATATATGGTTAATAGACCAGAAATAAATAATGCGTTAATGGAAAAACTTGCTTTTCAATGTTCAAATGTTATGGGAACAACATTTAATATGGCTCATCCATTTTTGGATGCTGAAAGTACTGAACTTCGTCTTAACTTTGTTCATGAAAGCATTGCCACTAATGGAATAGCGTGTGTTATAAGAAAAACACCTGCAAAAATAAGGTTAAATAAAAATAAATTATTAAGTGAAAAGTATGTTACTGAAAATATTCATAATTTTTTGATTTCTTGTGTTAAAGCACATTGTAATATTTTAATTTCAGGAGAAACTGGTTCAGGTAAAACTGAACTTGCAAAGTATCTTGCTTCGAATACTGAAGAAAATGAAAAAATTATTACAATTGAGGATACTCTAGAATTACACCTTGATAGAATATTCCCACATAGGGATATAGTTGCAATGAAAACAAATAATATTGCATCATACTCTGATGTACTTGTTACTTGTATGAGACAGAACCCTAAATGGATATTACTTTCCGAAGTTCGTTCTGCGGAAGCAGTTACAGCAGTTCGTAACTCAATTTCATCAGGACATAACATAATATCAACAATACACTCAGATAGTGCAAGTCATATTCCAATGCGTATGTATTCACTTCTTGAAAGTAATCAAGACATTGAACAGTTCTTAAAATCTATTCATAGATATGTACAAATTGGTATTCATGTTAAGGGTTATATGAGTGCGGAACTTCAAAGGTTCCAACGTGAAATAGTTGAGGTTGTTGAGTTTTATGTAGATGAAAATAATGAAGCAAAATCAAACATAATTTTTTCTAAAAGTTTAGATGGAACAATTAATTATAATAAACCAACTAAATACTTAAAAGATTATTTTGGAGCACAAGGAAAAGCTTTGGACGAATCATTATTTAGTGAGGCAAAAAATAGTGTTTCAAAAGAGGATAATGTAAATCAAAATGTTGAATTAGATACATTATAGAAAGGAGTTTTATGATAGAATTTATTATATTACTGTTTCTGGGAATTTTTATAATTTTATATCGTAAAAATCCTGGTGAGAATGTATATAAATTTTTTATAACTACGGCATCTGAGGCATACGAAAAATATGCACCATATTCATTTAAAACAGTTAGAGCAAAAGCAAAAGAGTTAGGACAGGAATTTACTACTAGGCAGTATATTTCTCAAATAGTTATTTTTGCGGGATTCGCTGGTGTTGTTGCATATTTATATTTTTATAATATTTTATTATGTATTTTATATGCTGTACTTGCTATATCAGTTATTCCATATTTAGCATATTTAAGATGTCAAAGAATATATTCAGAATTTATATTTGAACAAATTGAAACATATACTACCAATGTAATAATGGAGTTTAATACAACACAAAGCTTTGTTAAATCTCTCGAGGGTGTTAGAGACTCCGGTATAATCGAAGAACCAGTCCTTGGCGATTTAAGAAAAATGATTGATATGTCATACCAAAATGGTACAATTGATGAATCAATTGATTATTTTAATAAAAAATATCCATATTATATGGTAAAAAATATGCATCAATTATTCTTTCAAATTACAAAAGAGGGTGCTAGAGATGCTGGACAAAGTTTGGAAAATATGGCAATGGATATAGATGCTCTTGTTGAAGGAGTATATAGAGATCAAATGGATAGAAAACAATTTCATTCTAAATTTATTAAATTTGGTTTAGCATTATTTTTCTTAATACTTGCTGTTCAGTATATGTATGGTTCTGAAAGATATATTGAACTTTTGGATTTATGGTATGTACAAATTATTTTACACGCTATTATAATTGTTAATGCTTTATTCCTTTTAAAGGGAGAAAAGTATTACAATGAAGATGTGGGGGTAGAATAATATGTATTATGAAATAGTTATTTTAGGTGTAATTATATATGGAATAATGTTTGCTACAGGTCAAATTAGTTTTAGCAAACTTGTTAGTGATAACGAAGCAATATTTAGAAAACTAAAGGAAAGTGATTGGGACTTTTATGTAAAGGCTAGATATGGTAATGCTGTTAATCCTGATATATTATTTAACCAAAGGGTTAGAAATGGTTTAATTACTTTAATACTTGCATTTTTGTTATCAATAACTGGTGGTTTTTCCGCTATAAAGATTGTACTTGCTTGTGCTGTAGGATATGGTGTATTTAAATTAACATATATTAATTTACAAAGTTATTATAAAAAGCATATTTCCCAAATTGATTCACTTTTACCACATTATTTAAAAAGTATTGAGATTTTAATTCAACATTATACTGTTCCAGTGGCAATAGGTAAATCAATTAATGATGCACCAGAGATATTTAAACCTGGACTTCAAGATTTAATAAATGCTATTAACTCTGGAGATGATTCAATTAATCCGTATATGGAATTTGCTAAAACATATCCGGTAAGAGATAGTATGAGAATGATGAGACTTTTGTATAGATTAAGTTTAGGAAGACAAGAAAGAAAACAGGAACAATTATTAACGTTTTCAAAGTCAATCTCATCATTACAGCAAAAAGCAAGAGAAACAAGATATAAAAATAGACTTGATAAAATGGAAGGTATGACAATGAAAATGCTTATTACTACAGGTATAGGTGTTATGATTGTTTTAATACTAGCCGTTCTACAAATGATTAATTTATAATGTAAAGTATATTGATAAAAATAAAAAAAATTGTTATAATAAAAATATAAAATAAAGGAGGAATAAATTATATGAAAGAAGCTACTGGTGAATTAAGTACAACGGTTATTACTGTAGTTGCTATAGCAGCAATATTATCATTATTTACTGTTTTCTTATATCCACAATTAAAAGGTGCAATTTTAGCAAGAACTCACTGTGCTCAAGCAGTTGCATGTGAGGGAACAGGTAATGATAGAAAGTGTAGATTTTATGATGATGATGGAATTACATTAAATGAAACAGTAATTACTTGTCCGGAACAAGATCAAGCTGAAGATGGTAAATAAGGAGTAAAATAATATGAAAAGGGCTACGGGAGAGCTATCAAATCTAGTTGTTGTTGTAATTTGTGTGGCTATTCTAATAGCCTTTTTTTACTTTACTATTTGGCCAATGATTAAAAATAATTATGTTATGCAAACTAGTTGTGAAAAAGCAAAATGTTCACCAGAACCAGATAGCGATGGAATGGTTAAATGCTATTTGGATGGTAAAGAATTTTTGTGTAATTATAAGGGGTAAAAGATGAAGGAAAGTATAGGCGGAATACAATTATTTTTAATTGTTGTTATATTAGTTTTAGCTTTTGCGGGAATTATGTCACTTACAATTAATCAATCTAATGCATTTGCTATAAAAGATCAACTTGTATCTATTTTGGAAAGTGCTGGTGGATTTGATACTAGTGCTGAATGTGTAAGTGGTTCTTGTAACACTAGCTTAAAAGATCAAGAAACTTTACAAAAAATTATTGATTCACTGGATAGTAACTCCTATAGACAAACTGGATCTTGTGAAATGATAGAGGAAAATTTAAATAAACATACTAATAAAGCCGTGGTAGTGGGCTATACCCGTACTGGTGAAAAAACTATAACTGGAAAGAAAGATTCATTTTGTATAGCAAAGATACCTGCTCAAAAGACTAATAGTGAAGATACTCTGAAAGGTTATTATTATCAAATATATGTTTTTTATCAATTAGATATTCCAATTGTAAATTCATTATTTAATTTTAGAGCAATTGGCGAAACAAAATTATTATATAGATAGGAGAAAAAAATGAATGTTATTATTTCAAATAAAAATGAAAGTGTTTTAATGAGCTTAGGTATTGATGTAATAAAAACTTTAAATGGAGTTTTTACTGTAGATGATTTAGCTGCAACTTTTAAAAATTTTTATTACAATAAAATGATACTTGATATTACAGCCATTGAGGATTATGAAAATATTAATACAATACAAAATTTATCCGTGGCATTTGACATGTCTAAAGTCATTATTCTTTTAGATGATTCTAATGTTGTATCCTCACCAATGTATTTATCAAGTTTAGTGTCTATGGGTATTTATAATTTTACAAAAAATGCTGATGCAATACCATTTTTAATAGATAATCCAAATACATATAAAGATGTTGCAAATTATCAAGATTTAAATATGCGTATGGAAGAACCTAAACTTAATGATAATGCTAAAACAAATAATGTTGGTTTTATAGGGCAAAGAATTATTGGTATTAAGAATGTTACAGAACATGCTGGAGCAACAACTCTTACATATTTATTAAAAAAACACTTAGAAAAAAATTATAAAGTTAAAGCATGTGAACTTGATAAGGGTGATTTAATATATTTTAATGATAATAATCTGGATATTAATGTTAATAGTTTTGAATTAAATAAGTATTTAAGTAATTTAAATAATAATGAAACTGAAGTTATATTAATAGATATGAATAATGCTGATGTTGAAAGTTATTTTACTGATGTGCTTTATTTAATAGAACCAGGATTAATTCAACTTAATAAATTAATTAAATTAGATAGACAAGCATTTAATAAATTAAAAGGTAAAAAGATTATTTTAAATAGAAGTGTACTTTCACAAAGTGATGTTGCTGATTTTGAAAAAGAAAGTGGAAGCAAAGTCTTTTATAATATGCCAAATGTTGATGATAAAATTGATGATAATGTAGTAATAAAAAAATTACTTAAGGAGTTAGGGTTTACAAGAATAGATGACCATGATTCAAAAGGATTTAGTTTATTTAGATAAATAATTTAAAGTAGACACTTAATTATTGACATAATTAGGTAAAAAAGGTAAAATAAAGATATGTAAAGGAGAGTTGTATATGTCAGGTATTGATAATGTTGGAAATGGTGCTTTTTGTTCTACTACTGCTGAGGTATGGCAATTCATTGGAAGAATCGTTTTAATTTTAAAAATAGTTATTCCTATTATGCTTATTGTTCTAGGAATTATAGGACTTGGAAAGGCTGTTCTTGCTGATGATGATAAAGAGATTAAAACTCAAGTTAATAAATTAATTACTAAATTTATTGCTGCAGTTGTTATATTCTTTTTACCAAACCTTGTTACAGCATGTTTCAAACTTGTTAACGGATTTAGTGAAGTTGAAGCAGACTATATGATTTGTGTAAATTGTATAAGTAGTCCAAGTAACTGTCAAGTTAGTAAGTAACCATTATATATTAAATAATGGTTTTTTATTTGTAATTTTTTCTAATATATGGTATAGTATTGTTACCAAAGGGGTGAAATTATGAATATAGGAACAGAAAATGGATTTTGTGCTAGTACTATAACAATATGGCAAGGCCTAGGTTATGTGCTTTTAATATTTAAAATTGTGTTACCAATTTCATTAATTGTATTAGGTATAATTACTCTTGGAAAAGCAGTTATATCAGATGATGATAAAGAAGTTAAAAAAGGTATCAGAGGTCTTATTACAAAATTTATAATTGCTGTTGTAATATTTTTCTTGCCAAGTATTATGAATGGTATTTATCCACTTATAACAGGGTTTGATATGGTAGAAAAGGACTATGATGTTTGTATGGAGTGTTTTACTCATCCAAAAGGAAATTATTGCTTAAAAAAAGTTGAAGTTTATAATGAAAATAATAGTAAATAAAACTATTATTTTTTATTTCAAGCTTAATCGAACAAGTGTACTTGAAATATGCTTTTAAATATGTTATATTAATTATGCAAAAAAAATAATTTTTGTGGTAGAATAATAAAAGCAAAGAAGGGATAGTATGGATAAAATTATAATAAAGGGAGCAAGGGAAAATAATTTAAAAAATATAAATATTGAACTTCCTAAAAATAAATTAATTGTAATGACTGGTGTATCAGGTAGTGGAAAAAGTAGTTTAGCATTTGATACAATTTTTGCTGAGGGTCAAAGAAGATATGTTGAAAGTTTATCTGCTTATGCAAGACAGTTTATTGGTGGTACAGAAAAACCAGATGTTGATTCAATCGAAGGATTATCACCCTCAATTAGTATTGATCAAAAATCTACGAATAAAAATCCTCGTTCAACCGTAGGAACTATTACGGAAATATATGATTATTTAAGACTTTTATTTGCTAGAATAGGTGTGCCTTATTGTCCAACTCATAAAATTCCTATTAAAAGTCAATCTATTGAGGAAATGACTAATAAAATTATGGAATATGATGGCAAAAAAATAAGCATTTTATCACCAATAATTCACGGTGAAAAAGGTATGCACGAGGAAGAAATTGAAGATGCTAAAAAAAGTGGTTATACCAAACTTAGAGTAAATGGTAACTATGTTAATGTTGATGAAGATTTTACTTTAGAAAAAAATAAAAAAGATAATATAGATATAGTAATTGATAAATTAACTGTTGCAAGTGATGAAAGAAGTAGAATTTTCGAAGATATTGAAGCCTCTTGTAAAATGGCTAATGGTAAAGTAGTGTTTTTAATTGATGAAGAAGAAATAGTTATGAGTGAAAAATATGCTTGTAATAAATGTAATTATTCTATTCCTGAACTAGAACCAAGGCTTTTTTCATTTAACTCACCTTATGGAGCTTGTGATGAATGTAAGGGTATTGGAACTAAACTTAAAATAAGCGAAGATCTTATAATGCCTGATAAAGATAAAACTTTAAATCATGGTGCACTTCTTCCTATAAATAATGATAATAATTTATATTTTAGTGCTTTAAAACAAGTGTGTAAAAAATATGATATAGATATGGATACTCCAGTTAAAAATATTTCTCGTGAAAAACTTGATATTATATTTTATGGTACAAAAGAAAAACTTGATTTTAAGTATGAATCAAAAACTGGAAATGTTAGATATGTAACAGATTATTATGAAGGCGTAGTTAATTTACTTCAGCGAAGATATATTGAAACATCTGCATCTTGGGTAAGAGATTGGCTTTCAAATTATATGGTTGAAAGCACTTGTGAAAAATGTAAAGGTACAAGACTAAAGAAAGAAGTCTTAAATGTATTTATAAATAAAAAGAATATTTATGATTTAACAGATATGAACTTAACAAAGTTAAAAAACTTTTTAGAAAGTTTAAAACTTAATGAAGAAGAAAAAAATATAAGTTTACTTGTTTTAAAAGAAATCATTAATAGACTTACATTTTTGGAAAATGTTGGACTTAATTATTTGACTTTAAATCGTAGTGCAGAAACATTATCTGGTGGTGAAGCCCAAAGAATTAGACTTGCTACTCAAATAGGAAGTAAACTTTCTGGCGTATTATATGTTCTTGATGAACCCTCAATTGGACTTCATCAAAGAGATAATCAAAGACTTATTGATAGTCTTAAAGAAATGAGAGATTTAGGTAATACTTTAATTGTAGTTGAACATGATGAAGATACAATGAGACAATGCGACTTTTTAGTGGACATTGGACCTGGTGCTGGAGAAAATGGCGGTAATGTTGTGGCTTTTGGTACTCCTGAGGAAGTTATGAAAAATAAAAATAGTTTAACCGGCAAATATTTAAGTGGAGAACTTAAAATTGAAGTGCCTAAAACTCGTAGAAAAGGAAATGGCAAATTTTTAACCATCAAAGGTGCTAAAGAAAATAATTTAAGAGATATTGATGTAGATTTTCCTTTAGGTAAATTTGTTTGTGTAACCGGTGTTTCTGGAAGTGGTAAAAGTACTTTAGTAAATGAAATACTTTATAAAACACTTCAAAATTATGTTTATAAATCAAAAGTTATTCCTGGTAAATGTGATAAAGTCGAAGGACTTTCAAATATTGATAAGGTTGTAATGATTACACAAGATGCTATTGGTAGAACACCACGAAGTAATCCAGCAACTTATGTAGGAGTTTTTGATGATATTAGAGATTTATTTACAAATACTAAAGAGGCTAAAATCAAAGGTTATGATAAGGGCAAGTTTTCTTTCAATGTAAAAGGTGGAAGATGTGAAGCTTGTCAAGGTGATGGTGTTAAAAAGATTGAAATGCATTTTTTACCTGATGTTTATGTAACTTGTGATGTATGTCACGGTAAAAGATATAATAAAGAAACTTTAAATGTAACATACAAAGGTAAAAATATTGCTGATGTACTTGATATGCGTGTAAGTGAGGCTCTAGAATTTTTTGAAAATGTTCCTAAAATATATAATAAATTAAAAGTTTTAAATGATGTTGGCCTTTCATATATTAAACTTGGTCAAAGTGCTGTAGAACTTTCTGGAGGAGAGGCAGGTAGAGTTAAACTTTCTAAAGAACTTCAAAAGAAGGCCACTGGTAAGAGTGTATTTATATTAGATGAACCAACGACAGGGCTTCATACTGATGATATTAAAAAATTACTTGAAATATTAAATAGTATTGTTGATAATGGTGATACTGTTATTGTAATTGAACATAATTTGGATGTAATTAAGGTAGCAGATTATATTATTGATTTAGGGCCTGAAGGTGGAGATGGTGGTGGTAAAATAGTTTGTACTGGTACTCCAGAGGAAATAGTAAAAAATAAAAATTCTTATACAGGTTTATATTTAAAAAGATATTTAAAATAACAAAATATTAGAACTTATTAATAGGTTTTAATATTTTTTTTGCTTTTATATATAAAGTATGTTAGTATATAATTAAGAAAGAAGGTACTATGGAAAAAATAGCAGTATTGATACCGTGTTATAACGAATCAAAAACAGTAGCCAAAGTAGTAAAGGATTATAAAAAAGCTTTACCAGAGGCAACAATTTATGTGTATGATAATAACTCTAGCGATCATACCGATGAAATAGCAAGAAAAGCTGGAGCAACAGTAGTTTATGAATATAAACAAGGAAAAGGAAATGTAATTCGTTCAATGTTTAGAGATATTGATGCCGAGTGTTACATAATGATAGATGGAGATGATACATATCCAGCCGAAAATGCAAGAGAAATGTGTGATTTAATATTATCTAAAAAGGCTGATATGGTAATTGGAGATAGACTATCCTCAACATATTTTACAGAAAACAAAAGACCATTTCATAATTTAGGAAATAAAATGGTAAGATTTTTAATTAATAAATTGTTTCATAATAATGTAAAAGATATAATGACAGGATATCGTGCATTTAGTTATGATTTTGTAAAAGGATTTCCAGTTTTATCAAAAGGATTTGAAATAGAGACAGAAATGACTATTCATGCAGTAGATAAAAACTATCATTTAGTGGAAGTTCCAGTTAATTATAAAGATAGACCAGAAGGTAGTGTATCAAAACTTAATACATATAAAGATGGTTTTAAAGTACTTAAAACAATTGCCGTACTTTTTAAAGAATATAAACCAAGAGCATTTTTTGGAATACTTGGAACACTTTTATTAATTGTTAGTTTAATATTAGGAATTCCAGTATTAGGTAATATACCTGTTCATCAAATAAGATTTGTAATTGCAAGTATATTATTCCTATTAACTTTAATGATGTATTTATCAGGTATCGTTTTAGGAGTAGTTGCTAAAAATAATAAAAAACAATATGAACTACTTATGAATTTAATGAAGAAATAATATGAAAAAATTAATAAATCAAATATTAAAATTTGGTGTAGTCGGAGGTATTGCTTTTGTAATTGATTATGGAATATTATTCTTACTTGCAAAAGTAATAGAATTAAATGAACTAATAAGCGCCGCAATATCATTTATAGTTTCTCTAACATTTAATTATTTTCTAAGTACAAAATGGGTTTTTGATGCAAAAAAACAAACACCTAAAGAAGTAATTATATTTGTTCTATTAAGTGTAGTAGGATTAGGTATTAATGAAGTACTTATATATTTAGGTACAAAGAAACTTGGAATAGATGTAATGATAGTAAAATTATTTGCTACAGCAATTGTAATGGTATATAATTTTATAACAAGAAAGCTAATTATTGAAAAACATAATTAGTTTTTATTTTATGTTGACAAGTGTATAAAATACACATATAATTAAGTTAAGAGGAGATTAAATGGAAAAGGTAAAAATAAGTAAATCATATAATTTGGAAAATGAAAGTTTTATCATTAATTATGAAGGAATAACTGAAATTAATAATAATGATTTAAGTGATGTAAATAATTTATTAACTGATTTTGTAAATAATCATAATCGTGTTGATATGGTAACAAATGTTAGAATACTTGCAACAATTTTTAAAAATTTTAATAATATGAAATTGGAAGTTTTTTCTCACTACAATGGTGTGTCGGAAAATATTAGGTACAAAAATGATGAGCTACTTTATTATGAAAAAGTAATTATAAGTAAAGGATGCAAATTTGAATACAACAATTTAAATGGTATTAAATTTGAATGTGATAAACAGGGTAGTAAAGTAGTTATTTCATTATTAACAGAAATGGTGGAGCAATTATATTTCTTAAAACAATTCAAAAAATATGATTTGAATACCGATGATAAAATATTGATTGAAATATATAGATTGTTTTATAATGAAAATCCTGATTTTAGTGATAAAAACATAAATATAAAAATTCAGACAATGATGTCAATTTTAGTTCAATTTAATATATCACTTTCAAAATATAGTTTTACACTTTGGAAAAATTCTAAAATACCAACATCTGAAGATTTAAATATGCAAATAAATAAACTTTATTCATTTGGAAAAATAAAAAATGAAGATAATTATATAGTCCTTTCCGAAGAAGCAAAAATGGTTATAAAAACTGTTAGTAAAAGTTTAAATGAATTAATAAATAACAATGAAAATTTTTTAGAAAAGTTAATGCTTATTAGTAGAATTATTTATATAAGTAGATACCGTATTTCATTAGACACAGATATTCAAGAAATTGCTAAAATAGCAGAAGTTTCACAAGAGGATGTTTTATTATGTAGGTCTTTGGTAAAAAAAGTAGAAAATAAAAGCATAAAATAATCATAAAATAAAGACATTTTCTCGGAAATTTGGTAAAATAAATCTAGAAAGAAGGAGAAAATATGGGAAGAGCATATGAAGTTAGAAAAGCAAGCATTCAAAAAACAGGTGCTGCAAGAGGAAAAATTTATACAACATTTGCTAAAGAAATTTATTTAGCAGCAAAGAAAGGTATTCCTGATCCAGATTCTAATATTGTATTAAAAAGAATTATTGAAAAGGCTAAAAAAAATGAGGTACCCTCAGATATAATTAATAGAGCGATTGATAAGGCAAAAGGAATGGGCCAAGACGAGTACGAAGTTGTTACATATGAGGGTTTTGGACCTGGTGCTTCAACACTTATTATTAAATGTTTAACAGATAATGTTAACCGTACTGTAGGTTTTGTAAGAGCAGCCTTTAATAAAGTACATAAAAGTTTAGGAGTAACAAATTCAGTTGCTTATAATTATGATTATTTAGGAGTTGTTTCATTTAAATATGATAATGAAGAGGAAATATTTGATAAACTTTTAGAGGAAGGTATCGAGCCAGTGGACTTTGAAAGTGAAGATGGAGTTATTACAATTTCAGTTAATCCAACAGATGAAAATAAACTAAAAGATGTTATAGAGAAAGTAATTCCAAATGTTGATTATCTATATGATGAAGTAGGTATGTTTGCAAAAGATAAAGTCACTTTAGAGGGTGAAGATAAAGAAAAATTTGAACTTCTTTTAAATATGCTTAATGATATTGAGGATGTTTCAAATATTTATCATAATGTGGAGTTATAATGTCATTTTTTACAAAATTAAAAAATAAATTTACTAAGAAAACTGATGATGAAGTAACCACTAAATATGAAAAAGGTTTAGAAAAAACTAGAAATGAATTTGTCTCTAAATTAAGTTTACTTGGTATTAAATATACTAAAGTTAGTGATGAATATTTTGATGAACTTGAAAAGATACTCATAAGTGCCGATATTGGTATAAATACTGTCTTTAAATTTATGGATAGAATTAAAGAAAGAGTAAGAAAAGAAAATATTATTGATACAAAATATTTAAATGAAGTAATTGTCGATGAACTTTTCATAATTTATGTTGAAGGTGAAAATTTAACTGATAAAATAAATTATAGTGAAAATGGTCCAACAGTTATTTTAATGATTGGTGTAAATGGAGTAGGTAAAACTACAACAATTGCAAAACTTGCTTATAAATTTAAAAATATGGGTAAAAGTGTAATGATGGTTGCGGGAGATACATTCCGTGCTGGTGCTGTTGAACAATTAAAACTTTGGAGTGAAAAAGTTGGAACAGATTTTTATGGTAAAGAAAATATTGATCCAGCTGGAGTAATATATGATGGTATTCAAAAGGCAATAGAAAATAATAATGATATTGTTTTAGTCGATACTGCAGGAAGACTTCAAAATAAAGTTAATCTTATGAATGAACTAGAAAAGATTAATAGAGTAATAGGTAAACTTATACCTGGTGCTCCTCACGAAACACTTTTGGTAATTGATGCAACAACTGGTCAAAATGGTATTATGCAAGCAACTGAATTTAAAAAAATCACAAATATTACTGGTATAGTTCTTACTAAACTAGATAGTTCCTCAAAAGGAGGAATAGTTCTCGCTATTAAGGAAAATACAAATATTCCTGTTAAATTCATTGGACTCGGAGAGAAAATGGAAGACTTAGATACATTTGATATTGAAAACTATATCTATGGTTTATTCAAGGATATGCTATAATGGAAAATTTTATTTACTATAGCGAGCTTTATAATATTTATAAATGTTTATTTACTGATAACCAAAAAAGTATTTTAGAACTTTATTATAATGAGAACTTATCACTTTCAGAAATATCTGATATAGAAAATGTATCAAAAAGTTATATTGGTAAAATTATTAAAGAAAGTCAAAATAAACTATTATTTTATGAAGAAAATATAGGTTATTACAAATTACTTAAAAATAATCAAAAATAAAAAGGCTCAAGTTATTTTGAACCTTTTTTTATGGCTTCATCAACTACTTTAGTGTACTCATTAACAATTTTTTCTCTTTCATTATCTGAAAATGTATCATTTCTTGCGTATAATCTATAACCTTTATCAGTATTTTCATATAATACAAAATAGTTTTCTTTAGTAGTATTTATTCTATTATATAACCAATCATCTTTAGCCACTAAAAGATGGGTAAAATTATATTTTTCTAAAAATTCATGAGCATCTAAATTACCATGTTGTAAATCATAAAATTCTTTGAATATATCAGCTTTTCCATTATTTTTCTTTAAGAAATATTCCGCTCTTGGATCAATATATGCTTTATAACCTCTAAATTCTACATAGCCTCCATCATTAAATGATGAATATACTTTTGCACTTTTAGTATCTTTATAATATTTTTCTAAATTATTTATAGCGCCTTCAGCATTATGTGAAAGTGTTATCTTATCTTTACTAGTGATATAAAAGTAACCAAAGCCAATAAACATTATAATTGCAAATGTCATAAATAGATAATTAACTGCATTTTGTACTGGCTTAAATATTAGTCTTAAATCTTTTGGAACCATATCTTTAAAGAAATATGCAAGTGGGAAAAATGCGACTAAAATGAAATTACTAAATCCTTTTAAAGCCATAAATCCTAAAATCATTGTTCCGCAAAATAAGCATATGTATCTTACTCTAACTTTTCCCTCTCTAAAGTAAGTATAAATTAGACCTATTAAAAGAATAATAAATGCCATTTGTTTACATATATCTAAATCTAAACTAAATGGTAAAAGTTCTTTAATAAATATACGCATATAATGGTCTGAAAATGAACCAAATATAAATGTTATTGCTTTATAGAAATATGGATTAATTAGTCCCATTAAAATAGAAATTCCTATTGCAATAAATAAAGGCTTTTTCTCATAACCCTGAAGTCTTAATTCTTTGATATTGAATGAATCAATTACATAACATAAGATAAATAAGAAAAGCATTACCCATAAAGAGGCGTGCATATTTATTTGAATTAGTGAAATAATAGGAAGCCATATCAAATATTTTTTATCTTTTTTGTGAATATATAGTTCAAGAGCATATATTAGTCCAAGAAGTGTTATGTAACTAAATATCTGTGGCCTTGAAACTATAAAGTGGCTTATTAATGTTAAATCACAAACAAACATTAATGTTAAAGAAATAGTTCTATTATTTTCACTAATAAGCATACATATCTTATAAAGTAATATGCATATACAAATATTACATATAACTATTAATAATAGAATTCCCATTTCTCCGAAGAAATCATATACTACCCATAGAAATGATGCTGAAAGCCAGTTTTGAACAACAACATTTAATCCTTCGTGTATTGAAAATGGGTCAGTATGAAATATACCATGTTTTAATATGTATCTTCCTTCGGTTAATAAGTACCATAAATCATTATCAAGTTTCTTATTTACAAGTACTACAAAAATTGAAAGAAGAGCAATTAAAAATATTGGTAACCATTTTGATGACTTATAATCATCTTTAATATTTTTTTTACTTTTTTTTGTCATAACCTTTAACCTTTCTAACTAAATTATACCAAAATCTTAACTTAAATCAAAATAAATTGGTATTTTTTTAGAAAATAATATAATTAATTTAAAAATGGTTGACTTTTTTAAAAATATTTGTATAATAATTTTCAAGAAAGGGCTAATGTTTTTTTGTATATGAACAAATTTATTGTAAAATTAAAAGAAAAACAAGAATATAAAGAATTAAAACCTAGTGTTTGTTCATCAAAAAATGAATTATTTTGTTGTCCCCTAAAAAACATTTAAAGAGTATTAATTAGTTAACAATTTTAGCTTTTGATACTCTTTTTTTCAAACGTAGGGGTTTAAGGTGATAAAAATGAAAGAAGAAAAATTTCCAATTATAAAGGCTGGATACATATTTAATAAATTTAATGCTAAAGTAAATATTCCAGTAATATTAAACAAACAAGAAATTGAAATTAAATATCCGTGTAGGCTAGATGCAATGGCTATAAATCCAGCGGCAGTTTGTTATAATGATAGTATGGTTTTTACTCCTGGTGAAGTGGTAATCTCACTAAAAAAATTTATAAAGGTTAAAATTACTGTAAAAAATGAAAGTGGAGGACAATTGAATATCTCCAAACGCACAAAAAGAAAAGTATTAGTAAGGCATTCTTACTTATTAATGTGTAATGCTTTAAATATTTTTCCTTCTTTGGATATTGATGTTGATGATAATGACATACCAAAACATTGCGGTTTTGGATCAAGTAGTTCTACAATATCTGCTGTTGCTTCTGCTATTAATGAACTATATTCGTGTCCAATTAATGATAAAGATTTAATTAAATATTTAGCATCTAATCATGGAGAAGAAATCTCTGACAATGATGATGAAAATTTAAAAGTAGTTCAATGTATTGGCGGTGGTGCTACTAATGGGTTAACTGAAGAAGGGATTATAATTATTGCAGGTAAATCAACCGCTATTGCTAAAATGAAATATGAATCAGAAGTGTTAATTGGTTTTCCAAATGATTTTATTCAAAAAGATGCTAAAGTATTAATGGAACTGGAAGAAAAAAATTTATGGAAGTTTAAAAAGACTGGCGAAGAATATGCTGAAAAAATAGCATACGATTTACTACATAAAGCATTACCAGATATGGTTAATGGTAATATAAAAGAATTAGCTGATGTTGTATTTGATTATAGATTTAATATGGGAAGTAATGAAAATTGTTCATTTGTTTATGACGGGTTAATGAATATTAGTGATAAAATAAGAAAGCTCTATGAAAATAATGACTGTGAATTTTTAGCATTGTCTTCTGTTGGTCCTGCATTCTTTGTATTAGTAAAGAATAAAAATCAAAAAAAGAAATGTAAAGAATTTATGGAAAAATTAGATTTAAAAGTAATTGAATCATCTGTTTGTAATACCAAATATTTAGTTTCTAAATTTTCTAATGCACAATGTTTTTGGAAAAATGAAAATGTTGTAGAGTCATTTAGAACACGAAAGCCATCAAAATATATTACGGATCAAATTGATGCTTTAAATGTGTCAGATAAAAAGTGCATCGATATAGGATGTGGTGGTGGAAGATATTCCAAATATTTACATCAAATGAAAGCAAATGTATTAGCAATTGATAAATATCAAGAGATGTTTGATCATAGTTCAAATATAAACTTTGTTCAATGTAAAATGGATAATATTCCTGTGGTTGAAAATTCATATTATTTAGCGTTATCTATTGGGGTAATACATAATGCCATAACAATTGAAGAATATAAAAATTCATTAAAAGAAATTTATAGAATTCTTAATAAAGATGGATATGCGATATTATCGACATTTACAAATGATGTTATTACTAGTGATTTGATAAAAACCGGGGAAAATACTTATTTAATTAAAGATAGACCACCAATGGTATTATTGAGTAAAGAACAAATACAAGATTATGTGTCTAAAGTTGGATTTACAATAATTAAAATAGTTGATGAACATATAACTGATGTTGGAAGTGGAAAAAGAAATGTTTATACAATATTGTTAAAAAAATAGATGTATTAGAAGGAGGAATATATGAAGATATCTTTGGCTACAAATTTTGATGATGAATTAATAGATAAAATAAAACACTATCCAATATATGAAATGTATGGTAAATTAAATGTAGATATAATAGGTGGTGGAAGGCCATCAAACTATTTGAATAAATTGGATTTAAAAAAATTTGAGAAACATGTATATAAAATTAGAAATAGTGGTATTAATTTTAATTATCTTTTAAATTCTGCTTGTTTATCTAATTACAATCAAGATGAAAGGTGGGTAAAAAGTGTAATAGAATTTTTATCATATTTAAAATCTGTAAATGTAAATGCATTGACTATAACTAACCCATATTTGGTTGATTTGGTAAGAAGACACTTTGGAAATGATTTTATAATTAGGGTAAGTAGTTTTGCTTGTGTGGATAATTATGAAAAAGCTAAATTTTGGGATAAATTAGGTGTTGATATTATCTGTGTTGATTTTTGTAAAGTAAATAGAAATTTTAAAATGCTTAAATATATGGTTAATAATTTGAATTGTAAAATTGAGTTACTTTGCACTAATAGTTGTCTTAAAGATTGTCCTATGATTCACACTCATGTAAATGATATAGCTCATGCATCCAATAGTTATCTTGATGGAACAAAATATGAAGATTGGGGATTGAATTTTTGCCAAGAGTATCAATTAAATAATTTACATGAATATATCAAAAGTCCATGGATAAGACCGGAAGATATAAAATATTATGAAAATATTGGAATAGAGCATTATAAAATTACTGAAAGAGATTTTTCTACAGATGAATTAGTTAAAAGAGTACAAGCATATTGTGAAAGAAAATACTTAGGGAATTTACTTGATTTAATACAGGGTTCTGGTGCTTCTTCAATAGAAAATACTAACTTAATAAGAAAAAATAAATTTAATACAAGAAATGAAATTGTTAAAGAAATACAAAGAGTTAGGGGTATAGGATGTTTAAGGGAAGCAGATAGACATATTATTATTGATAATACAAAGATACCTAATGATTTTATGTTACATTTTGTTGAAGGCAGATGTACTGGATTATGTGAAAAGTGCAACTATTGTAAAAAAATAAGTGATATATCAATCAAATCAAATGAAGAAGTTTGTTCTTATTTAAAATATTTATATAAAGAATTTAACAAAAGAAAATTTTAAAAGATACTTGATTTAAAATTAGAGGAGGCGAAATATGGTATATTTTGTAGTTGGTCCAAGTGGTGTTGGTAAAACAATTTTTTCAAAAATGGTTAACAAAAAATATGAAATACCAGTATATGATACAGGCCCTATATTAAGAAATATATATACAAACTTAAAATTAAAAATTTCATTTCAAGAATGGATAAATTTGAATGAAAGTATATATGGAGATAATTTTGCTATATCAATGATATGTGACAACATAAAAAAACTATTGAAGTCAAAAAAGGAAACAATAGTAATAGGCAATAGATGTATAGAAGGTATTAATTATTTTATTAATTACTTTAATTTAAATGATTATAAAATCATTTATTTAGATGCCAGTTATGCATGCTTAAAAAAGAATTATGAAACAAGAGAAAAAAAATGTATTTCAGATGATGAATTTCAAGAAAGAATCAATGGTGGAAATAAAATGGGATTAACTATATTAAAAGAGTATGTGTTACGTAATTTAAAAAATAATTGTTTATATTATTATAAAAATGGAAATGAAGATTTAGATTATATAAATATTTTTGATGAAATATCAAAAAGGAAAAGCGAGAAAAAAATTTAAGGTGATAAAATGAATAAATTTAGTATTATTATACCTTGTTATAATGCAGAAAAGTATATTGAAAGATGTTTAAAGAGTATTATAAAACAAACATATAGAAATTTTGAAATAATTATTATAAATGATGGATCCACTGATAAAAGTTTAGATATAATTAAAAAATATCAAGAAAGAAACAAATGCATAAAATGTGTAAATCAGGAAAATATGGGTGTTGCTGCTACTAGAAATAATGCAATTAAATATATAACTGGTAATAAGTTTATATTTATAGATGCTGATGATTTTATAAATCCTTATTTGTTATATTATTTAAATAAATCACTAGTGGAAAAGGAATGCGATATTATAAGATATAGTGCAAATTTAATAATTGCAAACAATATAGATAAAGAAAAATACTCTTGTAAAGAATTTGATGTAATGGATGGCAAAGATGCTTTGAAATTTTTTGTTGATAATGGCATTCATTATGGACCATTGTGGCTATATTGTTATGATACTAAGTTCTTTTTATTTAATAATTTTCGATTCATTAATAATAAAATTCATGAAGATTTTTATAATATATATATTTTATCCAAGGCAACATCAATTAAAGGAATCAATTATATTGGATATAATTATGTAAAAAATGATGAAAGTATTACTTCTAATAAAGACAAAAAAAGCGAACTTAGTCGTGCAAAAGATATACTATATATATATGATTATGTAATAGATAAATTAAGAGATAGTTTTAAAGATAAAATGGATATTTTTGATTATATAATTGAAGATGTACGTATGTTTTTAAACATTCCTCTTAAACATTTAGAAGGCGAAGATAAAAAAAATTATATAAAAGAAATGGATATAAGAAAAATAAGGAAAGAAAAAGATTATGGAAAAGGTAGATAAAAAAATAAAAGAAGTGGTGAAATATGTTTATGATAATGTTCCATCTTATAAAGTAAAAATGGATGAAATAGGTGTATCACCAAATGACATAAATGGAGTTGAAGATTTGAAATGGTTACCATTTATGGATAAAGATGATTTTAGAGCAAATTATCCATATGGATTATTTGCGGTTCCGAGAGAAAAAATAATTAGAATACATTCAACAAGTGGTACAACGGGAATTCCTTCTTTGGTTGGTTTTACGAAAGAAGATTGGGAAAGGCAATGTTATTTAACTAGTATAGTTGGTAAAATGGCAGGTATAAAAGATAAAGATATAGTTCAAATTGTGTATGGATTTGGCATGTTTACAGGTGGAATTGGCTGGTTAGAAGGGTTAGAAAATATTGGCTCCTTGGTAATACCAATAGGTCCAGGTAATACAAAAAAACAAATAGAATATTTACAGCAATTAAAAACAAATGTTTTGATAGGAACTCCATCATATATTCTACATTTAGCGGAATACATAAAAAATAATACAAATATTGATATAAGTAGAGATTTGAATGTTGAAAAGATATTAGTCGGTGGAGAAATTATGACAGAAAATATTAGAAGGATAATAAAGAATATTTGGCAGATTGATAATGTAACTCAAAATTATGGATTTTGTGAAGGAGGTGGAGCAGGTATTTCTGGGGAATGTATATATCAAAATGGAATGCATATAACAGCTGAATACTATCCAGAATTGATTGATCCCAATACTTGTATAAAATTAGAAAATGGGCAAATAGGTGAACTTGTATTTACTACTTTAAATAGAAAAGGGTTACCACTTATTAGATATAGAACACACGATATTGCCAGTTTGTATTATGAAAGATGTGATTGTGGTATAGAAGGATATAAAATGTCAACTATACTTGGAAGATCTGATTCAATGCTTAAAATTAAAGGTGTTTGTGTATTTCCAAGAAGAATAGAAGAAATAATACTACGAGATGGATTATGTTCCCCAAATTATGAAATAATTTTGGAAACAAAGGATTATATAGATTATGTAACATTAAAAATTGAATTAAATAAGTCAATCTTGAACTATACAAATGATTTTATAAAAAATTATAGTGAAAGAATTAGAAAGCAAATCAAAGAAGAAATAGGAATAAATGTAAATATTTCTTTTGTTGATATAGGCACATTAGAAAGGTATGAAGGTAAAGCTAAAAGAGTAAAAGATTTAAGACTTTCTAGGAGGATATAATGAATATTGAAGCAATTAGAACAGCTGATGGTATAAGTTTAAAAGGTTTATTTCTTGAAACAAAAGAAAATAACAGAATATGTTTATTTATTCCTGGATGTTGTGGAAACTTTGTAGATAATGATTTTATGAGAATTATAGGGATGACATTACTAAAAAATCAATACAATGTATTATGTGCAAATACTAGAGGGTCATTTATGATGAATAGTAGTTTTCATCCGCAAAATTTAGAAAGACCAAAACAAATTGGAGTAGCATATGAATGTTTTGAAGATTGTGTTTATGATATTGATGCATGGATAGAGTGTTTGATTAATAAAGGCTATAAAAGTATTGATGTTATATGCCATAGTTCTGGTGCAAATAAATTTATATATTATATGAACTGTAATTTTAAAAACAAAGATTTTATAAATAACATAATATTTCTTTCACCACCGGATTTTGCAAATAGAATTAGATGTTATAGTGATTATGATGAATTAATAAAAGAGGCTGAAGAAAATGTGAAAAAAGGAAATTCAAATAAGTTAATTAAAATACATTTTTTCTATAAAACAAGCATTGAATTTCTTAAAATGATGAATAGTAAAAATTTTGATAACCTTCCATTGGTTAATGGATGTAAACAAGATTTTTATCAATATAGCAATATAACTAATCCTATGTTTATTATTTATGGAGAAGAAGAAAATTATATAAAGAATTTTGTATATAAATTTATACAATTTGCCAATCCAATAACAAACGTTGAATGTTGTGAAATAAATGGTGCCGATCATATTTATTTCGGTAAAGAAGAAGAAATTGGCATAGAAATAATTTCTTACTTAAATAGGAATAACTTACATTTGACTACTTTACCACTATATCTAAAAAAAAAGTAAAATCTATGTTATAATTAATTCGAGGAGGAAGACAAAATGACTTTTGAATTTGTAGAAACATTTTCCAAGCAGAATATTAAATTGTTTGGGTGCTTATTACAAAAAAATAATAAAAGGTGTATATTATATATACCTGGATTAGTTGGAAATTTTTTTGAGTCAAAATTTCCAAGAGAAATTGGTAAGGGATGTATAGAGAAAGGATATGATTTTTTATTTAGTCATAATCAAGGCTCTTTTCAAATTATTGATTTTCCATTTTTAAGAGAAGATGGTAAATTGAAATCAATAACAAGGGGTGCTACTTATGAAAAATTTGAAGATTGCGTTTATGATATTGATGCATGGGTTGAGTTTTTAGATAAATTTGGATATGAAGAAATTATTTTATTATGTCATAGTATGGGGTGTAACAAAATTGTATATTATTTAAATCAAAAAGATAATAACAAAATTTCAAAAGTGATTTTATTATCACCACAAGATAATGTTAACTTTTCAAATTTAGATATGCATAGTGGTTTATTGGAAGAAGCAGAGAAAAATATCAAAAAAGGTGAACCAGATAAAATACTAAGTAAGAAATTTTTGGGTTTTTGTCTTATGTCAAGTGAAACTTATTATCAAGAAATAACAAATAAAAATATCAATAATATTCCATATAAAACACCAAACGGGGATTTTTCATTATTAAATACAATCCATAAACCAATATATATAATAATAGGGTCTGATGATATTGGTGAAAATGGTAAAGAGTATATGCAAAAGGTTATAAATAATTGTCAAAATGCAAAATACACAATTTTAGCAGACGCTAATCATAATTTTAAAGATAAAGAGTTAGAATTAAATGAGATTATTTTTGATTATTTAGATGAATAGAGGAAGTGTGGGGGATTTTAATGATAGTAGCAATAGAAGGTATGGATGGTTCTGGTAAAACATCTATTTCTAAAATAGTAGCAAATAAAATTGGATATAAATATTTAGATAAACCAATAGAAAAATTTCTAAATATAACAGAATATGAGTATGAAAGTTTGTGTCAAAAAATTTATACACTTGACGATGATTTAAAAGCATTATTTTTTGGATTTGGTAATTTATTAGCTACTAAAAATGGACAAAAAAATATTATAATAGATAAACATATTTTATCAACATATTTTTGGAATGGAAATGATAAAAATAAACATTTATTTAATAGTTTTATTGATTTTGACATTATTCCAGATTTAACTATAATCTTATACTCGAGTATTGAAAATAGAAAACACCACATAAAAATTAGAAATATACAAGATAAGGATTTAAACGATGAAAGAAAAATGTCTTTTGGATATGATAAAATGATTTATTTTGCTGAAAAATATAATATGCCTTATATTTTTGTAAATGGTGATGAATTATCTTTTGAAGAAATTGTAAATTATGTTATAAAAACAATTAAAGAATGTGAAAATTTATCTAAAAAAAATATTGAATTATATTGTGATTATGAAAAAAACAAACAATTTAATAAAAATGAAAAGGTAAGAAAATTATGTTTTGGAGGTGTTAATAATGAATAGTGAAGACAATAGAAATTTTTTGAATGATTACTCATTTAATAAAAATACAAGCTGTCATATTGATATGGTTTTATCAGGTAAATACTTAGATAAAAGAAATATAACTTTGAATTTGGATGATATTAAAATCGATGAATATCCAAGTACTAATAAGATTAATGAACTCAAAGAGTTAATTGCAGAAATTAATAATAAAGATAAAGATAATTTTATTATCGGAGCAGCTAGTAATGGAATTATCCAAAATTTAGTAAAACTTTTTTTTGCAAAAGGTGGTACGTTGCTAACAAGTGAATTTTCCTTTGCTCAACCTGAATATGCAGTCTTAAGAATTGGTGGGGAAGTAACAAAAGTACCAATAGGTGAAAATTTTAAAATAAACTTTGATGATATGTTAAGTTACATAAATAAAGATACAAAGGCTATTTTTTTATGCAATCCTAATAATCCAACTGGATATTATTATGATCCAACTGAAATTATTAAGTTTGCAAGTAAAACTGCTGCACCAATTATTGTAAGTGAAGCTGCAATAGAGTTTTCTCAAAAAAAATCGCTATTAAGTTATGATTTGCCAGAAAATATTATTGTTACAAGAACTTTTTCAAAAGCATATGGTTTAGCTGGACTAAGAATTGGGTATGCTTATATGTCAAATAAGTATTTAGAATTGTATACAAAAAATATAACAAGATTTGAAGTTTCAATTTTATCTATTTTATTAGCAATTAATATGATAAAAAATAATAATATTAATAATAATGTTAAATTGGTTATTGAAGAAAGAAATAAATTACAAACAGCGATGAATGAAATAGGTATAAAAACTTTACCATCAGACTCTAATGCCTTTATGTCAACAAATATATATCATAATGACTTCTTTGAACTTTTAAAAAGTAGAGGAATAGCTGTTGCTAAAATTGATAGTAAATATGAGAATTATTATTATTTTAGAATTGCAGTGCAAATGCCTCCAATTAATAAATTATTTATTGAAAAATTAAATGATATTGGTTTTGATAAAATAAAAAAATATGAGTTTAAAAATAAATTTGAGAGGTAATTATTTATGAATTATAATGATAGACCAATATATTTGACTACTAATAAAGGTAAATTTAAGGAGGCACAACATATTTTTAAAGATATGTATGGATTTGATATTGAGATTAAAAATCCTGATTTTGAAATCATTGAAATACAAGCAAAAAGTTGCAAAGAAGTAGTTGCATTTAGTGTAAAATATGCTTGTGAAAAATTATGCAGACCTTGTATTAAATCAGATTCTGGTTTATATATAGATGCTTTAGGAGGTTTACCAGGACCTTATAATGCTTATTTCGATAAACAAATTGGTGTTGATAAGTTTTTGGAATTATTCAAAAACGAAACTAATAGAAAAGCAAGATTAGAAGATTGTTTTGCTTATTGTGAGCCTGGACAAGAACCAGTTATATTTACTGGTGGTGGAACTGGTACAATAGCAACAGAAGCAAGAGGTAATTTGGGAAGATGGCACGATAAGTTTTATATTCCAAATGGGGAAACAGAAACATTAAGCGAATTAAGAGAAAAAGATAGAGATTATGAAGCAAAATTTTGGGGTACTGCTAAATATGATTTTGCTGAATGGTTTAAAAAAAATAAAATGTAAAAAGTTGATAAGGGGGTCAAATGATGGAGAAATTTACAATTATTGCGGGACCGTGTGCAGTTGAATCAGAAGAACAAATAGTTAGGATTGCCATAAAACTAAAACAAATTGGTGTTGATTATTTAAGAGGCGGTGCATTTAAACCACGAACTAACCCAGACAGTTTTCAAGGATTGGGAGATTTGGGAATAGAATATCTTTTAAAAGCTAAGGAAATAACTGGCTTACCAATTGTTACCGAATTAATGACAATAGAACAGGTAAGAAAATATGCAGATAAAATTGATATTATACAAATTGGTAGTAGAAATATGTATAATTATGAATTATTAAAAGAATTAGGTCATTATTCAAAACTTGTATTATTAAAAAGAGGTTTAAGTGCCACATATAACGAATGGATTAATGCTGCAAAATATATAAATAATGAAGATAAGGTTATTTTATGTGAAAGGGGAATAAGAGGGTTTGATATGTCTACAAGAAATGTTTTAGATATTCAAGCAATTCCATATATTAAACATAATACAAAACATAAAATTTTTGTTGATCCAAGTCATGCTTCAGGAAATCGTTATATGATTGAACCCATGTCTTTAGCCTCTGTTACTGCTGGTTGTGATGGATTAATGATTGAAGTTCATGATAAGCCAGATGAGTCATTGTGTGATAAAAATCAAGCTATAAGTATTGAAGAGTTAACAATAATAATAAACAAAATTAAAAAACTTAATAAATAGTAAAAGTTTTTACCAGTTATTGAAGAATAATTGGTATTTTTTTAGAAAATAATTAATAAAAATTAATATGAGGTGCAAATGAAAAAAATTGTTTTTATATTAATTTCTTTATTTAGTTTTCTTTTTATAAAAAATGTAAGTGCTGTGGAAATGGAGATAAGTGCAAAAAGTGCTATTTTAGTAGATTTTAATACAGGAAAAGTATTATATTCAAAAAATGAAAATGAACCACTTGCAATGGCTTCGATGACAAAGGTAATGAGTATGCTTTTGATAATGGAAAAAATTGATGATGGATCATTAAAATATGATGATATTGTAGAGATTTCTACCGAATCATCTTCGATGGGAGGTAGTCAAATATTTTTAAATCCTGGCGATAAATATAAAGTAATAGATCTTTTAAAAGGTGTTGCTATGGCATCCGCTAATGATGCAGTTGTCGCTTTAGCGGAAAAAACTTATGGTTCTAAAGAACATTTTATCGAAGCAATGAATAAAAAGGCAGAAAGTCTAGGTCTTAAAAATACTCATTTTGTTAATGTTCACGGTCTTGATGAAGAAGGACATTATTCATCAGCATATGATATGTCAGTTATGGCAAGAGAACTTTTGAAACATGAAAAAATCCTTGATTTTACAAGAGTATACGAAGAATATTTAACTAAACCGGATGGTTCACAGATTTGGCTTGTTAATACTAATAAACTTGTTAGATTCTATGATGGTGTTGATGGACTTAAAACAGGATTTACTCAAAAAGCGGGTTATTGTTTAACTGCTACAGGGAAGAAAAATAATTTGAGATTAATAAGTGTAGTTATGGGTGAAGAATCAATTGAAAAAAGAAGTAGTGATACAGTAAAATTATTAAATTACGGTTTTAATACATTTAAAGTTAACTTAATTAAAAATAAAAGTGAAATACTTGGTAAGGTAAATGTTCAAAAAGGTAAAAAAGAAAATGTTGATGTAGTACTTGTAAATGATTTGATAGAACTTTTAAATGCAAGTGATAAACCAAGTAATTATAAATTCAAAATATTGGTAGATAAAATAACTGCACCAGTTAAAAAGGGTGATGTAATAGGTAAAGTTAAAGTACTTAATGATAATGGTATTTTAATATCACAAGTTGATATAACTGTAAATGAAAATGTTTTAAAAGCAAATTTATGGGATTTATTTAAAAGAAATTTAAAATATAATTTAGTTTGGAATTAATACCTTTATAGGTATTTTTTTGTGTATAAATGTATAATATAACTTTTAAGCAATATAATAATTGACTTTAATAAGAAATTATATTATATTGATATTACATTTGAAAAAAGTGTAATAAAAAAAGTGGTGATCCCGACCACAATAGGGACTAAAAAAGGAAACTAGAGAATTGGCTCTAGTTTTATTATTTAAATTATTTTCTGCATAGTTTTTTGCTATTAAAAATAACCGGCAAAATAATAGGTAAATAATGAAATTAAACCAATAGTGTGTGTAAAAATAATTATTTGAATGATAATATTTTTATAGGAAGTGAGAATATGGATCAAGTTAAAATTGGTAAATTTATTGCAAGTTTGAGAAAAGAAAAAAATATGACTCAAGAGCAGTTTGCACAAAAAATGGGTGTAAGTATAAATGCTGTAAGTAAATGGGAAAGGGGAATAAGTTTTCCTGATGTTTCACTATTTAAAAAAATATGTAATGAACTTAATATAAGTATCGAAGAGTTAATTAATGGAGAAAAAGATAATAGTGATGAAGCTAAAGAAAAAGCAATTATTACTTCGATAAAAGATAAAGAAAAAATAAAGAAAAAGAATAAAAAGATATTTATTATAAGTTCAATATTATTTTTAATAGTTATAAACTTTTTAATAATTTATAATTTAAAAATGAAAGTTAATTTAGTAAATGATTCAAATTATTTATATGATGAAGTAATTGACTTTTTAAGAACAAAAGAATTCAAGGAAAATCCTGATGCAAAATATAAAGATTTTAATGTGTTTTATAGTTATTATGGTTTTGGTATTGAAAAATCTGGTAATTATAAGTATGTATATATGTGGATTTATGATGGAAGTTATTATATTGAAAATGAAGAATATGGTGGTGCTTTAGCATCTTCATCGAGTAGTTCAATGCCAATAAAAGCGATATTTAAAAATAATATTTTACAGGAAATTATTTACCCAAAACAAGGTAATGTATATACCTTTTCAATAAGAAAAATGTTTCCTAAAATAATTGCTCATCAAGTTTTAAATTTTGATAAATATAAAAATATCAATAAATTATATAATGAAGTAGAAAATAAAAAAAATATCTATTATAACTATCTAAATGTAGATGTAAATAAAATAACTCTTGATGATTTAGCATATGGTGACTTACTATTTTCTGTTGAATCTAAAACTACTTCATGTATTCCTTTACTTTTAAATGTATATAAAAATAATAAGTATGTTTTATATACGCAATATAAGGCTTGTAAAAAAGGACAAGCTTGTAATGATATGCTTGAGTATGTGGATCCAATCGAAGGTAAATATGATTTTGATTTAATTGAAATTATTAGACATAGTACAGATGCAAATTTACATTTATATATTACGGGAGATTTTTCAAATTATACTATTTCTTCGGGAAAAGGTTATACGTTTACTACAGATGATGATAATAAATATTTAAAAGATTTTTTAAAGTCACTTAACATTAATTTAAAACAGTGTGCACAGCCAAAATATAATAATTAATTTTTAAACTAAAAATAAAACTAGGATTCTAGCTTTATTTTTTTATTCTTTAACAAGAGGATTAAAATTATCTATTGCTTCAACTAATTTAGGATGTTTTATTACAAAGTGAATAGCTGGATTAGCAATTTTAGATATAATGACGTATTTATTATTTATAATTGTAGTAGTAATATTTTTAAATGTTTGTTCCTTTTCATAATTAAGATGATAATTAATATTTTCTTTTTCAAATTTTTTAGTAAGTTTTAAATGCTCTAAATATTCATCATAAGTATAATTAATCTTTTTATTATAAAACATATTTTCTAAAGATAACGTTATATTTTCATTTTCTTTTATAATATAAATATAATCATTAACACTATTATTTTTTAATATATTATTCATATATTTTAATTCACTATTTTTATATTTAATTATTTTTTCTATATCTAATTTACTAACTTTATTTCTTTTTAAAATCTTTTTTAATAGTTCATCAGTAATTGTAAATATAGGTAGGGAAGATAAAAATCTTTTTCTATTCCCATTTATATTTTCATCATTTTTTAAGAAAAGTTCATATTCATTTTGATTATTTTCTCTATATATTTCCATAAGTGGTTTTGCTTTTTTTAATAGTAAATCACATTTTTCTTTATAATATTTAACTTCATTTTTGTTTGTAGACAAATAGTACATACCTTTGTTATGATAACCTTTTATACATTCACCAGTTAAAGCAGTTACTCCGGATACATAATTTAAATGATTATAAACATTATTTTTTACATTATTTAAATAGTAAGGAGATATTTGACCAGTCATATAAATTGGTATCCAACTTTCAAGTCCAAGCATCATTTCATTAAATGGTCTATCTAAGTTATGAATAATGTTTAAATGATGACCTTTTTTTAAACACATCGCTATAGCAAACATCCATTTCTTACCAAAATCAGTATCTTTTGCCATATCTTCCATTGGCATATCACTACACATAAAAATATCTTCTTTAGATTTTGATAATACAGTGGATTTAAAAAAGTTTAATTCTCCTTCCTTCATTTCTTCGATGCCATAATAATGCTTTGTTTTACCTTTATAAAAAGGTATATTTGGAACTTTTAATTTATCAAATTTTATTACTTTTATATAATCATCTAAATTAAATGTATCAAGATTATGAAGAAAATCTGATATTTGATTTTTAAGTATCTTTTTTTCACTTGTTAGAAAGGTAAATAAAACATCATATATTTTTTCATTTGTTATATCTTTATCACATCCAATTATCTCAATTAGGCTATTTAAATCATCAGGACTTTTATATTTAAATAAGATATATGAACATATTTTATTTGTAAACTCTATTGGATTTGTTGGTTTGGATTTTCCATATCTAATTCTTGATATGTGAGATGGATCAAATACAATGTATTTTGCCATTTCATTCATATTTATTTTTAGAGATGTTATTAACGTATTTAAATTATTACTAAATGTTTCATAGTCAAAATTATCATTTTCAAAAGCAACCTCAAAATCACTTGTTATTTTATCAAGTGAATACTTATTTTTACCATTTTCTTTAGCAATATTAAATATGGCATTAATAAGTTTTTTAAATTGATTACTATCCTTTGCAGGAGTTCTTTCACCACTTCGATATCTTGATATAGTGGGTTCTGATAATCCAGACTCTTTTGAAAGTTTTTTCGAAGAACAATTAAGACTTTCTAAATACGTATTTAAGGCATCATTAAATTTCATAATTTCACCACTTTCTAAAAATATTATACTATATTTTTTTAATAAAAAATATATTTCCATATAAAACATTGTTTTATATGGAAAGTTTGTTGCTTACGTAGACTTTTATAATTATAATATATATATAGGTAGGTGCTTTATGAAAATTGGAAAATATGATATATCTAAAAAAAATATGATTATAATTGGTGGTATTATTTTTGCATTTGTTATAGGAATTGTTTTATTAACTAAAAAGGATGGAAAAATATTTTATAATCCTGATGCAAATATAAAGATAGTTAAATCAGAGGCTAGTCAAATTGAATTCGAAGATTATAAAACTAATGAATTTTCTATAAAAAAACCTAAAGGTTGGAAAGTTGATACTCTTGGAGATTATATTCATTACACAATTAAAGTATATGATCCAAATAATCCTACATATCAATTTTTCTTAAATATGAAAACCGAAGGGTATAATAAATCTGAGGATGCCAAAAGGTGGCAACAAAAATATTATCCAAATAATATATTTGCTAAAACTAGTGTAATTGCGTCTAAAGATACCGAAGGTTTTTATAAAATATTTAATGATTTAGGAGCTTTAAATAATTCTGCATCATTTACATTTCCAACTTTAACTGATTTTACTGTTATAGAAAATTTAGGTAAAGGTCCTTTAGGTGGAGATATGTTAAGAGCAGCATTTAAAGATGCAAATGGTAAAGATGGTGAAGGAATATTTACTGCATATGTATACGATGTTGGACCATATTATGTTTCAGAAAATATTATATCCGGTAAACAAATTGATATACAATATTTAAATGTTTATGATACAATTTTTATTACTACACCAAAAGATAAATTTATTGATTGGGAAGATACATTAAATGTTATATGTGCCTCACTTAGCTTTACTGATTCTTTTATAAATGGTTTTAATAAAGAGCAAGATGCTGTTATGAATAATTTTCAGAAAATTAGAGCAATAGGTAATGAAATAAGTGATGGAATAATGGATTCATGGAATAAGAGAAGTACATCATTTGATATAATGAGTCAAAAACAAAGTGATGCAACACTAGGCTATGAAAGAGTATATGATACAGAAACTAATGAAGTATATAAAGCATATAATGGATTTACTGATGATTATGATGGAGAAAGATATAAAAGTATTACGGATGATATGTACTCAAAAAAGACGAGTGGATATATAGAAAAGTAGGGTCATTATGAAAAATAAAAAAATATTAATATATGCTGGTATAGTTGTCATCTTATTAATTATTATTATAATTATTGTCGCTATTAAAAGTAATAAACCTATGCCAATTAATAATGTAGTAGTAAATAATACCTCAGTTGCAAAAACTTTAGTGGAAAACTTAAAACAAAAAGATTCTAATAAAAAATATTTTAAATTAAATGATGGTAAGTTTTTAAATGAGGATACATCCTTTAGTAAATATTCATTTATAAATGATAATTCTATTTATATTTTTAATCCAAATAAACTTGATGAAGGAGAGTTTGTTTATAAAAAAGTGTATGATGTTGATAAAAATATTAAAGTTATGAATATAGCTCCAAACTCTGGAAGTGATATTCAATTTTATGACTATAATGATACATTATATACATTACATGATAATAATCCTGATAATAAAGTTAGAGATAGTTATGATATATATTTAAATGCTAACTATAGTTTAAGTGATTATCTAAAATCGGAATATTCTACGCAGTTTCTTGGAAAGAAAACCAATTATGATTTTATGTCAAATTATATTTATGTAAAAGATAATGTTTTATATAGTAAAAACTATGGAAATGAAAAATATCCAAATATTGAGAAAGTAAGTGGTAATTATGAAGGTGAAAAAGTAATTAGAATTTATAATGAAAGAATACTTAAAACAGATAAAGGGTTTTATGAAATAATGAGTTATTTTAATACTAAAGAAAATAAAACAGTTACTACTACAGTAAAAATAAATTTACTTACTAAATATTATGATGAAGTATTAACATTCACTTATAAATATGTCATTTTAAAGGATTTAACTATTATACCTATAAATGATGTTATGGAAAATAGAGTAAGAGATTATTCATATGACTATTTCTTAAGTGGATTTAATTATGAAAGTGAAGTTAGATACGAAGAATAATACCTTTTTAGGTATTTTTTTGTTATAATTAATTTATGAAAAAGAAATTATTAATTATTATTATTTTTATATGTTTATTTATTATTTTATATTTGCTTTACCATTTTAACTATATACCACATAAAAAGTACACTAATAACTATTTTAATATTGAGTCTTATGTAAGTAATGTAGATAAAGATAATGATGGAATTGATGATCAAACAGATATATTAGATAGTGCAAGAAAATATATAGCCACGAAGCCAAAGTATAAAAGTAAATATTATAATACAGGTTATCCAAATGATGGTTATGGAGTATGTACTGATGTAGTTGCTTTTGCTCTTAAAGATGCTGGTTATGATTTACAAAGTCTTGTTAATGAACATATATTAGCACATAAAGGTTTATATGCTATAGAGGTAGTAGATAAAAATATAGATTTTCGAAGAGTAAAAAATTTAAAAATTTATTTAGATTATAATGCGATAAGTTTAACCACAGATATTAATGATATAGAAAAGTGGCAAGGTGGAGATATAGTAGTTTTTAAAAATCATATTGGTATTGTGTCTGATAATAGAAATCGTAAAGGAATTAGTTTTGTTATTCATCATGCAAATCCATATCAAAAATATTATGAAGAAGATATATTAGAGTATCATAATGATATAGTGGGTCATTATAGAATTAGTTAAATTATAATTTAAAAAGGGACAAATAACATGTGTTGAAGATATTCAACACGAATTAGAAATAAAATATCAATAATTAAAATTTTGAAAAAGTATTACTTTACAGTAATTTGACGTTTTTGCTAAAATGTGCTATAATCGTAGAAATTAAGGGGGAAAATAATTATGAATGATTGGGATGATATTAAATCATTGGACGAGGAATTAATTTTAGTTCAATTAAGAAAAAGGGAGAAAGAATTACCTAAAAAAATTGATTTGAAAGATAAATTAAAATTACTATTATTAATCATTGGGGTTTCATTTGTGTCAGGTGTAGCAATAGTAGCTATTCCATCTCCTATAACTTTATATGTAGTTGGAGGAATAGTGCTTACTACAGGTGTAACTATAGCAGGTGTTAATTTAATTAAATTAGGACTAGATTTTAGAAAAAGAAGAGAAAAAACAATGGCTGCATTATTAGAGTTAAAAGAAAGTGGAAATCTTGATAAAATTAACTTTGATGAAAAAATGATATTCGAAGAGGTTAAAAAACAAAAATTAGGACTTGCTAGTGAAGAAGATTTTTATAGTGAAAAAATGCAAAACTATATTGCAACCGAAGAAAACAAAGAAGAAAGTAAGTATGAAAATGTTCTAAGAATTCAAAATAATAAATCAAATATTAGATTGTATAATCCTAAAGAGCAAGTTCCTAATTCAAAAGATGATGTAATAAATAAAATTATGTATGAATTAGACGCATATTGTTTAGGTTTAAATTTACCTCCGATGGAAATATCAAATAATGAGTGGCAAATATATTTTGATACACTTTATGATGCTTTTAGTCAAAACGGTGCCACTGATGATTATTATAATGCAGTTGCTAGATTATGTAGAATAACATTATCAAATAGTTTGGTTAATAAATCTGAATATATATCTATTAAAGACTTTATTGATAGTGTTGAATATTTAGATAAGAAATTTTCATTCTTTGATATATCTTTATCTAAAGGCGAAGTAACCGCACTCCAAAATATGTTGAATGAAAAAATTAATAGTGAAAAAATAATTACTTTAAATATTAGTAAAAAAAAGTAAGTTATTTTTAATAATTAAAATTAAACATCTTGCATAAATATATAAATAAATGTTATCTTATAAATATTTTGCGAATTCAGGATAATAAACCTCAAACTGTAAAAGTATAATCAAAAATAGTACTCTTATGAGTTTCTTCTTGCTCATTTACCGTTCCTCCAGCAAAATCTTGGCCAGTCAAAACCCCAAAAAAATTAAGAAGGTAACGCCATTCCTACACATTCAAGTAAGTATTATACACATATATTTTAGCATTGCAAGGATAGGGCAAAACTAGACAAAATGTGCTATGAATTTATAAAAAATTTAGCAATTATATTATAAAAATATATTACTTTATGTTTTCTATAGTTTCATTTAATGATATTGATACTAAAATGGAATAAAATATAATTTGTAAGGACACTATCTAAAGGTAGAGTCCTATTTTTATGTTTTATAGAAATAGATTATATAATTTTTGTATTGATAGTGTAAATTTAAAGTGCAATTATTTGCTTTTAAAGTGCAAAATTTACACTTTAGAATAATTTTATAATAAATGTAATCTTTAATTCATAGACAAATTTGTGTAATTTTTATATAATTAACTTGATAGGATGGTAATAATGATATTTTCAAGCATATATTTTATATATTATTTTTTAATTATTTTTTTAATTTTATATTTTATTACTCCGAAAAAGTTTAAAAATTATACTCTTTTACTTGGAAGTTTATTTTTTTACTTTTATGGAGATTCAAAATATATAGTTTTATTGTTAATAAGTTCTTTAGTAAGTTATATTTTAGGAAGACTTATTTCTAAAAAAAATAAAAAGTTATTTTTAATAATTGGTTTAATATTTAACTTTGGTTTACTATTTTATTTTAAATATTTTAATTTCTTTTTAAGTAATATAAATAGTTTATTTAAAACAAATATTAATTTATTTAGTATAGTGCTTCCTCTTGGAATAAGTTTTTATACTTTTAAAAATGCAAGTTATTTAATTGATGTTTATAAAAATAGGGTAAATCCTGAAAAAAACTTTATAAATTATTTTACTTATATTGCAATGTTTCCTAGTTTAATACAAGGACCTATTGTTAGATATAAAGATATAGATTTAAAGGATAAAAAAATAAGTTTTGATAATTTTGCTATGGGAGTAGAAAGATTTATAATTGGTCTTTCTAAAAAGGTTATTTTAGCGGATACTTTAGCTAAACTTGTAACATCAATTACTAATATGGAAGTTCAAACTGTAGTATCATTATGGGTAAAAGCTACTTCGGATATTGTTAAATTATATTTAGATTTTTCAGGTTATACAGATATGGCAATAGGTCTTGGATTAATGATTGGTATTAAAATAATGGAAAACTTTGATTATCCACTTTCAACATACAGCGTAACATCTTTTTGGCGTAAATGGCATATAAGTTTATCATCATGGTTTAAAGATTATATTTATATCCCTTTAGGAGGTAATAGAAAAGGTAAATTTAGAAAATATTTTAATATATTTGTTGTTTGGTTTTTAACAGGACTATGGCATGGAGCAAGTTGGAACTTTATTTTATGGGGATTATACTTTGGCACAATTTTAGTAATAGAAAAAAGATTTTTCTTGAAGTTTTTTGAAAAACATAAAATAATAGGTAACATGGTTACTAATATTTTGGTGGTAATTGGCTTTGTATTTTTCTATAATGAAAAAAATATTTTAGATATATTTATAAAAATGTTTACTGGTAAGGGAATATCATTTACAAATGTAAGCACTAATTATTACTTATTAAATTACTTGGTGCTATTAATAATATCATTTATAGCTTGCACACCACTTTTAAAAAATATAATTAATAAATGTAAAAAAAATAAAAATCTAAATATAGTTATAAGTATTGTTGAACCTATAATATTAATAGGACTATTAGTACTTAGTACAGCCTTTATTGTAGATGCATCCTCAAACTCATTTTTATACTTTAGATTTTAGAAAGGACTTTTATGAAAAATAGAATAATAACACTAACATTTATATTTTTCTTGTTAACATCATTTTTACTATGTCAAATAAAAAAAGATGATCTTATATCAGAAAAAGAAAGAAGACGTCTTGCAAGTAAACCTAAAATTTCTATTACGTCATTACTAAATGGAAATTATTTTAATAAGCTTGATACTTATGTAACTGATCAAATTCCTTTTAGAGATGAATTTAAAACTATTAAGGGAAACACTTTGAAAAAAACAATGTTTATGAAAGAAAATAATGGTATTTACGAAAAAGATAATATATTATATCAAATAGATACAAAGGTAAATGTTAAAAGTATTAGACATTTACTTGACAAAATAAATTATATTGATAAAACTTATTTAACTAGTCAAAATAAATATTTTGTTTACATACCCGATAAAAATTATTATTTAAATGATGAAAAAATTCCTAAAATAGAGTATAATACTATTGAGGGTAATTTAAAAAATGGATTACCTAGTAATTATAAATGGATTGATATAAAAAATAATTTAGATTTATCATCATATTATAGAACTGATATTCATTGGTCACAAGATAAAATAATTGGTGTAGCAAATAATATTTGTGAGAATATGGGACTTTCTAAATTAGAGTCATACTATACCTCAAAAGAGTATTATCCATTTTATGGAGCATTATATAGTAAAACAGTTACTAGCATAAAACCAGATAAAATAACCTATTTAGATAGTGATATAATTAGAAATACTAAAGTATATAATTATGAGAAAAAAGGTTATGAAAAAGTTTATAAAGAAAGTAATTTAAATAACATTGATAGTTATGATATTTACTTATCTGGAGCAACTGCTTTATTAACACTTGAAAATAATTCAAATACCTCAGGAAAAGAGCTTATTATGTTTAGAGATTCCTTTGGAAGTAGTTTAGCACCACTTTTAATTGAAAAATATTCTAAAATTACAATGGTTGATTTAAGATATATTGGTAGTAAGTATTTAGAAAGTGTATTAAATTTATCTGGAAATGAAGATGTTTTGTTTATTTATAGTAATGTTATAATTAATAATAGTTTTACTTTAAAGTAGAGAAAGGAAGGTAGTTTATGAAAAAAGTTTTAAGTTTATTATTAGTTTTTATTGGAATATTATTTTTAGCAGGTTGTGGTAAAACTGAAAAAAATGTTGATGGATCACTTTCTGATTTAATGACAAAGGTTTATGATGGAGCTGGAGTTTCTCATGAGGATATGGAAACTGTAGAACTAAATAGTGAAAATACACCATTTTATTTAGGAGATGTGTCATTTTCTTTCAAAGAGGGCCTTGCAAGTGAACCAATAATGTCTTCGGTAGCTCATTCAGTAGTACTAATTAGACTTAATAGTGCATCTGATGCTGAAAAAGCAAAAAAAGAAATCAAAGAAAAAGTTGATCCTAATAAATGGGTATGTGTTTCTGTTGATGAAGAAAATGTTTATGTTGAAAGTGTTGGCGATTTAGTTATACTTGCAATGGACAACCAAAATGGTGAAAAATTAAAAGATAGTTTCTTAAATTTAAGTAAGTAAAATAACATTATTTTGATGTTATTTTTTTTCACAAATTTTATTTTGCGTTTGTAAAAGTAAATTTTGCGTTAATTTTATATTGTGATTATTTGCTAAATCATTTATACTTTAAATAGGTGATACTAAAAATACTAATTGTATTTTATAACGAAGGGAGTAAAAAATGATTATAAAATTAGAAAATATTGAAAGAACTTTTAATAAGAATATTAATGTATTAAAGGGAGTAAATGTAAAGTTTGAACTTGGAAAATTTTATATTATAATGGGACATTCTGGTAATGGAAAAAGTACTTTATTAAATATATTAGGGCTTTTAGATTTAGGGTATACTGGTGATTATTATTTAAATAATAAGCTAACTAAAGATTTATCTTTAAGTGAGCTTTCTAATATAAGAAATAAAAAGGTAGGTTTTGTTTTTCAAGATTATTATTTGGATGATAAACTAACTGCTCTTGAAAATGTTTTGCTTCCTACGATTATAAATAAAGATATAAGTAGTAAAGATGCAAAAACTAAAGCCATAGATTTATTAAATAAATTTGGGTTAGATAAAAGAACTAATCATTTACCAAGTACTCTTTCAGGCGGAGAGAAACAAAGAGTTGCAATAATAAGAGCAATTATAAATGATCCTGATATTATACTTGCCGATGAACCAACGGGTAATTTAGATGCAGAAAGTGAAGAAAAAGTAATGTCTATTTTAAAGGATATTAGCAATAAGGGAAAATGTGTAATTATGGTTACTCATAATACTGACTTAATTAAATATGCGGACAAAGTGTATAATTTAGAGAATGGTGTTTTAAATGAAAAATAGTTTTAAACTTTTTATACTTGCTCATAAAAATAATCGTGGTATTCATAAAAAAGTAGTTTATACAGTAATAATGATTTTACTTTTTCTATTATTAATTATTCCTTTTTCAATATTTAAAACTTATGATAATGAACTTAAAAGATTTGAAAAAGAAAATGATAGTTCAAAAATAGTATCTTTTTTCTATAGTGAAAAAGAAAAATATGAAAAAATAAAAAATAAAGTTGAGGAAAGTAAATATTTTATCAAAGAAAAAGATTATACTATTCCATTTAAATCTGGATCATTTGAAGAAATAAGTGGTATAAATGATGATGATACATATATTAATCCATATATATATGAAAAAGATATTACTTTTGGTAAAAATTTAAAAAATGATAATGAAATTATATGTAGTAGTTTATTAAAACCAAATTATTTTGAAGATACAAAAACAAAAGATTTAATAGATATGAAAAAGTATGTAGGTAAAACATTAAATTTTACAACAACAAAAATAGTTTTTGACAAAGAAATTAACGATTATAAAGCAATTTATTTTACTTATAAATTTAAATTAACTGGACTTATATATGATTATTCCAATAGTAATTGTTATATTACTGAAACAAAATTTGATGAAATAGTAAATGAAACTTTTCCTGCTCGTCCTATGGAAGGAGAAATTGCTATTTACACTACAAGTAATGAAGGTGCCAAGACTATTGCTAAAATATTTGATAGTAATAATATGTTTTATAACTTAAGTGAAGTTGATACTAATTTTATATATCTTATTAGAAATATCTCATTTATATTAAGTATTATATTTTTTATATTACTTTTAATAATGTTTAATATTTATATAAAAGTATTTATTAAAGAAAAAGAAAAAACACTTAATTTATATAATTTTTTAGGTTATAGTAAAAATGATTTAAATAAAATAGTATTATTTAGTTTTTATGAGATAGTGGCATTTTCATTAATGATAACATTGCTAATATGTTTTATTATTAAAATTTGCTTTAGTATTTATTTTAAATCAACATCAGAATATATGTATGTTAAAGCAAGCCTTTATGTATTACCAGTATTCATTATGCTTTTTATACTAATTATTTTGTCAACATTTATTGTTAATAATGAAAATAAAAAATTATATAAAAGGATGAAATTATGAAAATATTTTTAAAAGGGTTAATTAATAAGAAAATTGTTTTTAAGTATATTTTAATGTCATTTATTATAATGATAATGTTACTTTCACTAAATACTTATAAAAATTATTTGCACGAAAATGTCCAAAAAGAATATAATAATGATACTTATAAAAGTGCATCTTTTCAAAGTGAAAAACTTTATACTAAAGAGGATTTTGTTAATATAAAAAATTTTAGTTATGATGAAAATGATAAAATATATAGTGTTACTTTTAAAAGTATTAATGATTTAGAAAACTTTGAAAAGGAATATAAAGAAAGTTTTTTAACTTATCAAAGGTGGACTAGTGTAAATGAAAGTAACAATATTTTACTTATAAAGATAACAAATATAGTAATAATAATCTTTTATATTATAGTGTTTGTATTAATTATATTTTTCAATTTATATTATTTTTTAAATATTTTAGGTAGCATTAAATTATACTATATTTTGGGTTTTAATTATAATAAATTAGTTTTTACAGTGTCACTTTTAAATACTTTTATGGAACTTTTACTTTTAATACTAAGTAACATTATTTTTTATATTATTAATTGTTATAAAAATATTTATTATGTTATAAATTATAGCCTTATATTAATAATTTTAATATCTAATTTAATTAGTTTGTTATTATTTTTATTTGATATATATAAGATTAAAAGAAAAATTATTTTTTAAGATAATACTACTAAATTTAAGTAAGTAAAATAATGTAAAGAAAAAGGCAAAGTTATTGCTTTTTTTCTTTATTTAGATTAAACTTAATATGTAAGGATGAAATGATGAATAGAATGATAAAGTTAAAACAAAAATATGTTGTTATGTATACTTTAATAATTTTAATAACTATTATTTTGCTTTCCTATATTATTTTTAAAAGCTTTACTTTTAAAGTGACTAATAATACTAATGTAAACTCTATTGTTAGTAATAATGGAACAAATATAGTGGAAAATAATATAGTGGATAATAAAGTTACTGAAAATAATACTACTGAAGATAAACCAGTACAAAATAATACAACACCAGTGGAAAAGCCTAATTCTATAGTTAATACTTCTTATGTTCAAGACGAATTTTCAATTGAGGATATTACCCTTGAGGAAACAAAAATAATATTTAATGAGAAGCATGCAATGACAGTAGGTGATTCAATGGCTGAGGGACTTGATTGTTATGGTGTATTAAATAAAGAAAATGTTGTTTGGCACAGGGGAAGAAGAATAGATACTATGAGTGCTGATTTAGAAAAAGTAAAAGCGTATAATCCTAGCTTTCTATTTTTAGCCTATGGAGCAAATGATATAAAAAGTTGGACAAGTAATGTTGATGGTTGGATTGCAAAATATCGTGAAGCAATAATTAAAATACAAAGTGAACTTCCAAATACAAAAATAATTGTAAATTCTGTACTTCCTGTTAGTGATTATGCTACTGCAAATGATCCTTCATTTACATATCAACCTATGTATAATGATGCTTTAAAAAATCTAGCAAAAGAGTTAGGTATTCAATTTTTAGAAAATGGTGTTTATTTAGCAGATAGAGTAAATTCATTTTCTGCGGATGGAGTACATCCTAAAGTACCATTTTTCCAAAATTGGGGAAAACATATGGCAAGTTATTTAAAAAGTGTAAATTAAAAGACAAATTTATGCTTTTTGTTTATTTACATATTTCGAAAATATTTGTATAATTTAAATAGTAGAAAGGAGTAATATGTTAGAGAAATTTAATAAATTCTTAAACTCTTCGATTGTACTTTCAGTTTTAATGTTTATTTTAGGACTTATTTTTATGATTTATCCATCAGTATCTTTTTCAGTAGTTACATATATAATCGCAATTTTCTTAATACTTAATGGACTTTATTTTATAATTGAAAAAGATAATAGTATATTTTTTTCAGGATTCTTAACTCTTGGAGTATTAGAATTTTTAATGGGTATCATAATGTTAATAAATCCTAATATTGTTAAAACATTATTTCCAATTGTCGTAGGAATTTCTATGGTAGTTAAATCCGCTTTAGATTTAAGAATTTCAATTAATTTAAGTAGTGTTAATTACAAAAATTGGTTAATATTATTTATTTGCTCACTTCTTGGAATTATATGTGGTGTTTATATTATTGTAAATCCAGGTGTTGGAAGTGAAGTAATTACAACTTATGTTGGTATAGTAATTATGGTTTATGCAATAAGTAATATTATTGATACAATTATCTTTAAAAAGAATGTTAACGAAATTGTTAAACTTTTAAAATAGGCTAGTAGTTAGTCTATTTTTTTATAAAAATAATTTATGAAAAATATAAGATAAACATCTTGCATAAACATATAAATAAATGTTATATTAATATTAAGGAACGTGCAAGATATCACGTTACCTAAATTGCTTTAGTTGGCGCTTATCCAAATAGTATTATGTACATTAACTTTTTTACAAGCAATGCATATTCCACTATAATACGGATGGTGCCTTTTATAAATTCAGGATAGTAAACCCCGAACTGTAAAAGTACAATCAAAAATAGTACTCTAATGAGTTTCTTTTTGCTCATTTACCGTTCCTCCTTTCTTCAGTAAAATCTTGGCTGCCCAAAACCCCGAAAAAATTAAGAAGGTAACGCCATTCCTGCACGTTCAAGTAGTTATTATACATAAGAAAAAACTAATTGCAAGCAATTCGACAAAACAAGACAAAATATGCTATGAATTTATAAAAAAATATATAATGAAAATAAAATTAATAAAGGATTTAATGTAACTGATATTTCTAAAAAATTTTGTTTAGCGTAGGGAGAAATGGCTGAGGCTTATGAAGCTTATCGTAAAAAAAATGATTTAGGCGAAGAACTTGCAGATGTTGTAATTTATCTTTTATGAATAAGTGAAATATTAGGTATTGATTTAGAAAAAGAAATACTTTATAAAATAAATAATAATGTTCATAGAGAATATAAAATTATAAATGGAGTTACTACTCTCGTAAAAGAATATGAAGAATAAAAAAATGTTACTTTAAATAGTAGCATTTTTATTTTTCATCTTTAATAAGTTTATCAATATAAGAGATAATATCTTCTTTAGAATATTTACCATTAGAATTTAAATATTCAAATCCTAGATTTAAAACTCCACCTACATAAAATTTTGCAATAATTTCGGCAGGAATTCCATCACTAAATTTTTCTTTACTAATTCTTTTCAAAATATCATCATTAATTGCACTTAGTAAAATATCCATCATTATACTATTTCTATTATGAATCATGATCGAGGAGTATATATCTTTTTTATCTTCAACATGATTTAAAAATATTTTAATTAATTCAAGATAATATTCTTTTATATTTAGGGCTTTATTATTTTCTAGTTTTTGTGAAAATTCCTCTTTTAAATCTTTAATAAAATCAATTAAAAGTTCATATTTATCTTCGTAATGAGCATAAAATGTAGATCTATTAATTAAAGCTTTTTCACATATATTAGATACTTTAATTTCTTCGAATGTTTTTTCTTTCATAAGTTCCACTAAAGCAGTATATATCATTTTTTTAGTTTTAATAACTCTTAAATCTTTTTTCTTTTCCATTTTTCTCACCAACTAAAGTATATCATTTTATTAATCAAAATAAAAGATAAATAACAAAATGTTGGTTAAAAATATACATAATATAATAAATTGTTGTTTAACATACAATCTTAAGTATATGTATGTGTTATTTTTATAACTATTGTAATAAAATGTTTTGTGTGAAAGGAAAGATATATATGAAAAAGTTTGCAAATAAAATATGTGAACATAAAAATCTAATTTTAATAATAACAGGTATTTTAATGGTTTTATCATTTATAGGCATGAATTTAACTAAAGTAAATTATGATATTTTAGTTTATTTACCTGAGGATATAGAAACTATTAAAGGTCAAAACATATTAACTGATGATTTTGAAATGGGTTCATATTCTATTGCAGTAGCAAAAAATATGTCCTCAAAAGAAATAATGAATATTGAGGATAAAATTAAAAATGTGAAAGGAGTTAATAAGGTTGTATCTCTTTATGATGCAGTAGGTGTAATTCCTATTGATATGCTTCCTGAAAGTGTTACAAAATATTTACATAGTGATGATGAAGATATTTTCTTAATTACTTTTGCTGGTGGTACTTCCTCTGAAGAAACCATAAATGCAGTTAAAGAAATTAGAAATCTTACTAGTGATAAAATAAAACTTGGTGGAATGAGTTCAATGGTACTTGATACAATGAATTTATCTAATGAAGAAATAGTTATTTATATTATTATTGCAGTAATATTATGTGCTTTAGTACTTGAGTTATCACTTGATTCATATTTAGTTCCAGTTTTACTCCTTGCAAATATTGGAATAGCAATTTTAATAAATATGGGAACAAATATCTTTTTCGGAGAAATCTCCTATATTACAAAAGCTTTAGTGGCAGTTTTACAACTTGGTGTAACAACAGACTTTTCAATATTCTTATATAATTGTTTTGAAAAGAAAAAAGAATTATATAAATCTAAAGAAGAAGCAATGTCTAGTGCTATCGAAGAAACATTTACCTCTGTTATTGGTAGTAGTTTAACAACAATTGCAGGTTTCTTGGTACTATGCACTATGAGTTTAACACTTGGAAAAGACTTAGGTATTGTAATGGCAAAAGGTGTATTAATTGGTCTTATTTCAACACTACTTTTATTTCCAGCACTCATTCTTACATTTGATAAGTATATAGAAAAAACTAAACATAAAAAAGTAAATTTAGTATTTGATAAATTAAATCATTTTATAGTTAAAAGTTATAAAGTAATATTTATTATATTTGCACTTTTAATTATACCGGCTTATCTAGCATATTCTAAAATAGATGTTTATTATAAAATGGATAAAACTCTTCCGGAAACGCTTGAAAGTATTAGCGCAAATAAAGAGTTAAAAGATAAATTTAATATTGTAAGTCCAGAAATGATTATATTAGATAGTAATGTTAAAACAAGTGATGTTACAAATATGATTAAAGAGATTAAAAATATCCCAGGTATTGATTTTGCTTTATCACTTTCTGAATTTGAAAAGTTAGGATTATCTGAAAATGTTATTCCAGATGAACTTCTTAAAATTTTTAAAAGTGGTAAATATCAAATGGTACTTGTAAATAGCATCTACGAAGTTGCAAGTGATGAAATAAATAATCAAATTACATTAGTAAATGATATTGTTAAAAAATATGATAAAACTGCTATAGTTGCGGGTGAAGGTCCACTTATGAAAGATTTAATAAAAATAAGCGATACCGATTTTAATAATGTTAATTATTCAAGCATAATATGTATATTTATAATATTAGTTATTTGTTTAAAAACATTTACTCTTCCACTTTTACTAATTATTTCAATTGAAGCTGCTATATTTATAAATATGAGTATTGCATACTTTGGTGGTGTTACACTTCCATTTGTGGCTCCGATTGTACTTGGTACTATAGAGCTTGGTGCAACAATTGATTATGCTATACTTTTAACTACAACTTATAGAGAGAAAAGAAAAAATATGGATAAGAAAAAGGCTATGGAAGAAACTCTTAATTACTGTACATCCTCAATTCTTATAAGTGGTTTATGCTTCTTTGCTGCAACATTTGGCGTTGGCATTTACTCTAAACTTGAAATGATCTCATCACTTTGTACATTAATTTCAAGGGGAGCCCTTATAAGTATGGCTGTTGTAATTTTAGCACTTCCAACAGTACTTCTTACATTTGATAAATTAATATTTAGAAAGAAAGGAATTGATAATATGAAAAATATTAAAAATAAAAAAATAGTAAGTGCAGCACTTTTAAGTTTACTAATTAGTTTACCTTTAAATGCAAATGCTCTTACTAAAGATGAAACGGTTTATGCACATTTAAATAATAATGGTGAAACAAAAAATATCATAGTTTCAGAAATACTTAAAAATAATGAAGGTAAAAATGAAATTATAGATTATTCTACTTTAGAAAATATTATAAATAAAAATGGTAATGAAACTTATACACTTGATAAAAATAATTTAACTTGGATGAGTAATGGAAATGATATTTATTATGAAGGTAAATATCAAAAAAACTTACCAATTTCTATGAATATAACTTATAAATTAAATGGTAAAAAAGAAAGTGCCAAAGACATTCTAGGTAAAAGTGGGAAAGTTGAAATTACTATTAATTATAAAAATAGTTCAAAAAAAGCTATTAATGTTAATGGAAAAAGTGCAAATATTTATACACCATTTATGATTATGTATGGTGCTATGCTAGATAGTACTTATAACAAAAACGTAACAATAAATAATGGTAAAGTTGTTTCAAATGGTAATAAAGATGTAATTGTGGGCCTTTCAATTCCAGGACTTAGAGAAAGCCTTAATATAAATGAAATTAATTTAGATAGTTTAGTTATTACTTATGATACCACTAAATTTGAGGTTCCAACAATGTATAACATAGTTTCAAATAAACTTATAAGTGATGGAAACTTTAATCTTTCTAAAATAAGTACTATCTATGATAAGGTAGGCGATCTTCAAGAGGGAATCGATAAAATAAACGAAGGCTCAAAAGAACTTAGTGATGGTTTAACATTATTAAAAAATACTTTAAATACTTCACTTTCAGCTTTAGATAGCTCTACACAGACACTTACAAGTAATGAAGTTTCCTATATCAAAGAAACTGCTATAAATAGTACATTAAATCAAATGAAAGAAAATATTATTACTGATAAAAATGGTAATGTAATAGGTTCAAAGGATGAAAATGTAAATACTATTGTTACAAACTCTGTTAAAAAGGCTATTTTAAATTATTTAGCCTCAATTAATGAAGAAGGTAATGCAAATACTTATTTAACTATAATGACTAAAATGCAAAATAATATAGAACTTACTGATGAAGAAAAAGTATTTGCTTATTCTCATAAAGATACTTTAACTATACTTGGTATAGTAGTTAATGCAAGCCAGGTATCTGCAAAAGATGTAAGTACAAATATTTCTACTTATGTTGCTAAATCTGTTGCTGGAAGTGTTTCTGAAAATGTAGCAACTACTGTGGCAAACAAAGTTAAAAATGCAGCATTAGAAAGTACAAAAAATTCATTAACTGACCTTTTAAGTGCTATTACAAAACTTGATGATGGTGCATCATTATTAAATAATGGTATTACAAAATATAATAATGAAGGTATTAGTGCTATAACTAGTCTTGTTAATAATAATGTTAAAGAGTATGAAATAAGATTAAATGAACTTAATAAACTTGCTAAAGAATATAAAACTATTGAAGATAAATATTTAAGTAATAATGATGAAACTAAGTTTATTATGGTAGTCGATGGTGAAAAACAAAAAGATACTGTTAAAGAAAACACTACTAAAGAAACTAAAACATCTTTATGGACAAAAATTAAAAATTTGTTTAAAAAAGATAACTAGTAAAAAATATGCTATATTAAGTATGTAAGAAAAAGACTTACATATAATAAAAAGGAAACTACCCATAAACTCTTTGCGAGCACTGCCAATAAATGGCTTAACGCTTCAATCTATATGCAAATATAGATTGAGGCTTTTTTTATAAATTTTACACTTACTATTTGCTTTTTTAAACTTAAATTATTATACTATTGATATGAGGCTTTATGAAAAAGAAAATTAATTTAATTATAACTATTTTATCTTGCTTAATATATGTTTTAGTAATGTTTATATTTGATATAAATTTAGGAACTGGTAAAAAAGAACTTGAAAATATTTTAATAATAATATTTCCTTGTTTAATGTTTTTATTTTATTTATTATACTATGAAAAAGATAAAAATATTATTTGGTATTATTTAATACTTTACATTACCATGTTAATTGGCTTTACATTTTCAAATAATAGGGTAAATTATCTTACAGTAAATAATATTTTAAAAAGAGAAAATAATTTAATACCTTTTATATCAATGATAAATTTATTTAAATATTCAAAAAGGACTTTTTTATATAATGCTCTTGGAAACCTTTTAATGTTAACTCCACTTGCGGTATTATTACCTTTATTAAGTGATAAATTTAAAAGGGTAAAAAACTATTTTCTATGTGTTTTGATTTTAACGATAACTATTGAAAGTGCTCAATATATATTTAAATTAGGTTCATTTGATATTGATGATATTATATTAAATGTTGGTGGAACAGTTTTATTTTACATAATAATTTATAAATCTAAATTAAAAAGTATTATTAATAAGATATTTTTAACTTATAAAAGTGATAAAAAAGTTTTTAAATATTTATATTATTTATCTATGATATTTTCAGTAATTGTAATTATTTATTATATATTTTTAATATTTACTAACATATATGAAAATAAAATTGATTATCAAAATTTAAAATGTATACAAAATAACAAAGAATTTATAGTTAAAATAAATAATGATAATTATTATTCTCTTTGTAAATATGAAGGTTTTATTAAAAAGGGTAACATTAAATATTCTTTAAAAGAGGCTTTAGAAAATAATTTTTTAAAGGAATCTGATTTAAAAAAATTAAACATTATTAAGAAAGAATTTATTACAAATGTAAAAATAATCGAAGATAATAAAATAAATAAAATTAGTAATTCAAATTATACTTATTATTTAATTAATATTAAAGATATGATTTATCACTTTGATGAAAAAAATGAAAGTATATATGATTTAATAAATACAGAAAATGTTAATGACTATATTTTTTCTTTAGTAAAGATAAGTTATTTTTCAAATGATAAAATTATGACTGCTTATTCAGGCAAATATTTTGATGTAATAAATTGCACAAATATCAATGAATATTATATAGTAAGTAAAGACTATGAATATGATGAAATGTTTTGTAAAAACTATTAAATAATTTTTGGAAAGTAAATAAAATGCTTTTCTTTTTTTTTACGAAAAATGTCGAAAAAAGTAGAATAAGATGTTATATAAAAAAATGTTTTGACATGTTTTGTCGAAGTTGTTTAAAAAGTTTTAAAAGTGTGCTTTATTATTATATAGAAAAGAGGTTATTATGCTTAAAATGAATTTAGAATATAATAAAGGAATACTTTTTGTAAGACTTGATGGAATGCTTCATCGAGGATCTACTTATAAAATAAATAATTATTTAGTACCCGTAATATTAAAACATAAAATAAAATATTTAGTTTATAATTTTTATAACCTTGACGATATTGATGAAGATGGGATTGACGCACTATTAAATAGTGAAGAAGCAATTAAAACTAATAAAGGTGTTATGTATATTTGTGAAGTTAATAAAAGATTAGAAAGGAAATTAAAACATTTTCGTGCAAGAAAATTTGATAATGAACTTACTTGTATGAAATTAATCGAGGTCTAATATGAACAAAGAACAAATTATTAATGAGAATGTTGGTTTAATTTATATGATAGCTAAAAAGTTTTATAATGTTTCAAAAGAGGATCTTTTCCAAGCAGGTGTTTTAGGACTTTTAAAAGCATATCAAAATTATGATGAAAGTTATGGTGCTAAATTTACATCTTTTGCTTATACATATATTTATGGAGAAATGTATACACTAGCAAATAATAGACAAATAAAAATAAATAAAGATATTTTAAAAGTATATAAATTAATCGAAGAAACTAAAAATAATTTGGCTTTAAAAAATGGAGTTGTTCCTAGTTATGAAACTGTAGCAAACTTTTTAGAAATTGATCCTAATAAAATATATGAATATGTATATGCAGGGCAAAGTATAATGAGTCTTGATAATGATGAAAATAGACCATTATATGAAACCATTTCAAATAAGGAAGATGTTTCTCTTGATGAAAGAATTGAACTTGAAAATAGTATGTGTACTTTAACTGAGGATGAAAAAAATATTATTATGTCAAGATATTATGAAGATTTAACTCAGTGTGAAGTTGCTAGAAAACTTTCAATGTCGCAAGTAATGGTTTCAAGATATGAGAAAAAAGGTATTGAAAAAATGCGTAATTATTTGAGTTTATAGTATAAATATCACCATTTATTAAATAATAATAGTGGTGATTTTATTTTGAATAAAGAAGAATATAAAAAGTTAGTTAAATCTTGGCAAACAAAAGAGCCTAAATTGAAAAATGCTGTTATATCCTTTTTAGTGGGTGGAGGTATAGGTATATTAGGCCAAGTAGTATCAAAACTTTTAATGATATGTTTTGATATTTCACAGGTTATTAGTTATAGTATTGTATGTCTTTTGTTAATATTTTTAGCATCACTTTTTACTGGACTTGGTTTTTTTGATGATTGGGTTTGTAAAGTAAAATGTGGGTTAATTATTCCTACAACAGGATTTGCTCATAGTATGACATCATGTGCACTTGAATATAAAAAGGATGGCCTTATTACAGGTGTTGGGGCAAATTTTTTTAAACTTGCAGGTTCTGTACTTTTATATGGAATTATATCATCATTTTTTCTATGTCTAATTAAGGTGGTTTTTTATGGGTAATTTAAAATTTAATAATGTTTATATTAAAAATTTTTATACTATAGCGGGTCCTAAAGAAAAAGATAGTAAAATATCTAATGTTAATTTGAAATTTGATGATTTATATTTTGGTAAACAAACTTTTGAGGATGCTGAAATTAAAATGCAAGAGGTATCTATTCAAAATTTACTTAATAATGAAAGGCTTTCTGAAAATAAAATTGATTATGTTTTTGCTACGGATTTAATAAATCAATTAGGAGTTTCAAGCCAAACTATGAGTAATTTTAACATACCTTTTGTTGGAGTATATGCAGCGTGTGCTGGATTTCCTTTGCAAATACTTTTGGGTTCAAACTTAATTGAAAGTAAAAATGCAAAGAATATTATTACTCTTGCATCCTCACATAATTTGACTGCTGAAAGACAATTTAGATATCCTACTGAGTATGGTTGTCCTAAAAAAGGAACAGCAACTTGTACACTTACTGCTTGTGTAAGTATGCTTTTAACAAATGAAAAAACTAATATTAAAGTAAGTGGAGGACTAATTGGCAAAGTTGTAAATTTAGGAATAAATGATGTTAATAATATGGGTGCAGTTATGGCTCCAGCTTGTGCAGATACAATTTATACTTATTTACAAAATGCGCATGAAACAGTCAAAGATTATGATTTAATTTTAACTGGTGATTTAGGAAAAGTTGGTTTAAATATTTTAAAAGAGTATTATGAAAAAGTTTATAATGAAAGGCTTAATAAAATAATGGATGCTGGTGATGAAATATTTTTAGAAACTTCCCAATATAGTGGAGGAAGTGGACCAGTATGTCTTCCTTTAGTGTTCCTTACAAAAATACTAAAAAATAAAAAATATAAGAAAATTTTAATTGTGGGCTCAGGATCACTTCATAATCCTACTTTAGTAAATCAAGGTAAAGAGATTCCTGCGATAAGTCATTTAGTTAAAATCGAGGTGTTATTATGATATATTTAAATGCTTTTTTATTCGCAGGCTTTATATGCATGCTTGGACAAATAATTTTAGATAATACAAAACTTACACCAGGACATATCACTTCACTTTTTACAGTAGTTGGAGCACTTCTTTCTTTTTGTGGAATTTATCCTACATTAATTCAAAAATGTGGAGTAGGTGCAACATCCCTAATTATGAATTTTGGTAATATGTTATATCAATCTGGAATAAATGGCTATGAAAATGCTGGTATTTTAGGAATTTTTTCTGAACTTTTAGATAAAAGTAGTCTTGCAATAGTTAGTGCAATTATCTTTGCTTTTATCATTTCTATTATCTTTAAGGCAAAAAAATAACTAAAAAATAAAAAAATATTCAATTTATACTAGGAATATTTTCTTTTTTATGTAATAATTATAATAGAGGTATGATAGATATGGAAGAAAATAACGATTTTAAAATTGAATTACCAAAAATTAATGAGGAGGTAGTAGAGCCAGTTGTGGAATCTCCAGTAGTTGAGACTCCAGCTGAACCAGTAGTTGCTCCAGTAATGGAAACTTCTGCTGAACCAGTAGTTACTCCAGTAGTGGAAACTCCAGCTGAACCAGTTGTTCCAGTAATGGAAACTCCTGCTGAACCAGTAGTTACTCCAGTAGTGGAAACTCCAGCTGAACCAGTAGTTGCTCCAGTAGTAGAAACACCTGCTGAACCAGTAGTTACTCCAGTAGCAGAAACTCCTGTTGAACCAGTAGTTACTCCAGTAGTAGAAACACCTGCTGAACCAGTAGTTACTCCAGTAGCAGAAACTCCTGTTGAACCAGTAGTTACTCCAGTAGTGGAAACTCCAGCTGAACCAGTAGTTGCTCCAGTAGTAGAGACACCTGCTGAACCAGTAGTTACTCCAGTAATGGAAACTCCTGCTGAACCAGTAGTTACTCCAGTAATGGAAACTCCAGCTGAACCAGTTGCTCCAGTAGCAGAGACTCCTGTTGAATCAGTAGTTACTCCAGTAGTGGAAACTCCAGCTGAACCAGTTGCTCCAGTAGCAGAGACTCCTGCTGCACCAGTTCAAGAAACTGTAACACCAACAATAACACAAACTGCACCAATTATGGAAACAGCACCAGTTGTTGAGGGTGAGAAAAAGGAAGAAACAGACAAAAATGGCTTACCTAAAGTTAGTAAACCAGTTAAAATTATTTGTACTGTAGTAGTGCTTCTTGTTGCTATTATCTTAGTAGTTGTTTTGGTAAAAAGATTTTTTATGGTCAATTAAGACTTACAATTTGGTCAAATAAGATTGTATTATTTTCAAAATAGATTTTATGATAAGTAAAGTCTATTTTTTTTATGTAACTATTTATTAAATTAATATTTCCATTTTGATAATATGAAATGTTAATTTTACTTTTACTATAGTAGGCAATAAGAAGTTTTTGTTCGTTAACATCTTTTTGTTCTTCGGATAAAATTGGCATACTTATTTTACATTTATCTTTTAAAATACTATTTATAATTTCTTTACTAGAAACTACTGAATTAAAGGGCATCCATTTAATCATTCCACGATCATGCATTATGACCACCAACTTTTTTATTTCTTTCTTTAATTGTGGAATCTTCGAGTAAACTTGAGGCTTTTAAAATACTATTTTTACCATATTTTTGTTTTATTTTATCAATAGTTAAATTAACTTCATCATCTTTTTTAATATTTTCATAGTTTTCAAATAGATTAAGTTGTGTTCCTTTTTTATCTTTTAAACTGCCAGCACAAACAGTAACTTTTCTTATGGGTAATCCTTCATAAAATCTATCAAATATAATACTTGCATATTTAATAAGCTCATTATTTTTATCTGTTGGACTATCAAGTTTTATATTATGATAAAATCCTCCAGGGGTGTTTTTTGAGTAGCCAATTCCAAGCCCAAAGTTTTGGCACTCTTTATTACTATTACGAAGTCTAGCACATAAATTATCAATCATTTCATTTATAATTATAAAAATATTTTTTTCATTATAATCTTTGAATAGAACTTGTGAATTTGAATATGATTTATCTTTCGTTTGTCCATTGAAATCAGAAATTTTACTTGTATCAATACCATTAGCATGATTCCAAAGTTCAAGTCCCATAACACCAAATTTATCTTTTAGAATACCGGGATTTGTTTTAGCCAAATCTTCGATTGAAAAAATACCCATTTTATTTAGATTTCTTTCCATATTTCTGCCTATACCCCACATATCACTTAAGGGAGATATTTTCCAAAGTTTCTTTTCTACATCAGCATAAGTCCATTTACTTATATTATCTTTTGTATGTTTTGCTTCAATATCCATACTTACTTTAGCAAGTAGCATATTTGGACCAATACCTGCGGTAGCGGTAAGATGAGTTTTTTCATACACTTTAGCAAGTATTTCTTTTGCAAGTTCATAATCTGTTTTTTGATATAACTTTAAATAATGAGTAACATCTAAAAAACATTCATCAATAGAGTAGATGTGTAAATCCTCTTTAGAAACATAGTCTAAATATACAGAGACAACTTCTTTACTTTTTTGAATATAATAATTCATATGAGGCATTATGGTATCGTATTTAATATTTTTAGGTATTTCAAAAACACGACCTCTTGAGGGGACTCCTAAAGTTTTTAAATAGGGAGTAACTGCTAAAGTAATAGCACCACCACCTTGACTAGGATTTGCCACAATAAGAGGATAAGAAAATGGATCTTTATTTAATCTAATACATTCACAAGATGCAAAAAAGCTTTTTAAATCTATACAAATAATATGATTGTTTTTCATAATACCTCCTTACAAACAAATGTTTATAACAATATTATATCTAAAATTTTGTAAAAATCAACTGGTAAAAATATGAAAAAAATATTTATATTTTTCTTTTTATTTGCTATAATTAATTACATGAATGCATATGTTTTTAAAATTGGAAATTTTGGTGTTAGATGGTATTCACTACTTATACTTATTGGTGTAATTGTGGGTATTCTTTTGATTGAAAAAGAGGGTAAAAAATTTAATATAAGTAAAGATTTTTTATTTAATATGGCTTTTTGGGCTATTATAATAGGTATAATTGGTGCAAGGCTTTATTATGTAATATTTAATTTTAATCTTTATCAAAATGATTTACTTTCAATATTTAAAATATGGGAAGGTGGACTTGCTATTCATGGTGGTATAATTGCAGGTTTAATTGTAATTGCACTATACTCTAAAAAATATAAGATGCGTTTTATTAGAATAACAGATATATGCGTGCCATCACTTTTATTTGCTCAAGGCATAGGTAGATGGGGAAATTTCTTTAATCAAGAGGCACATGGTGCAGCAACTAGTTTGGAACATTTAAAATCTCTTCATTTACCACAGTTTATTATAAATGGTATGAATATAAATGGAATATATTATGAACCAACATTTTTATATGAATCACTTCTTTGTTTAATTGGGTTTATCATTGTTTTATTCATTCGTAGGGGTAAATATACTAAAGTTGGAACAATTACTTCATTTTATTTAATGTATTATTCAGTAGTAAGATTTTTAATTGAAAGTATGAGAACAGATTCACTTATGCTCGGAGGATTTAAAGTGGCTCAAATTATTTCAATTATATTGTTTTTAATAGGACTTGGTAATATAATGCTTATATCAAGAAAAAGTAAGTTTGAAGATTTATATAATAATGTATATAAAAATGAAATGAGATTTTAAAAAGGAGGATGTCTATGTATGATGTTATAATTATAGGAATGGGTATTGGGGGAATAACTGCAGGAATTTATGGCAAAAGAGCTGGATTAAATGTATTAATGTTTGAAAAAAGTGCCCCTGGAGGAATGCTTCAGAAAATTGATAAGATTCAAAATTATCCAGGTTTTTCTGAAATAAGTGGACCAGACCTTGCACTTAATTTATTTAATCAAGTTAAAAAGGTTGGCGTACCATTTAAATTCGAAGAGGTTATTGATGTAGAAATTACCGAAGAATGTAAAAAAGTTATTACTAAAAATGGTACTTATGAAGCAAAAAATATTATTGTAGCTACCGGAAGAACACCTAAATATTTAGGACTTGATAATGAAAAAGATTATTTAGGAAGAGGTTTAAGTACTTGTGCTAGCTGTGATGGAAATTTTTATAAAGGCGAAGATGTTGCAGTAGTAGGTTCAGGTAATTCTGCACTTCAGGAAAGTTTATATTTAGCAAATATTGTTAATAAAGTTTATCTTCTTCATAGGGGAGTAAACTTTAAAGGTGATGATGCTTTAGTAGAAAGAGTAAGAAATACTAAAAATATTGAAATTGTTGATGGCGTAAATATTAAAAAGATAAATGAAGTTGAAGGTAAGATTGAAAGTGTAACACTTGATAATGAAAAAACTATAAATGTAAAAGGGGTATTTATCTATATTGGTTATAAACCTGATACAGAAATGTTTAAAAAACTTGACATAACTAATATAAATGGTGATATTATAGTAAGTGAAAATTTTGAAACAGAAATTGATGGGCTTTATGCAATTGGTGATTGTGCTAAAAAAGGTGTATATCAATTAGTTACCGCTGCAAGTGATGGTTGTATTGCTGTTTCAGATATTGAAAAAATTAGAAATTAGGAGGTTTTTAAAATGGAAGTTAGAACAAGATTTGCTCCATCTCCAACTGGATATATGCATATAGGTAATTTAAGAAGTGCCTTATTTACATATTTAACAGCAAAGAGTATGGGCGGAAAGTTTATATTAAGAATTGAGGATACAGATCAAGAAAGAAAAGTCGAAGGTGCAGTAGAATTTATTTTAAATACACTTAATATGCTTGGACTTCATCCAGATGAAGGTGCTGGTGTAGGTGGCAATTTTGGACCATACTATCAAAGTGAAAGACTAGATATTTATAAAAAATATGCCGAAGAGTTAGTGGAAAAAGGCGATGCATATTATTGTTTTTGCGATGAAGAAAGACTTGAAAAGTTAAGAGAAATTGCCTCAGCAAGAAAAGTGCCATTTACATATGATGGACACTGCTCACATATTCCTTTAGAGGAAGCAAGAAAAAGAATTGCAAATGGTGAAAAATATGTTATTCGTCAAAAAATGCCTAAAGAGGGAGTAACATCATATATTGATACTGTTTATGGTGAAATTAAAGTTGAAAATAGTGCTTTAGAGGATCAAATACTAATTAAATCAGATGGATTTCCAACATATAATTTTGCTAATGTAATTGATGATCATTTAATGAAAATTAGTCATGTTAACAGAGGTAATGAATATTTATCATCAACACCTAAATATTTACTTTTATATAAAGCATTAGGTTGGGAAAGTCCTGTATATATTCATCAACCACTTGTAATAAAGGCAGATGGTACTAAAATTAGTAAAAGAAATAAAGACGATAATTTAATGGATTTAATTAATAGAGGTTTCCTTCCTGAGGCAATTATAAATTATATTGCATTAATTGGATGGTCTCCGAAAGAAAATAAAGAATTCTTTACTTTATCTGAACTTGAAAAAGAATTTGATATTCATAGAATTTCTTCCGCACCAGGATGTTATGATATTAAAAAACTTGAATGGTTCAATGCTCATTACATTAAAGAAATGGATGATGAAAGATATTTAGAGTGGATAAAACCATTTTTAAAATATGATATATCAGGTAAGAGTGAAGATTGGGTAAGAATGCTACTTTTAACATATAAAACTCATATTAACTGTGGTGAAATGATTAATGATGTTGTTAAGAATTTCTTTTTCGAAGGGTATGAACTTGATGATGAATGTAAAGCATTTCTTGCAAGTGATGATATTATCCCAGTGGTAATTGACACATTTGCCCGTGAAATCGAAGCAATTGAAGATTTTACTACAGATAATATTAATATTGCAATTGATAATGTAAAAACAAGTTTAAATGTTAAAGGTAAACTACTTTATATGCCACTTAGAATTAAGGCAAGTGGATTTATGCATGGTCCAGAACTTGATGCTTGTATATATTTACTTGGTAAAGAAAAAACACTTGAAAATTTAAGAAGGTAAATCCTTCTTTTTTTATTAAAATTTTGATTTACATATATTTTTTTTTATGATATAATTACTATAGAAAGGGTAGAAGGGGATATGAAAAATAAAAATGAAAAATTATTTATAGTGGCAATTGCATGTATTATATTATGTATACCTATTGGCATAATAATTGGAAAATCATTAATTAATAAAAATGATACTGTGAATAATGTAAATGAAAATGTAACTGAAAACAATGTAACTGAAAATGAAAGTGTAAAATTAAAATATAATTACACTGAAAGTGATATTATTACTGATAATAGCATTGTAACATCATTACTTTCTAATATTGGACTTGATAAAGAAGATGAAGTTCAAGAAAAATATGGATGTACATTAAATTATTCTTTACAAGATTATTATTTCAATAATGGTTCTTTTATGGATGTTATTTCAAGGTATAGTGAAAGAAATAATATGCTTATAATGCCACCCAAAGAAATATATAGTAGTGATGAATGTGGAGTAGGATCACCAACATGCAGGTTAATTACAAAGACTAGTATTGATAAAATTATTAGTGTTTATCCATTTATTAATATTAATATGTTTAAAAAAAGTAATTTAACTAATGATTATATTACAGCATCACCTTATGTGTGCGTTAGTGGTGAAGTAATTACACATAATATTGTATTTATAAAATACAATCATGAGTACAAGTACATTGGCATTGATAAAATAAAAACAAATTATGATGAAAACGAAACTATATATTATATTTTCAATGATAAAATGCAACTTATTAATATTGAAAAGTAAAAATGGTATATCATGATTGATATACTTTTTTTAATATAATCTTTTTGTTTTAATTAAAATATAGTATAATAGTTGTTATGGAAGGTGATGTTTATGAAAATTTATAATACTTTAAGTCATAAAGAAGAAGTATTTATTCCTTGGGAAGAAGGAAAGGTAAGTTTTTATACATGTGGACCAACAGTTTATCATTATGCTCATATAGGAAATATGCGTAATTACATTGGTCACGATATATTAGATAAAACACTTAGATTTATTGGCTTTGATGTAACGAGATGTATGAACATTACTGATGTTGGACATTTAACCTCAGATAGTGATTCTGGTGATGATAAGATGGTAGCAAGTGCTAAAAAAGAACATAAAAGTGTTCTTGATATTGCTTCATTTTATACAGATGCATTCTTTAAAGATTTTGATGCCCTTAATTGTAAAAGGCCTGAAATTGTTAGTAATGCCACAGATAATATAGATGAATATATAAAAATAATAACTAAACTTTTAGAAGATGGTTATGCTTATAAAGCTGGAGGTAATGTTTATTTTGATACTTCAAAATTAAAGGATTACTATGTTCTTACTAATCATAAAGAGGATGATATGGTTGTCGGAGCAAGAGAAAGTGTTGAATATGATGCAAGTAAAAAAAATCAAGCAGACTTTGCTTTATGGTTTACTAAATCAAAATTTGATAGTCAAGAATTAAAATGGGAATCACCATTTGGAACAGGTTATCCAGGATGGCATATTGAATGCTCAGGTATCTCAATTAAATATCTTGGTGAGCATTTAGATATACATGGTGGTGGAGTTGATAATATTTTTCCACATCATACTAATGAAATTGCTCAATCAGAAAGTTATTTAGGACATAAATGGTGTAATTATTGGTTTCATAATGAACATTTAAATGATGAATCTGGTAAAATGAGTAAAAGTAAAGGAGATATTTTAACTGTTAGCTCTTTAATAGAAAAAGGTTATAATCCACTTTCATTTAGATTTATGTGTTTACTTTCACATTATCGTAGACAACTTACATTTTCTTATGCTTCACTTGATGGTGCTCAAAATGCTTATTTAAAATTAAAAAACAAAGTATTATCATTAAAAAATGAAGGAATGGTTAATGAGGATGCTTATAAATTTTATAATGAAAGATTTACATCTTGCCTTGAGGATGATTTAAATACAGCAAATGCTATAACGGTGCTTTATGATTTATTAAAGGATGAACATCTTAATGGTGCTACAAAATTATCTTTAATTAATAGATGGGATGAAGTATTATCACTTGATTTAACTAAAGAAAAAACTCATGGTCTTGAGGAAGAATATATAAAAGAAATGATAGAAAAAAGAACTGAGGCTAAAAAAAATAAAGACTTTGCTTTAGCAGATTCTATAAGAGAGGAACTTTTAAAACAAGGTATCATTTTAAAGGATACTAGGGAAGGAACAATTTACGAGGTGAAATAATGGAACTAATTTTATTTATTTTAATAATAATATTACCTTTAATCGCAGATATTTTTGTTAGAGTTAATTATAGTATTAATTTAAAAAAAGAAAATTCTAAAGGTATATCTGGTGCGGAAGTTGCAAGAAAAATACTTGATAAGAATGGACTATCTAATATTTATGTAGTAGCAACAAATGGTTATTTAACAGATCATTATGACCCAAAAAGAAAAGTAATTAGACTTTCAAAAGATGTTTATGAAGGAAGTAGTGTATCAAGTATGGCTATTGCATCTCATGAATGTGGACATGCTATTCAAGATAAAGAAGGATATTTATTTTTAAGATTTAGATCATTAATTTTTCCAGTGGTTAATGTAGCAACATCAATATCTTATTATATTATATTAATTGGTTTTATATTTGAAATGCTTGATTTAGTTTATATAGGAATAGGACTTACAACTATTGGGCTATTTTTTCAAATTATAACTTTACCTGTGGAATTTAATGCAAGTAAAAGAGCAGGAAAAGAAATAGATGCAATGCATTTAGCAAATTCCGAAGAAAAATCTGGTATTAAAAAAGTTCTTGTTAGTGCTGCACTTACTTATGTAGCAGGTGTACTTACAAGTGCTTTACAAATTTTAAGACTTTTATTAATTGCAAGCAGTGATAGAGATTAATTACCATAATAGGTAATTTTTTCTTTACAATAAAAATGTAAACTAGTAATTTGAATAAATTTATGATAATATTTTTATAGAGTAAAGGGTGAGCATGTGTGAATAATTATATTGACATTGAAAATAAAGATAAATCTATAACAAAAGCCTTTATTATGGGAATGAAGCATTCAAAAAAATATGGCTATGATTTCCTTGTTTGTATTGTTAAAACTAAAGTAGTAATGTATGCCATAAAAAAAGTTAATGATAATTTTTATAAATATGATATAAATAATCCAGTTGTTATAAGTAATTTAAATAATGAATTTCAAGATGAAAATAACAAATATTTAGATACAAATATATTACCAAAAGTATTAAAACATTATAAATAGTTTTAATATTTTTTTATATGCAAATCAATAAATTTTTTGTTATAATATTATTACCAAGGGAGGTTTAAAATGAAAATATTTGTTGGTTGTTCATCAAGCGAAAATATAGATGAAAAATATTTAAAAGGAAGTAAAGAATTACTAGATTTAGTTTTAAAAGATAATGATTTAGTTTTTGGTGCGTGCAATAAGGGAATAATGGGATTAGCTTATGATAGTGCTATTAGTCAAGGAAGACAAGTGATAGGTATATGTCCTGAAGCTTATAAAGAAGATTTTAAATCACTTAATTGTACCAAAGAAATAGTAACTAATTCTGTTTCAGAACGAACTAATAAATTAATTGAGGAAAGCGATATATTATTATTCTTACCTGGTGGTATTGGAACTTATTTTGAATTATTTAGTGCAATTGAGGGAAAAAGATGTCACGAATTTAATAAATTAATTATTCTTTTTAATTCAAATGGCTTTTTTGATAAATTTAAAGAAATGTTGATTGAAAATTATGAAAATGGATTTTTAAAGGAATCTGATTTAAAAAATGTTATTATAACTGATAATGCTCATAATGTAATGAGTAATATTAAAGCATATGAAAATCCTGATTCTATGGAAGCTAGTTTTGAATATGGAATATTTCTTATAGAGGATTCTTTAAAAGAGTTACAATCTGGTCAACATTCTCGTCGTTATAGTCCACTTTTTGATAAATATAATGATGCAATATCTGTAATTGAGGATGAAGTTGCAAAACAAAGAAGTGAAAATAAAGATACAAATGATTTTTATAAAGTTCAATGCGACAAATTATCATATTTATATCACAAATTAACAATGGAATATTTAATGGCTAAAAAAATTCTTGGTACAAGAAAAGAAAAAAAGCAAGCTGAAAAAATACTTGATACTTTAACTGGTAAAAATGATGATTTAGATAATGATAAAAATAATGGTGATAATCCATTATCAAGAAAAATTAAACTTTAATTACAAAATAAAAATATTAAGACTTTAATAGTTTTAATATTTTTTTATATACAAATCAATATATTCCTCGAGGGTTAAATCATTTTCATAAATAATTTTTGCATTATCTTTACCAACATACCTAATATGCCAATTTTCAAATTCATAACCAGTTATATTTTCTTTACCTTTAGGAAATCTTATTATAAATCCAAATTTATAAGCATTTTCACTTAATATTTTAAAGTCTTCATCAGTAAGTCTTACATCAGATTTAATAGCAATGTTTTTTAAATCAATGGATAGAGCAGTTTGATGTTCAGAATAACCAGGCCTTGCGGAAAATGTATCAGCATTTTCTTTACCATAATTTTTTACATAATTATCATATAAAGTTTTTTGAAATGTTTCACCTCTATAAGCTGTTGTAGGAAGAAGTTGTAAATCAAAGTTATCTTTTATATATTTTTGAAGTTCTAAAAAATTTTCTTTGGCTATCTTTTTCATTGGAACATTATTTCCATAAGCTCCTTTTACATAATCTAAATCTTTTGGAATATAACCGCTTGGTAAATAGTTATATTTATTTACTAAAACTAAAATGTCATCAGCATTTTTAACTTCATTTGCATTTTCATAAAACTTATAATCTAAATTTAAATTTACATAAGTAACCGCTTTCTTAATAGAAATATCATTTTTTTGTTTATAATCTACATATCTTTGATAGTTAAGAACATTAAAATTTTTTAAATTATAAAAATCTTTTATATCAATATAATCAATATTTTTAAGCTTATTTATGTTTTTATCACTTAATGAAAATATATAATTTATTTCATCACCAGAGTAACCTTTGGGTAAAAAGGTGGTAAGTACCATACTAAAATTTTCCTGATTATCAAATTTTATTTTATCATATTCATCTTTATATTTTTCATCATATATTCCATTTAAATAAACATATTCAAGTGTTTTTGAACTATATTCCTTAAAGGCATTTTTACTTTTATTAGCCTCTAAATAAATACTCAATCCTAACATAATAATAATTAATATAAATAATATTTTTTTCTTCATATTATAAGTATATTATAAAATAATTCAAATTAAAAGTATAAAAAAACTAGAAAATATTTTGATTATTTTCTAGTTTCCTGATCATCAGTAATAGACTTTATTAATTCATCAACATTATTAAAAGTTTTTCTTCCCAGACTTAATTTCATTTTCAATTTAAAGCTTTCTCGAGTTCTTTACTTAAAGTTACATTATAAATTATTGGCTTATTTGCTAGTTCTTTTTTATATTCATTTTTGCTAGTTAACATATCATAAATAATACTTGCTTTAATATCTAGTTTATAAATAATAGAGTTTTTATCGGGCTTAAGTTGAATATTAATATCTTTTTTAATACTATTTAAATACTTTTTACCATTTTGACTTAAACCAATTATATTTAAATAAGTAATTTTTTCTTTAGTATATTCTTTTTTTATTCCAAGTAAAATATGAATAAGCATTCTGTTAAGTTTGTTATAAGTATATTTTTTTGATTTTAATACTTTTAAAAGTTCTTCCATACTATTAACATTTTGAATATTATTTTTTAGCATATTATATAAGTTTATATCTACATCTAAAATATCAGATATATTATCATTAAGAATTGTAATTTTAATTAGATTAAATAATAAAGTTTCATCATAAGTACATATTTTTCCTTTTGAAAGAGTAGGTAAATGTTTTGATATATCAATATTATCCTTTATTTTTTGTCTTATATTCGAAGCACTAACAATATCTTCACAAGAGGCAGTATCTAAATAATTATTAGTTCTTTGAATAGTTTCAGCTTTAATATTAAAATTATTTTTGATAATTGATTTTATATAACATATCCCTAAAAGATCATTAGAGTTATATGTAAATGATTCATTTATAACTTTACTAAGGGCAGTAGGGTAATTAATACCACTTTTTAGAGTTTCTTTTAAATCTTCACTTTCATCAAGTTCTAGAGACTTTTTAGCAAGTAATGTAAGTTTATCTATATCATTTGTTTCACTACCAAAAATAATTCTGTTAACTTTTAAATAGTTAAGTAATTTAATAGAGGTATCAGCAAAAGTATCTGCACTTTGAACACCATATAAAGTAGGAAGACTTATTACTATATCAACTCCATATTCTAAAGCTAAGAGTGTTTTATCATATTTTGATATAATTGAAACTTCGCCCCTTTGCAAAAAGTATCCATTAAGTACTAAAACAAGTAAACTATTTGGATATTTTTCTTTAATTTTATTAATATGGTACAAATGACCATTATGTAGCGGATTATATTCCGCGATTAAACCTATTATTTCCATGAACTTAATATATAAAATATTTGCATATTTGTCAAATTATATTTATAATAATTGTGAAAGGAGAAGTTATGATTATATGTGTATGTGGGCCAACTGGAATAGGTAAAACAAGACTTTCAGAAACTATTGCGGAAAAATATAATGCTATAGTAGTTAATGCTGATGCAACGCAAATTTATAAAGAACTTGATATTGGTAGTGCTAAAATAACTAAAGAGGAAATGGGAGATAGAAAGCATTTTTTATTTGATATAGTTAGTCCAAATGAAGACTATAGTGTAAGTGATTATCAAAATGATGCAAGAAATATTTTAAATAAATATAAGGATAAAAATATAGTTATTGTCGGAGGAACTGGACTTTATATAAAAGCTTTATTATACGGTTATAAATTTGAGAAAATGCATAAAAATAATTATGATGATTTAACTAATGATGAACTTTTTGCTTTAGCAAATAAAAAAGATCCTAATCATAACTTACATAAAAATAATCGAGTAAGATTAATTAATTTTTTAAATCGTGAAAATAATGAAACTAATAAAGATGTTCCTATATATGATGCAATATTTATTGGTCTTACATGTGATAGAGATGTTTTATATGATAGATGTAATAAAAGGGTAGATAAAATGTTTGAAAATGGGCTTTTAAATGAAGTGAAAACTTTATATTCAAAATATCCAGAAAGTAATATTTTAAAAAGAGCAATTGGTTATAAAGAAATAATAAAGTATTTAAATGGTGAAATACAGTTAAATGAGGCAATTGAATTAATTAAGAAAAATACTAGACATTATGTAAAAAGACAATATACTTGGTTTAATAATCAATTATCAGTTAATTGGTTTAATACTGTTTTCGAAGACTTTTCTAAAACTGAAAATGAAGTTATTAATTTTATTCAAACAAAAAATAAAGATTGATTTCTTTATTTTTTTAGTTCAATAATTTTATCATTAAATTCTAAATAATAATTTTTATCAAAGTTATGTTCTTCGATTTCTACTTTACCAGAATCAACTTCCATAAGTGATTTAGTATCAATTAAAAAGTATTTATGATATAAATAATCTTTACCATCATCACTAACTGGATCATCCCAAGTTAAGTCTAGATGTAAAAATTTTCCATCAAGATTTACTGCATTCCAAATATGGCCATTCGAAGAACTTTTAGAACTTTTAGTGGTAGCTATTTTATAGTTTGGAATACCTAACTTTGTTAAATAAATAGCCATTAAATCTGTATATCCATTACAAGTTGCATATCCCTCGAATAAAGGTCCATATGCAATATAAGATAAATATTTACTATCTCCATTTTTATTTCTTTCAACATCATATTTTGCATTATTTATTATATAATCATGTAATACCTTAATCTTTTCATAATTTGTCATATTATCATTTACAAGCTCTTTTAACAAAGAGTTTGTTTTATTTTCAATTTTTTTGATTTGCTCTTTATTATATAAATAATTTATTTCAATAGTTATTTCACCAGACTCCATTATACTTGTTTTAATATTTGTAAAACTATTATAGGGATGAACATAATTATTTATATGAGTAAGAGTAATATCATCTTTAGAAATGTTTTCTACATCATTAATACATTTTTCATATTCACTAGGGCAATAAAATGTAAAAAAGTCCCATCCATAATTAATAGTAGTGTAAATTATTTTTAATAAATCGTTATAGGAATATGGTACGAAACTATCAGTATTTTGAATAAAAATAAAGTTATCCTCTTTTGCATATTCATTTTTATCTTTTATAATTACCTCTTGATTACCAGTAATTTTTTTTGCAATAAAATCACTTATATAATTTGATTTATATGATATAACTAATAATAATAAAGCGCATATAATGCTAATAATAAATTTCTTCATAAGAATATTTTAACAAAAAATAGGCAATAAAAAAAGCAGTTTTTATTAACTACTTCATATTTTTGATTTTTAATGATAATCTTGATTTTTGTCTATCAGCAGTATTTGCTTTAATTAAGCCTTTGCTTAATGCGCTATCGCATGCTTTTTGAAAATCTTTATATAACTTAGAAGCGCCTTCTTTATCTTCAGCGGCAATTAATTTTTCTATATCTTTGATTAAATTTTTAACTTTAGCTTTTGCTTCATGGTTATTATCAGTTTTTTTTGCGATAACTTTAATTGCTTTTTTTGAACTTTTGATATTTGCCATAATTTTTCTTCCTTCCTTTTTGCATAACTATTTTATCAAATGTTTTAGTAACTTTCAAGCACTTTTGTGTTAAAAAGGTTAGATTTATGATATTTTTGATATCAAAATTTGTGCTACTTGATATTTTACAGATAATTTGGTAAAATATTTGTAGCCAAGAAAACTTTATAGAAAAGAGTGATAATTATGTGTAAAATAAAAATTTTTGGTTTGGGCGGTTTAAATGAAAATGGAAAAAACTGCTATGTTGTCGAGGTTGATAACGATATATTTGTTTTTGATGCTGGTTTAAAATATGCCACAGGAAACCTTTTGGGAATTGATTATATAATACCTGACTTTAGTTATTTAATAAAAAATAAGAAAAGAATTAAAGGTGTATTTATAACTCATGGTCATCAAGAAAATATGGGAAGTGTAGTAGATTTATTAAATCAAATTCCAACACTTAAAATATATGCAACAAAATTTACTAAGTTTTGTTTAATGGAAGATGGTGTAAACGAGGAAAGTATTATTGAAATAAAAGCTCACAAAAAGATAAATTTTGGAGTTTGTTCAATATTTCCAATTGAAATGTCACATTCAATTCCAGATGCAGTAATGTATGTTTTAAATACTCCAGATGGGGCAGTTTGTTATACTGGAGACTTTACAATAGATCCTGCGATGATGGGACATTATGAAATGGATTTAGGAAAAATTGCTTACATTGGTAAACAAGGTGTACTTGCACTTTTATGTGAATCAATATTTTCTGAAAATCCAGGACATACTTCACCAAAACATAAACTAGAATCATTTTTCAAAGATATTATAAAACATAATGAAAAAAGAATTATTTTTAGTGTATTGCCAGATCATTTATATACTATTGAGGAAATATTTAATGCTTGTGCAAATACTCATAGAAAAGTAATTGTTATGGGTAAAAAACTTCAAAATATGATTAACTATTCAATTGAAAATAAATATTTAACTGTAGAAGAGGGAATCATTGGTGATTTAAGTAATTTAAAAGATAATAATGCAATTGTTCTTATTAGTGATGATAGAGCAAATCCGTATGCAAATATTAATAAGATATTTACTGGATATGATAAATTTATAAATTTACTTGCTACCGATACTATTGTTTTTGCTGAACCTAAATATGATAGTAGTGAAAAGTTATTTGTTAAAATAGAAAATGAACTTGCAAAATATGGTTGTAATGTTATTGATATTCCTAAAAATTATTCAATACTTCAACATGCTTCAAAAGAAGATTTAATGCTTATGATAAAACTTGTTAATCCTACATATTATATGCCTGTAAAAGGAGATTATCGTTATATGGTAGGTAATGCAAATGTTGCATCAGCTTTAGGAATTAGTAATGAAAATATCATTTTAAAACAAAATGGTGATATTGTTAATATTGATGATAAAGTACTTCAAGATAAATTTGAACATTTTAATGTTGATGATATATTTATTGATGGAAAAAGTTCTGATGATATTGGTGATTTAGTAATTAAAGATAGAGAAGTTTTAGCGGAAAATGGAATAGTTTTAATTAGTGCAACTGTATCTAAAAAAGAAAAAGTTCTTTTGGTAGGTCCTGAAATAGTTACTCGTGGATTTATTTATGTTAAAGATTCTAAAGAAATGATCGAGGAAATTAAAAAAATATGTGAAAAAGTTATTAATGATAATATAACTCCAAAATATGTTGATTATAATTTAATTAGATCTCAAATAAGAGAGGAATTAGGAAAATACCTATACGAAGAAACTGAATGTAAGCCAATGATTATTGCAGTTGTTCAAGAAGTTTAAATATGAAAACTAGTTATAATTTTTATAATTAGTTTTTTTTATGCCTTAATTTGTATATTTATATAAAAATGTAAAGTGATTTACATAAAATCTCGTGTAAATAAATTGTAAATAAAAACATGAAAAAATGTCAAAAAAGTGTAAAATTTTAACTTTTTTTAAGAAATTTAACAAAAAAAGGAGGAAATCAGAAATTTTTCGGTAATAAATATATATGAAAGGAGAAAAAAGAATGAAAAGAAAAATTATCATTGAATGTCAAAAAGATGTAAAGGACTGTGGACCTTGTTGTTTGTCATCAATAATTAAATTTTATGATGGTTATGTTCCTCTTGAAAAAATCCGTATGGATACATTTACTTCTTATGAAGGCGTAAGTGCATATCATATACTTAAAGCTGCTGAAAAGTATGGATTTGATGGTTTTGTCAAAAAAAGTAATAACAAGAATTTGTCAGAAATTATTTTACCTGCAATAGTGCATGTTATTTACAAAAATGGGTTAACACATTTTATGTGCCTTTATGAAATTAAAGGTAATAATTACATACTTATGGATCCAAGTAAAGGTAAAATAAAAATGGCAAAGTCTGATTTTGATGAAATCTTTTCTGGAGTATTTATAGAACTATTTCCTAAAAATAAAATTATATTATTGGAAAAAAGTAATAGTATTTATAATCTTTTCTTTAAAATAATTCTAGATAATAAGAAACTTTGTATAAATACACTTCTTTGTAGCATACTTCTTACAGTTTTTACAATTAGTTCTGGTTTTTATTATAAGATTATAAATGAGATGCTAGCAAATAATTATTATGAAAATAAAATCAAATTAATAATATTTCTCTTTTTAATCTTAATGCTTTTAAAAGTAGTATTTAATTACTTTAAATCATATTATGAAAATCATATTAATAAAAATATTGACATTAGTATTTATGATAATTATATAACTCATTTATTTAATCTACCTTTCAATGTTATTTCTTCGCGTACAACAGGAGAAATAATGACAAGGATAAATGAATTATCTAGTATAAAAAATTTATTTTCGGAAATATTTATATCTTGTTTTTTAGATTTATTTATAGCTTTTACAGCATTTTGTGTACTATGTTTTATAAATATTCGTCTTACAATAATATTATGTATAATTATGCTTATTTATATATTATTTAGTTTAATGGTAAATCCATATCTATATAAAAGAATAAGAAAAAATATTGATTATCAAACTGAGTTTAATAGCACATTAATTGAAAATATAAATATGATGTGTTCAATAAAAAATCTTGATAAGGTTAAACCAGTATTAAATCACATCGAAGAAAAAAATTCTAATTTAATTTTTGATAATTATAGATTTTTAAATTTCATTAATTTCATTCAATTCATTCAAAGCTTTATTTTAGAGAATGCTGAATTCATAATTACTGCAACTGGGGTGTATTTAATAATTAAAAATAATTATTCCTTACTAAGTTTAATTACTTTTAATATGATAATGTCTTATTTTAAAGAGCCAATTAAAAGGTTTGTTGATTTATTTCCTAAATACAATTTTTTTCGAGCGTCCTTTAGGAAGGTCTGTGATTTTGTCGATATTAAGCAGGAATACCTAGGTAAATTAGAAGATTTTCAAAGTGGTGATATTAAAATAAATAATGTAAGTTTTTCCTATAACGATTTTAATTTAATTTTAGATGATTACTCTTTAGTTATAAAGCAAAATGAAAAAGTTATGATTAAAGGTCAAAGTGGTAAAGGTAAATCCACATTATGTAAATTATTAAATCGTTCATTAGAATTAAATAATGGTTCTATTTTAATCGGAGAGAAAAACATTAATGATTATAGTTTAAAAACTATTCGAAATAACATTATTTATGTTGGTCAAAAAGAATTTTTATACACGGACACAATTAAAAATAATATTATGTTTTATAATGATGATTTAGAAAAGTTTGATAAAGTTTGTAAGATATGTTTAATAGATGAAATAGTTGAGAAAAGAAAGTTTAGATATGATTTTGGAGTTTGTAATGACTCATCAAATATTTCTGGAGGTGAAAAGCAAAGAATTATCTTAGCAAGAGGACTTATGAATAATTTTGAGGTACTAATATTAGATGAAGCCCTTAGTGAAACAGATTATGAAATGGAAGCAATAATAATTAAAAATATTTTAAAATCATATCCCGATAAAACCATTTTATACATTTCCCATAAAAAGCAAGATAATTTATTTGAAAGAGTCATAGAGATTGGAGGTAAAAATGAATTACTATAAATTAAAAAATATTAAATATAAAAATAACATATTAATTATTATATTTTTTGGAATTGTCGGCATATTATTATTCTTGCTAATATTTTTACAAAGCTATGATAATTTTGTAACTTATGCAAGTTTTAATGGAAAAAATTTTATCATACCAGTAAAACTTGAAAACTCTGATATAATTAGCAAGGCAAATATTTTAAAAATTGATGATAAAACTTATAATTTTAGTATTTCAAGTATCTCTGAAATTTTTAATGAAAATTATATTAATTATCAAAATTATGAAATAACTGTACCTGTAAATTTTAAAAATAATGAAGTAAAGAAAATAACATTTTATTATAAAAAAGAAAGAATGATTAAGAAAATTCTTAAATTAATTCTTTAGAAAGGAGAAAGCAATGCAAAATTTAAACGCAAATGAATCAATTAAATATGTTGGTGGTGCAAAATTTACAATTGGACTTGTTAGTGCTTTAGCATTTATTACATCATTTATTTTAGGCGTATTTGATGGATATTTTAATCCAAAGGCTTGCAATAAAAGATAAAATGGTGTTAAATAAGAATGAAAGCATTTTATATGTTGGTGGAGCGGGTATTTCCGCAGCATTAATAACTGCCATTGGAAGATTTGCAATAGCAATTTATGGTTGGGGTCAAAACTTTGGCTCAACCTTAAGAAGATATTTTAGCCATACAAGTTGCTAAAATTCTTGTCAAAGAATGTGGTAGGTGTTATAATATGTGTAGCTATTGAAGGGAGGGATATGATGACAAAGGTAGTAGTTCAAAATGGTAATGTTGATCTTGCTTTAAAAAAGTTTAAAGCAAAATTTGCTCGTAGTGGCGTCCCTTCAGAACTTAAGAAGAGAAAATGCTATGAAAAACCAGGCGTTAAAAGAAGAAATGAAAAGAAAGAAAACATTAAAAATTCACGCCGTAGAAACCATAACTAAGGAGGCTATTTATGGAAAATCAAATTGATAACGATTTAAAATTAGCTTTAAAAAGTGGTGACAAATTTACTTTATCAGTATTAAGAATGCTAAAAAGTGAGATTATAAATGAAAGCCGTAAAGGTTCAATTCATACTCTTACTGATGATGAAGTCCTTAAAGTAATCAAAAAAGGTGTAAAAACTAGAAAAGATTCAATCGAGGAATATAAAAAATATGGCAAACTTGATACTGCAAATGAACTTGCCAAAGAGGTAGATATATTAAATAAATACTTACCACAGGAAATGAGTGAGGAAGAAATAATAAAGATTGTTAATGAAGTATTCGAAGAACTTAAACCAAGTTCAATGAAAGATATGGGAAATCTTATGAAAGTTATTTCTTCGAAGATAACAAATGCTGATATGTCACTTGTTAGTAAAATTGTTAAGGATAAATTATTAGGTTAATTTATCCTTTTTATTTACAAATAAAATATCAAGTGATACAATATAATTACTATGGAGGAACTATGATAGAAATTAAAAATGTAAGTAAAACATATAATGGAAAAACTAAAGCACTAGATAATGTTTCATTTAAAGTACCTAATGGAAAAATATTTGCTTTTATAGGTCACAACGGAGCAGGTAAAACAACACTTATTAAAATGATAATGGGTATTTTAGACTTTGATGAGGGAGATATTTTAGTCGAGGGTAAAAGTATAAAAGATAGTCCTATTGAATGTAAAAAGGTGATGGCATATTTACCAGATAATCCAGATCTTTATGAAAATATGAAAGCTATAGATTATATAAACTTTGTATGTGATATGTATGATGTAAGTAGTGAAATTAGAGAAAAAAATATATTGAAATATTCTCGCCTTTTAGAAATGGATAAAAATCTAAATGATGAAATATCTTCGTTTTCTCATGGAATGAAACAAAAAATTGCTTTGATATCAGCACTTTGTCACGAACCTAAAATTTTAGTAATGGATGAACCTTTTGTTGGTCTTGATCCAAAAGCTGTTTTTGATATGAAAAAGATTATGAAAGATATGGTAAATGAGGGAAAGATAGTTTTTTATTCAACTCATATTCTTGATGTAGCGGAAAAACTTTGTGATGAAGTTGCAATTATTAAAAAAGGTAAACTTATAAAATGTGGAACTATGAAAGAAATTAAGGGCGATGAATCACTCGAAGAAGTATTCTTAGAACTAGGTGAATGATGAAAAAAATATATTCTTTAATTAAGGCATCATTAAGTGAGGGAATGAGTTTATTTAAATTAAAACAAATTGATAAACAAAGTAATATAAGAAAAAAATTATTTCCAGTTTTTCTATTTTTTATTGTTATGTATGGGATGGGAACATATGCCTATTTAATTGCTAAACCTCTTTCTAAAATGGGACTAACTCATATAATGCTTTCGATGATGATTATGTTTGTTTCACTTTATACAATATTCGAAGGTTTTTATAAAGCACAAGGTATGCTTTTTGATTGTAAAGATAATGATATGTTACTTTCAATGCCATTGAATAAAAAAACAATTTTCTTTGTAAGAATGTTTAAATTTTATTTATTTCAACTTATGTATGATAGTTTATTTATTTTACCAGCATTTATAATTTATGCTTATTTTGAAAGTCCAGGAATAAACTTTTATTTAATGTCTTTAGTAATGCTTATTTTGCTTCCTATTATTCCTTTGATAGTCGCATCTTTTATAGGCTATATAATAAAACTTATTTCTGTAAATTTTAAAAAATCTAAAAATGTTCAAACAATAATTTCAATGTTACTTCTTATAAGTATATTTTATTTTTCATTTAATATGGAAAGTTTAGTAAATAATATAGTTAATAAAGCAAATGTAATTAATGATGTAATTACTAAAATATATTATCCAATAAATTTATATTTGTCATTGATTAATAAATTTGATGTTTTAAAACTTTTAAAATTAATTCTAATTAATATTGTCCCTTTTATTATTTTTATTTATTTAGGTTCAATATATTACTTTAAAATTATCTTTAAATCTAAGAAAAGTGATATAAAAAAAAGTAATATGGCATTAACTTTTAAAAGAAAAAATGTAATATTGTCACTTACAAAAAAAGAAATGAAAACTTATTTTGGTATTCCAGTTTACATAGTAAATACATTATTTGGAATGGTATTAATGATTATATTAACTATATTACTTTGTACAAATGTAGATGAATTTATTTCACTTTTACAATCTAGTTCAGATATAGTTATAACACCAAATCTTATTAATAAATATGCACCAATATTTTTTATGGAAATGATTTTATTTACGGGTTTTATGACACAAATTACTTGTTCATCATTTTCACTTGAGGGTAAAACATTTAATATTTTAAAAAGTTATCCAATAAATGAAAAAAAGATTTTTATATCAAAAGTTTTATTTAGTTTATTTTTAACTATTCCAATTATTCTTTTATGTAGTTTAATCTTTTTAATAAACTATAAAGTTAAATCAATCTATATAATTTATATATTACTATTTTCTTTTTTAACACCACTTTTTTCTGCACTATTAGGTCTATTTATTAATTTAAAATATCCTAAACTTAAATGGAATAATGAAACTGAAGTTGTTAAACAAAGTACAAGTACTATGATTTGTACATTTACTGGAATGGGTCTTTTCTTTATAAGTTTATTTATAACTGTAAAATTTATAAATAATATAAATATTGTTATGTTAATTCAAATTATTATTTTAATTATTACTAATATAATATTATGGTTATTATTATCAACTGTAGGTGTAAAAGAGTTTCGTAAGTTAAATTATTAATGTAAAAAAATGTAAATATAAAAAATTATATTTATTTTTTTTTTTATATGTGATAATATTAAAATAGAAAAGAGGTTTGTGATATGGAAAAGGAAACTAATAAAAGTAAGATAATATTTATAACAGCGCTAGTATGTATAGCATTATGTATACCGATTGGTGTAATTTTAGGAAGGACATTACTTGGTAAAAATGAAAGTAATAAAACAAATAATAATGTTGTTAATAAACAAAATAATTTAACAAATAAAATAGATAATGTAATAGATAATACCTCGAATATAATAAATAACACTATAAATAATACGCAAAATATAGATAGTGATGATTTATATGAAGTGGAAAATTTTGATGAAAAAACAAAACAAATTTATAATTTATTTAATAGGTATATTTATAGTAGTGGTGCTTCAGGTCTTGATAATAGTGCCATTGATGTAATGACTTATGAAAAAAAAGTAATTACGTATGATGACATAAAAGAACATGATAAGATTAATATCATTAAAGGAGGAATAGGCAAAGAAGACCGAATTGATACGGGAACAAATAGTGAAGGTTATGAAACTTTTGAAATAAGTGCTAATGTAATTACAAATTTATCTTATGAATTTTTTGGAAAATATATTTCATTACCTAAATATTTTTTCTTATTTCCAGCGGGTTGTAAATTATCAAATAATAAATATATTTGTTCATCTATTCCTACAGGTGCTTTAGCAAGTCCTTGTTGGAAATACGTACCTATTAGTTATGAAGAAACAGAAGATTTATTAAAAATTACCGGTATAGCGGCTTATTGGTCTGTTACTAAATTTTATACAAATTTAGATAATGTAGATATAACTAATGGTTATTGTGAAAATATTTCTTATGAAAAAGAAAATAATTGTTTAAGAAACTATGCAAATGATTTTCAAAAAATGACTTTAACTTTAAAATTAAATGGTGATAATCATTATGTTTTTGATAAAATTGAACTTAATTAAAAATATAAAAAATCATATTTATATTTTTTTTTTTTTATATGTGATAGGATTAAAATAGAAAAGAGGTTTGTGATATGGAAAAGGAAACTAATAAAAGTAAAATAATATTTATAACAGCACTAGTATGTATAGCATTATGTATACCGATTGGAGTTCTTTTAGGAAGGACATTACTTGGTAAAAATGAAAGTAATAAAACAAATAATAATGTTGTTAATAAACAAAATATTATTGATAAAAATTCTAATGAATATAAAGATGCTGAAAAAGTATTAAATTCTTTTGAAAATGAATTTAAAATATCTTATAAAATTTTATATAATGGTAACTATAATATAAAAAATATTTCTGATGAAGATAAATTAAAATCAGTAATTAAATTTATGGAAAATGATGGCTTAATTAAAAGTTCATGTGAAAATGATAGAGATGTAATAACTTATGATAAACTTAATGAATATTTAAATAGTTTTAATTCAAAAGTATTAAATATAGAGTCAAATGAAAAATATAATGAAGATATAATTAAGAGTTTAACTAAAAAATATGGTAGTGAAGTTTATTCATTAGATTATTATTACAATATTGAATTTAAAAATAATGGACTTGATATATCTGGACCTTGTGATAATTTAGGGCAAATACTTTCAAATTATAGAATTATTAATACCTCAAAAGATAATAACAACTTAATTATTTATGCAAAAATATATTTTTCTAGTATTGGTTTTATATATAAAGATTATGCTGGAAAAGATGTAATTTATGAAGCCACTATAGAAAATAACTTTATAGTCGATGATAATTTAGATAAGTTTGATACTTATAAATATACTTTTAAAATAGATAATGGAAATTATACATTTGTATCTTTAGAAAAAATTAAATAGTGCATAAAAACACTATTTTTTTTATTATTTTTTTTGTATAATAATAGTATGAAAGAATATAAGAGAAGAAGCGTATTTATAATTTATTTTTTATCATTTTTGTATATGGAATTTGTCTATAGATTTTTATTATACAAAAAAGTTTTTGTGTTATCTAATATTAATATGATTATTTTTATACTAGGATATAGTATTTTAATGTATGTTTTATCGAGGATTTTTAGTGAAAAACTTAATAAATTTATATTTTATTTTACATTTGTGTTCTGGTCTTTATGGTTTTCTGCACAATATGTTGTAAAGGGATTTTTTGACTTTTATATTTCTTTTTCTGTACTTCAAATTGCTGATCAAGTTACTTCATTTTTAGGCAAAGCAGTTATTGAAACTGTAAAAAGACTTCCAGGAATAATCCTTTTATGCATACCTTTAATTTTAGTAATTATTTTTAAAAGAAAAATTTATTTTAAAAGAACTAATGGTTATAAAATTGGTATGGCTTTAATAATGTTAGTTTTTTCAGGCATTGGATATGTTTATTCACTTAATATTGGTAAAGAAAAATCATTTAGTCCTTATGAACTATTTTATCATGTAAATAATCCAGCACTTAATATTGAAAAAGAGGGTATTATTAATACATTTTTTATTGATAGTTATCGTTTTATATTTGGTTTCGAAGAAAAAATATATGATAGTAATGGCGTCACAAATAATGTAGAAACAAATTATGAACCTAATACATTAGACATTGATTTTGATTCATTACTTAATGATTATGCTAGTAATAATAAAGTTACAACTTTAACAAATTATATTAAAGATAAATATACTTATCAAAATGAATATACAGGTAAATTTAAAGGTAAAAATTTAATCTTATTTATGGGAGAAAGTTTTAATGAAATAGCTGTAAGAAAGGATATTACTCCAACTTTATATAAATTAGCAAATAATGGTTTTGTATTTTCTAATTATTATACTCCAACAATATATTCGACTATAGGTGGAGAATTTCAAGAATTAACTGGACTATATGCAAATTTTTCTTCATTAAAAGCATTTAGAAATGGTACTAATTCTTTTCCTTATGGAATAGGTAATTTATTTAAAAATGAAGGTTATAATGTTTATGCATATCATAATAATTCTTATGCTTTTCAAGATAGAAACGTTTATTTAAAAACTTTAGGTTTTGATAATTTTTTAGCATGTTATAATGGACTTGAAAAAAGAATTAATTGTCGCATCTGGCCTCAAAGTGATGTAGAAATGATTGATTCAACCACTAATGATTATATTAATAGTGATAAACCTTTTATGGTATTTTATGCGACTGTATCTGGTCATGCAGGTTATAGTTTTTCAGAAAATGCAATGGCAAGAAAACATAAAGAAGAAATTGAAAAATTTAATTTAGGTTATAGTGAAGGACCACTTTCATATTTGGCTGCGAATATGGAACTTGATGATGCTTTAGAAAGTTTAATAAATAAATTAAAAGATGCTGGTAAACTAGAGGATACAGTAATTGCTTTAGTCGGAGATCACTACCCATATGAACTATCAATTGATGAAATAAATGAAATTTCTAGTTATAAAAAGGATGCTAAAATTGAGGTAAATCATAGTAAATTTATTTTATATAATAGTGCTATGGAAAATGTTAATATATCAAAAGTTGGCAGCACAATTGATGTACTTCCGACAATATATAATTTATTTAATTTAAAATATGATTCGAGACTTATTATTGGTACAGATTTATTAAGCACAAGTGGTGGTCTTGCAATGTTTGATAATCGTTCTTGGGTTACTGATAAAGGAACATACTTTACCGCTACCGGAGAGTTTATTAAAAAAGGTGATGTAAGTGATGTCTATGTTAATAAACAAATGCAAATAGTTAATAATAAAATTAATTTAAGTAGTTATTTTATGGATACAAACTATTATAACATTGTAAGTAATTATGTTAAATGACTTGTAAAGATGCGCTTATAAATAGCTTGACAAAGCAAATAAATATATTTATAATAGTTTTTGCAAATTATCAATTGATAATTAAAAACAAATGTTGTATACTATAATTGGTGATGAAAAATTGGAAGTAACTGATATAATAGTAAAAGTTAAAACATCAATGAAATCTAGAAACTATGATATGGTTCCCACCATGAAAAATAGAAATTCGAAACGAAAGTATGGTCTAACACAATTTGATATTGAGGATTATATAGCTAGTTTAGAAGTTAATGATTTGTATAAAGGTCCGGAACCAGATAGAGATTGTCCTGGTGAGGAGTTATTCATTTTTAAAAAAGAAATAATTCCTAATGTAATTTTTTATACTAAATTAAAATATAAAAATAATCAAATTAAAATTTTATCTTGTCATGAGGATGAAAAATAGGAGGAATTTATTATGATTATGAGAAAAAATATTAAAACAAGGAAGGTTAAGGTTACTGTTAAGGGAATCATTATAGAATTTGATGAAAATTACATGATTGATTCAACCACTGGAGAAGAAATATTTGATAGAAATATAGAAATTGAAAATGATATCAGACTATATGATATTTATAAAAAACAAATGAATTTATTAACTTCTTCAGAAATAAAAGATATCAGAAAAAAATATGGTATGAATCAAAAGGAATTTGCTTTATCTATTGGTGTTGGTGAAATTACTATTCATCGCTTTGAAAATGGTTCAATTCAAACAGAATCGGTTGATTCAATTATAAGACTTAGTGCAAATCCTAATATAATGTATGACTTGATAATAAAAAATAAAGCTAATTTATCTAAAGATGAATATAATCGTTTTTTAGATAATATAAATACATTAATAAAATTAAATCAACATAAAATTGCCAGTTATGACATTAATGATTTTAAAAAATTAAATTTTCAAACTGAATTAATTAAGAATGTTACAAATCAATTAATTATTGAATATAATACTCATATTGATAATGTAAGTAAAAAGTATGGAATAAAAGATAACTGCGGTGCTGCAGAGTACATAACTCCATTAAAATTGCAAAAATTATTATACTATATACAAGGAATGTCATTAAGAATTTTTGATAAGCCTGCATTTTTAAACGATATTTTAGCATGGCAATATGGACCTGTTATTAAAGAAATTTATCAAAAATATAAAGGTGGAAATCCAATTAATACACCAAAAACAAATTATGAAGTATGCGAAGGTTTAAAAAAAATAATACAATTAGTCGTAACTAGTTATGGACAAATGGAAGCAGGTTCACTAATTACTTTAACACATGATGAAGATCCATGGATTAATTCTGAAAGCAATGGCATAATTAATATTAACATCATTAAAGAATATTTTGATAAAGTATATGAATAAACATATAAAAATAATTCATATACTTTTTTTATGTTAAATGACTTGTAAAAATACTATAAATTTGATAAGATTAATTAAGAATAGAGAGGATTATCTATGAGTGAAAAAGATAAATTAAAATCACAAGTTTATTTAATAATTTTCATATTTATATTTTTAATGATTGTGATAACTGGTGTTTATGCATATTACATAACAAAGGATTTTAAATATGGTTCTTTTGATGTTGATGTTAAAACAAAAGGTGTTGATACTTTAAAAATTAAAAGTGGAAATGATATAAATATTAATGTAAATGATCATAACTTTATTAAAGATGTTGGAAAATCAATTACTGGAGAAACTTCAATAGATGTAAATCTTGATACTACTAAAGAAAAAATAAAATATTGTTATGATGTTTATTATGAAGCACCTGAATATGAAGTATTTAAATATAGTAATTATCCAAATAGTGAACTTACTTTGAATGTATATTCTAAAGTGAATGATGAAGAAGAAAAACTTCTTATTGAAAATATGGATATAACAACAGTAACAGGAAAAGTAAATATTCCAATAAATTTAAATATAGATAATTATGAACATAGTATAGATACAGTAAAAAGAGTAAATAAAAATATTAAGTATATAGCAAAAGTTACTTATAATTATTTTAAAGATGTTGATCAAATAGTTAATAATGGAGCAAATTATAAAGCTAAATTTAATATAGATAACGTAAGAGAGTGTAAATAACACTTTCTTTTTCTCATTATGGACTTTTTATAAGAAATTTTGTATAATTTTATTGGTGATAGAAATGAGAGCATTATTCTTAACATTATTAACAGGAATATTTTTCTTAATTGGTATTTTTATAAATAAATTATTTAAATCAAATAAATTAGTCGAGACTTTTTCTATTGGAATGTCTTTTATAGTTCTTTTTAATATTATCTTTTTTGATATTATTCCAGAAATAAAAGAATTTTTTGATTTTAAATATTTTTTGATAGTAATTCTTGGCTTTTCACTTCTTAAAATTCTTGACTTTTTTGTGCCTGACCATAATCATCATCATAAAGAAAATCTTGATAATATAAAAGAACATAATAATCATCAAACTCATTTAGGCGTTATAACAATTCTTGCTTTACTATTACATAATATAATTGAAAATATGGTTTTATATAATATAACTTTAGGAAGTTTTAAGACTGGTCTAGTTTTATGTTTAGGAATAGGACTACATAATATTCCTTTAGGATTTCAAATTGAAAGTGGTTTAAAAGGTAAAAATAAGTTTAAAGTTTTTATCCTTACAATGTCTGGATTTATCGGTGGACTAATATGTTATTTCTTTAAAAGCATTCCTCTTTATATAACAAATTATTTATTATCATTTACTTTAGGAATGCTTATCTATTTATGCTTTTTTGAACTTCTTAAGGAGTTATTTGTTAATAGAAAAAATAAAGGTACTTATTTTGGTATAGGACTTGGAATAATACTTGTTATTATTTTACACATTTTATAAAGGAGAATTATGAAGAAGGTTGTAATATTCGGGGGAGCCGGTAGTATTGGCTTATCATTAATTAAGTATTTACTTTCCGAAGGTAAATATGAGATTACTGTTGTTGATTTAAAAAATAAAGAAACAATTAAGAGATTAAAAAAATATAAAAAAAGAGTTAATATTATTTATTCTGATTGTTTTGATCGTGGCCTTATTGATTTTTTAATTAAAACTCATGATTACGTAATTAATTTAGCATCATGCGTATTACCTCTTGCAAATTATAAAGAGGATCTTGCTAATAAAATAGAGTATGGTGTTACTGAAAATATTATTAAAGCAATTACTTATTATAATCCTAATTGCACTTTAATTTATGGTAGTAGTACAAGTATTTTTGAAAATTTAGATACATATTATAACAAAGCTAAAATTAAAACAGAAAAACTTGTTACAAGTAAATGTAAAAATTATGTTATTGTAAGATTTCCTTTGGTACTTTGTGATTTAACATGTGAACCATTTATTTATACAGTTAAAAAGGATAATTTAGTATCATGTATTACTAAAGAAGATGGTGCATATGCAGTATGTAAAATTTTAGATAATTTAGATAAAGTAAATAAAAAAGAAATTAATTTAGGTAATATTGAGTGTAAATACGAAGACATACTTAATAATATTTTAAAATATCATGGACTTTCATTTAACTATATTTTATCAAGAATATTTTTAAGTAAAGATATGTCTTTTCCAATACTTAATGATTCAAAAAAATATGAAAAGATTTTAGAGTATTCAAGTGATTCATTAGATAGCTATTTTATGAGACAAAAACGAAGAAGTAGACATAGAAAAATTAATATTTTACTAGGTAAATTCATACTTTTAATTAAGAAAGGAAGGTAGTATGGTAGGACTTGCATTAGCTGGAGGGGGAGTTAAAGGTAGTTATCAAATTGGTGCTTATATGGCCTTTAAAAAGTGTCATATTAAATTTGATGGTGTATGTGGAACCTCAATTGGTTCATTTAATGCTGCAATGATCGCTGCAGGAAGAGAAGAAGAACTTCTTGATTTTTGGCTTAATGCAGATATTGGTAAAATACTTGGTTATGAAAAAAAATATGTTGATTTAGTTAATAGTGATAATATAGATGAATTAGAACTTTTGAAATCAAGTTTTGATAATTTTATAAATATTATAAAAAATAAAGGCATAAGTATCGAAGGACTTCAGTCTACTTTAAAAGATTTTAATTTAGAACCTGATATTAGAAATAGTAAAATGGATTTTGGACTTATTACTTATAGACTTAAGGATTTTAAACCTTTAGAACTTTTCAAAGAGGATATGAAAAAAGGTTCTATAAATAACTATATTATTTCAAGTTGTTATTTACCAGTATTTAAAATGGAAAAACTCGAAGAGGATAGTTATTATTTTGATGGTGGTATTTATGATAATTGTCCTGCGAATATGATGCTTAAAAAAGGTTATGATAAAGTATATCGTGTTGAACTTAAAGGCATGGGTTTTAAAAAGAAACTTATTGATAAAGATAAAGTTATAACAATAATACCTACAAGAAAACTATCTTCAACATTAACAGTTAATAAAAAAGCAATTACTGAAAATATTCAAATAGGTTATTTTGATACAATAAAAGTTCTTAAAAATTATCCTGGAGAAAGATATATATTTAAAAAAAGTCCTAATTGGTATTATGATTTTGTACTTAAAAATGTTTCTGATAAAGACATATTAAAATATAAAACATTATTTAATGTTAAAGATAATAAGTCACTTGTTATTAAACTTATAGAGTATGCTATGGAAAAAGATGAAGTAACTTACTTTAATATATATAGTTTAAATAAAATGATTAAAAAATATAAAAATAGTAATCAAAAATATGGTATTTATAGAGTAATTAAAGATTTTAAATCTTTTTAAAGATGAACTTACAAAGTTTGTCTTTTTTATTTTTATTTATTTGAATAAATTCATATTATTTTGATGTATAAAAATATATTTTTATAAACTTATAATTTACTTAAAAATACCTATACTAAATATAGGTGTTTTTAAATGGATTATAATAAAATATATATAAATAGTTCAAATATAATAGATAATTTAGAAAGTATGTATTATAAAACAGATAATATAAAATTAAAAAATAAAATATTATATGAAATTAATAAATATAAGAAACTTAATGAAATATGTTTAATTAAAAATCCAAATATTAAAGAAAATATAATTCACAAATTATCTAATGATTTCTTATTTATTATAAAATTAAATTTTATAAATGATGAAAATATTGTAAAAAATATTATAGATTTATTTGATGATAATATTAAAAAATTTTCTAGTAGAAAGTATTTATTTTATAAAAATTTACTTGAAAAAAGTAAAATTAATTTTAAATATATTGTTTAGAAATATTTTTTGTGATATTATTTATAATAGGTGAGGGTATGAAGAAAGATACTAATGTGATTATAGTAGTTATTTTAGTTGTTATTTCTTTTGCGTGTCTTTCTGTAGGCACTTCTTATGCATACCTATCAACTGTCTCGGTTGGGGGGACCCAAAATATTACTACGGGGAATTTAAGTGCTAATTTAACTATAAATGGTATGGAAAATGTTGAGATATCTCCGATGAGTGATGAAGAAGGTGTAAATCAAACTACTTACGCAAAAGTAGCTATAGATAAAAATAATCAATATACAGTATTTTATTCTTTAAGTTTAGCATATTCAATGAGTAGTTTACCAAATACAATTACAAAAGATGGTTTATTACCACTTGATTTTATTAAAGTGGCGGTTTTTGCAAGTGATACAGATTCAATAGCAAGTGCTGTTCAAATAAGTGATCCAGTTAAAATTACTGAACTTCCTATGCAAAGTGTAGATACAACTGATCATTATAATGATGAATATATGCTTACATTTAATACTTTTAAAGTGCAAACAGATAAAAAATATTATTTTATTAAAGCTTGGTTAGTACCAGAGACTCCAGAAATATTAGATGAAAAATATATTTATTTGGATGCAAATGTTAATCAAGAACCACTTATTAGTAAGTCATTATATAATTTCACTAATATAAGTGTAATTAATGGAAGCACTACTTTAAGTAGTGGTTATACTATAAAATTACAAAAGGGCGCCATTACGGGAACAGCCTCACTTTCTAATGTTCCAACTGGTACTTATCTTTTAGAAGTGGTTTATAATGGAAATACTTATAGTACAACAGTAAAAATAAAAGAAATAGATGACGTAAATACCACTGAGGGAGTATCTACTTTAAGTGGAAAAACTTGTGGTGCAAATGAACCTTTACAAAATTGTGCTTATACATATTACACAACTGTAGATAAATTAATTAGAAAAAATGATATTACTACATATAGCAATGTAAATCCTACAACATCCTATAATGTACCTAATTCTTATGTTATAGTAGGTAAAGACTCTTTAGGTGTATCAGAAATAAGTGGGTTAAAATTAACACTTAATTCTAGTGATTATTCTATTACTTTGAGTAAATAGTAAAGTGATTTATTCACTTTTTTATTATGATAAAAAATAATTATTAAATTTCACACCAATTATTAAAAATGTGTTAAAATAGAAAATAGAGGTGATATCTTTGTATAAAAATATAGATGAGTTAAATAAGATTTTAGATGAATTATTATTAAATACAGAAAATGAATGTGTGGAATTTAAAAAAGCAGAAAACAATTTTGATATTGATATTTTAGGAAAATATTTTTCGGCTTTGGGTAATGAAGCAACCTTAAAAAATAAACAATACTCTTGGATAGTTTTTGGTATTGATGATAAGACTCACAAATTAACTAATACTAATTTTTATAGTGATAATAATTTTAATAAAGTTAAGAAACAAATTACCGATAATACTACAGATAATATAGGATTTATTGAAATATATGAATTTATGAGAAACGGTAAAAGAGTTATTATGTTTCAAGTACCTGCAGCTTCTGGTACACCAATTAATTGGAAAGGTTTTCCATATGGTAGAAACGGTGAGTCAATAGCACCATTAACTTCAAATAAAATAGAGCAAATCAAAGCGACTGCAAATTATGATTGGTCAAGACAAGTAATAGAAGGGGCTACAATAGATAATTTAGACAGAGATGCAATTAGAGTTGCAAGAGAGCAATTTAAATCAAAATATAAAGGTAAGAGTATAGCAAATGAGGTAGATAATTTATCTGACATTGATTTTTTAAATAAAGTTAAATTAACTTTAAATAGTAAAATAACTATGGCTTGTATGCTTCTTTTAGGTAAGAATGAAGACGATTATTTAATGAATGGTTATACACCCAAAATGACTTGGAAACTTTATGATGATTTTAATGTTATTGATTATGAACATTTTGGTATACCATTTATTGTTAATGTGGAAAATCTTAAATCAAAGATACGAAATTTAAGATATAGATATATGGTTAATGACAATACTTTATTTCCTAATGAGGTAGATCAATATGATAATTATATTCTTCGTGAATTAATTAATAACTGTATTGTCCATCAAGATTACAAACTACGTGGTAATATAAATGTGATGGAATATAAAGATAAGTTAATAATAACAAACGAAGGAAATTTTATTCCAGAAACAATTGAAAACGTTTTAAAAGATGGATTTTCTTCACCATATTATAGAAACCAATTTTTAGCTAATGCAATGGTAAATCTAAATATGATTGATACTGTTGGTAGTGGAATACGAAGAGTATATGATATTCAAAAGAAAAAGTTTTTCCCAATGCCGGATTATGATTTAAGTAATGATAATCGTGTTATAGTTACTTTATATGGAAAAATAATAGATGAAAAATATAGTAAAATATTATTCGAAAAAACAAATTTGGATATAGATAAGGTAATGTTATTAGATAAAGTACAAAAAGGCTTTGAAATTACAAAAAAACAAAGTGATTATTTAAGAAAAGAAAATTTAATTGAAGGAAGATACCCTAATATTTATATTTCTTCGGATATAGCAAAAATAACAGGTGAAAAGAAAGATTATATGTACAATTCTGGTTTGGAAAATGAATTTTATATGAAGATGATTATAAAGTATTTGGAAAATTATGGCTCAGCAAGTAGAAAAGAAATATTTGCATTATTAAATGATAAACTGCCAAAGTCACTTGATAATAAAAATAAAATTAGTAGAGTAAGATATTTATTAGATACTTTAAAGAAAAATGGTAAAATATATAATGATGCAAAATCGGGAGGTTCTTGTTGGAAGATTAAATGATTTGCTGCTTTTTTGCCGCTTTTTGCTGCTTTTTTGCCGCTTTTCACCATCTTTTTGCCGCTTTTTACTCTTTTAATACTTTTTTTCTTAAAATATATATATAAGTATACTCTACAAATTATAGTATTAATTGCTATAAAGTTGTAATTCTAAATACTTATTATTGATTATACTATTAAATTACAAAATTGTGCTTATACATATTACACAACTGTAGATAAATTAATTAGAAAAAATGATATTACTACATATAGCAATGTAAATCCTACAACATCCTATAATGTACCTAATTCTTATGTTATAGTAGGTAAAGACTCTTTAGGTGTATCAGAAATAAGTGGGTTAAAATTAACACTTAATTCTAGTGATTATTCTATTACTTTGAGTAAATAATAAAAAAATTTTTACAAATTTACAAAAAGGACTTGATTTATGATTATGATTTGTGATAAATTTATAATAGAAAGGAGATAGGAAAACAAGATGGAAAAGAAAAATACTTTATTGTTAACTGTTATCGCAGTAGCTACATTATTAGTAGCAGTAGTAGGAGCTACATTCGCATACTTTGGATCATTTTCAACTAAAGTAGATAACAAAGCTGGTGTAAATGTAACAACTGAAGCTGCTAAATCTTCTGCGTTTTTAACTGAAGCTGCTCAACTTAAATTAAATGTTGCTGGTGCTGAAATGTTAAAAGGTGAAGGTACTGCTACTTCAGTAGGTACTTATGAAGGAGATAAAGCTACACTAACAGTTAAATTAAATGCTACAGACCCTGCAACTAAAACTACTTGTACTTATGACATTTATTATAAGTATGATGATGCTTCTGCAGTTTATGGTGTTGCACCAACTCCAGTTACTGATGGTACAGCTAATAAAGAGTTTACTTATACACTAACTCCAAGCACAGGAATTACAGTTGAAACTGCTTATGTTGCAACTGAAGAAAAAGATTTTAGCGTTTTCAAAGATGCAACAGCAGAAGTTAAAGTTGCTAGTGGTACTATTGAAGTTAGTAATGGTGATGCATCACAAACTCTAGATGTTAATGTTAAATTCTATAATTTCCCAACAGTTGACCAAACTGCTTTAGCAGAAAAATCTTTTGCTGGTAAATTCTATGTTAAACAAGAATCTGTAGTATGTGGAACAACTAAAGTTGGCGCTTAGTAATAAAAACAAGTTAACAATTTAATAATATAAATTACGGCCTTAGTGGTCGTTTTTTTGTGGATTATATGTTAAATAGCGATATTTACACAATAGCTAAAAAATATTATATATTTATAAAATTTAATATTGATTATTCTCTAATATCTAAATTATGTAATATATTTATAATAGTTTTGATTATTATATCTTCATTATTAATAGTTTTAAAAAGAAATGAAGTACAAAAATATGCTGCTAGTAATAGTTATTCATTCTTACTTAAACATTATGATAAAGATGATATAAGACTATATTCTATTATGGAAGATGGTGGCTATGGTATGTTTTTAGGTGTTAAATCATATTTAGATTGTAGGCAGAATATTTTATTAAATATAATAATAAGAAATATGATATTTTAAAAGAATACTTTCTATTACAACATAGTAAAATTAATATTAATGAATTTTTAGATAAATATAAATTTACTCACTTACTTTTAAATAGTGGTGATATAATGTTTAAACTTTCTGAAATTGATGGGTATAAACTAATATATCTTGATAAAGAATATGAATATAAATTATATGTAAGAGAGGATTTAATAAAGACTGATACTCCAGAAATAAAAGAATTATATATTAGAATATGATAATGGTAGTTAAAATAAATTTATTAAATATCTTAAAATATTACGGTTGAAAGTCTTAAAAGTGTACGGTTACTATAAAAATAATAATAATAAATATTATTATACTAATGTTGCTAAGCAAAAAAAATGGTGCTAAAATACATTTGAAAGGAAAAAAAGTATGAATGTAAATTATGATAATGTTTTTAAAGATATAGTTAAAAATATAAAGGGAACTCCAACTGTACTTTTACATAGTTGTTGTGCACCATGTTCTTCACAGGTTCTTGCTAGATTATCAGATTATTTTTTAGTAACTGTTTTATACTATAATCCTAATATTGAACCATTTTCTGAATATGAAAAAAGAAAAGAAGAACAAAAAAGATTCATAGAAACTTTTCCAAGTAAGAATAAAATATCAATTTTAGATTGTGATTATGAAAATGAAAAATTTAAATGTATTGCTAAAGGTTTAGAGGATGCTCCTGAAGGGGGAGAAAGATGTCATAAGTGTTATAATTTAAGACTTGAAAAAACTGCTATATTAGCAAAAGAGAATGGTTTTGATTATTTTTGTACAACTTTAACAGTAAGCCCATTTAAAAACTCTCGTATATTAAATGAAATAGGAAGTAATTTAGAAAAATTATATGATGTAAAATACTTATATTCTGATTTTAAAAAAGAAGATGGTTATAAAAAATCAATTGAATATTCTAAAAAATATAATTTATATAGACAAAATTATTGTGGATGTATTTATTCAAAAAATAATTTAAAATAAAAACTCGCTTAAGTGCGGGTTTTAGTTTGTGTATTTTTACCTAGAATGCCACCTATAATTGAGGATGATAAAAGTATTAAGTAGTAAAGCAGTGTAGTATAACTTAAATGTCTAATAAATAAAATAAGTGTAATAATAAAAAGTGTTAAGATAAGTATTAGTCCATTAATAAGACCACATATAATACCTTTTTTATTAGTGTGTTTACCTTTTATAAAAGATAGAGTAAAAAATAGAGAAATATTTATAACAAAGGAAATTAAACTTGTTATATATGAGGATACTCCTATAAGATTAAATAATCCTAAAATAAATGAAATAAATAATTCAATAAGTATAAATAAACCAATATATTTACCATAAACTAATAATTTTTTTATAATAATCACCTAATAAATTGTATGATATGTTTAAAATTATATTACTTTAAACATAATAATAATGGTGATAAAATGGTTTTATTTAAGGTAGTTATACGTACATTATTCTTTTATTTTTTTATAACAATATCATATAGGTTAATGGGAAAAAGGGAAGTAGGACAGCTTGGTGTAATTGATTTAATAGTTTCTATCTTAATTGCGGAACTTGTAGCTATATCAATTGAAAATCATTCAGATCCTATGTATTTAACAATAATTCCAATTTCTATTTTAGTATTACTTGAAATTGTTCTTGCTTATATTTCAATCAAATGTAGACATTTAAGACTTATACTTGATGGCAAACCCTCACTTATAATTTCTCAAGGAAAAATAAATTATCATGAAATGATTAAACAAAGGTATACACTTGATGATTTGCTCTTATCTTTAAGACAAAAAGAAATAAGAGATATATCTGATGTTGAATTTGCTTTTTTAGAGCCTAATGGACAGCTTTCAATATTTAAATATAAACCTCTTAAAATGAAAGGTAATTATCCAATGCCAATTATTATAGATGGAAATATTGATATAGATGCTTTAAAAAATATTAAGAAAAGTGAGTCCTGGATTAAAAATGCTTTAGAAAATGAAGATATTTTACTAAGTGAAATATTTTATGCTTTTTATAAAAATAAAAAACTTTATATCATAAAAAAAGGTAGTTAATCTACCATTTCAAAACGATATTCTTGTTCAGCACTTGGATATTTTTCTTTATCAACCTTAGAGATAAAGTTATCATAAGGTCTTACCCATATTTTACCATCATGATTTGATTTGTAAATTACCACTTTTACGGGATTACCATTTTCATCAGTTTTTTCACTATCATTTCCAATAAATAATACTTTGTAAACATTTCCTTTAAAATGTCTATATGTTTTGTTTTCCTCAATTTCTCTCATTTTTTTATCACCTAATAAATATTATACAATTTTTGCTTTAAAATATCTAGATTTTATTATATAATTATATAGAAGGTAGGTTGATTATATGAAAGTATTATGTGTAGGACAGTCTACATTTGATGTAACTACAAAAATTGATAAGTTTCCTGAGGAAGGTTCTGTAACAAATTTTAGTGAAGTCTATGAGTGTGGTGGAGGAAGCTGTGCAAATGCCGCTTATTTATTAGGAAAATATAAAGTTGATTCTTATTTAGGCTCAATGGTAGGAGATGATACTTTTGGTAACACTATTCGAAAAGAACTTGAAAAAGTTGGTGTACATACTGAGTATATGGAAATAGCATATGAAAAAAGAACATCACTTTCATATATTTTATTAAATGAAAAAGAAAAGAAAAGGACTATTTTAAATATTAATAAAGAAAAACTTCTTATGAAAAAAACTGAATTTCCAATGGATCCTGATCTTGTTTTGGTCGATTCATTTGATTATGGTGCATCACTTTCTGCATTTAATAAATATGCAAATAAAATAACCATTATTGATGCAAAAATGGCAAATTCTGAAACAATTGAACTATGTAAGTATGCAAAATATATTATAGCAAGTAAAGATTTTGCTTCATATGTTTCTGGTGTAAAAATCGATTTTAATAATCCAAATTCTTTAGTAAATTGCTATTCAGCATTATTAAATAAATTTCCAAATAGAAATATTGTTGTAACTTTAGGTGATAAAGGAGCAATGTATTTAATGGATAATCAAATAAAAGTTATGCCAGGTCTTAAAGTAAATGAAGTTGATGCTACTGGTGCAAAAGATATTTTCTGTGGTAGTTTTGCTTATGCACTTTTAAAAGGATATGATATTGAAAAAACTGTAACTTTTGCTAATATTGCCTCAGGTCTTTCAGTAGTAAAAATTGGTGGAAGATCATCAATACCAGAATATGATGAAATAATGAAATATTTCTTACAAAAATATCCAGATGAAGGAACTATTCAAAAAGAAACTCCTCCGGTTATAGCAACTGAAGCTGGAATGTAATGATTATTACTAGTAAAACACCTCATCTTGATTTGCATGGAGAAATAGAAAGTATGGTGGAGGTACTTGTAAATGATTTTATTAATGAAAATATACTATTACATAATGACGTAGTTGTTATAATTCATGGTAAAAGTACAAATATTTTAACTAAAGAAGTTCATAAAGTTTTAAGTAATAATAAACAAATAAAAAAATATTATTTAGATAACTGGAATTTAGGACAAACTATTGTAGAGCTTAAAGATAATCTTTAGGCTTTTTAATTTGACAAATTATACCTATTTAAGTATAATAATGTTGTTTTAAGGGGGAAATATGACTGATTATTTAAGAGAGTATAAAGGTTATTGTTTAACTTGTAAAAATTATGATTTGGAACGTAAAAGTGATGCTACAACAAGAGGTTTTAGATGTACATATCATGGTAGACCAATGGCTATGGATGAAAAATGTCCACATTATTCAAAAGATATTGTAAGAAGCAATTCATTTATTGATTCTCAAGTAAGATGGATGAATAGACATGGTTATGATCCACGAAGAGATAAAGATACATTTTGTTATATTACTACAATGTGCTGTGATATATTAGGGCTAAGTGATAATCATAAATATTTAGAAAGTCTTCGTAAATTAAGAAGTTATTTAATAACTTTTGATTTTGGTAAAAAAATACTTTTGGATTATGATGTTTACGGTGTTTTAGTTAGCAAAAAAATATATGAAGATTATTGTAAGGATAATAATAAAACTTTAGAAATGATAAATAATATAATAGTTCCATCATTTTTAGAACCACTTTGTGATTTAATGGATAATAATGATTTAGATAATGCAGTTTATTTATATATAAAAATGACATTTGCATTATTAAACAAATATAAAATAAAATATTTACCAATAAATGAAAGTAATATAGATGTAAATAATTTAGGCCATGGTTATAGTAGAGAAAGAAAGTATTTTATAGGTAAGTAAACTATAAATGTAATAATACTTACTTAAAACTAGAAAATTTTACTTGACAAGCATATAATAATGGTGTAAACTAATTTTAGTTAATTAAAGGAAAGAGATTTTTATCCACCTGACTAGTAATAAACTGGTAGGTTAAAGGCCGAGTGAGAATATGAGCTTTTAAGGTGGATAATTGTATCCATCTTTTTAATTATAAGGAGGGAAAGAGATATAGCAAAGATTGAAGAGTTACCTATTAATAACCAAATCAAGGTTGATGAAGTTATGGTAATAGGTCCAAATGGGGAAAAAATGGGTATTAAAAAATTAAGTGATGCACTTACTTTAGCGGGTTATGCAGGACTTGATTTAGTACTTATGAATCAAGGTAATGGTGTTGCTGTTACCAAAATAATGGATTACAATAAATTCCGTTATGAAAAACAAAAAAAATTAAAGGATGCACAGAAAAAACAAAGAGAAACGAGTAAAGAAATTAAAGAATATCGTTTATCAGTTACAATTGATGTTGGTGATTTTGAAACTCGTCGTAGAAATGCAGAAAACTATTTAAAAAAAGGACACAAGATTAAAGCATTTATTCGTTTTAAAGGTAGACAAATGGCTCATACAGAACTTGGTATTGATGTATTAAATCGTTTTGCTGAGGCACTTTCTGAGGTATCTACAGTTGAACAAAAACCCCAACTCGATGGTCGTCAAGCATATATGTTGCTAGCTCCAAAAAAATAGAAAGGAAGTTTAATTATGGGAAAATGTAAACAAAAAACACATAAGGCAAGTAGCAAAGTATTAAACAAAAAGAAAAATGGTACTATTACTTTCAAAATGGGTAATGGTAATCACAAAACAGGAAAGGATAGCTCTAAAGCAGTACGTCAAAGAAGAGGTACAACTACTTTAGGTAAGGCAATGGCAAAAGGCCTTTCAAAAGTTATATAAAGGGTGGTGTAAAATATGGCAAGAGTTAAAGGTGGCGCTGTTTCTAAAAACAGAAGAAGAAAAGTTTTAAAACAAGCTAAAGGTTATTTTGGAAGTAAACATAGACTTTATAAAACAGCTCAAGAACAATTATTCCATAGTGGTGCTTATGCATTTAGAGACCGTAAACAAAATAAGAGAAACTTTAGAAAACTTTGGATTACAAGAATTAATGCAGCATGTAGAGAAAATGATATAAGTTATTCTAAATTTATCAATGGATTAAATAAAGCTGGTATCGAAATCAATCGTAAGATGCTTTCTGAACTTGCAATCGATGATCCAAAAAGTTTCACTGCTTTAGTTGTTACTGCTAAAAAAGCACTTTTAGGTGAAGAAATTAAAGCTGAAGTTAAAGAAACAGTTAAAGAAGTAAAAAAAGAAACTGAAAAGGTAGCAAAAGTTGTTAAAGAAAAAATTGAAGAAGTAAAAGAGGACTTAGAATCAATGAGTCTTGCTGATTTAAAAGCTTTAGCAAAAGAAAAAGGCCTTAAAGGTTTTAGTACTTTAAAAAAAGATGAATTAATTAAAAAACTTAAATAGTTTAATTCTATTTGAGTTTTTTTATGATAAAATATTTCATTAATTTATTTTCATAAGGATAAGTCTATTTAATATCAATTTTTTTATATAATTAATATAATATTATTTATAATTCTTAAATATGGTAGGGTATTTTATGCATAGAGCAGCGTGCTTCTAACCATCTGAGCAATATATTTTTAAAAAAGTAGTTGATTTTTAGGAAAATATATATTATAATTTAAATTGTTGTTGGACCTCTAGCTCAGTTGGTTAGAGCACGCGGCTCATAACCGTGCGGTCATAGGTTCGAGTCCTATGAGGTCCACCATTTCATGCAGGTATGGCGGAATTGGCAGACGCGTTAGACTTAGGATCTAATGGATTACTCCGTGGGGGTTCAAGTCCCTTTACCTGCACCAATAAAAAGTATGAGGGATGCATTATGATTTATTAATGCGTCCTTTTTTTATTGGAAAATGAATGGTGGACTTCTCGACCTATGACCGCCGGTTATGAGCCTTTTTAAAACAACAAAAATTTTCATAGCAAAGGAGGATATAAATGCAAGAAGAAAAATATGAAAAATTAATAACAAAATTTGAAGAGATTACAAGAAGGGGATGGATTAAAGGTGTAACTGAAGATGAAAGTTCTGTAGGATTAACTTTTGAAAATGAATTAGGCAAGGAATTTGATAGTATGTATTTTCCAGATTATTATGGTACGGAGATTAAATGTACTACACGTTATAGTGGTTATCCTATAAGTTTGTTTTCCCTTTCATTTGATGGAAAATACTTATATCAAATGAATTTACTTTTACAAAAGTATGGAATAAGCGATCATGAATATCCAGATAAGAAAAGATTAATAGGAAGATTGATTCCATTTAAAAAGATTAAAATAAATGATTTTTATTTTAAATTAGCACCAGAATTTGAGGAAGATAGGCTATATCTAAAAGTTTATGATGAAAATGAAAGATTTTTAGAAAGTGATGCTTATATTAATTTTAGTACTATAATAGAAAGAGTTAAATTAAAATTAAATACATTAGCAGTTGTTTATGCAAGTAAAAGAATAATTAATACAGAGCAATATTTTAGATATTATAAAATTATTATTTATAAATTAAAGACACCAGAAATATTTTTAGATTTAATTGCAAGAAATAAAATAACAGTATCAATTATTGGTAGAGTCTCTCGTTCTGGAACTAAGGAGGGGAGACAAAGAAATAAAAATTTAACTTTTTCCCTACCAAAAGAAAATATTGAACTTCTTTTTGATAAAATATTTGAACTTGATGTTGATAATAAATCTTAAGAAGTATATAATAGTCTATATATTTTGGAGGGTTTATGGATGTTTTAAATGAATATAAGTCATATGTTGGAAATTTTATAGATGATGACAAAGTAAATGAAATAGTTATGGGTTCTTTAATTTTTAAATCTCAACTGGAAGATATGTTTAATGAGCATTTTAAATTAAATGAGGAAGCCTCAATAATGCTATCTATTCCTGATGATTTAGATTATGTTTGCACTGGAGATATTACACTAGATACATTAGTGCCATTTACATATTATGGCAAATTATTTTATTTTAGCAAATTTATAATAATTAAATTATTTCTAGGTATAGCAGATATTTCTTTAGATTATATTCAGTATAGTGAACTAAATGAAGAAACAAATCTTTATGAAATGAATGTTATTCCAGTAATTAAGATATTAGCAAACAAAAATAACTTTTGCAATGTAAACAAGTGTCAAAGGTAGTAGTCAAATACTTCCTTTTTTTGTATAATTGTTTAGTGAGGTAAAAAATATGAATGAAAAAATAATAAAAACTATTGCTAGTGATTTGAATGTTAAAGATAGTCAAGTTGCTAGTGCTTTAAAACTTTTGTCCGAGGGAGCAACAATTCCATTTATTGCAAGATATCGTAAAGAGGTTACTGGTGCTTTAGATGAAGAACAGCTTCGTAAAATAAATGAAGTATATGCTTATGAAGTAAATCTTTTAGAAAGAAAAGAAAGTGTAATTAAATTAATTGATGAAAAAGGATTACTTACTGATGAATTAAAAGAGAAAATTTTAAATGCTGAAAAACTTGTTGAAGTTGAGGATCTTTATAGACCATTTAAAGAAAAGAAAAAAACAAAGGCAACAGATGCAATTAATAATGGACTTGAACCACTTGCAAAAATGGTAATGTCATTTCCTACGAAAGGTGATATTACATCTTTAACCTCAAAGTTTATAAATGATAAAGTTAAAACAGTTGAGGAAGCAGTTACTGGTGCAAGTTATATAATCGCAGAGTACATATCAGATAATGCGTATTATCGAAAATGGCTTCGCAACTTCATATTTAAAAATGGTTTTATAATTTCTAAAAAGAAAAAAGATGCTGAGGATGAAAAGAAAGTTTATGAAATGTATTATGACTTTAAAGAGGAAGTATCTAAAATAAAATCATATAGAGTGCTTGCTATTAATCGAGCAGAAAAAGAAAAAATAGTTACAGTTTCAATTGATATTGATGATGCAAAAGTTCTTTCATTTTTCGAAGAAAAGATAATTAAAAATAAAGAAAGTTTTGCTGTGGATATTGTAAAAAATGCTATTAAAGATAGCTACAAAAGACTTATATTTCCAAGTGTAGAAAGAGAAATACGTGCAGCATTATCTGAAAAAGCTGAAGATGTTGCTATTAAAAACTTTAGTGAAAATTTAGAAAATTTACTTTTAACACCACCGATTAAAGATAAGATGATATTAGGATTTGATCCAGCATATAGAACTGGTTGCAAACTTGCTGTTTTAAACCCAGTAGGAAAAGTACTTAAAATTGAAAAAATCTATCCACATCCACCTGTAAATAAATATGAAGAAGCAAAAGCAAAAACAATTGACTTAATAAATAAATACAATATTGATATTGTGGCAATTGGTAATGGAACAGCTTCCAGGGAAAGTGAAAAATTTATAAGTGATGTTATAAAATCTATTGATAGAAAAGTTGATTATATAATTGTTTCGGAAGCAGGAGCATCTGTTTATAGTGCATCACCACTTGCAATAAAGGAATTTCCTGATTTAGTTGTCGAAGAAAGAAGTGCAATAAGTATAGGAAGAAGACTTCAAGATGCTTTATCTGAACTAGTAAAAATAACTCCAGAAAGTATCGGCGTAGGTTTATATCAACACGATGTTAATGCTAAAAAATTATCATCATCATTAGACTTTGTTGTAACAAGTGCTGTAAATGAAGTAGGTGTAAACATAAATACTGCAAGTCCTTCGCTTTTAAAATATATATCTGGTCTTACTAAAACATACATTGATAAGATAATAAAATATCGTGAGGAAAAAGGCAAAATTTTATCTCGTGAAGAAGTTTTAAAAAATAAATTATTAAGTGAAAAAGTTTATGAACAAGCAATTGGATTTATGAGAGTTGAAGGTGGAAGTAATATATTTGATACAACTGATATTCACCCTGAAAGTTATGATATTGCTAAAAAAGTAATGGAAATTTTAAATATAAATGCTGAAGAAATTGGCAAATGCTCAGATAAACTAAAAGACATTAATGCTAAAAATCTTGCTAGTAAACTAGGTACAGATGAATATACAATTGATACAATTTTAAAAAGTTTTGCTAAAGCCCATCGTGATCCTCGTGATGAAATGGAAAAACCAATACTAAAAAGTGATATTTTAGAAATTAAGGACTTAAAAATTAATGATAAACTCGAAGGAACAGTTCGTAATGTAGTGGATTTTGGTGCTTTCGTAGATATTGGACTTCATAATGATGGTCTTATTCACATTTCTAAAATGAGTAAAAATTATATAAAACATCCAAGTGAAGTTTTAAAAGTTGGTGACATTATTAGTGTATATGTAATTGGAATTGATAAAGAAAAAGAAAAAGTACAATTATCACTTTTTAAGGAAGATTAAAAGTCTTTCTTTTTTCATATAATTAATTGGTGATAATGTTGAATATTAAAAATACAATAATTGATTTTTTATATGATAAAAATTATTTTATTACAATGTATGAAAACTTTTTATATATTTATAATTTTCAAGAGATAATAACATTAACAAATGAACTTATAATGCTTTCTATAGAAAATTTTAAAATTAAAATAACTGGTAGTGATTTAAAGATAAAAAAAATAAATAGTAGTGAACTTTTAATCGAGGGTAATATTATTAGCATAGGAAAAATTTATGAATAGTTATATCCTTATTAAAAGTAAATTTAAAATAAATGATATTATACTTAAGTTAAAACAAATTAATATTGATATATATTTAATATATACTGAAAAAGGTTATACATTTGTTAAAATTAATTATATGGACTTTCCAAAAGTGCAAAAGTATTATAAGTATTTAAATTTTAAAGTAGTAAGATTTTATGGTAAAAAATATTATTCATTTATTTTAAAAAAATATTATTTAGTATTTATAAGTTTTATATTAATAATAGCTTTTGTAAGTTTTTTATCTTTTTTTATCGTGGACATTAAAGTAGAAAATGAAAATCCTAAAATAGTAAATTTAGTTATTCAAGAATTATCTAATAATAATATTGAAAAATTTACTTTTCGAAAAAGTTTTCAAAAACTTGAAAATATTAAGAAAAAAATTAAAAATGATAATAAAAACATAATTGATTTTATAGAAATTGAAAGAAAAGGTATGATATATATTGTTAAAGTTACAGAAAAAGTTTATGAAAGAAAAAACGAAGAAAAAGATTATTGTAATATTTATGCAAAAAAGTCTGGTATAATTAAAACTATTACTGTTTATAAAGGAACACCTCTTATAAAACCTGGAAGTTATGTTAAAAAAGGTGATTTAATTGTAAGTGGAGATATCCTACTTAATGAAAATGTGGTATCAACAGTATGTGCAAGTGCAAAAGTTTATGCAGAAAGCTGGTATACCGTTAATGAAAAAATACCTTTAAAATATACGAAAGATACAATTACAAATAAGAAAAGAAATAATTTTATAATTAATTTTAAAGATAAGGATTATGTTATTTTAAAAGATAGACTTAAAAATTTTACCTCAAAAGAAAAACTATTATTTTCTGGTTTTGGTATAAAAATATATAAAAGAATAGATTATGAAATACTAAAAAAGGAGGAAAAATATTCCTTAAAAGATGCCGAAAAGAAAGCATTGGAGTTAGCAAAAGAAAAGGTACTTTTATCCCTTGATGAAAAAGATGAAATATTAACAGAAAAGGTTTTACAAAAAAGTATAAATGATAGTATAATGAATATAGATATTTTTATTACGACTAAAGAAAATATTGCAACTCTAAGTTAAGGAGGTACTATGATTTCAAATCTACTAAATAGCAGTTTAAAGCATGTTTGGCAGGCACTTGTTATAATTATTGTTACAGTGATTGCAAGTAGAATTTCATATAAAATATGTAATAAACAAAAGATAGTTTTATATGAAGAATTTTATATACTTTTAAGTATTACATATTTAATTATGCTTTATGAACTTGTTACTAGAGTAGATTATAATACTTTAGGAGGTGGAATAAATATTATTCCATTTGCTGAAATACTTAGATATAAAATTAGTAGTCATCTATTTTTACTTAATGTTATTGGTAATATTTTACTATTTGTACCTTTTGGGTTTATTATTTCTTCGTATGTTAAACCAAATAAGTTTTATTTACCGGTGTTAATTTCATTTTTAGTAAGTATTACAATTGAGTTTGTTCAACTAAATATTGGTAGAAGTTTTGACGTTGATGATATCATTTTAAATACAATTGGAGCAACATTTGGTTATTTAATTTATAAAATTATTAATAAAATGCCTATTTTTAAGAAAAAATACATTAATTATTTGATTTGCATAGGAATTTTAGTTATAATATTATTGTATTTTTTGAAGGTTATGGGGAATGTATGAATAAATTTAAAATAACAGATACAGTAAATTATAAAAAATATGGTATAGTAAAAAAAGTATTAAAAAGATGCTTAAAAATGGAAGGTGTTCATAACTCTTTTTTTGAGGTCATTTTAGTGGATAATAATACTATTCAAAAAATTAATAAAGAGTATCGTAATATTGATAGAGTAACTGATGTAATATCGTTTGCTTTTGAGGATAATGATAAAGATTTGTATAATGGCATTAGAATGCTCGGAGAAATTTACATATGCATTCCAAGAATGAAAGAACAAGCAGTAATGTATGGACATTCTGAGACTAGAGAGATTGCCTTTTTAGCGGTTCATGGGTTATTACATTTGCTTGGTTATGATCATACAAAATCAAAAGAAGAAGAAAAAATAATGTTTGGGAAACAGGAGTTGGTATTAAATGGATTTAATAAAACGAAAAGGTGAAAAAGTAGGACCTATTAAAGATGTAATGCATAAATTTAAATATTCATTTCAAGGATTTTTATATTGTTATACGCACGAAACAAGTTTTATATTTGAAACTATTGGTGTTATAGCAATAATTATATTTGGCATTATTTTTAAAATTACTTTCATGCAATGGATTTTTGCACTTATAAGTATGCTTTTAATAGTGGAAATAGAGTTTTTAAATACAGCAGTTGAGGCAACAGTGGACCTTGTTACACAAGAGTATCATCCACTTGCAAAAATAGCTAAAGATTGTGGTTCTGCCGCAACATGTATGGCTACATTTATGGCTTTAATTGTTAATAGTATTATTTTTATTCCTTATATTATAGAACTATTTAAGTAGGTTTATTATGCGAAGTGGATTTGTAAGTTTAATAGGAAGACCAAATGTAGGTAAATCTACACTTCTTAATGCATTAATTAATGAAAAAATTGCGATAACTTCGGATAAAGCTGGTACAACAAGAAATGTAATTCAAGGTATTTATAATGAAAAAGATTATCAAATAGTTTTTGTTGATACTCCAGGTATTGCTAAACCAATTAATAGACTAGGTAGAGTACTTAATAAAAAAGCAAAAGAAATGGTTGATGATGTTGATGCAATACTTTTTGTAATTGATGGAAAAAAAGGTATTGGTCCTGGTGATAAATATATCTTAAATATGCTTAAAACAGTTGAATTACCTGTTATTTTAGTTATAAATAAGATTGATCAAATATCTGATGAAATACTTCTTTATACAATAAATGAATATAAAGATTTATATCCATTTTCAGATATCGTACCAGTGTCTGCGGTTACTCATGATAATACAGATAGATTAATTAAGGTTATAAAAAAATATTTAACTGATGAAGTAAAATATTATGATGATGATATGATTACCTCGAATACGATGAGTTTTATGGTCGGAGAAATTGTTCGTGAAAAACTTTTAAATGATACTATTGAAGAAGTACCTCATTCAATTGCTTGTAACTGTATTGGTTACCATGAGAAAAAAGATGTTGTTAATATTTTAGTTGATATAATCGTAGACCGTGATTCAATCAAAAAAATAGTTATTGGTAAAGGTGGAAGTAGACTTAAAAAAGTTGGTATTGAGGCACGCGAGGAAATAGAAAGATTAGTAGGTAAGAAAGTTTATATAGAACTTTATGTTAAAACAATTAAGAATTGGAAAGATAAAGAAAAGTACTTATTAGAATTAGGTTATTTAAATAATGAATAAAATTTTATATTTTTCATCAATATATAATTAGAAAGGATGAAAATATGAAAGCAAAAGAGGCTTGGGATAAATTTAAAAATTCTGGCAAAATTGAAGATTATTTAAATTACAAAAAAGAAAGTAAAGGAAAATAATATGCTACTGGAAGTTGAGGGTATAGTATTAAGTGAAACACCTTATGGTGAAACAAGTAAAATAATTAATTTATATACAAAAGAAAAAGGGCTTATAGGAATAATGTGTAAAGGCGCTAAAAGTATGAAATCTATGTTTAGGGCAAGCACACAGGTATTATCCTATGGCGTTTTTAATTTGCATTATAAAGCAGGTAAACTTTCGACTTTAACAGGTGTTGATATAATAGATCCCCTTATAAATATTAAAGAAGATTTAAAAAAGATTACAACCGCATTTTATTTAATTAAACTTATTACCCAAGTTTTAAAAGATACTCAAGATTCAAAAATTTATGATTTATTTATAAGTACTATTTTAAAAATAAATGAAGGTTTTGATGAAACAGTTCTTTGTAATATTTTAGAAATTAAACTTCTTCCTTTTTTAGGAGTTACTCTTTGTCTTGATGGTTGCATTAGATGTGGTTCTAAAAAAGAAATTGTAACAATAGATGCATCATATGGTGGCCTTATTTGTAAAAATTGTTATCGAAATGAACAAATTATTGATTTAAGGGTAGTAAAACTTTTAAGAATGTATTATTATATAGATATAGGCTCGATAGAAAATATTAAAGTAGATGCCAAGTTAAAAAAGATTATCAATAAATTTTTAACTGACTATTATGATTCTTTTACAGGGCTTTATTTGGATAAAAAGGTGTTAGAGTTTAAGGAGTAGTAATGACAGATTTAACTTTATTTTATGGGACAATGGAAAGTGGTAAAACAACAAAACTTTTACAAGATAATTATAATTATCGTAAACACGGACACAAAGTTTTAATTATAAAACCTTTGATAGATTTAAAGGGTGGTAATACAGTTGTTAATAGAACAAATGAGTTTGCTCCAGTAGATATACTTTTAGCAAATGATGAATCAATATTTGATGATAAATATTTACCACTTATTAAAGGTACTGAGGTTATTCTTGTAGATGAAGCACAGTTTTTAACAGAAAAACAAATAATTGAATTTTGGATGCTTGCTCATAAAATAGGTATTACAGTTATATGTTATGCTCTTAAAAGTGATTTTAAAGGAAGACTTTTTAAAGGTACACAAGCTTTAATTGGATTTGCCGATAGAAAAAACGAATTAACAGTAAATTGTAAATGTGGTGAAACAGCAGTATTTAATGCAAGAATGGTTAATGGCAGTTTTGTTTTTGATGGTGATGAAGTTGCTATAGATGGTCTTGATAATGTTTCTTATATTCCACTTTGTTCAAGTTGTTATTTTAATGAAGTTATGAATTGTGAAACAAAAGAGAAGGTTATTACATATAAAAAAGTTCTTAAAAGATATAAAAAAGATGATGAAAGTAAATGATATGAACTTCGTTTATATTTTTCTCAAGAAACGGGGTTCATATCATAGTTAATCTTTCATTTTTTTATTTTATACTTATTGTGTGGAGAGAATATGAAAAATTATATTTTATTGCAATACTTTATTCAAAACATATTAAATAGAGCAAATTATTATAATGAAATGATTAATGTAAAACTTGGTAATGATGAAATTATAAATATTGATGTAGGTATGTTAATAAAATGTGTAGCAAGTTATTTTAATTTAGATAATTTTTACCCTGAAGTAAAAGATTTAAAATTGGATAAAGCATTATATGATTCATTAAGAAATGATTTAGGTATAAAAGAAAAATCAATTACATTTGAAGTTGGCTCATATGAATACGAAAATATAAGTTTTTGTCTAAACTTTGATATTTATGATATAAGTTATTATAAAAGAGTGTTAAATTTATTGAAGAAAATGTTAAATAATTTTGATAAATAATGAAAGTCGTTAGAAAAACGTGCAACTTTTAGTCAAAAGTCGTTAGAAAAACGTGCAACTTTTAGTCAAAAGTCGTTAGAAAAACGTGAAACATATTGATTTTAATCTTACAATTAGGTATATTTTAATTAAATAGGAGGAAAGATGGAACAAATATATAATAAATTAATTAGAGATAAAATTCCAAACATAATAAAAAATAATGGTGGAGAGCCTTATACGAGGATTTTAAGTAATGATGAGTATATTGAAAATCTTAAAAAAAAGTTAATTGAGGAATGTAATGAAGTAATGTTTGCTAAAACAAAAGAGGATACTTTAGAGGAACTTGCAGATACTTTTGAGGTAGTAAGATCACTTGCAAAAGCATTAGGTTATTCTTATGAAAACTTAATTGATGCAGTTGAAAATAAAGCCACTAAAAGGGGTGGATTTAATAAAAAAATATTTCTAGAAAAAGTAATAGAAAAGGACTAAAAATTGTTGTAAAAAAACAAATAATAGTTTATAATAACTTTAGCGATGACGGGGTTGGAATCCTAGAGCTATAAATTATAAAAGTGATTCCTTTGGGAATAATTAGGGTGGAACCGCGGATTATATTCGTCCCTAAATTATTTTTTAAAGGAATTTTTTTGTTTAATGGAGGTATTATGGAAAATTTAACAATGGAAAAGCTTACTAATTATTGTAAGAATTATGGATTTATATTTCAAGGAAGTGAAATATATGGAGGTTTAGCAAATTCTTGGGATTTTGGTCCTCTTGGAGCTGAACTTAAAAGAAATATTAAAAATGCTTGGCTTAAAAAGTTTGTAACTGAGGATGAAAACAATGTTTCACTTGATAGTGGAATACTTATGAATCCTAAAGTTTGGGAAGCAAGTGGACATTTAAAAACTTTTGCAGATCCTTTAGTAGATTGCAAACATTGTAAAACAAGATATAGAGCAGATAAGTTAATCGAAGACTATACTAATGGAAAAGAAACTGGCGATGGATGGAGTAATGAAAAACTTGTTGATTTCATTAAAGAAAATAAGATTACTTGTCCAAAATGTGGTAAATGTGATTTTACTGATATAAGACAATTTAATTTAATGTTTAAAACTTTTCAAGGTGTAACTGAGGAAGCTAAAAGTACAATTTATCTAAGACCTGAAACTGCTCAAGGTATATTTGTTAACTTTTTAAATGTTCAAAGAAGTATGCGTCTTAAAGTACCTTTTGGAATTGGTCAAGTAGGTAAGAGTTTTAGAAATGAAATAACTCCAGGAAACTTTATATTTAGAGTAAGAGAGTTTGAACAAATGGAACTTGAATTTTTCTGTAAACCAGGTACTGAACTTGAATGGTTTAAATTTTATAAAGAAAAATGTGTAAACTTTTTAAAGGAAATTGGTATAAAATCAGAAAATATTCGTTTAAGAGATCACGCCAAAGAAGAACTATGTTTTTATTCAAATGCTACAACAGATATTGAATATAACTTCCCATTTGGTTTCGGTGAACTTTGGGGAATTGCCTCAAGGACTGATTACGATTTAAAACAACATGAAAAATTCTCTTGTGAAAATTTAAAATATTTAGATCCTGAGACTAATGAAAAATATATTCCATATGTTATAGAACCATCACTTGGTGTTGAAAGATTATTTTTAACAGTACTTTGTGATGCTTATAATGAAGAAGTTTTAGAGGATGGTACAACTCGTGAAGTACTTAAACTTCATCCATATTTAGCTCCATATAAAGTAGCTGTACTTCCACTTGTAAAGAAATTTCATAGTGAAAAAGCTAGAGAAATATATAAAAAGTTAATTAAAGAATTTAACTGTAGTTATGATGAAACAGGTAATATTGGTAAACGTTATAGAAGATCTGATGCTATTGGGACACCTTTTGCAATAACAATTGATGATGAAACAATTAATAATAATACAGTTACTTTAAGAAATCGTGATACAATGGAGCAAATTACTTTAAATGTTAATGAAGTTGCTTCATATATTAATGAAAAAATAAAATTTTAGAAAGGAAAATATTTATGAATAATAAAATGACAGAAAAAATTACACCAAGAGATGTAGATTATGCACAGTGGTATACTGATGTAGTAAAGATAGCAAGATTATGTGATTATACTGATGTAAAAGGTTGTATGATTTATTTACCTAATGGTCAGGCTATTTGGGAAAATATTCAAAATAATATTGATAAAATGTTTAAGGAAACTGGAGTTCAAAATGTATATCTTCCAATGCTTATTCCTGAAAGTTTACTTCAAAAAGAAAAAGATCATATAGCTGGATTTGCTCCTGAAGTTGCTTGGGTAACTATGGGTGGAAATGAAGAACTTGAGGAAAGAATGTGTATAAGACCTACAAGTGAAACTCTTTTCTGTAATTACTGGCAAAAAGAAGTTAAATCATATAGAGATTTACCTAAAATTTATAATCAATGGTGTTCTGTACTTAGATGGGAAAAAACAACTAGACCATATCTTCGTAGTCGTGAATTTTTATGGCAAGAGGGTCATACAATTCACTCTACTAGTAAAGAAGCTATGGAAAGAACTTTACAAATGCTTGATGTTTATACAACATTTTGTAAAGATTATCTAGCAATTCCAATGGTTACTGGTCAAAAGACTCCGTCTGAAAAATTTGCTGGTGCCGAAAATACTTATACAATGGAAGCAATGATGCATGATGGTAAAGCTTTACAATCAGGAACAACACATTATTTTGGACAAGGATTTGCTGAGGCTTTCAATATAAAATTTTTAAATAAAGAAAATAAACTTGAAACTGTTTATGAAACTTCTTGGGGAATATCTACCAGACTAATTGGAGCTTTAATTATGGTTCATGGAGATGATAATGGTTTAGTTCTTCCTCCAAAAATTGCTCCTACGCAAGTTATTATAGTTCCTATTGCCTCTCATAAAGAAGGCGTTATGGAAATATCTAATGAAATTTATGAAGATTTAAAAGCAAAAGGAATTAGAGTAAAACTTGATGATAGTGATAAAACACCTGGATTTAAATTTAATGAAAGTGAAGTTCAAGGAATTCCACTTCGTATAGAAGTTGGACCAAGAGATTTAGAAAATGGTGAAGTTACTTTAGCAGTTAGATTTACTCACGAAAAAGAAGTTGTAAAACTAGAAAATGTATGTGATGAAGTAACATCTAAGCTTGAGGTAATTCAAAAAGGAATGCTAGAAAAAGCAACACAGTTTGTAAATAGTCATATTTATGAAGCAAAAACAATGGATGAAATGATTGAAATTGCTGGCACTAAAGAAGGTTTTATAAAAGCAGATTGGTGTGGAGAAGAAGAGTGTGAAGACAAAATAAAAGAACTTACTGGTGGTGCAGGAAGTAGATGTATTCCTTTTGAGGATAAACTTCTTACTGGAAAATGTATTTGCTGTGGTAAGGATGCTAAACATAATGTAATATGGGGTAAATCATATTAATATATTTTATAGGGAGTTTGAATGTTTAAAAAGAAAATTTACAATTATAAATTAAATACTTTAGGAATAGAATATTTTAAAAGAGTAACATTAAGAAGTGGTGAGATAGTGTTTATAAAAACTACTATGGATAAACCTTTTGAAATGATACTTGATGATTTTAATGAGTTTGGTAAGAAAACCAAAATATATAATGGAAATCAAAAATATTTTATGGATTGGGTAACTGGTAGAATTATTCCAGTTATGTATGAGGAAGATAAAGTTATATTAGGTCCAAGTATGGTAAGTATTCCTAAAGAAAATTTAACTATTTGTAATGATGCAATTGCTAGTTCAATTAAAATTATTTCTTCTGAAGAAAATGTAAATCATTATGATGCTTTAACCGAAGATATTATTATTAATACATTTTTTTGTAAAAGAATAGCGGAAAGGTTAAATATTGAAGTAATTCCTTCATATCTTGTTGAGGAAGAAAGATATGCTTATGAAAAAATAGTTGGATTAGAAAAAGAAAAGTCAAGATAAAATTTAAAAATCTATTTTAGCATTATTGCAAAGTAGATTTTTTTTTAGTATAATTAAAGAGATACTAGGAGGGCTAAATATGGCTTTTAAATTTAAAAAATTATTTGAAGATAATGATGATGAAATGCAAAGTGTTAGTGAAGATGAATTTTATAGTATAAGTAAAGAAGATGCTGTAAAAGAGGCAGATAAAACTGGAAATAAAATGATTCTTTTAGAACCACGTGCATATTCTGAATCTCAACAAATTGCTGATCATCTTAAAAATCGTAATTCTGTTGTAGTTAATTTAAAAAGGGTTACTGCACCACAAGCAAAAAGAATTATTGACTTTTTAAGTGGATGTATTTATGCAATTGGTGGTTCAATGCAAAAAATTGGTGTTGGTATTTATTTATGTACACCTAAAAATGTAAATGTACAAGGTAAAATAACTGATGATTCAGAGAAAAAAGAAAAAGAAGATTACGAAGAAATAGATTTATAGAAAGGCATAGTCCATGGTTAAGTTTAGAACAAATATCTATGGTTACAATAAAAGTGATGTCGCTAGTTTTGTTAAAGAAGTAGCAAGTGAATATGAAAGTATCTATGAAAAACTTAAAAATGTTACTTTAGAGGCTGAAAGTTTAAGAAAAGAAAATGAAAAATATAAAAGCCTAGAAAAAACACTTAACGACACTCTTTTGCTTGCTCAAGAAACTAGTGCTAATGCTCAAAAAGCGGCTTATGCACAAAGTAAATTAATTGTGGAGGATGCTAGAAATAATGCTTCGAAGATTGTGAATAATTCATTAATTAAAGCACAAAATATTGAAAGAGAAGCTGAAGAATTACAAAGAAAAGTTATAAGTTATAAAAAAAGATTTATTGCTCTTGTTGAATCACAAGTAGATGAGATGGATAAGTTTGATGAAAGGCTGTAAAATGAAGACAAGAATTATTAGTGCGGTAGTTGCAATAGCCATCACAATTCCATTTATTTATTTAGGAGGTTATCCATATAAAATTGCCATAGGCCTTATAGCATTATGGTCGTATAAAGAAATAATTAGTTTAAAAAAAACACATGAAAAGTTACCTACTGTACCTATGTTTTTGGGACTTTTAGGGTTACTTTTAATTGTATTTGCTAACACAACATATTCTCTTTATTATAGTGGTGTATCATATATTTATTTATCTGTATTATGTTTTGGACTTATTATACCAACATTATTTTATGATAATTATTCAATAAAGGATGCTTTTCATTTAATTGGGTTGCTTCTTTTTATTGGGCTTGGTTTTAATAGTTTAATATTAGTTAGAAATTTAGATTTAAAATTATTTTTATATTTAGTTTCAATTCCAGTTATTACCGATTCATTTGCTCTTTTTTCGGGAAAATTTTTTGGTAAAAATAAAATGTGTCCAAATATTTCCCCTAAAAAGACTTGGGAAGGATGTATCGGTGGAAGTCTTTTTGGAACAATAATTCCTTGTATTTTATATTTCATACTATTTAAAGAGTTTAATTTTATGATTATTTTAATTACATTTATTTTAACAATAATGGATCAATTAGGTGATTTAATATTTAGTAAATTAAAAAGAGAAAATAATATTAAAGATTATTCAAATATAATGCCTGGTCATGGTGGAGCACTTGATAGGCTTGATAGTACTCTTGTTATATTTTTAACATATGTAGTACTTTCATTAATATTATTATAGAAAGGAGAAAAAAATTATGCTTCCAAGTATAGGTTTATTTATTATAAAAATTTTATTATTATTATTTATTTTAGGAATAATAATATTAGTTCATGAATTTGGTCATTTCATTTGGGCTAAAACATTTGGAGTTCATATTTATGAATTTTCAATAGGAATGGGACCTTTATTACATACCCATAAAGGAAAAAAAGATGGTATTAATTATAATATTAGAGCAATTCCTATAGGAGGATTTGTATCAATGGCTGGCGAAGTTTATGATTCTGGTGAGGTTGATGAGAACAACAAAAAGATAAAAAAAGACAAATTAATGTGTAATAAAAAATGGTGGCAAAGACTTATCATTTTAGTCGCAGGAGTTGTTAATAACTTTATTTTAGCAATAGTAATTCTATTTATCTATACACTTATTTGGGGTGGTGGAGCAATTACTCCAAAAGTATTAAATGTAGTCGAGGATAAACCAGCGGCAGCTGCTGGATTAAAATCAGGTGATGTTATAACAAGCATTAATGGTTATAATGTATCATCTTGGGATAAAGCACAAATTATTTTATATTATAAAAATACTAATGAATATTATACGTTTGAAGTAAAACACACTGATGGAACTAAAGAGGAAATTAAAATTAAACCAGAGATTATTAAAGATGAAGAAACTGGTGCAGAATCTAAATTATTTGGTATTCAAATTGATGCTGAAGATACCTCAAATGTATTTAAATCATTTGTTTATAGTATAAGAAAGTTTAACTCTATTATAAGTTCAATGGTTTATACTATATGGGGATTAATTTCAGGTAAAATTGGTTTATCTGCTTTATCAGGACCTGTAGGTATTTACGAAGCAGTAGGTGAAACAATTAATTACGGTATAAATTATTTCTTATATATTTTAGCATTCTTATCAATCAATGTTGGATTTATTAATATTTTACCATTCCCAGCATTTGATGGAGGACACGTATTATTTTTAATAATTGAAAAAATCAAAGGTAGTCCAGTTAATGCTAAAATAGAAAATACTTGTCATTTAATAGGATTTATATTAGTTTTCCTTTTAATGATTGTAGTTACAATAAGCGATATAATTAAGTTATTTTAACTTAATTATATTTTTTTTGATAAAAATTTTACATTTGCTAATTTTTATGATAGAATACTTGTAATTTAGGGGGGTTAATATGAATATTTATGATTTAGAAAAAATAAGATTAAATTTATTTGTGGCATCTGATGTTGATGAAAAAAACTTTGAATACTTTTTAAAATATAACAAAATAACTAAAGAGGAATATGCATCTTTATTAAATGATTATAGACAGTTTTTAAAAAGATATAAAGTGTTAAATGAAGAACTTTCTTTTAAAGAACCTATTTCAATATATACTTTATTTGTTTATATGTATAAAAATGGTTTCTTATCTAAGGATAAATCTATCGAATTTAAAGTATTTTATAAAAAATATTTAGATATTATTAATTTATATGGAACAAATATATTTAGTGGTAAGGGAGTATGTAGACACATAGGTTCTATGCTTACAGATATTTTAAGAGAAAGTGATATAGAAAGCTATAATTATAGTAATTTATGTTCAGTACCTTTATTATATGGACTTATTCAAAAATACTATAAAGATGTTTATAATTATCAAGGGAAACTTGATTATGTTATGAACCACTTTTTAGTTAAATTTTTAAAAGTTAATTATATTTATGCCCCACATTTAATTTCCTATGCTAGTTATGATGGTAAAAATTATTTTTTAGATCCAACAAAAGAAAGAGTATTAGATTCATTTGAATTTGGTATTACTGATGACAAAGGAGTAATGTTTCCAAATTTTAAGAGAAATGGTCGTTATGATTTACTCAAAGATAGAAAAAGAATGTGTGATTTAATAAATAAAAATAATAACACATTACCTAATGAAGAAGTACAAGATATTTTAAATGAATCAAATGCTAAAATATTATTACATAAAGATATGTATGAGGACTTTTATAATGAGAATAAAGCATTTTATGAAGATATGTCTTTAAAACTTACAAAACATAAGTAATTTACAAAATGGATACTTTTGTGGTACCATTAATATGGTGATAAAAAATGGAAAATAAAAATAGTAAAAAAGAAATAGTAAAAATGCTTTTAAAAAAAGATATTAATGTAACTGATGAAGAAGATTTAATCAATATGCTTATTAATGAACCAATTAGTGTTGATACAGATAAAGAAAGTGATTTAAATAGAAGTTTTGGAGACTATTTAGCAGATAAAATTACCGAAATCGCAGGTAGTTGGCCATTTATAATTGGACTTATTATATTTCTACTTTTATGGATAATTCTTAATATATTTATTTTAACAAATGCAGATCCATACCCATTTATTCTTTTAAATTTACTTTTGTCTTGTATAGCGGCTCTTCAGGCACCAATTATTATGATGAGTCAAAATAGGGAAGCAAAAAAAGATAGACTTCGTAGCTCTAATGATTATAAAACAGATTTAAAAAGTGAATTAATGCTTGAGGATTTACATAATAAAATGTCTCAAATAATTAAAAATCAAAATAAAATAATTAATATTTTAACTGAAGAAGATAATAAATAATCGTATCTAAATGATATGATTTTTTTTATTTTAAAATTTATTAGAATGTAAATCACTTTACATAAAAATATATGTAAAATACATGTAAATAAAGATATTAAAAAATGTCAAAAATATGTAAAATTTTAACTTTTTTTAAGAAATTTAACAAAAAAAGGAGGAAATCAGAAATTTTCCGGTAATAAGTATAGTGAAGGGAGAAAAAAGATTATCTGAATCAGTAATATAATATGAATCAACAAAAAATGTATACAAATATAACAAGACAATGGCTTAATAATAATCAAAAAACTAATAAATTAATTGTTCACAAAAATGGTGATATGTTTAAATATAAGGGTAAATCATTTTTAATTGATAATCATGATGTAGTTTTAGATTTTAAAAAAGGTGAATTAGAATTTGCTGAATGGCTTTCCTCAATGACTTCAAAAAGAATAGAGGTATTTCCACGATTTAACAAGCCAGCTAATAAAAAATCTGCTGATTTTAAAATTGGTAAAGAATATTTTGATTATAAACATACTTATGGGTGCAGTAATCAATTAATATATCATAATTTAGAAAAGGCGAAGGGTCAATCATATAACTTTATTATAAACGTTACAAATAATAAAATTAATAAACATAATATTTTAATGCAACTAAATTACACTTTTAGAAGATTAAAATGGGTTAAAATCATAGCGATAAAATCTAAGTATGGATTTTATGTATATAAAAGAAAAAATCAGTAACCGTAGTGAAAAAGGTCACCGCGATTACTGATTACAAATTAATTATATAATTTTAATTGTGCTTTGTCAACAAGTTTAGAATTTATTAGAGTGTAAATTGATTTACATAAAATTATATGTAAAATATATGTAAATAAGAATATTAAAAAACGTCAAAAAAGTGTAAAATTTTAACTTTTTTTAAGAAATTTAACAAAAAAAGGAGGAAATCAGAAATTTTTCGGTAATAAGTATAGTGAAAGGAGAAAAAAGATATGACATAGAAGAATTTTAAAAGTGTCAAAAAAGTGTAAAGTAAAAATTTCAGCAATAAAGGAGGAATTAAAAATGCAAGAAATTAATCAAAAAATTACATTTTCTACAACTGGAGATGTAGACTATGAAAAAGTAAGAACTGGACAAATACCTAAAGAAATTTTAAGTGAGGTATTTGATAATATCTTAGAGCATTATGATGTGCCAAGGGAGAATTGCCATGAAATTGGTATTAAAATTAATGAAATAGAACCACCAGAATTTATCGATTATGATAATGACGAAAGATTCTTTGAACTTTTAATCAAACTAATATTTACTAAAAAAGAGGAGGAAGAATATGATGATAATTAGACTTTTAATGAAACTTATTCGAAGATATAGTTTTATAAGATTTATTTAAACAATAAGTTAATTGCAAAATAAAATAATAAGTGCTATACTAGGCATATGAAAAAGAAGTTTGAATGTTTTATATTAAGTTTTATTAGTGCTTTTACATTATTTTTTAATTTTAAAAAATTGTATTTAGGAAAAAACCCATTTAGTATTTTAAATATAGTTTTGCTAGTTTTATTTACTTTTATATTCTATATTTTTTATGCTAAAAATGATTATAAAAATATTAGCAAAGAAGATAAAATACTTTTACCAATGTTTTCTATCTTTGTTTTAGTCGGTCAAAGTTATAGAGATGTTGGCTCTCTTAGTATCTTATTTAGAAAGTATATGTTCTTTTTTACAATAATAAGATTTATTGGATTTTATAATATTTTAAATCTATTTATGATTTATATAAAAAAGACTATTTCAATTTTTGAAAATAAATTTAATTTAAAAGATAATAAATTTATAAAATTATTTAATAAACATCCATTTTTAGTTAGTCTTTTTGTACTTATATTCTGTTATAGCATTTATTATATAGCATATTATCCTGCAGTATTATCGCCAGATCCTAGTAATCAAATAAAACAGGCATTTAATGTAAGAACAAAATATGTAGATTATTCAATTCAAATTGATCCAAAAGTTAATTTAACTAATCATCATCCAGTACTCCATACATTGATGTTAGGTTATTCAGTTAAACTTGGAAGACTTCTTGTTAATGATAACTTTGGCTTATTTATTTATACTTTTTTTCAAGGATTGTTTTTAGTTTTAACACTTTCTTATTCAATTTCTTATTTAAAGAAAAAAGGTGTAAGTAATAAATATTTACTTTTAATGTTATTATTGTACGTTATAATGCCTTGTTTTTCATTTTATGCAATTAATACAAATAAAGATGTTTATTATTCAATTCTTATGATTTGGCTAACAATATTTTTAATTGAATTTATTGAAAACTTTAAGAATAAGAAAATTGAATTTAAATGGTTAATATTATCATTTGTATTAATGATGTTTATTTGTTTATTTAGAAATAATGGTATTTTCTTAGTATTATTATTACTTCCATTTATGTGTAATTATAGTAAAATTAATAAAAAAAGAATAATTTGTTTAGTATTTACTATATTTATAAGTTATATTTCTTATTCTAAAATACTTTTACCTGCACTTCATATAACTGGGACAACGGTTAGGGAAGTATTATCAATTCCTTTTCAACAAACTGCTAGATATATAAAATACCACGAAGAAGATTTAACCGAAGAGGATAAAAAAAATATTTCAGGACTTCTTAACTATGATATTATTAAAACTAAATATAAACCGAAATTATCTGATCCAGTTAAAGCAACTTTTAACAAATATGCTACAAAAGAGGATTTTGTTAATTATGCTAAAACTTGGTTTAAAGGATTTTATACTCATCCATTTACCTATATAGATGCAACACTTAATAATATTTATGGCTACTTTGATATTGGCGATTTAAATTGGTATTTATACACCAAATTTGATAAAAGAATTACTGAAAATAATTTAGTGGATTATCACTTTAATAGTTTTAAACATTTACGTTCTTTATTATCTGGATATGGAAATGCTTATAGATGTTTACCAGTTATTGGCTTATTTGTAAATATTGGCTTTAATGTTTGGATAGTTATAGCTATGACTATTTATTTAATAAAACATAATAAAAAGAAATATTTAATAGTTATAAGTCCAATGCTTGTCGCAGTATTTTTTTGCATACTTAGTCCTGCGAATAACTATTTTAGATATGCACTTCCATTTATATTTCCAATGCCCCTTGTTATAATGTATTTATTAAATTTAAAAAAGATAGAAAAAGTTAAATAAATTTCTATCTTTTTAATTTACTAAATATGCGTGAACAACAAGTCTTGATGTATCACTTTGACAAGTTGATAGGGTAAGTATTTTTGCATTTTCATCAAGGCTTACGTTAAAATCATAAATACTACGGTCCTTAATAAGTTTTATAAAGTTTAATTTTTCTTTATTATTTTCAAAATTAGTAGTTAAATAATCAGTTGTTGTTGGAATAATATATATTGAAAATATTTTATATTTATATGAACCATATAGAGTATCAAACGTAATAGTTTGGTTTTTTTCATTTGTATACCAATTTTTATATAATACTTTATTTAAAGTACCAAACATAACACCATTTAAAAATCTATTGTGTCCATATAAAATTATATTATCATCAATTTTTGTAGCATTATTTGTATAATCCATATAAATCCATCCGTTTGGATCTTTTTCTTTATATAAATTATGAGTTAAATAATATTCATTATCAATACTTTTAGTTACAGCATAATCAATGTTAGTTTCATTAACTTTAACCCAGCCAACAACATCAGGATTAATTGTTGTAAGAGAGTACAAATAATTATTTTTTATTTCTAAACCATTTAATGTTCTATTAGAGTTTTCTTCGTTTATATCTTTAGCATTGATATAATCAATTACTTCATTTTGAATTTTGCTTACTTTCATCATTGACCTATAATTATCATAAAAAACATATATAAAAGAAAATAAGATTATAGCAAGTATTACTAAAGCAATCATTCTAAGAACTGCATTATTTGTTTCACTAGCAATATTATTTTCAATATATTCATTAGAATATTTTAATTTAAATGATATTTTATATTTCTTTTTTATTAATTTATTATTCTTTTTTAAATATTCAATTACATTTGGATCATGTTCATTACCATGTAAAATTATTTTAATATTTTTTTGATTATTATTTTTAAGTATTTTTATTACAGTTTCTAAATCCTCTTTATTAAGTTTATTAATATGAATTATTTTTAAATTTTTATTTATATCACAAAATGTATTGAAATTTTGAATGTCTTCATTAGAAAATGGAAATTCTAAATAAATATTATTTTTATAATATATTGATGAATATGTATTAAGATTATTTGTTTCCATAAACTTTGAGGTAAATAATATTTCACTTCTTGATTCTGGAATATAACCATGTTTATCAAGTAATTCAAACATATATTGAGGTATATATTCAAAACTAATATATTTTATATTGTTAATTTTACACAATTTTTCACATAATTTATAAGGCATTATTTCATCAGATTCTAAATATAATGAATTTATTTCTTTGAATCTTGATAAAAGTGGTAAGAATATGTAAAGTACTTCGAGTGATTGAAAAGATAGAGTAGTAATAGAGTAAGTTTTTATTAACTCATTAAAAAAAGTACAAATTATTTTTTGATTTAAGAAAATATATTCATCACTAAATACTAGTTCATTGTTACTAATTACGTTAGTATTAAGCATATTTTTATAATCTGGATTAAGTTTTTTTCTAGTAATAAAACATAATCTATCATTTTTAATCTTTACTAATATCTTCACAAACAACCTACCTTATATTAATTATGATAACACAAAACTTTACATTTTAATATAATTTTTTAAAAAAATATATTGTTTTTTAGAATTTTATGATATAATTAGGTCATAATAAAGATAGGAGAGTTGATGGATGAAAAAGTTTTTTAGTTATTTACTAGTTATGGGAGCCTTTTTATGTATGCCTTTAGTTGTTAGAGCAGCTTACAAAGAAACAATTAATGTTCCAGGTAATGCAGGTGATTTTACTACAACTACACTTTCTTCAGGAGATGAACAAAGAACTTACAAAATTATGATTATTCTTGAAGATAATACTGAAAATCATAAGGTTACTCAAAAAACTGTTAAATTCACTTTAGGAAAAGCAATTACTGAAGCTAAATGTTCTGACTTTGGTGAATACGTAACTGATGGTGGTACTGTTACTAAAAATTCAGATGGTACATCTACATTAAGTTGTACATTTGATAAAAATGGTTCAACTGATACTGGTAATAATTTCCAAATTGGTTCATTAGTAGTAACTGTTAAAAAAGATTCTGCTGATGAAGATTGTTCAATCGGAGTTGAAAATGGAAATTCTACTGGTACTAAAAATCCAGAAACTGGTGCTAGCCTTCCTTTAACAATTGTAGCTATAGGACTTGCTGTTGGTACTGGTGTATATTTTGGAACTAAAAAAAGAACAAAACTTTATAAAATTTAATTGATTTGTAATTTTTAATCTACCTTTATGGTAGATTTTTTTATGAAAACACTTTATATATAAAATAATTTATGTTAAAATAAACGAGAAGTGGTGATATTATGGAAAGAAATTTTACAGAACAAGAATTAGTTAGAAGAAATAAACTTGAAAATTTAGTAAATCTAGGTATTGATCCTTTTGGACATAGATTTGAAAGAACTGGTTATGCTTTAGATATAAAAGAAAAATATCAAGATATTTCTCATGATGAATTTGAAAATAGAAATGATATTGAGGTTGTTGCTGGAAGAATTATGTTTATAAGAAAAATGGGTAAAGCATCATTTTTCTCAATTAAAGATAGAACTGGTAATATTCAAATATATATTTCAATTAATGATGTAGGCGAAGAAACTTATAACTTATTTAAAACAGCTGACCTTGGTGATATAGTTGGTGTTAAAGGTAAAGTTATGAAAACCGGTACTGGAGAAGTAACTATTAAATGTTTAGAATATACTCATTTAGTTAAAGCACTTAAACCATTACCAGAAAAATTTCATGGACTTACTGATATTGAGGAAAGATATAGACGTAGATATGTTGATCTTATTATGAATGAAGAATCAAGAAAAGTTGCCTATACTAGACCTAAAATTATTAGATGTATTCAAAACTTTATGGATAACCTTGGTTTTACTGAGGTAGAAACACCTGTACTTCAAACACTTCTTACTGGAGCAAGTGCAAGACCATTTATAACACATCATAATACACAAGATATTGATATGTATTTAAGAATTGCTCTAGAACTTCCTCTTAAAAGATTACTTGTTGGTGGTATGGAAGCTGTTTATGAAATAGGTAGAACTTTTAGAAATGAAGGTATGGATCCTAAACATAATCCAGAGTTTACTTTAATGGAAGCTTACCTTGCATATTCTGACCTTGAGGGTATGATGGATATGACTGAAAAAATGTATCAAGAAATTGCTACAAAAGTTATTGGTAAAATGGAATATAATTGGTGTGGTTATGATATTAATTTAACTGGACCATGGAAAAGAATAAGTATGGTTGACTCTATTAAAGAGGTAACTGGTATTGATTTTTCTAAAGAAATGACAGTTGAAGATGCTTTAAAGCTTGCTAGTGAGCATCAAATTGAAGTTCAAGAACATGAACATACTGTAGGACATATTATAAATTTATTCTTTGAAAAATATGTTGAGGAAACTTTAATTCAACCAACATTCCTATATGGTCATCCAGTAGAGATAAGCCCTCTTACAAAAGCAAATCCAACTGATCCAAGATTTGTAGAAAGATTTGAATTATTTATTGGTGGTAAAGAATTTGCTAATGCTTATACAGAGTTAAATGATCCAATTACTCAACTTGATAGATTTGAAGAACAATTAAAAGAAAGAGATCTTGGTAATGATGAAGCAAATGATATTGATATGGACTTTATCGAAGCTCTAGAATATGGTATGCCTCCAGCTGGTGGAATTGGTTATGGTATTGATAGACTTGTAATGTTATTTACAGAACAAGATTCAATTAGAGATGTAATCTTATTTCCCACAATGAAAAATATTAATAAATAATGTAAGATAAAAATTCTTACATTTTTTATGATATAAATAAACATTAAATACCTTACAAACCCAGTATTTATCTTGTTCGTATTTTCTTAAATTATAAAGATTTAAGAAAACTTATCTTCATATTTACGTATCTTACTATTAAATAATACCATTAATTTTAAAAAAAATCTAGTACCATTTCCCATAAAATGGGCATCGTATTTTCCTATATCTTTATAATTTAGGAAAACTTATAGCCCTATTTATGTAGGATTGGAGTATATATGAATAAAAAAATAAAAATAGGACTATTTGCATTAATTATTTTAGGAACTATTACATTATGTTTAACTTATAAAAGTGATGATAAAATAATTAAAACTAAAAAAAGAAAACAAAATAATTTAGCAATAATGATTAAAGAAGATGGAGCAACTGATTATACAAAATCAAATTCAAAAGATATTCCAAAAGGTGATTATGTATTAAATAGAGATAAAAGTTATTGTAAAAATAATGGTAAAATAGGTAATTATGATAGTGTTTTAGGTAAGGTAAGTTTTTCATTTATAGGTTCTGATAGTTGCTATTTATATTTTGATTATAAAGAAGATACATCATTATATGGAACTATTAAAAAAAGAGCCAAAACAGATACAACTTATTTAGCTCTTTATACAGGTGAGGGAGCAGATACTTATGCAAATCCAGTATATTATTATAAAGGTAATGTCCAAAATAATAATGTTTTATTCGGAGGTTTTTGTTGGAAGATAGTAAGGACTACAGAAACTGGTGGAGTAAAAATAGTTTATAATGGAGTTCAAAAGAATGGATCTTGTAATAACACGGGAACTGATTCACAAATTGGGGAAAGTGTGTTTAATGAAGATGATAATTCTCCCGCATATGTAGGTTATATGTATAATACAATATATCCAACTTCAAGAAAATCAATGTCATCACAATCAAACATAGTATTTGGAAATTCATTTAATTATAATAGTAATAATGGCACTTATACATTAAAAGATACTAAAACAGTAGCAACTTGGTCAAGTGGATATAATACAATAAATAATAATCATTATACATGTATGACCACAGGTACAGCATGTTCATCTATTTATTATGTTTATTATACGAGCACTTCGACTGCATATTATATAACCTTAACAAATGGAAAATCTGTAAATGATGCATTATTTGAAATGTTATATGCAAATGATTTAAATAAAAATGATAGTACAATAAAAAATTATATAGATAAGTGGTATATAGATAATTTAAAAGCATATGAAAATAAACTAGAGGATACAGTATTTTGTAATGATAGAAGAATATTAAATCTAAATGGATGGGAACCAAATGGAGGTGATACTACTAATTTTCTATACTTTAAAAATTATGATACAAGTAATAAAAGTTTAGTATGCACAAATGAAGCAGATAGTTTCAGTATGAGTAATCCTAAAGCACAATTAAGTTATCCTATAGGACTTTTGTCAGTACCAGAATTAAGGCTAGCAGGTTATGGAAGTAGTCATTACTTTAATAGTGGACAATATGTTGGACTTGCTTCTCCTTACCGTTTTGAAAGCTCAAGCGCCATCGTTAGTGTGGCCTACTCGGTTGGTTTGACGGGCACCAATGTGTATGGCTGGAGGAGTGTGCGTCCTTCTGTATCATTAAAACCGAATACTTATTTTTCTTCTGGTGATGGTTCTTTTACAAATCCTTTTGTGATTGGAGATGCCGTAGAGGAACCTAGTGGAAAATCTTTTGAAACTGTCTTTGCGGAAAATAATACTGATATCTTTAATGAAAATGGTTTAAGATATGAAGGAGCAGATCCAAAAAATTATATATGTTTAGATAATAAAACAAGTGGTGCTTGTTCTTCATCTTCATTATTATTTAGAATAATAGGTTTATTTGATGAAGAATATTCCTCAAATGGAACAACAAGTAGTGGTACAAAAGAACTCTTAAAAGTAATAGATACAAATAATTATGGAGGAAGTACTGGAAAAAAATGGAATGATAATGATATAGATTATTCTAACGTAAGTAATGACAGCAATGATATGGTTCAAGTTCAATTATTGAAAAATAGATATAAAATTAAAACACTAGCACCAACTCCCAGTGTGAAAAGTAATAATATTTGGTCTACAGCAACATTAAAAACAGAACTTAATGGGACTTACTTATCAACATTACTTGCTACAAGTGGAGTAAATAGTAAGTTAAATAGTGCAATAGTAACGTCTAAATGGCACTTAGGTGGAGCAAATGATACTTCATCAAGTAATTATTATTATAAAAGAATAATAACAGAAAATTGGTATAAAGCCGAAAGAAGTCCGTATGCTACAAGTGGGACACTTCAAAATTTATATAGTGGTAATCCGGAATATGTATTTGCTAAAGTAGGCCTAATGTATCCAAGTGATTATGGATATGCAAGCGTTGGAGGAAGCACAACTAGTAAGGCAAATTGTAGAACAATGCAATTATATAATTGGGATAGTTCATCATATAGTGATTGTAAAAATAATGATTGGGTATTTAAATCAGCAACATTTATTGGTGCCGGTGAATGGTTTATTTCCCCAAATTCTTCATATTCGTATAGTGCTTCTGCTATGAGTTCGACTGGGATTTTGGTTAATAATAATCTTGTTTATGAACGTCAGTTTGCGGTGCGCCCGACATTTTATCTAGATTCTAGCATCCTAAAAATTGTTGGGGGGACAGGAACTAGTGATAACGCATATCGTATTGGTTAAAAATAGACATTAGTCTATTTTTTTTTATTTATCATAAACTTTAGTATGATTTCAATATTATGGACATTTTTAATTGTTATAGGAATTTTATATAGTTTTTTAACTGGGAATATAAATGTAATTAATGAAAGTATATTAACTAATGCAGATAAAGCCTTAAAATTAATATTAAGTTTATTTCCAACAATAGTATTATGGTCTGGAATAATGAAAATAGCGGAAAGTGCTGGAATGCTTACAAGGTTTGCTAAGTTTTTAAGACCAATCTTGTCTAAACTTTTTCCATCAGTTCCAAAAGATAATCCTTCACTTGGTTATATTGCATCCAATATTGCTGCGAATATGTTAGGACTTGGTAGTGCAGCAACACCGTTTGGATTAAAGGCAATGAGTGAACTTCAGAAGATAAATGATAAAAAAGATACTGCTTCAACACCAATGATAACTTTTTTAGTTTTAAATACTGCTGGAGTTACTATAATTCCTACAACAATAATTGCTATAAGACTTGCTTATAACAGTTTAAATCCTACAGAAATAATTGCACCAGCATTAATATCAACATCTTGCAGTTGTTTATCAGCGGTTTTAATTGATTATTTTATAAGGAGGAAGCAAAAATGAAACTTTTTTCTATTATAGTTATTCCTATATTTATTTTATTTGTTGTATTTTATGGATATATTAAAAAAATTGATGTGTATTCCTCCTTTTTAGAGGGTGCTAAAGAGGGAATGAAAATAGTTTATAATATTTTCCCAGCAGTACTTGCAATGGTTTTTGCAGTAAATATTTTCTTAGATAGTAATATACTTCCTTTTTTATTAAGACCTATTACTAATATTTTAAATTTATCTCCGGAAATACTGCCAATGGCATTTTTAAGACCAATATCTGGAACAGCTTCGATGAGTATAATGACTAAAATATTTGAAATATATGGGCCAGATACATATCCAGGAAGACTTGCTAGTGTACTTCAGGGGTGTACTGATACAACAATTTATGTAATTGCTCTTTATTATAGTAGCGTAAAAATAACTAAAAGTAGATATACTGTAGTAATAGGTCTTATAGCAGATTTAGTTGGACTTATTATGGCATTTGTTTTAACTAGGATTTTCTTTTGATGTATGATATAATTTTTGTGGTGAGAAATTTATGGAAAAAATTCAAAAAATAATAGCAAATAGGGGATATACATCAAGAAGAAAAGCTGAAGAGTTAATTATGCAAGGAAAAGTATATGTTGATGGTAAAAAAGCCTCTATTGGAGATAGAATAGATGAAAATGCTAATATTTCTATTGATGGAAAAGAAATAGTTGGTACAAATAATAAAGTATATTTTCTTTTAAATAAACCAAGAGGAGTAGTTTCTACAGTAAGTGATGAAAAAGGTAGAAAAACCGTTGTTGATTTTATTGATACAGATGAAAGAATTTATCCAGTTGGAAGACTTGATTATGATACAACAGGGCTTTTAATACTTACAAATGATGGTGATCTTGCAAATAAACTTACTCATCCTAAAAATAAAATAATTAAAACATATTTAGCAAAATGTGCTGGAATTATTACAAAAGAGCAAATTGATAAACTAAAAAAAGGTATTTATATTGATGATAGAAAAGTAGATATTATTGATTTTAAAGTTAAAAAAATAGATAAAGAAAAAAATGCAACATTTATTTCAATATCTATTATTGAAGGTAGAAACCATATAGTAAAAAGATTATTTGAAAACATTGGCCTTTTAGTGGACAAACTTACAAGAACTCACTATGATTTTTTAGATTTAGGTAATTTAAAATCTGGTGAATATAGAACATTATCAATTAAAGAAGTAAAAAAACTTTATCGAAATTAAAAAATAACCCCATGGGTTATCTTTTTTAGTTACATTCTTCGCAGTGACATCCTTCATCATCACAGTGGCAATCAGAGCAATGACAATCTTTACAAGAACATTTATTTTCTTCTTCTTCAGTAATTTTGATTGCATTTACAGGACAAGAAGAAATAGCATTTTGTAAGTTTTCACTGTCAAGATTTTCTTGTGAAATAGCTTCAGAAAGGCCATCTTCATTAAAGTCAAAATGCTCACTATCAATAGCTACGCAAGCACCACAACCAATACATTTTTCATCATCAACAATTATTTTTTTCATTTATTCCTCCTTTTTCATTATAACATGTATTTGAAAAAATATGTAAAAAATTTGACAAATATTAAAAATATGATAAAATATAACCTCGTCAAAAGGGGAAAGACTATGAAAGTATATAGAATTGCAAATAGATTAGAAGTAGATAATTTTTTAGAAAATAAATCATTTAGTAATGTTGGAAGTACATTTAATGAGACTTGTAAAAATAATTCTCATCATTACAAGAAAAATACTTTTTATATGCATTTTTTTGATAGTAAAGATGATATATTTTATTTTAATAGTCCTTTGAAAAGATTTTTATGTACATATAATATTCCTGATGAAGTAACTAAAGGATATTTAGGACTTGGAAAATATATTTCCAAATATGATTCAAGTAAAGAAGATTATGTTTTAGAATATGCTATTCCAAGTAAATTAATTAAATTAGAATATTTAGAAAGCATTGAAGTTTTACCAGTAAGCTATACATTTAAAGATTTTTTACAAAATGAAGACTATAATAGTCAGATGATTTATAGTAAAGAAGACACAAATTTATTAAAAATGTAATGATTTAACTTTAATAAGTTAAAAAATTATGGTATCATTAAATAGTAGAGGTGTTTTAGTATGGATGAATATGGACAAAAAATTCCAAGTAGAGCTTCGAGAAATCAAGAACTATATAAAGAAATTAGTAAAACAGAGCTTGATAATTATGAAGTTAGAAGTAATGAGGCCGTAATTGGAGATAATAAGGGTAGTATTGATGTAGAAAAAATTAAAAGTATATTAGATACTCATTATAAAGATGCTCCCAAAAGAAGAAGTATTGCTATTGAAGATGAAGAAATTGTTAAGACTAAAGCCGAAGAAACTAAAGAATATGATATTAATGTAATTTTGGATAAAGCTAGAGAAGTTAAAGAAGATGATTATGAAAAAGAAAGAAATAAAAAACTTCGTAATACAGGATTTGATATATTAAATAGTTTAGACTTTAATGAAGAAAAAGAGGAGAGTACTCATAAAGTAAGTGATAAAACAGCTGAAGAACTTGCAAATTTAATTAATACAATTTCAATAAATGAAAAAGCTATTAAAAAAGCGAGTGAAGAAAGTGATCCTCTTGCATTACTCGAAGATTTAAAAGGCAGTGATAATACTGAAGTTATCGAAGGAATTCATGATGATAATGAAAAAACAAAAGAAACTGTTTTCGAAGAAATTAATAGTAATGAAGTAAAAGAAAATACAACAACATTAGATAAGTCATTTTTTACAGAATCTACAAAGTTTAAAAAAGAAGATTTTGATGACTTTTCTGATATTGAAGATAGTAAATCATCAGTATTTGTAAAAATAATCATAGTTTTATTAATACTTGCTTTTGTAGCAGGAATAGTTATTTTAGTAAAATCATTTTTATAACATATAATTTAGTATGAAATTAAAAGAAAGACTTAAAAGAAAATATTATATTTTGATAACTTTTTTAATAAGTCTTTTTTTGTTTATTATAATTTTTAGTTTATATAGTAAAAAACTAAATCCTAAATTAAATGATTATATTGATTTTTTAGTTAAGGATGAAATATATAAGAAAGTTATTAAAAGTAATAATTTTATAACAAATGAAGAAGTTAATGATATTTTATATATTGATAAAAATGATAGTAATGAAATAGTTTATTTAGATTATGATATAGATAAAACATATAAATTATTAAATAAATATATTGATAGTTTAAAAAAAGATAATTCTAAAAGTAAGATTTTAACAGTACCTTTTTTTATAGCAAGTGATAATATTATTATTTCTTCGCTAGGTCCAAAAATAAAATTTAAATATGAAATAATAGATAATGTAAAAGGGAAAATTAAAACTAAAGTCACTGATTTTGGAGTTAATAATGCTCTTGTAGAAATGTATTTTGAACTTGAAATAGGGTATTTAGTGGTTATTCCTATGAATAAAAAAGAAAGTGTTTTAAAAACAGAAATCTTAATCTCTTCGAAAATTATTAATGGAAAAGTACCAACATTTTATGGAAAAAATATCTTTAAAGAAAGTAGTGTAAGTACTTCCAATTAAAAAAAAACTATGCTATACTTAATAATAGGTGAGAGTATGAAAAATGGTGTGTTTATTAGCGAAGCATTTACTAGTGTAATTAATGATTATTTAAAGGGTAAGTCACATCCTGAGGGTGTAACATATAATACCTTTTTAGTTGTTGTAATAAGACTTCTTACACTAATTTATGATGAACTAGATATATTAAATCCTTTTTATTTAAATAATGAGCAAGCTTTAAATGATAACTTAGAAAAGTATGGATATTCATATAATAATATTTGTACATTTAAAAGAGCCTTTAACCATTTTTATGAAAAAGAAAATTCTGAAGATTTTATTAATATACAAAAAATGCTTATAGATATGTTTGCTCTTAAGAAAAAAAGTATGGATTTAAAAGAAAGTGAAATAGATAGTTTTAAAGATTTATTATATACAGTAAAGTCACCTAATCCATTAATAACATCTTATAACTTTTTAATGGCAAAAGATGTTAATGAAATAGAAAATTATTTTGAAAAAATAGTTAAAGAAAATGTTTATAAAAAGAAAGAAAGAGAAAAGAAAAAATTAAATATTGATGCATATGAAATTTTGAAATATTCTTTAGAGGATATTAATAAAATGGATGCTGACCAGCTTGATGAAGTAAATAAAAAGGTATATAATTATTTTGATATTAATGAAAATGCAATTAATAAAGATTATTTACTTGATAAGGCAGTATTTGATTTTAATAATCCAAAACCATCATTTTCCACAGGTAATGGATATGTAGATATTTTATTAATACTTTCTATAGTGGTAACACTAGGACTAGTAATATTCTTATTAACAATATTTGTTTTTTAGGGGGATAAATGAAAATAACAATTAATAATAAAACATATGAAGTAATAAAAAATGAAAAAGATGCAATAGATGAAGAAGTTTTAAAAGAGGCAATAACTGAATACTTTGAAAATTTTGATTTTATAGTAGGCGATTGGGCTTATGGAAAACTTCGCTTAAAAGGTTTTAACGATAAATCAAATAAAAATTTTAAACCAATTAATGATATAAAAAATGTTGATAATTATATTAAAAAATATTGTGCATATGGTTGTAGATATTTTATTTTAAAAGTTATTGAAAAAAATTAATGATTTTGTTATAATTTAATTATCATATGAAGGGATTGATATAGATGAGTAAGATTAGGGTAAATTTAACAAGTGGAAATGTTTTTGAAAAACCATTAGTAACTTGTTTTCAAGGAACAAGTGCAAACTATGTTGTTTTTGATAATGAAATGAATGGTTCAATGGGACTTCCAATTATTTGTATAAGTAAATTAAATGGAAATAGATTAGAAAAGATTTTTGATCAAAGTGAATGGGCTAGTGTAAAAGAAAATTTAAAATCAATTATAAGTGGTTCAACTCTTATGTATTTAGAGGTTCCAGAAAATTTAAGTGCACAAGATGATTTCTTTACACAACTTACTTTGCCTGTTGCATCATTTGATGTATTAAAAAGAAGTTATAATCCTCCGAAACCTGAACCAGAGGTAATGCCTGCACCACAACCTGAAGTAGCTCCAGCACCTGTTCAACCTGCTCCAGAGGTTATGGAAACGCCAGCTCCTCCAGTAATGGATGGACCAATATCTTTTGGAGGAATGAATACTGTAAATACAGCTCCTGTTATGCCAAACATGGGTGCTCCAGTTATGAATAGTAATCCAGCACCACAAATGATGGGAAATAGTGATATGTTGGGTCAAACAAATACTATGGCAATGCCAAATGAGATGGCTTCAATGAATAATCATATGCCAAATGTAAATAATCAAATGCCAAATCCACAACCAATTTCAAACATAAATTATGCAGATTTAAAAGAAACTTTTATGAAATCTTGTGAAAATATGTTTGATGCTTTAGTAAAAAGATTTGAAAATAAATAACTTTCATAAAATTGAAAGTTTTTTTATATATTATAATATGAAAGATTTAATAGAGTATTATTATAATTTAGTAATTGATAAACTTTTTATCGAGGATGATAAGTATCATTTTATTTTAAATAACCATGATTTTTATTTTGTATATTTTTCTAGAACTAAAGAGGATCTTGAAGATATTTTATTTGTTTCAAATGAATTAAAACAAAAGGGTATAAATGTTCATAATATTAAGTTAAATATTAATAATAGTTATTTAACAAAGGTTGATGGAATTGATTATGTTTTACTCGAAGTATTTAATAAAGATGAAATAATAGATATATTTAGTATAAATAATTATAATAAGAAGCTTTCATTAAATGGTATAAAAAGTAATCTTTATCGTAATAATTGGGCTTATTTATGGAGTGTAAAAGTAGATTATATAGAAAGCCAATTAAATGAGATTCAGTATGATAAAATAATTGATAATTCAATAGATTATTATATTGGTCTTTCAGAAAATGCTATATACTATGTTAATAATGTAAATTCAAAATATAGTATGTCATCTTTAGATAAAATAGTTTTATCAAGAAAAAGAATTATTAGTCCAAATTATAGTTTAAATTATTTTAATCCACTTTCATTTATATTCGATTTAGAGGTTCGCGATATAACGGAGTATATTAAATCAACTTTTTTTGATAACGGTGATGCTTATCTTGATTTAGAGTCTTATTTAAAAAGTACTAAACTTACAATATATTCATATAATATGCTTTTTGCAAGACTACTTTTTCCATCATACTATTTTGATATTTATGAAAAAGTTGTTAATAAAGATGTCTCATCAGAAAAACTATTAAAAATAATAAATAAGGCAAATGAATATGAAATTTTCTTAAAAAAAGCATATGTTTTAATATCAACATATGCTCCCTTAGAAAATATTGAGTGGCTTAAAAATTAACATTTATAATGCCTTTGATATCAGGAATTTCCTCCTTAAAAAAGGTAAGAAGATTCTCATTAATTGTATTATCTTGATATAAACAATTTGCACAAGCACCATAAAGTTTAATATAGATATAACCATCTTCATATTTAACAAATTCAATGTCGCCACCATCCATATTTAAATAGGGACGAACTTTTTCAATAACATTTAAAATCTTTTCTTCCATATAAATCACTACATTATTATAGCATTTTTTTTGAAAATATGGTAGAATTTTGTTTGTGAGGAATAGTTTATGGCAGAATACAGAACGGGTAGTATCGTTAAATGCCAAGTAACTGGAATAGAGAAGTATGGAGCTTTTGTAAATATTGATGGTATTTATAGTGGTCTTATTCATATTTCTGAAATATCAAATGGTTTTGTAAAAGATATTAATGACTTTTTACAAATTGGTGAAATTATTTATACACAAATATTAGATGTAGATGAGGAAAATAATAGGCTTAAATTATCTATAAAAAATATAAATTATAAATCAAATACAAAAAGTAAAGTTAAGGAATCTAGACTTGGATTTTTACCTTTAAAAAATCATTTAAATACTTGGATTAGTGAAAAACTATCCGAAATAAATGAGAATAATCAAAAGTAGGTTATTCTTTTTTTATTTATAACATAAAAAAAACTTCCATAAGGAAGTAATTTTTAAATGGTGCCCGAGGCCGGACTTGAACCGGCACGGGTTTTAATGCCCGCAGGATTTTAAGTCCTGTGCGTCTACCTATTCCGCCACTCGGGCAGGCACTGTCTTAATTAATAAGACTTCTTAATTATAACTTTTTTTTTTAGTAAGTGCAATACTTTTTTGCTAAAAATTTATTTTTTGTATGAATAAAATGTGAAAATGTGTCCATTTTTTTACTGAAATTATGTATTTATAGTAAAAAGTTATAAAATATATTAATTTTTTTCAAAAGTTAATTGACATTTGAAAATAGTTTATGCTATAATCAAATTGCGCTTGAAGAAATGGAGGAATACCCAAGTCCGGTTGAAGGGACTGGTCTTGAAAACCAGGAGGTCGGGTGACCGGCGCAGGGGTTCGAATCCCTTTTCCTCCGCCAATTTAAAATTTATATCGCGGGATGGTAGCAGTCTGGTAGCTCGTCGGGCTCATAACCCGAAGGTCGTAGGTTCAAATCCTTCTCCCGCAACCAATGGTTCCATAGTGTAGCGGCCTATCACGCTTGCCTGTCACGCAAGAGATCACGGGTTCAAATCCCGTTGGAACCGCCATTTGGCTTCATAGCTCAGTCGGTAGAGCAGAGGACTGAAAATCCTTGTGTCGCTGGTTCAATTCCCGCTGGAGCCACCAGAAAAACAAATAATTCCCCAATGATGGGGTTTTTTATTTTGCTAAATATTTAAAAACATACTTTTAAATGATTTTTCCTGATTCAATACAAAAAACTTTGAATAACAAAATTTATATAGTATAATAGTAATTATTAATTGGAGGGTTTAGTAATGAATTTAGAAAATGCAAAAGGGGAGTTAGTAAAAAGATATAAATACTTATATGGTAATGCTTTTTTAATTTTAGCTCCATATATGTATGAAGAAACTAGCGAAGAACTTGTAAAAAGATTAAAAGAGCAACAAATAGAGTTTGGTACTATTTTTGCAGATAAACCACTAATATATTTAAATATAAGTAAATTAGATGGAATAAATTCATTATTCGAAGAATTTCTATTATCTGATATACCTATGGAAGAAAGTAAACTTTATCAATTATTACAAAGTAAAAAAAATAATAAAGAATATTTAGAACAAGTAAGCTATGGTCTAGCGTTATTAGAAAAAGAAAATGCTGATAAAAGATCATTTCCTTATACAATAGATATATTTAAAATATTAAGTAAAACTTGTGATTATATTGAAGAACAATCTGGTGATTTAAATAATAAAAAAAATAAATTAAATGTACTTGATGAATATTATAGAATAGGAAGATACAAAAATAATGGAAAAATATATACAAGCGGAAGAAATTTAGACTTACACGATTGTGATTCACTTTCATTTATAATTGATAAAAATCCAAGAAAGCCATTAAGAGATAAAAATGATGTTGGTGTAAAAAATAATTCGTTTATAACCGCAATAGTAACTGCACCTCATTATGAAGATAATTTATCAATTTTTACTGAAAATGAAAAACAACAAGTATATTTAACTTATCATGATGAATTACCTTGTAATTTAGAAATCGCTTGTGCTTTAGAGGAAGTGTATATTCATACGTCAACTGATACTAGATTACAAAGACCAAAAAATACTGAACCTTGTGGAGAATATTTTACTATTAATGAAAATGAAATATTTGTTGATCCTAGTGATAGTTTATATAGATATTATCAAATGTGTCCTCATTGTGGTTATATAGTAAATATACCTAAAGAGATTTTATCTGATGGAATAAAAGAAAGAATAGAAGACAGATGTAGCAAAGATAATAAATTATTTAGAAAAATGTATCTTTATTCAGAACTATATAGTTTAGATAAGTCTTCCACAAAAGGACAAAAAAGAATATTACAAAAATAAAAGTAAAAATTTATAAAAAACCGTTTCTTGAACATATGAGAAACGAGTTTTTTTATATTAAAAGTAAGACAAAATTAATGGTGCCGAATACAAGAATTGAACTTGTAGCTGATGCTTACCATGCATCTGTTTTGCCATTAAACTAATCCGGCGTCAATATTATTTTATCATAAGTAATAGATTTATTCTACAAAAAATGTTATACTTATTATAATAAGAGGTGGATATATGAGAGAGTCAGTTGGGTCAACATGGATATTTTTAATAGCTATAACATTTACAATTATTTTTGCAGGTTTTTTAGTTATGGCATTAAGTTATTCAAGAACTTATAAAGAAAAAAATGAATTAACCTCAATAATAGAGAAATATGAGGGATTAACTACTAAAACTATACATCATAAGAATATTGATGGTTCAATTAATGTTATGAATACATACCTTAGAAATAATAATTATAATAGAAAAGGTTTTTGTCAGAAAGTTGATTCAGTATATGAGGCAACAGATACAGTTAATAAAATGTATGGATTTGATATTGATGGAACTCCAGAAATAGCACAGGATGACAAAAGGTATGATTACTGTGTTCTTGCTATGACAAATTATGAAACTTGTAATACTATTTTTAGAGTAACAGTATTTTTTGATTTCAATTTACCAGTATTCGGAGATTTAGTTAAATTTAGAGTTTCTGGACAAACAAATGAAATTATGGATGCTTACATTATGGATGAGCAAACAAGATGTAAAAAATAAATATTTGTATTATAATTAAAAATTAGTTATAATGTTTTTGGATGTGGATTATGGAAAATAAATTAAAACATATTGCAATTATAATGGATGGTAATGGTAGATGGGCTCAAAAAAGAGGACTAAAAAGAAGCCTTGGTCATAAAAAGGGTGCGAATACATTAGAAAAAATAGCAACCCATATTAATAAAATTGGTGTTGATGTTTTAAGTGTATATGCTTTTTCTACGGATAATTTTAAAAGAAGTAAAGAAGAAGTAGACTATCTTATGAATCTATTTATTGAAATGTTTAATAAAAAATTTACTAAACTAAAAGAAAAAGGAATTAAAGTAGTTTTTAGTGGTTCTAAAGAAGGCCTTAGAGAAGATGTTATTACATCAATGAATAACATTGTAAAGGAAACTCAAAATAATAAAGGAACAATACTTAATGTATGCCTTAATTATGGTGCTCAAGAAGAAATTATTAGAGCAAGTGAAAGATATCATAATGATTTAGTAAATAATAAAGTTTCTAAAAATGAAATTAATAGAGATAATTTTTATAAATATTTAGATAATGAATTACCCGCTATTGATATTTTAATTCGTACTGGGGGAGAACATCGTTTAAGTAATTTTATGTTATATCAAATGACTTATGCAGAAATATTTTTTATAGATACCTTATTTCCAGATTTAAAAACTAAAGAAATTGATGATATTATAAAATCATTTTTACATACTGATCGAAGATTCGGAGGACTAAATGAAAAGAAAACAAATAATTGATTTAATTACTGCAATAATACTTATTGTACTTGGTAGTATAATTTTACTTTTCCCATTACTAAAAATAGTTAATGTAAAATATATTTTTATGGGTGTACTTTCTTTTTATGGAATTATGAATTTATTAAAATTTATTTTAACTAATGAAGCCAAAGATTATGAAGGTTTATTTACATGTATTGTAAGTATGATTACATTAATTTTACTTGGACTTATTGATACAAATATACCACTTAATTTAGCATTAACTTTATTTGTATGGATAACAATGATGAGTTTAGTTAAATTAAAAAAATGTGATTATTATCATGATAGACATAAAGAAATCTATATTTTAAAAATAATAACTTTAGTTTTATTTATTTTATCTGGACTTCTTTGTACAATTAATTTATATTATGAAAAAAGTGTACAAATTTTAGTACTTGGATTCTTTTATTTTATAAATGGTATTTTAGAGGCTATAGATCCAATTACATATTATTTAATAGAAAAACAAAAGTAATAAAATAAAAATATTTTCATATTATGTATTACGGAGGAAATATGGAAATATTAAAAGTAGGATCAAAATCAAATCCAAGTAAGGTTGCAGGGGCAATCGCAAATATTTTTAGAGAAAATAAGAGTGCCACAATTCAAACTGTTGGAGCAGCAAGTCTAAATCAAGCAATTAAAGCAATTGCTATTGCAAGAGGGTTCGTAGCACCAATGGGGGATAATTTGGTAACTATTCCAGCATTTTCTGATATAGAAATTGATGGTGAAAAGAAAACTGCCATTAAATTAATAATCGAGTCAAAATAGGCTCGATTTTTTTATAAAAAAATGATAAAATTATTATGTGATGTAAAATGAAGAAAAAGAAATTTTTTAAGAGTAAAACTCAAATGATAATTTATATTATATTATTTGTAATATTTATTGCTTTATTTATTTATTTTGGTACACTTGAAAATACTACGAAAAAGACTAGTGATAGTGATAAGTTTAAAAATGAATATAAAGAGGTAAATGAAGATAATGTTTTTGTGTATTTAAATGCCGCTGAAACGCTGGATTATATCAAAAAAGATAATATATTAATTCTTTTTGGTATGAAAAATAACTCTTTTGTGGGAAATTATGCAAATATTTTAAATGAAGTTGCAAAAAATGTTGGAATTGAAAAAATATATTATTATGATTTAACCGAAGATCGTAAGATTAAAAATGGAACTTATCAAAGTATTGTCAACTATTTAAAAGATTATGCAATATCACTTGATGATGGTAGTAAAAATATATATGCACCATCACTTCTTGTAAAAAATGATGGAATTATAACATACTTTGATGATGAAGATGCAATTGTTCATGGAGAAACTAATGCCAATGATTATTTTGATAATTATAGAACAAACTTAAAAAAGATTACCTTAAAGAGTGTGTTGGAGGATTATAAGAAAAATGAAAACAAATCAAATTAAAGTATATTTCTTCATCTTTGTAATATTAGTATTTATCTTTGGTGGCTTTTATTTAATGAAGAAAAGTGAAAAACTTAAAAATGTAGCAGATAAAAAAGTTACTGAAGTAAAAGATACTGATATTAGATTAGATAAAACTAAAGATTATATTTATTATTCTGATGTAAATGTAGTCGAAGGAGAACTTGATATTGAATATAAAAACATTAATATTAATTTCGAAGATAAAGAGGGTGTTGCCGCAATTGTTAATAAAGAAAATGAAGAAATGAGTAAATCACCTGTTTATGATGAAACTAATGAAGAAGCAAATTACAATCATTTAATAAGTGCAAAATTTGCAAAGTATGAAATTATTCATTATGTAGATTATATCACTTTAGTGGTAAATAAATATAGTTTTGATTATAAAACAATTATTACTACACTTGGAAGTGATGTTTATGTATTTGATAAAACAACTGGAAAGCTTTATAATAATGATGAACTTTTAAGTAAGTTTAGTGTTAATAAAGATGATATAAATGAAAAAGTGAAAACTTACTTAAATGATAAAAATTTAGTAAGCGAAGAAAATAAGATTGATGTTGAGCAAACTATTAGTAATAATACAAAATATAATCTTTATGTTGATAAACTTGGTAGACTTGTAATAAGTATTCTTGTCAAAGCCGAGAAAAGCGATTATAATGATATTATAGTTTTAAGTTAGAAAGGAAAAAATATGGATACTGAAAACAAAATGAAAAATGCTTTAGAAAGCGTAAAAATTAGATTAGGAAGTATAAGAGCAGGAAGGGCTAATCCAGCACTTTTAAATGGAATAATGGTTTCTTATTATGGAACTCCAACACCAATTCAAAGTATTGCTAATATAATGGTTCCTGAGGCAAGACAACTTCTTATTAAACCATTTGATAAGAATGCGGTTAAAGACATTGAAAAAGCTATTAATGAGGCTAATTTAGGTATTAACCCAACAAATAATGGAGAAATGGTTATATTAACTATTCCAGAGCTTACTATGGATAGAAGAAAAGAATATGTTAAACAAGCAAAAGCAATAGGTGAGGAAGGAAAAGTAGCACTTAGAAATATTAGACAAGATGCTAAAGATGAGATTACTAAAGCAAAATATCCTGAAGATGAAGAAAAACTTTATATGGAAGATCTTCAAGAGTTAATTGATAAATATAATAAATTAATTGATGAAGAAATCAAAATAAAAGAAAGTGAGTTATTACAAATCTAATATGAATAAATTATCTAAAATATTTTTAGGTATATCTATATCATTTTTAGTAATTATCTTCATTTTAAGTTATGTATTAATTAAAAAGAGTAATGAATTTGATACTTCCTTTATGAGGGAGGTTACTGTAAATGAAGTTTTAACTCTATTTGAAAGTGATAATTATCATGTAATATATGTAGGAAGAAAAACTTGCCCTTTATGTGAAAAGTTCTTACCTAATTTAAAAAATGCAAGTATTGAATATAACTTTACACCTTTATATTTAGATATTTCTAAAGTAGATAGAACATCTTCAGAATGGATAAAATTAATAAAAAAACTTAGTATGAAATCAACTCAAACATTAAATGAAAGTGATGAAGGGGAAACAGTTACTGAAACTTATGGATATTTTCTTGATAATTATGGATTTACACCTACAGTTATAGTTAGTAAATCAGGAAAACAAGAAGCAGGATTTATTGGTTATAAATCTGAAACCGATTTAAAAAAGTTTATAAAAGAAAAAGGCATAGATTAATTTCTATGTCTTTTAACTTTCTTCGATAAAATGATCACTTTTATGAGGTTCATCTCTAAGAAGACCAGGATAACCTTGTTGCCTTAAGGCTTCATAAGTCATTATTGCAACAGTATTTGAAAGATTTAAAGCTCTAACATTACCTGTCATAGGAATTCTTATGCATTTATCAATATGAGGTTTTAATAGCTTAGGTGGTATACCTGTTGATTCTTTACCAAACATAAAGTAAATATTTTCATCTTTATTTGAATAATCAAATGCATCGCCAGTTTTATGCCCATATCTTGTTAAATAATAAAATGTTCCTATATTTTTACTATAAAAATCATCAATATTTTCATAAACAAAGTATTTACACTTATCAATGTAATTTACACCACTTCTTTTAATATGAACATCATCTAAGATAAAACCAAATGGTTTAATTAGATGTAGTGTGCTACCAGTTGCAACACAAGTTCTCATTATATTACCAGTATTTTGTGGTATTTCAGGTTCAAACAATACTATATTTATCATTATTCTTTATCAAACTCGTTTTCTTTTAAAAGATTTTCAAAATTTGTATAAGTTTTATTTAAATCTTTATTGTATATAACTTTTTTAAGTTCATTATTTTTAAAGTGTAAAATACATGGAATATTATTAATTAATTTTGTATTAAATGTATTATTTATTTCACTATAGAAGTTTTCATTATCCTTTATATTAGTTACATTTACAAAGTAAAATTCATCTTTTAAATTGTAATTATCAATTAATTTTTTTAATTTCTTTTCAAAGTTAAATATTTTTTCATCATTTGTATAACTAATATAAACAAAATACTCAGATGGTGACTCCTTTAAAACTTGAATTGTTTCACTTAAATCTTTAATTTCAACACTTAATGTATTCGATGTAATAAGATAACTATTCATAAGTTTTTCCTCTTTTTTAACATTTTTCCAACTAATTATATACCATATTAGAAATATTATTAAAAGGAAACCTATGATGAAATAAAATAGTTTTTTAAAATTAATATTATTTTTTTTACTTTTCTTTTTTGCCATATTATCACCATCCTTATTGTAGCAAAATTTCTTTTTTTAGTAAATTATTCATTATCATTTTTTTCTAACTTTACAAGAACTTCACGTGGTTTAGAACCATTTTGTGGTCCTACTATACCTCTTGATTCAAGAAGGTCAATCATTCTTGCAGCTCTATTATAACCAAATCTAAATCTTCGTTGAATAAGTGATGCAGAGATTTTACCAGTTTCAATAGCAAACTCGACAACTTCATTATACATTGGATCATCACCACCATCAGTATCAGAATTACTGCTTCCTGAAGATGATGTATGAGGACTTTCTTGATTAGTAAATTCTTCATTATATTTAACTTGCGTTTGGGCTTTACAATATTCAATTAATTTACTTATTTCATTATCGGAAATAAAGCATCCTTGAATACGAGTAGTATGACTTTCTCCCATTGGAAGATATAACATATCACCTTTACCAAGAAGACTTTCAGCACCTGAAGCATCAAGTATTGTTCTTGAGTCAATTGCACTAGATACTGAGAAGGCAATTCTTGATGGAATATTATTTTTAATTACACCTGTAATAATATCAGTAGAAGGTCTTTGAGTAGCAACGATTAAATGTATACCTGCGGCTCTTGCCATTTGTGTAATTCTCATAATAGAGTCTTGAACTTCTTTAGAGGCTACGAGCATAAGGTCTGCAAGTTCATCTATTATTACTACAATATATGGCATCCTTGTAGTATTTATATCAGGATTTTTCTTTCTTTCTTTTTCAATTAAATCATTATAACCAGCAATATTTTTAACTTCTTTTTCAGCAAAGATATCGTATCTTTTTTCCATTTCTGCAACTACTTTTTGTAAAACAACTGAGGCTTTTTTAGGGTCGGATACAACAGGGCATAATAAATGAGGTATTCCATTATAGTTTGTAAGTTCAACTTTTTTAGGGTCCACTAATACAAGTTTTACTTCATCAGGTTTATATCTCATTAATATTGAACAAATAATGGTATTAATACATACTGATTTACCAGAACCAGTAGAACCAGCAACTAATAGGTGGGGCATTTTAGATAGATCCGCAAGAATAGATGTTCCCATAATATCTTTACCAAGAGCCACAAGGATTTTATTTGCTCCATTATTTTGCCAAGTTGCTTCGAGTACCTCTCTAAAACCTACTGAAGATATTTCACGATTTGGTATTTCAATACCAATAGTATTTTTACCTGGAATAGGGGCTTGTATACGAACTTCTTTTGCAGCCATTGCTAAAGCGATTTCTTTATTAATTCCTACAATTCTACTTACTTTTGTACCACTTGGGACAATTATTTCATATTCAGTAACTGCAGGTCCAATATGAATTTCAACAACTTTACCTTTAATATCAAAATCATTTAATACTTTTTCTAATTTAATTTGATTTTCTTTAATAAATGGTTCCTCACTATTTTTCTTATTTTTTGGAGTAGGTGTAAGTAAATCAAATTTTGGTAGTCTATATACACTTGGATTTGAGGCTCCTTCATCATTTTCAATAGGGTTAACATCAAAACTTTCTTTTATATTTTTTTCTGGTGTATTAATATTTTTTAAATCATCTATACTTGTAATGACAATTTTTTCTTTTTCTGTTGGTTCATCTTTATCTTTAACATTTTTGATACCAACAAGTTCATCACCTTCGATGATATATTCTTTTTTGTTTTTACCATTTTCTTTTTCATCATCAACGTTATCCCTTTTAAATAAACTTACAAACTTATTTAAAATATCTGATAAGGTAATATTAAATATAAGGATAAATGAAAATATTCCTAATACCACTAAAACGATTTTTGTTCCAGTTAAACTAAATGCTGCTTTAAGTCCTCCGGCAAGTAAGGAACCAATTAAGCCACCACCAATAACAATTGAGGAAGAACCACTTGATAAAATAGAACTACTTTCTTCCATAGTACCAATTCTAGTCATATAATTATTGTAAGTAACATCCATTAAATCTGAAAAACCATTAGTCTTTTTTAATAGTTCAAAATGTCCTAAAACTAAGATTATTGCAAATAAAATATAAACACCAATTAATCTTGAGGAAAAAAACTTTGGTAGTTTTCTTTTAAATAACATTGATATTCCTAGTATTAAAACACCAAATAATATTACAAACCAAAATTCTCCGGCTAAAAACATCATAAATTGTTTTATAAAATTACCAATTATACCAAATCCCATACCTATAATTCCTATAAGTATTAAAATTAATCCTGTAAGTTCTACACTATATGTAGGTGAACTTTTACTTTCTTTACTTTTTTTTCTCTTTGCCATACGCTTCACCATAATAATTATACCTAATTTATAACATTTTTACAATTAAATTAATAGACAAATTCATTAAATATCTTTATAATATTTAGTGGTGATGAAAAAAATGGATATTAATGAATTTGATTATAATTTACCAGAAAATTTAATAGCTCAAACTCCTATAGAAAATAGAAGTGAGTCAAAACTATTAGTTATGGATAGAAAAAATGGTGCCTTAGAGGATAAAATTTTTAAAGATATTACTTCTTATTTTCATAAAGGAGATGTTTTGGTATTAAATGATACTAAGGTTTTACCTGCAAGAATATTTGGCATTAAAGAGGAAACTGGTGCTCATATAGAACTACTACTTTTAAAGGATTTAGGTAGTGATACTTGGGAATGCCTTTCAAGACCTTTTAAAAGATTAAGTGTAGGAACTATTATTAATTTTTCAGATACTTTAAAATGTGAGGTTATAGAAAAGGATGAAGAGGGAATTGTTAAAGTTAAATTTTCTTATGAAGGAATTTTTATAGAGCAAATAGAGAAGATTGGTTTAATGCCACTTCCGCCTTATATTCATGAGTCTTTAAAAGATCAAACAAGATATCAAACTGTTTATGCAAAATATTTAGGTAGTGCTGCGGCTCCGACTGCGGGACTTCATTTTACAAAAGAACTTTTAAATGAATTGAAGGAAAAAGGTGTTGAAATTTTATATGTTACACTTCATGTTGGACTTGGTACATTTAGACCAGTAAACGAGGAAGATATTACTAAACATCATATGCATAGTGAAAGATATATTATGACTAAGGATGTTGCTGATAAACTTAATAAAGCTAAAGAAGATGGTAGAAAAATTTATGCAGTTGGTACAACCTCAACAAGGACACTTGAGTCAATTATGAATAAATATCATAAATTTGTTGAGTGTGATGAAAATACAAATATATTCATTTACCCAGGTTATAAATTTTTAGCAATTGATGGTTTAATTACTAATTTCCATTTACCAAAAAGTACACTTGTAATGCTTGTAAGTGCCTTTTCAACAAGAGAAAATATCTTAAATGCCTATAATCATGCAATTAAAAATAATTATCATTTCTTTTCATTTGGCGATGCAATGTTTATTAAATAAGTGTAGTTTTGTAAAATATATGTTATAATTTTGATGAAAGAGGTAGTCTATGAAAGTACAATATAATTTAAAATATACTGATGAAAAAACTGGTGCTAGACTTGGAGAAATAGTTTTTAATGGTAAGACTTATGAAACTCCAATGTTTATGCCTGTTGGAACAAATGGTACAGTTAAAACTTTATCACCCGAAGAGGTTAAAGATACTGGTGCTGGAATAATTCTTGCAAATACTTATCATTTGTGGTTAAGACCAGGTGAAGATATAGTTCATAAAGCAGGTGGACTTCATAAATTTATGAATTATGATGGACCTATTTTAACAGACAGTGGTGGATTTCAAGTTTTTTCTCTTGCAAAACCTAAAGATATTACTGAAGAAGGGGTAAGCTTTAAAAATCATTTAAATGGAGATAAACTATTTTTAACACCAGAAAAATCAATTGGTATTCAAGAAAAACTTGGTAGTGATATTGTAATGAGTTTTGATGAATGTATTGGTTATCCCGCAACATATGATTATTGTAAAAATTCTGTTGAAAGAACACTTCGCTGGGCAAAAAGAGGAAAAGATGTTTTTAAAGGTGAAAATCAAATACTTTTTGGTATTGTTCAAGGTGGTGAGTATCCTGATTTAAGAAAATATTGTGCTGAAAAATTAACTGAAATGAACTTTGATGGTTATTCTATTGGTGGTACAAGTGTGGGTGAAGATAAGCCCACTATGTATAAAATGGTTAAAATGAGTACTGATTATTTGCCCAAAGAAAAAGCACGTTATTTAATGGGAGTAGGCGATCCAATAGATTTAATTGAAAACTCACTTCGTGGAATAGATTTATTTGATTGTGTAAGTCCAACAAGACTTGCAAGACACGGACACGCTTATACAAAAAATGGTAAGATTAATTTAAAAAATAGTAAATATAAAGAAGATTTTACGCCAGTCGAAGAGGGCTGTAAATGTTATGCTTGTCAAAGTTATACAAAAGCCTATATAAAACATTTAATTAATGCTGATGAAACTTTTGGAGCAAGACTTTTATCAATTCATAATATTTATTTTTTAGAAAATTTAATGAAAGAAATTAGAGAAAATATTAAAGCTGGCACTCTTGAACAGTATCGAGATAAATTTATTCTTTCTTATTATGGAGAAGGTTATGAATACAAATAAGATAGTAATATATGTAACAATTATTGCTATTACTTTAATAATAGCTGTACCAACATTTCATAAAGTAGTAAGTATAAATCAGCAAAGACTTAATGAAGTAAATGAAAAATTAGTAACTGAAAATGCTTTTAGATGTTATTATGAAGGAAAATGTCAAAATAAGATTGTTACTTTAAATGAACTATATAATTTAGGTTATATTACACAAGATATAGTTAATCCAAAAACTAAGGAAATATATAGTAAAGACTCATTCGTTGAAATAAGTCTTAATGAAATGAAACTTACTTATAAATAAAAAGATTTGGGAAAATTCCTAAATCTTTTATTTTAATTTAAAATATATTGTTAATCCAGCAATTAAAATACCTAGTAAAATTGTGGCTATAATTATTATAAATGATTTTGCAAAACCACTTTCATCATTATATAATTTTATTCCCTTTATAGCAGAAGCAGGAAGTAAATCTCTTGAAAATCCCTTACTTTGACTATTACCATTATTTTGACTATTTTTATTTACGCTATTAAGTTCAACATAAAATCTTGCTAATCTTTCTTTTATAAGGTCAATAGCCGGATGTGGTCTACCATCATTTAATGAAAGGTTATAAGGATTATCAATTTCGTTTACTGGTCCTCCCAAAATATTAAATATTTTAGTTAAATCATCATCTTTTTGTTCTAGGTTTGAATATTTTTTATATGCATCAAAATAGACATCTAGATAACTTATGATAGCATTTTTTAAATTATCATTAATTTCATTTAAATATAAACAACGATAAATAACATTTGCTTTTTTAGTTAGATTTTCAAAATAAGCATCATCATATTTAGCCATACCTTATACTCCTATACTAAATAAAGTGTATCAAATTTTTTTATAATTTTCAATTGTTTTTAATTATGTTTTATTGTATTATATTTTTGGGAGAAAAAAATGGAAAAGTTAAATGAAGATTTTATAATAAATTTATCAAATAATAAGGGTGAACCACTTTGGATGAAAAACTTTAGATTAAATTCTTATAAAAAGTTTTTAGAACTTGATAATCCTTCGTTTGGTCCTAAAATAAATATTGATTTTAATAATTTAGTTTATCATAAAGGTCTTTTTGCTCCACCAAGTTGTTCTTGGGAAAATGTTGATAAAAAAGTCAAAAATACTTTTAATGACCTAGGCGTAATTGAGGCTGAAAACAAATATTTAAAGGGTGTTTCTAATCAATATGAAAGTGAAGTTATTTATCATAAAATGGAGGAAAGTGATGGAATAATCTTTTTATCCACTGATGAAGCTTTAAAAAAATATCCAGAATTATTTGAAAAATATTTTAATAATTTAGTAAAATATGATGAAAATAAATATACTGCTTTAAATGGTGCTTTATGGTCAGGTGGTTCTTTTATATATATTCCACCTTATACTAAAGTTGATAGACCACTTCAAAGTTATTTTCGTATTGATACCAAAAATTTAGGACAATTTGAAAGAACAATTATTATTGTGGATCATGATTCATCACTTCATTATATCGAAGGATGTACTGCAAAAAATTATAGTACTACATCACTTCACGCTGGTGTTGTAGAAATATATGTAGGTAAAAATAGTACTTGTAAATATTCAACAATTCAAAATTGGAGTAAAGATGTTTATAATCTTGTTACCAAAAGGGCAATTCTCGAAGAGGGTGCTTACATGCAGTGGGTTGATGGTAATATTGGAAGTGGTGTAACTATGAAATACCCCTCTTGTATACTGAAGGGAGATAATTCAAAAGCAAGTTCAATTAGTATTGCTTATGCTAAAGAAGGTCAACATCTTGATGCTGGTGCTAAGATGATTCATTTAGGTAAGAATACAAAAAGTACAATTATTAGTAAATCAATCGCGGGTTTTGGTGGTACAAGTGATTACAGGGGAACAGTTAAAATTGCTAAAGATGCAACTGGTTCATTTGCTACAATAAAATGCGATAACATCATACTTGATAATATTTCTAGTTCAAATACATATCCTAAAAATATTGTTGAAAATAATGAAAGTACTTTAGAACACGAAGCTACAATATCTAAAATTAATGAAGAAAAATTAAATTATTTAATGAGTTTAGGTATTAGTGAAGATGCTGCTAAAGATTTATATGTCCTTGGATTTATGTCTGACTTTAAAAAGAGTTTGCCAATGGAGTACGCAGTTGAATTAAATAGATTAATTAAGGAGTAGAGATACTTCTTTTTTATTATATTAAAAAGTGTAAAATTTGTGTAAAGTATAAAAAATACTAAATTTTCATAATTTAATCTAAAAATATAATTTTGGAAGCAAATAAAAATTTTTTTTGAAAAAAATGCTTCCAAAAATGTTAATTTGGAACAAAAAGTGAATTTTTTGGGTTTTTGGATTTTTTATTTATTTTTGTTAATATGCATTTGAAAGGAGGTAAATAATTTGAACACCGTTGTTTTAGTTGGAAGACTTACCGGAAATCCAGAAGTAACAGTTACTGAAAATGGTAAACATATTACGAAAATCTTGCTAGCGGTTAATCGTAATTATAAAAATGTTGATGGTATTTATGAAACTGATTTTATAAGATGTGTACTATGGAATGGTATTGCCGGTGCAACAAGTGAATTTTGTAAAGTTGGCGATGTTGTTGGCATAAAAGGAAGACTTCAAACTAGTGTCTACGAAACCGAAGATAAAAAGAAAAATTATTCAACTGAGGTAATTGCGGAAAGAGTAACTTTTTTATCCTCAGGAAAAAAACATGTCGATGAAAAATCATTTGATGAAAATGATGAAGTAAAAGATAAAGAAAAGCCTAAGAAAAGTTCTAAAAAGAGCGAATAACCTTATATTTATCTACATATGGTAAACATTCGACAAAATTATTTTATCTTGAATTATACTTTTTTATGTAAAGTGTGTGATAAAGTGCAAAATAATCACATAAGCGGTAGGAACTATCGTCTACATAAAAAGTAGAAATCTTATTTAAGAAGTTCAAGAAGGAGTAGTAGTATGTTGATAGGAAAAAGGCTAAGAGAAGCAAGAAAAGCACATAACTTAAGTGCAGAACAATTAGGTAATATGATTGGTGTTACAAAAGCAGCAGTTAGTTTATACGAAAATGAAAAACGTAATCCTAAAATTGAAACACTAATTGAAATTATGTATGCCCTTGGTGTCAGCAGTGATTACCTTTTAGGGGCGGATAAGTTTGTTGAACTAAAGGATCCAACTATTCATTATGAAACTTTAACTAACGAAGAAATGATGTTTATCAATGAACTTAGAAAGGATAAAATTTTGCAAGAAAGGCTTTTATCAGATCCTAAAGAGGGCATAAAGATAATTAAAAACAAAATATAAAAACTGGTTATTTTAATCAGTTTTTTTCATATTATTTATTAATGAAAAAATATGTAAGTTTTATATTAATTTTAATTCTTTTAATAGGAAGTTTCTATTATGCTGATAAAGTATCAAATTTTATTATAAATAAAAGTCCTCTTATGAAAACATTAAAAAGTAATAAAGATAAATATGAGATTAAAAGTGTTGATGCAATAGTTTCTGATGAATATATTATTCCAGGTATCGAAGGAAAAAAGGTTAGTGAAATAGAAAGTTATTATAATATGAAAAAATATAATACTTTTGTTTCTGATAAACTTATTTATAAAAGTATTATACCTAGTATTAGTCTTGAAAAAAATAAAGATTTAATAATTAATAAAGCAAATCCTTTTAAAAAAGGGGTTAGTTTATTAGTATCAAATAATAAGGGTGTTATAACATATTCAAAGAATTTAGATATAACCCTTTTAGTAAATGATAAAAATTTTAAAGGAAATATTTTAAATGAACAAATTAATGATGGACAAAATTTTAATAAAACTAATGATATTTTAAATAAATATAATAAAAATAAAAAAATATGTATAATAAATAAATACCAAAATGATGATTGTTATAAAAAAGGTTATTATCTTGTTAAACCTTCCTATGAAATAGGTAATAATAATATTTATATTAAAGATAAAATTACCTCCGGAGATATTATTTTAATAAGTGATGATTTAAAAGTAGAGTATTATAAAGAAATATTAAAAACATTAAATTATAATGATTTAAAAGTATATAAATTAAGTTATTTAATTAGTGAAAAAAGAGATTAATTTCGACAATTTTTTCACTATTTTTTTGATACATTATAGTTGGTGAAATTATGAAAAGATTTAAAAGTGTTTCAAAAAAGAAAAAGATTCAAAGAAAAATAATTATATTTTTACTTGAAATAATAATAAGTTTATTGATAGTTATATTTATCAAAAATAATTTTAAATTAAGTGAAAGTAAAATTAAATATTTAACTTATTCATATTTAGGTAAAATGGAACGAAAAAAAGAAATGATTAAAAATGAAATAAAAGTTTTTAATGAAAGAGCACCAAATGTTTATATCTATAATACTCATCAAACTGAAAAGTATGCTTATAACAAAGTAAATAGTTATAATTTGGATTATGATGTATATTTTGCTAGTTTTATACTTAAAAGTTATTTAAATGACTTTGGCATTTTAAGTATTATTGAAAATGAAAAGGTAAGTAAAGTGTTAAGTGATAAAGGACTTACTTATAAAGATAGTTATCTTGCAAGTAGATATTTACTTGAAAAGGCTAAAGAAAATAATAATGATTTAAAATATTTTATTGATTTACATAGAGATTCCGCTACTTATGAAATGACCACTTGTAAATATGATGGTAAAAGTTATGCAAAAATATTATTTGTTTTGGGAATGGAGTTTGAAGGTTATGGAGAAAATGAAAAAATGATAAATTATTTAAATGAAAAACTAAAAAGTATTAATCCTTGTTTATCAAGAGGGGTATCTAAAAAAAGTGGTAAAGGTGTAAATGGAATTTACAATGAAGATTTTGATAAAAATTTAATTCTAATTGAAGTTGGAGGTCAATATAATAATATTATAGAGGTATCTAATACTTTAGAAATTTTTGCTAAGATACTTTCTTTATATATAAATGAGGATAGTAATGAAAAAACATAATTTTTTTAAAACATTATTTATTTTAGTATTTTTACTTTTCCTAGCACTTTTTATTGCAAGTAAAACAGGTTATTATGAAAAAAGTGTTAAAGATAAAACTTTTTTAACAAATAAAAAGTTAAAGGAATTTGAAAAAGATATTAGTGAAGGAAAAAATGTTGATGCAAAAGATTATTTTCCTAAAGAAGTAGACTACTCAAATGTGTTTACTAAATCTGCGAATAATATTTCTAATAAAATAGGTTTAGTGGTTAATTCTAAAGCAAAAAACGTTTGGGATTTTATAAAGACTTTATTTATTTCTTAACATCTTGTATAATAATATTTGGTGATTAAATGAAATCAAATATTAGAAATTTTTCGATTATTGCTCATATAGACCACGGTAAATCTACTTTAGCAGATCGTTTTTTGGAACTTACAAATACATTTGATAATAGGTCAAATGTTTCCCAAGTACTTGATAATATGGAACTTGAAAAAGAAAGAGGTATTACAATTAAACTTAATGCTGTATCACTTGATTATAAAGGGTATACTTTAAATTTAATAGATACTCCAGGTCATGTAGATTTTTCTTATGAAGTTTCACGAAGTTTAGCGGCTTGTGAAGGAGCTATTTTGGTAGTTGATGCCTCTCAAGGTATTGAAGCGCAGACTCTTGCTAATCTTTATCTTGCTCTTGAAAATGATTTAACGATAATTCCCGTTATAAATAAAATTGATCTTCCAAATGCAAATGTTCCTAAAGTAAAAGAGGAACTTGTTAAAACTTTAGGTTTTAAGGAAGAAGAAATCCTTCTTTGTAGTGCTAAAACAGGAATTGGTGTTAAAGAAATTCTTGATGCCGTTATAGAAAGAATTAATCCTCCGGTTATAAAAGAGGATGCTCCTTTAAAAGCATTAATATTTGATTCACATTTTGATTCATATAAAGGTGTTGTTCTTTTAGTTAAAGTTACTGAGGGCTCTATCAAAGTTAAAGATAAAATTTATATGATGCAAAAAGGTTCCTCTTTTGAAGTAACTGAAGTAGGAGTTAATAAAATAACTAATAAGGCTCTTGAAAAACTTTCTAGTGGTATGGTAGGTTATGTAGCTGCGGCAATTAAAGATATTACAAAAGTTGCAGTGGGTGATACAATCACTTTGGAGGATAATCCTGCGTTAAAGCCACTTCATGGATATAAACCAATGAAACCTATGGTGTTTTCTGGTATATTTCCAATTGAGGCAAGTAAATATGATGATTTAAAAGAGGCCTTAGAAAAATTAAAACTTAATGATGCATCTTTAGAGTTTACTCCAGAAAATTCAGTTGCTTTAGGCTTTGGCTTTAGAACAGGATTTTTAGGACTATTACATATGGATATAATCTTAGAAAGATTAGAAAGAGAGTTCAATCTTGAAACTATTGCTACAACTCCCTCAGTTGTTTATAAAGTAGGACTTACAAGTGGCGAAGAAATTGAAGTATCTAGTCCAAATGAAATGCCAGAAAAGGTTAAAATATCATATATTAAAGAACCTTATATTTATACAAATATTATTTCACCAACAGAGTTTATTGGCCCTATTATGACACTTTGTCAAAATAAAAGAGGTATTTACGATACCACTGAATATATTGATGAAACAAGAGTTAATATTCATTATTATATCCCTTTAGGAGAAATTATTTATGATTTTTATGATAAACTTAAAAGTTATACTAAAGGTTATGCTTCATTTGATTATGAAGTAAGTGATTATAGAGTAAGTAAACTTGTTAAAATGGACATTTTATTAAATGGAGATATTGTTGATGCCTTGTCTGTTATTGTTCACGAAGATTTTGCCTATAATAAGGGTAGAGAAATTGTAACTAAACTTCGTAAAACAATTCCAAGACAAATGTTTGAGGTACCAATTCAAGCAAGTATTGGTTCAAAAGTTATTGCTAGAGAAAATGTTAGTGCAATGAAGAAAAATGTACTTGCTAAATGTTATGGTGGAGATGTTTCAAGAAAAAGAAAACTATTAGAGAAACAAAAAGAAGGTAAAAAGAAAATGAAAATGATTGGTTCTGTTGAAGTTCCAAAAGAAGCCTTCTTAAAACTATTAAGTGATGAGGAGTAGTATGAGAAGTAAAAAACAAGAAGAAGAAATGAAAGTTAAAATATTATTTTTAAGTAAACTATTTTTAGAAAGTAATTATTCAGATATAGAGCTTTCAAATATTACTGGTATAAGTTCTTCGAGTGTAGGAAGATATCTTACTAGTGATTTAGCAAAAGAAGTTTTGGATGAAAAAACTTATAATGATATATCTAAAAAAAGACAAGAAAATTTATATAATGCGAAAATTAAAGGTGGACAAAATTTTATAAAACAAAATGTTCCTTTTAAAGATAATGAAGGAAAGTTTATAGGTAGTTATAAAAAGGAAAATTATTTAAATGATTAAAAGTGCTTATATTCATATTCCTTTTTGTAATAATATTTGCTTTTACTGCGCATTTTGTAAAATGCTAAAAAATGATGCATTTGTAGATAAATATTTAAATTCATTAGAAAATGAAATAAAAAAAAATTATAAAGGTGATATATTAGATACTCTTTATATAGGTGGAGGAACGCCAACATCCTTAAATGAAAAAGAACTTATTAAACTATTTTCTATTTTAAAAATCTTTAAATTAAATGAAGAATATGAATATACTTTTGAAGCTAATATTTTAGATATTAATGAAAAATTATTATCAATTTTAAAAAACAATAGAGTAAATAGATTAAGTATTGGTATCGAAAGCTTTGATGAAAATAATCAAAAGTTATTAAATAGAAAGGTTTCTTATGAAGAAGCAAAATCTAAAATAGATTTATGTAAAAAATATTTTAATAATATAAATGTAGATTTAATTTATGCTATTCCTAATGAAAGTATTAAAACATTAAAAAGTGATTTAGATAAAATTATTTCTTTAAATGTTAACCATATAAGCACATATTCCCTTATGATTGAACCTAATACAGTTTTAAGTATAAATGGAACTTTACCAATTAGTGATAGTCTTGATAAAAAAATGTATGATGTTATTTGTGGTACTTTAAAGAAAGAAGGCTATATTCATTATGAAGTAAGTAACTTTGCAAAAGAGGGCTTTTATTCAAAACATAATAGTGCTTACTGGCTTAATGATAATTATTATGGATTTGGTCTTGGTGCATCTGGTTATATTGATAACTTAAGATATACAAATACTAAAAATTTATCTTTATATTTAAAAGGTAATTATATTTCTCAAAAAGAAATTCTAACTAAAGATGATGAAATTACCTATGCTTTAATTCTTGGATTTCGTTTTATAAAGGGAATAGATATAGAAAAATTTAAAGAAAGATATAATGTAGATTTACTTGCAAATGAAAAAATAAAAAAATTATTAAGAAATAAAAAACTTGTTTTAAATAATGGAAGTATTAGTATTAACAAAAAATATATTTATGTAGAAAATGAAGTATTAATAGAATTTATTTAAAAAAGGAGAGAGAAATGCTTTATAACTTAGAAGTTTTAAATGGAGAAATGACTCCAGACTTTAGTAGTGAAGTATTTGATTATGATGTAAATGTAGATTCAAGTGCACTTACATTAATATTTAATTATGATACTTGTGATAATTGTAAAGTAACAGTATATGGTAATAGTAATTTAACATCCGGAGAAAATCATGTTTTAATTGAGGTCTATGATAAAAAAGTTACTACTTATACATTAACTGTTTATAAAGAAAAAAAAGCATCACAAGTATTTAGTGAAGTAAAAACGGTAGTTAATACCGAAGATAAACCAAAGGAATTTTTAATTCCGATAATATCAGTAATATGTTTTTTAACAATTTTGGTATTATTTTATGTAATATTTCATAAGAAAAAAGTATGAGAGAATATAAATTAATTGCCCACAGAGGTAGTCATAAAAATGCAAAAGAAAACTCACTTTTTTCTTTTTTTAATGCCATAAATGAAAATTATTATGGATTTGAATGTGATGTAAGAGGAACAAAAGATAAAAAGTTTTATATTTACCACGATATGCTATATGATGGAAAATTATTTAAAAGTTTTAATTCAAATGAAATAATATGTGATACTTTAGAAAGTGTACTTAAATTAAATACAAATAAAATAATTCTTTTGGAAATAAAAGATCCTTTTATAGATATAGATAATTTAGTTAAAACTTTAATTAAATATGAAAGTAAAAATATTTATGTTATGTCATTTTATAATACAGTTATTGATAAATTAAATATTAAGAATAAAACTTATAAAGTTGGTATTTTAAATTATGTATTAAATACTACAGAAAAACATTTTAAGTATGATTTTATATGTATTTTAAGACCTTTATTAAATGATAAGATAATAGAGTTTGTTAAGAAAAATAATAAAGAACTTTTTGTTTATGGTAATTATAATAATAATTTTAAATATGATTTTCCATATTATATTGTTGATTAATCTTTACAAGTTCCATTATAAAGGCTATATACATCTTCAATATAATTTATTAGTTTATCATAATCATATTTTCTTTTTTCATAGTTATAAATATACCTGTTTAAATTATTAAACCAATCTTCATATGTATCTTTATCAGTATAATAATAAGATGTAACATTTTTTACTTTGCCTTTTTTATTATATTCAATAAAATATTCATATTTTTCATTGTTATAAAAGCAAGTTACTCCTTTGCTACCATAAAAAGTATTTCTTTCATAAATCATTTTAAAGATTAATAATCCTAGTAATGCAAGTATAATTATAACAGCATTTATTATTAAATATATTTTTAATACTTTTTTGAAAAGATTATTGGAACTTTTTCCTTTTTTGCAAAAGTAGTTTAATTCAATATTAAATACTTTACATATTTTTTCTATATCATTTAGATTCGGAGTAGTTATATTTTGCTCCCAGTTAGAAACGGTTTGTCTAGATACTCCGAGTTTATTTGCAAATTCTTCTTGAGTTAAAAAGTTATCTTTTCTTAAATTTTTTACGTACTTTCCAAAATTCATAGTGTACCTCCATATAAATATAATAATATATTTTCTAAAAAATTAATATCAAATTTATTTGACATTTTGATAAAGTGATTTATATCTATTTAATTTTTATATAAACTATTGACAGAAAGTTAATTTGATGATAGGGTATAGAACTAAGAAAGAAATTTTATTTATAAAAGCTGGTGGTTGTTTGGAAAAGATTATATTAGACAATTTAGAAAATTTAAATGATGTATTCAAAGAATATTTTACTTTTGTTGAAAATAGTGGCTTTGAACAAACAATAATAGAAAAATATAGTAATAAAATAATAAACATATTTAATATATCACCATCTATATTAAATAAAATTAGAATAGAAAATAATATTCAAACACGAGGTGTATATTTAAAAGATGCCAAAGAAATTGTATTAAATGTTAATTACATTATTGCCTGTCTTAAGATGAATTTTATTGATAAATCAATAGCTACAGTTGAATATTTAACTTTATTATTACACGAGATAATACATTGTATACAACAAGAATATATTCGTAATAATAGTAACTTTAAAAAAGATATATTATTTTCAAGTGAAATGTTTAGATTCTATTCTTGTAATGATATAAAACTCCAACCATTATTTCCTGATGAGATAAATGCTAATTTGTTGTCAGTTTTATTTATTAACCAATTAATTGAATTGTTAGAAAAAGAAAATTTAAGTAGATATTGTGAAAAACAACTAATTTATTATTTGACTTTAGGATTAATAAATAATGAATCTATTAATTCTCAATTAAAGTATTTATATAAACACCTACTAAATGTTGATTACGAAGAAAAATTTGATTCATTTAATCAAAATGAAAAAATTATTTATGGAGTTACAAAAAGTGATTTAACAATGGAAAAAATTTTTGAGAGCTATCGAACACAAAAATTGTGTTTAGATATAAAAATGAAAGGAGGAAAAAGATGAACGGGGAAGTATCAAGAAAAAGTTATAAAACTTATTCTACTTGGGATAATCGTATGCAAGTTGTTGTAAGCACTATAGATGGAAATAAACACGTTTTTAATTTTATTAACTACAATGATGATTCTCATTCACATATAGTGTATGATAGATACAACAATAGAGTATGGGCTAGAAATTATGAGAGCAATGCTGATGAAAATTATGGACACTCATATAATCAAGCAATGCAAGATTGGTATATGGCTACTGAAGTTTCACAATTTCCATATAATTTTGAGCAAAGTAATTCATTTATTTTAGATAATTTAACAGAACAAGAATTATTACAATTAAAATCATATTTAGAAAATTTTCAAGCAGACGAAACTAATACAATAAGTAGATAAATAAAAAAAGGAAATAAACACAATTAACCAATTGAAAATATTTTCTTTTTTTTTATTTATTATGTAAAAAATTATGTTACAATATTGTTGTGAAAGGATGATTTTAGTGAAAAAGTATTTGGTATTAGGTAAAAGTAATATAATTAATCATTATTGTGATGATAAGAGTGATGTTACTATTTGTGATTATGCAAAAGAGTATTACAATTTAAAATCTTTTGTTAAAAATAATGAACAATTTAAAGATAACATTATAGTTTATAAAGAGCTTTTGGATGAAGAAAAATTTTGTAATATTCTAAAAAAACATAAACCGCAAAATATTATTGTCGATATTAATATCTATAAAGATAGACTATCATCTTATCTTGTTTCTAATGATACTAATATTGATTTAATTTCTTATTTTAAAATGATATTTGATGGAATAAATACCATAAAAAATGTAAATGTAATATTAATTTCCTCTTGTGATGTTTATAACTCGTCTAGAAATATAATAATCAGTGAAAATGCAAAGGTTAAAACCTCTAAAGTTAATTATATTAATAATCTTATAAATATTGAAAATTTATTTTTAAAATATAATTTTAATAAAATAATTTTAAGGGTACCATTACTTTTGGGTTATGGTTTAGAAAATAGTTTTATAGAAAGAAAAATTTCACAAATATATAAAGGACATATTTCTTATGATAGTGATATTCCATTTTATAATTTTATTGATGTTAGTTTTTTATGGAAAGCAGTAGTTAATTCAGTAAATTATATGGATGATAAAAAAGATGTAAGTGAAGTAATAAATGTTGTAAATAGTAAATGTATTAATAGAAATAAGCTTGTTAGAAAGATAATCAGTTATACAGAATGTGAAAAAGCATATAAAGATTGTCATTATAAATTACCTCGAAATAATGATAAAAACGATTTATTTAATACAAATTATAGATTATTTAATAATCATAAAATGAAAAATATGCTAGGACTAATTGAAAACACTGATATTGATGATAGTTTAAAAGAAACAATACTTTGGTACAATAACTCTCATTTATTAAATCAAAAATTAACAATAGAAATAAAAAAAGAATTTGAAAGTTACAAAGATTCTATAAAAAGAGCAGAGTACATTATGAAATATCAAGAAAATGAATTAACTAATTTAGAAATAATGAAATATTTTAGAAATAATAAAAAAGTATCAGCAAATAAATTAAGTGATACTTATAAAGATTTAGATTTAGATAGTTTGATTAATTTAAAAAATGATATTATTAAATATTTGAACCAATTTAAAAATAAAAAAGTTAAAACATTTCCTAATGGAATAAAATATCAAAAAACACGTAATAAAGTAACGACATTTCTTTATGAAGATATTTTAACTGAAAATGATAAAAAGTATTTTGAAAATCTATTAAATGAACTTGAAAAATTAATAACAAAGAATAATTTAAAATAAATATAAAAATGGAGGTATAATGAAACTAGTTAAACCTAATGAAAAATATAAAGATTCTTATTATGAACTTGTTAATGAAGGGTTAGAAAATAAAGATGTTCAAGAAATGGGTAATGCTTATAGAGAAAATGAAGAATTTTCTCATTTAATTAAAAGACTTAAAGATAGAGAAAAAGGTAAAAATATATCTAAAAAAGATGTACCCGCAACAGTTTATTTTATTATAGAAAAAAGTGAAATCGTTGGTACAATTGATTTAAGACACACTTTAAATGAAAATTATTTTGAAAGGCTTGGCCATATTGCATATTATATTAAACCTAGTATGAGAAATAAAGGTATTGCCACTAAAGCACTTGGTTTAGCAATAAAAAAATATCAAGATAAAAATGTATCAGAAATATTAATCACTTCTTATGAAGATAATTTATATTCAAGAAAAGTTATAGAAAGTAATGGTGGTAAATTAGAAAAAATTATATTTGATGAAAAAAGTAAAAAAAATATATGTAGATATTGGGTTAACATTATAAGCCAAATAGTTTAAATATTAATGACTTTAAAGCTTTATTATAGTATAATATATACATGAATAAGAAAGAAATTTTATGGAGATAATCGAAATTAAAAAGGCATTAACCCTGCAAAAAAATATAAATTGATTTTGCATATAATACTAATCATATGGAAGGTTCAACAATTACATCAGATGAAACAGCAAGTATATATGATACAGAAACCATCTTAACGTCAAATGATAAGGTCATTGTTTTAAAAGATGCTACAGAAACTAAAAATCATTTTACTTTGTTTAAATATATGCTTGATACTGTAGATGAACCACTAACTGAAAATATGATTAAAAAGTATCATTTTATATTAAAAAATGGTACATTAACGGATGAAGAAAGTAAATGGTTTAATGTAGCAGAATATAAAAAGAAAAAGAATTTCGTAAGGAATATTACAACATCTTCACCCGAAAATGTAGCAAATGATATGAAAAAGTTATTAAATTGGTACAATGATATAAAAGCAAAAACTTTTGAAGATATAATAGAGTTTCACGTTAGATTTGAAAAAATTCATCCTTTTCAAGATGGCAACGGAATGGTTGGAAGAATGATTATATTTAAAGAATGTCTTTGTAATAATATAATGCCTTTTTATATAGAAGATAGAAATAAAGAGTTTTATTTAAGAGGAATAAAAGAATATCAAAATAATAATATAAAAGGTTATTTAATTGATACTTGTTTAAATAGTCAAGATAATTATGAAAAAATGGTTCATTTCTTTTTAGATAATGATTAATATAAAGTGAAAGATAATACTTAAAAACGAAAAATCTTTCAGTGGGATTAGTTATAAAATACATTTAATACTAAAGAAAAAATGGATTTTATTAATTTAATATATCCTAGAATTTTTGTCAAAATAATTGACATTTATAATTATTAGTGTATAATTGTATGTAATTGGTACTCAGGAAACTTTCGAAGCCCTGAGTCAATTATTCCTTAATTTTCTTTATAGAAAGTTAAGGACTTTTTTATATTAGAAGTGCCTAAATTACTAGGCATTTTTATAAAAGTTCCACATAACTAAAAGTTCTATATACTAAAGAAAAAATGGATTTTATTAATTTAATATGAAAATTTCTTGAAAGAAATTAATAGTTAAGGTATAATAAGACTAGAAAAAATAGGTGAGGGTATGAGAAAGATAATAGCATGTTTAGATATTGGTTCCTTTAGTATTAAACTTGTTGTCGGAGAAATAACTAAAAATAAAGTTAATATTTTAGCGTGTGCTGAAAGTCCCTCTCAAGGAATAAAGAAAGGTTATATAGTGAATCCTGAAAGTGCTAGTATAGCAATTAAAGATGTTTTTTCTAAATGTGAAAATATGTTAGGACTTCCTATAAAAAGTGTACTTCTTTGTGTACCTACTGATAACCTTGAATGTTTTGTTTCTAGTGCTTCAGTTAATATTACAAATGAAGATAATGTTATAACTCATGATGATATTACAAAAGCAATGCAAAAAAGTATTTATAAAAAAATTGATGATAATAAAGAATTAGTTACAATTTTACCAACAAAATTTATTATAAATGATGATGAAGTTGTATCTAATCCAGTTAAATGTGTTGCAGGTAAATTAACTGTTAATGTAGTTGCGGTAGTTGTACCTAAAATAAATACAGATAATATAATAAAATTTTTAAATAAACTTAATATAAAAGTTTTAGATATATGTATTGAACCAATAAATGATTACTATGAATTTAAAAGACCGGAATATGCTAAAAGTGTTGGTGCTGTAGTAAATATTGGTTATAGTAATTTAACAGTATCAATTATTAATAAAGGAATCCTTACATCTAGTGAAATAATTGATATAGCATCTTCCTCAATAGATAAAGATATTGCTTATGTGTTTAAAACAAATAAGAAAGATGCAAATTATATAAAAGAAAATTTTACTTGTGCTGATATACATATGGCAAGACCTAGTGAAAGTATTGTAATCAAGGATATTAATGGTGATGATAGAAAAATTTCAGAGTATGAAGCCACTAATGTAGCAATATCGAGGTTAAAAGAACTAGCTGGGTTAATAAAAAAGCAAATTAACCTCTTAACAAAAAAAGAAATAAGTTATATAATAATTACAGGGGGAGTTACAAACTTACCTTATTTTGAACATTTTATACAAGATAACTTTAAAGATTTAGCCAATTATGAAGTTGTTAAAGAACTTGGAGTTAGAGATAATAGATATTCAAATGTAGTAGGTGCTATAAAATATTATAATAGTAGATTAAAATTAAGAAATGTTGAGATATCAATATTTGATTTAGAACAGCAAGAAGAACTTGGGGGAACTTCAAAAAAAGTAAACATATCCGAAAATTCTCTTCTTGGCAAAATATATGGATATTTTTTTGATAATTAAGGAGGAAAGTAGATGTCAAATTTAGTAATGGATCAAGTAGCAAAAATAAAAGTTGTTGGTGTAGGTGGAGGCGGTTGTAATGCCGTTAACCGAATGATTGAAGAAGGAGTACAAAGTGTAGAGTTTTATGTAGTTAATACAGATTTACAAGTACTTAATGCTTCATTATGTCCTAATAAAATTCAAATAGGTAAAAATATTACTGGTGGTAGAGGTGCTGGTGCAAATCCAGAAGTTGGTAGAGCTGCTGCTTTAGAGAGTAAAAGTGAACTTGAGGAAGCTTTATCTGGTGCTGATATGGTTTTTGTTGCTTGTGGTATGGGAGGCGGAACTGGTACTGGTGCTGCTCCAATTATTGCAGAGATTGCTCAAGAACTTGGATCACTTACTGTTGGTATAGTTACAAAACCATTTAAGTTCGAAGGTAAAAGAAGAATGGAAAATGCTCTTTTAGGTCTTGATGATTTAAAAAAACATGTAGATACTTTAATTGTAATTCCTAATGATCGTTTAAGAGATATTATAGATAAAACTACTTCATTTGATGATGCATTTAAAGAAGTTGATAATGTACTTCACAGAGGTGTACAATCAATTTCTGACCTTATTGCTGTTACTGGAGTTATCAACCTTGACTTTGCAGATGTTAAAACAGTTATGGAAAAAAGTGGTACAGCAATTATTGGTATTGGTTGTGCTGCTGGAGAAAATAGAGCAATCGAGGCTGCAAAACAAGCAGTATCAAATTCTCTTCTTGAGGAAACTATTGATGGAGCAAGAAATGCTATTGTCAATGTAACAGGTGGTAATAACCTTACATTATTTGAAATTGAAGATGCAGTTGAAACTGTTAGAGAGGCTGCAAATAATGATGTTAATATTATCTTTGGTGCAATTAAAAATGAAAATCTTCAAGATGAAGTAATTGTTACTGTAATTGCAACAGGTTTTGACGAAGAAATTAGTAACGAAACATTATTTGATGGACAACTTCCTAAAAGAAAAACACCAGAGATTTTAGATAATGATTATGAAATTCCTCCATTCTTAAGAAGCCAAGACTAATTGACTAACTAAATAAAATATGTTATATTAGGTATGTAAGAACAAAACTTACATAAAATAAAAAAGGAAGCAATCGTTTTTTGCTTGACGAGCGCTACCAGTTTAATAGTAAACGCTCAACTTACATTACTGTAAGCTGGGCACTTTTTATTTTAATATAAGAATTAAAATAATGACTAAACTGGCCAAAATTATAAAACTTATATTTAATATTATCCAATATGTAAAAAATACTTTAGTTGACTTCTTCATAGGACCACCTCGCTTTCTTTTAAAAGAATAGTTGAGTGGTAGCGCCCGTCTAACGGTTACTTCCTATATTAATGATACCATTGGTTAGAATTTATGTCAATAACAAATGTTTGTAAAAATGATATTTTTTTGCTTCGAAAAAGGTTATTATATTTTTTGTTATATTTAATTTGTAAGATAAATCTCTTACAATTAGTGTTGCTACTCGTAAACTCTTTACGAGTGCTACCCATTTAATTGTGTTGCACTTATGCTACATTACTGTAACATAGGCGTTTTTTATTTAGTAATGGTAAAAGGAAATGGCGTTGTCATTTCTTTTTACTTGTTACAAAATATATCGTCATTTTGAAAACTATAAAAATATTTCTTTTTTTCGAAATGAAATATAAAATAACATTTAGACATTATTTGACATAATTTTTATTTCTTTTTTTATAAAATAGTGTTGGTGATGATATGATAGTTTATATTGATTTAGTATGTATAATTAATTTTATATATGATTTTTTAATACTTCTTACTGTATCATTTACTTTAAAAAGAAATAGAAAAATTTATTATTATATTTTATCTTCCTTAATAGGGGTGTTATCTATATTTTTATTATTTTTAAAAATTAATAATATAGTTTTATTTTTATTAAAAATATTAATAAGTGTAATTATGATAATAGTGGCTTTTGGTTATAAATCAATAAAATATACAATATCAAATGTTATATATTTTTATATGACATCGATAATCCTTGCAGGTTTTCTATATTTAATAAAGGGAAATAGTTCTAATATTAATTTAAATTATATTGTGCTTTTAATAATAGGACCAATAATACTTTTTGTATATTATAAAAGTAATAAAAAATTAAAAAATACATATAGTGATTATTATAAAATTAAAATAGTATTTGATAATATAGAGTATAATTTAGTATCTTTTTATGATAATGGTAATAATTTAAAAGACCCTATAAGTAGAAAAAGTGTTATTATTGTAGGAAATAATAGATTAGAAAAAATATATAATATTAGATCACCAGTCTATGTACCAGTTATTACTGTTAAGGGAACGCATCTTATGAAATGCTTTAAACCTAGTTATATAATTTTAAATGATAAAAAAATATATAATTATTTAATTGGCGAAAGCTCTATTAAATTTAGTGATGGAGTAGAGTGTTTATTAAATAAAAGTTTAAAGGAGGATGGTTATGTTTAAAAGACTTTTATTAAAATTATTTTTAAAGTATGAAGAAGTTTTTTTCGTGGGAGCCACAGATAAACTTCCACCACCACTTTCTAAAGAGGAAGAACTTAAATATTTAGTTCTTGCTAAATCAGGAGATAATTATGCAAAAGATAAACTTATTGAACATAATTTAAGATTAGTCGTATTTCTTGCTAAAAAATATGAAACAACTGGTTATGATATCGAAGATTTAGTATCAATTGGATCTATTGGTTTAATCAAAGGTATTAATACATATAAAATAGATAAAAATATTAAACTTGCTACTTATGCCTCAAGGTGTATTTCTAATGAAATACTTATGCATATTCGAAAAAATAAAAAAAGTAAAAATGATGTTTCTTTAGATGATACATTAAATTATGATGCTGAAGGTAATGAACTAAAACTTTCTGATGTAGTAGGCACCGAAGAAGATATTGTTGATAGACAGTTTCAAGATAAAATGAATAGAGAGTTTTTAGCTAATGAAATAAATAATCTTTCAAAAAGAGATAAAGAAATTATGATGCTTAGGTATGGCTTAAATAATACAAAGGAATATACTCAAAAAGAAGTTGCTAATATGCTTGGTATATCTCAAAGTTATATCTCAAGAATCGAAAAGAAAGTAATAAATGAAATTTCTAAAGTAATAAATTAATTCAAAACTAACTAGAAAAAAAATAATATTAAAAATTAGCATAATAAGTAATTTCTAAAAAATATTACTTTTTTTTTACCTCTAAATGTGGTATTCTATTTATAGAATAGAGGGAAACAATGAAAAAGAAAATTATATATTTATCAATTGTTTTAGTATTAGTTATATCTGTTGTAACACTTTCAAGTATTTATAAATCAAAAGATAATAAATATAAAAAAGAATATAATACTATTCCAAAAGAAATGGCTATTATGATTAAAGAAGAAGGTGCTACAGATTATATTAAATCTACATCAAAAGATATACCTAAAGGTAACTATGTATTAAACAGAGATAAAAGTTATTGTAAAAATAATGGCAAAATTGGTAATTATGATAGTTCTTTAGGTAAGGTTAGTTTTTCATTTATAGGTACTGATAGCTGCTATTTATATTTTGATTATGAAGTGCCTTCAAGAATAGGATATGAGGCAATACTTCTTGATAATAGTAGTGGTGTAACAACAGTTGAAGAGGCTAAATCACAAATAGAAAGTAAACCAGCACCTGATTTTAGTACTGTAACAACAGCAAGTGATAAGGGAATGTATTCAGCACCTGATGATTTAGGAACATCTTATTATTTCAGAGGAGCAGTAGATAATAACTGGGTAAAATATGGTAAGTATACTAAAGATATGTATAATTGTAATGATGGTACTATATCTGCTACGGATACAGGTAATTCATGTACAAAAATAGCATCAAGTGGTGATGCTATATACTGGCGAATAATAAGAATAAATGGTGATAATTCAATAAGAATGATTTATAGCGGGGTAACCCCACCAACAGAAAGTACAAAGGTAATAAAAACAACAGATACTTCATTAG
>ERZ827168.53-NODE-53-length-183519-cov-36.459218_pt1 | contig 183519 bp, 198 predicted proteins | sample MGYA00519868_ERZ827168 | MGnify/ENA primary metagenome ERZ827168 (study PRJEB31778, sample SAMEA3449271) | human gut metagenome | biome: human gut; feature: human-associated habitat; material: faeces | place: United Kingdom | collected 2010/2012 ... | reverse complement strand
TCATTATTTAAAAGTTCACTTTTTATTTCATTATAGTAATTCATATCTACTCCTTTCTACGGACTATATGTCTCAATTCTTAATTTATTTTTTTTAATCTTAAACATAATACTTCCATCTTGGTCTGTTCTATAAATTATAGAACCATCTAAATTATTTAACACTTTTTTATTTGGATGACCATATCTATTATTTTTGCCAACACTTATAACACTATATTTAGGAGCCATTTCATCTATAAAATTTTTATCACTACTTGTCTTACTTCCGTGATGTCCTACTTTTAATACATCAACATCTGATATATTATATTTATCTAAAATATCTTTTTCTTTATCTACTCCAGCATCACCCATAAACATAAATTTATATCCATCAAGTTTAGTATAAATAACATTACTATTATCATTCTCATTATCGTACTCTTTTGTTTGTAAGAAGTGTAGCTTACTATTATCAATATTTAATTTTTTAATACATGAGTAATATTTAATATTTTTCTTATCTAATACTTTGATTAATTCTTTTTCTAAATCATTAAATTTACCACAATTAAATATTACTTTATCCACTTTAAAATTTTCTATTACATTTATGGCATCTCCCATATGATCGTAATCTCCATGAGTAAGTACCAGATAATTTATCTTACTTTTGCCAGTACTCTTTAAAAACTTTATTGTATTATCACTAACCTTTATATTATCCTTACCACCAGTATCAATAAGTATAACTTCACGATTGTTATAAATTAAAGAACTATCTCCCTGTCCTACATCTAAAAAATAAACATACGTATTAAAATCTAATAAAGGTTTTACTTTTAAACACATAGTATAAATAAATATAAGTAATATAAACATCTTACGATTTGTCTTTAAAAACATAAATAAAAATACAGAATAAATAAAATAAAAAATAAGGTTTACCTTTGGCACAATAATATTAACCACTATTAAATGATTACTAATAAACTTAAGAATACCTATAAACATATTTAAAACTGGCTCTAAAAAACGAAAGACAAATGTTAAGATAGTAAGCGGATATATGATCACACTTACCAAAGGAACAATAATAACATTATTTATAATCTGCATTAAATTAACTTCATAATTATAATAAAGCGTTATTGGTAAACTAAATAAAAAAGCAATAAAACTAGTTAAAAACATATTAACAAAATAATTCTTTTTCATATACTTATTAAATAAAATGAGACCTAAACTAACACTTACTGAATACAAAAATCCCATATCATATATGATTAATGGATTATAAATAAGTAAAGTGCAAACTACTAATAAAAGAACATTTACTGTACTTATTCTTAAATCTAACTTCTTATTTAACATTATAAAAATAAATAATAAAAGACTTCTATAAATACTTGCTGAATAGTTGGTTATCATACTAAATAGAATTAAAAAAATGCATGCAAGTATTTCTTTAAATCTGCTTTTTTTAAATAAAAATAAAATTATTCCCGAAAGCAAACTTAAATGCATACCACTAATCGCAAACAAGTGACTTACTCCATTTTTTTGAAACAGACTATAATCATCCATCTCACTTTTATCACCAATTAAAAATGCTTTAAAGTAGTCACTATGCTTAAACTTTTCACTTCTCTTAATAATATAATTTTTTACTTTATATTTAACACTTCTAGTTTTAGAAACAACCTTAATATTATCTATCTTTACTAAATAATATACATGATGATTATATAAATATTTCCTATAATTAAAAGTATTTGGTATTGTATTATTTTTAGGTTTACTAAGAGTTCCTTTAAAAGTTATCTTATCACCCAAAGATATATTAAGTAGTTCTTTACTATAATATGAACCAATTATTTTTTCTTTAGATTTAATTGTAATCTTATAATAATCATCACTCTTCTTAATCTCGTCAATAATACCTATAAAAAAAGTTTCACTGCCATTAAACTTTGATTCATTATGAAAAGAGTTTCTTATAAAAGCCAAACATAAAACCAAGATAACTAAAATTATATAAAAATAATTATACTGTAATAAAGTCTTTAATCTTATCAAATAATGCGTCCCCTATACCAGAAACATTCTTAATATCTTCGATAGTCTTAAAATCACCATTATTAGTTCTATAAGTTATTATTGCCTCGGCCTTACTTTCACCTAATCCTTTTAACTTCATAAGTTCTTCTTTACTAGCTTTATTAATATTTATTTTATCACTAGTACTAGTTTCATTGTTTTCTTTATTGTCAGTACTTGCATCATTATCTATGCAGTTATTAACCGTAATTGTCTCACATTTACATGGCACTTCACTTACTGCTTTAGTAGTTATTTCACTCTTAGTAAAAACATAAATGACCATTTCATTACTAACAACTTTAGATAAATTTATATTATTAGTACTTGCATTACTTTTAAGTCCACCAGCCATCTTTATTGCATCAACTACTCTATCACTAGAGTTCATTTCATAAACCCCAGGCTTTTTAACTGCTCCTTTAACATCTACAAAAATTTTATCTTGCACCTTTTCACTAACAGGAAGCGTTGTACTAATCACATTACTATCAAAATCATCAAGAAACTCATCACTTTTATTAAATACATAATAAAAAGTCACAAATATAGTAAGTAATATCACTCCTCCCGTAATCAAAAACAATTTCTTCTTATCCATAACTTCCTCCCTCTATTAGTTATTTTTGTAAGAAGAAGGCTCATTTCCTTTTTTTATCTTAAATTTTTGCACAAAAAAACTAAAACATAATTAAAGGTTTTAGTTCTTCTTCATTAAATCGGGTATAAAAAGCAATTTCTTTATCCCCATCTTTATATAATATATAATTACTATTTTTGTCTTTTACTATATTTCCATTATAAATTCGTTTATGATTATCATCATTAATATATCTAACATCTAAATCAAAGATATCTTCTAAACTATAAAGTTTATACGTACCATCACTTATTTCATCTAAAGAATAAGCATCACTTATATCATAATCACCTAACTTAGTTCTAACTAAATCAGTCATTACCCCATAAGTTCCAAGATAAGCACAAATATCTCTAATTAAAGCCCTTATATAAGTTCCTTTACTTACCTTACACTTAATCTTAACTTCATCTTCAAATGAAACAAGTTCTAACTTATAAATCGTTACCTCTTTTTTTGGTAAAATAACATCTTCATTACTTCTAGCATAATCATAAAGTTTCTTACCATTAACTTTGACTGCTGAATATATTGGTACTTCTTGCATATAAGTAAGTCCATTAAAATGCTCAATAGCCCCCTGCATATCTTCTAAACCAATTATTTTATTATCAGTCTTTAATACTTTACCTTCAATATCTAAAGTGTCTGTTAAAACATTTAATTTAAAAGTTGCAATATATTCTTTATTATGATTAACCATAATACAGCCAAGTTTCGTGTACTTACCAATCAAACAAACTAGAACTCCAGTCGCCATTGGATCAAGGGCCCCAATATGTCCAATACTTTTAGTACCAAACACTTTAACAAGTTTATTTACTACATCTCTACTAGTAATACCTTTAGGTTTATTTACTACGATTACCCCATTCATCTTTCTTACCCTCAATACTCTTTGAATAAATTATCTCTTCACCAGTAATAGTATCTAAATTAAATCCCATATCCTCAAATAATTTAAGCATAAATTCTTTACTATGTGGAGCAGAAACTACAATCTCACCAGCACCGCTAGATTCAAATTCTCTAACTAAACTAGTCATTAAGTTTGCAGATAAGCTTCCTTTTTTATACTCTGAAAGAAATCTTTCCCTAAACTCTGGCTTAATATACATATTATAAAGTTCCCCATTACCTTCATGTACATGAATACATGCAAAACCAACAAGTACCTCTCCATCATAAATACCAATCGCTTTAGAATTAGTCTCCTTATTATATAAATCATTTAGATCTGCTCTTGCAAATGCTTTACTTCCTGTAAAATAATCACGCACTGCTTTAAAAGGAATCTTACTAAAAACTCCACCATATGTTTCATCATAATAACTATAAATAAGTTCCTTTAACTCATCTTCATGCATCTTATCTGTTATATTTCTTACTACTATCATTTAAAACCCCCATACCTTTCTTACTCTCGGTTTTCACTATGAATTTCTTGTAAAATTTCATCAATATGTTCACCATATAATGTAGATTCATCAAACTCAAATCTAAGTTCTGGTGTGTTTCTTAAATCCATTCTTTTGGCAAGTTCACTTCTTAAGAAAGGACTTGCTTTCTTAAGTTCTTCAGCCATTTCTTTTCTGTCATAATCACCAATATATGTATAATAAACTCTGGCCATAGACAAATCACTAGTAACTCTAGCTTCCATAAGTGTTACACTTTTAAGCATTTCATTATCTACTTCTTCAAAAATAATATTTGATAAATGTCTTAACAACTCTGAAGAAATTCTTTGTATTTTTATACTACTCATCTTTTAACCTCTACATTTTCATATACTTCAAAGATATCGCCTTCTTTTAAATCATTGAAGTTCTCAATTGTAATACCACACTCAAGACCATTCTTAACTTCTTTAACAGTATCTTTTTCTCTTTGAAGTGATGCAATAATGCCATCATAAATAATTACGCCATCACGAATTACTCTAACTTGTGCCTTATTTTTAATAATACCACTAGTAACAATACATCCTGCAATAGAACCAACTTTACTAAACTTAAACATACGCTTAATAGAAGCAGTTCCAAGTACCTTCTCCTCATATTCTGGATCAAGCATACCTTTCATTGCAAGTTCCATTTCTTCAACTAACTTATAGATAATTTGATATAGTCTAATCTCAACACCATACTCTTTAGCTACATCTTTAGTTATATTTGATGGCACAACATTAAATCCAATAACAATAGCATCACTAGCATTAGCTAAAATAACATCACTTTCAGTAATACCACCAATACCAGATCTAATAACTTTAATCTTAACTTCATCAGTACTTAACTTTTCAAGTGCGCTCTTAACTGCTTCTTCTGATCCTCTAACATCACACTTAAGAACAACTTTAATCTCTTTAGCACCGCCCTTAATCTTATTAAATAAATCATCAAAAGAAACAACTTCTTTTTTCTGCTTTTGATTCTTAGCTTCAATCTCTCTCTTTTCAGCTATCTCTTTCGCTTCTTTCTCACTTTCAAAAGCCATAAACTTATCGCCAGCAGCTGGGCTTCCATTTAAACCAGTAATCTCAACTGGAGTACTAGGCCCTGCAGAAATAATATTAACGCCTTGATCATTTTTCAAAGTACGAATTCTACCATAAACTGTGCCTGCAACAATTGGATCTCCTAGTCTTAAAGTACCATTTTGAATTAAAATACTTGCAACACTACCTAAAGCCTTATCAGCACGAGTCTCAATAACTGTACCAATTGCATATCTATTTGGATTGGCTTTAAGTTCACTAACTTCAGCAATAGCAAGCACAGTATCAAGTAAGGAGTCAATACCAACGCCAGTAACAGCACTAATATTAACAAATGGAATATTTCCACCCCAAGCCTCTGGTGTTAAATTAAGTTCGGCCATCTCTTGCATTATTTTATCAGGATTTGCACTAGGTTTATCCATTTTATTAACCGCAACAACAATAGGAACACCAGCACTAATAGCATGCTCTACAGCTTCCTTAGTTTGAGGCATAACCCCATCATCAGCAGCTACAACAATTATAACTATATCAGTAACACTAGCTCCTCTTGCACGCATAGCCGTAAATGCAGCATGCCCGGGAGTATCAATAAATGTTATCTTAGAACCATTATAGTCAATTTGGTAAGCACCGATTGCTTGAGTGATTCCACCGGCTTCACCTGCAGCGACATGACTCTTTCTAATATAATCTAAAAGTGTTGTCTTACCATGATCAACATGACCCATAACTGTAATAACCGGAGGTCTTAAAACTAAATCTGCCTCATCATCAATAACCTCATACTCTTCAAAATTAGAAATGTCTCTAGTTTCACTTTTCTTTAAAGTCTTACCATAATCAAGAACAACTATTTCAGCATTTTCAAATGAAATAACTTGATTTAAATTCATCATTAAGCCTAAACTAATAAGTTTTTTAATAATATCTGGTGCACTAACTCCAAGTTTATTTGCTAAACTAGAAACTGTTTCTCCCTCTTCATAAAGAATAATAGAATCATTACTAGCATCATTACCCTTAAGTTTAGTCTTATTCTTATACATAGCCTTCTTCTTATTTAAATAATCATTATCTTTACTACTAAAATTATTACCTTTTTTCTTAAGTTTTTCCTTCTTAATTATTGGTTTAGAATTAATTTCCTCTCCCAAAATATTTTCAACAGCTTCATCTAAAGCATCATTATCTTCAAATGTAGACTCAGTATTAGTAGAAATAATATTAATCGCATTATCTAAAACAATAATATCATCATCTTCTAAGAAAGAATCCTTATCACTAGCCTTAATCCCTAATTCTCTACACTTATTTAGTATCTCTTGTACAGTACAATTCATACTGTCAGCATATTCTTTTATACTCATAAGAGCCTCCTTCTATTTCTATATTGAACTTCTTAACTCATCATATATCTCGTCCGGAACGCTTTTTTCAAAAACATTATCAAGTATTTTTTTCTTTTGTGCGGTATCTATAACACTTACATCTTTCTTTAAATAACAACCCTTACCATTAAGTTTTCCACTCTTATCAACAGTAAAAGTATCATTAAAGTAAACTACCCTAATTAAATCTTTCTTAGGCATCTTCTCTCTAGTTACCACACACATTCTCATTGGTATCTTTTTCAATTTTCATTACCCTCTTCTGTAATCTGAGCAAGAGTCTTAACATTAATTCTAAATCTTGTAAGCTTACTAGCAAGTTTAATATTAATACCTTTCTTACCAATCGCTAAAGATAAATTCTCATCATTTACAATTGCTAAAGCTTCTCTATTCTTAGTATTATCTATTATATTAACAATAACATTCTTAGCAGGACTTAATGCATTAGCAATAAATGTACTTTCATCTTCATCATACTTAATTAAATCAACCTTTTCACCATTAAGCTCAGCCAAAATACTAGCAATTCTAGAGCCTCTTTCACCAATACAAGTACCAATTGCTTCTACTCTTTCGTCTGTTGAATAAACAGCAACTTTACTTCTTACTCCTGGCTCTCTAGCAACGTTGTAAAGTACTAATGTGCCATCCTTAAACTCAGGTATTTCACTTTCAAATAATCTCTTAACAAAACCATTATTTTTTCTAGAGCATAGAATAAGTGGTCCTTTTGAAGTTGATTCAATCTTTTCAATATAAACTTTAATACTGCTTCCCATTTTAACTGTCTCGCCAGGTATCATTTCGCTTTTAGGAAGGATTCCTCTAGTTCTACCTAAGTCAACATAATAGTTTTTATTATCTTCCATAGCAAGCATACCAACCATTAATTCATCTTGCTTATCACTAAATTCTTCAATAATGCTATTTCTTTCTGCTTCTCTTATTTTTTGTGTTAAGACTTGTTTAGCAGTTGAAGCTGCAACTCTACCAAAATCATGTGGAGTAACTTCTTCTTCAATAGTTTCACCAACTTTAATTCCTGGAACAATTTTTTGAGCATCTTCTAAAAGAATTTGGGCATCTTCATTAATCTCAGGTTCTGTGTAAGTGATGTTACCTTCTTCATCAACAATCTCATCACCTTCAATATAATCATCTACAACAACTAAATATGAATAAACCTTAATATCACCTGTCTCACGATTAATTGTTACCTTAACATTAGTCTTAGAATCAAAATTCTTCTTATAAGCAGTAATTAATGCTTGCTCCATAGCATCAAAAACTATATCTTCACTAATACCCTTTTCTGCAGTAATATTTTTAACTGCCTTAATAAACTCTTTACCGTTCACTTTAACCTCTCTCCTTACTAGAAATATCTAATACATACTCTTCACTAATTAAATCATACTCATCAAGTAGTGGATTTATAATATTAGTGGCTTCAACAATAGTATCTAAATCAATACCATTTACCTTATCAAGAACAATCTTTAAAAAGTTATAATTGTTCTCTTTTTCGTAACTAACACTACAAACAATAATATCTTCCTTATTCATAGCTTCAGTTACAATTTCTTTAATCTTCTCAATCGTACTTTGCATAAACCTCCTATATAAATAAAAGTGGGAAATTTCTGTCCCACTTAAATCTGCAAACATATTATAACATAACTAAACTCAAAAAGTAAAGACCTTCAAAAAATCTTAGATTTTAACTACAAAAGTGTCAAAATATAAGTACAAGTATAACATTTATCAATATATTTTATTGAAGGACCTTGTATGTTTCATCTTTCTATAAAAGTAATATGGTTATGTAGAAAATACTAAAATTTTATTAAAAAATTTTTTTATTCTTTAGAGTGGTATTTTTATGTATAAAAAAAACTATTAACATTATCAGTTAGATAGCTTTATCAAAATAGATTGGAAAACTCTAATGCCAATAGAAGATATTTATTCTTATATTCAAGTATACTATAAAGTGTTTTTATAAATTACCAGTTAAAATGTTAATAAAAACAATTGCAATTATTACAAAGATGACTACAAAAATAATAATGAAAATTGCTTTTGCAATCTTAGCCATCGGGTCATTATTAAAGGCATCGTTTACCATCTTAAATTGTTTTTCAAAATTTTCACTGGATGCGTCCAACATTCCCTTATGATATTTATAGGCATCACTATATGCATCCTCTATATCGTAACTAGAATTACAATAATCACATACTACCCTATAAGTTCCTTCCGGAACAATTAAAGTGGCACCACAATTTTTGCATTTTAATTCATTTGTCTTCATATAAATCTTCTTCACTCCTAATCTAAACTACCCAAAATAATTGTTGGATCTTTTGCTTCTTCTTCACTAATCTGTGCATATTCATTTACAAAGTTCTTAATTAAATCTATATAACTTACATCATTATTAGTATATTTTATTTCTGGGACGTATTTATTAAAAGTTTTAGGAACTGTATTATTAAATGAAAAATATAACTTAGGGGTACTTACCTTACTAACCCATTTAAGTTCCAACTTTTCAGTAAAAGATGGCGTACTAACTTCACAAACAATCAAATCAGCCTTATTAATTAAATCCTTAGAATACTTCTCCTTATAAGCATTACTCATTGGAAGCATTAACTCATGCTTATTTAAAACACTATCAGTAAGTAAATCTCTATAAAGCATATTGTTATAATCATACTTTAAACTATGAACAAAATATATCTTAAGTCTTCTCTTCATATTTTCACCCTAAAATAATCATATCACAACCACTAAAAATTTGCTATAATAAAAAACAAAGGAGGCACCTATGGATATAATTGGAGTAATTACAGAATATAATCCTTTTCATAATGGGCATATTTATCATATAAATAAGATTAAAGAACTTTATCCTAATTCAATAATTATTTTAGCTCTAAATGGATATTTTTTAGAGCGTGGTGAGATTAGTATTATGACTAAGGAAGAAAAAACTAAGATGGCGCTTGATTATGGAATTAATTTAGTTGTTGAGATACCATTTATTTATGGAAGTAATTCTGCTGATACATTTGCTGAGTGTGGGGTCAGAATATTAGATAGTTTAGGTGTCAATAAAATAGTTTTTGGAAGTGAATCAAATGATGTTTCACTTTTAACTGAAATTGCTAAGAATCAGTTAAATGATAATTTTAATAAACTTTTAAAAACAGAATTAAAAAGTGGTACTAATTATCCTACTGCATTATCTAAAGCACTTAATACTAGTGTTTCTTCACCAAATGATTTACTTGGAATTTCATATATTAAAGCTATAATTAAAAATAATTTTAATATTACAGCAGTTACAATTAAAAGAACTAATGATTTTCATGATAAAGTTAGTGTAGAAACTATTGTTAGTGCATCTAATATTAGAGAGAAAATTAAAAATAATGAAGATATTTCTAAATATACACCAGTAAGTAATTTTGTAAGAATTAATGAAGATTTATTATTTAATTTACTTAAAGTAAAAATTTTAACAGATAAGGATTTATCAAAGTATTTAACAGTTGATGAAGGAATTGAATATAAACTAAAGAAAGAAATTATTAATGCTGTAGATGTTGATGATTTAGTTTTGAAAGTTAAAAGCAAAAGATATACCTATAATCGAATTAGAAGAATGCTTATACACATACTTATTGGATTAACTAAAGAGGATAAACGAAATTATAGTTTAAATTATATTAAGGTTCTTGGATTTGATAAAACTGGTAAAGATTATTTAAAAACAGTTAAAAGTGATTTAATCATCCAAAGAAAAATAAGTGATACCGACATAGCCCAAAAATATGAACTAACAGCATCACTTATCTATGATATGTTAACAGACTCAAGTACATACAAATTTGAAACAAGTAATAAACCAATAATAAAAACATCGGCTTAAAATGAGTCGATGTTTATTTTTACTCTCTTTAATTCATGAATATATGCATAAGCCTGAACTAAAGTTCTGATACTACTTGCCATCTTTCCAGATCTACCAATTACTGCTCCCATATCAGATTCATGAACGATAATCTCAAGCATAATCTCTCCATCATCGCCACTAAATTCTTGAACACTAACCATATCTGGTTCCTTGCAAATACTTTTAACTAAGTTTTGTGTAAAACTAATTAGCTCTTCGTGCATAACTACTTCTCACTCTTCTTATTTTTAAACTTAGCCCAAACTCCAGATTTTTGTAAAATATTCTTTACTGTATCTGTAGGAATAGCACCATCATTTAACCACTTCATTGCTTTTTCTTCATCAACATTTATATTATTTTCTTTATAAATTGGTTGATAAGTACCAACTACTTCAATAAATCTTCCATCTCTAGGACTTCTTGAATCAGCAGCTACAATACGATAAAATGGTCTAGATTTAGCACCCATTCTTTTTAATCTTAATTTAACAGCCATATATATGCCTCCTTCAACTACAAGTAGTCTATCAAAAAAAAAATTAGATGTCAACTATTTTTGGTTGACATCATTTAAATAATCTTCATTTATTTCTATATCATCATCTTCATCATAATCATCATAATCTTCCTCAACACTAACTCTTACCTTAGCATCTCCAACTATCTCAGCACCCATCTCTTTTTCTACCTTTAAATTAACTGTAGTTCCAACTGCTTCTGCCTTACTAACATTAGGTGCAGTAAGAGCTCTAACTATAATATCACTTGCATTACTAGGATTCTTTAACTTAATATTTAGTTCATCATCATAACTAAACGTCTTAACAATTACACTCGTCTTCGTATTATTATCATAAGAATACCAAATATTAACGTCATAAGAACCACTAATAGTAACTTTGCCATTATCATTTTCACCTTCAAAATGATGATTTATGATCCAGCAACCAAGTATTTTATCAATCTTCTCTCCAGAAGTAAAAGATAAATCAGTAGTAGTCTTCTTCTTAGCCTTACCAATTACAGCCTTAGTAACAATCTCTTTAAGACTAGCCATAGTATATTCCCCCTCAATTTAGTCTATGCGACTCTTAGGAAAAATACACTACTATTTTAAATTAATTGGTGTGTTCTTCGCCATCTGATACCCTAATGCAACTTCCTCAGGATAACACTTTGCAAGCATCGGAATCATTCCTTTTAAATCAGCAAGCTCTATTGGAGAGACCCCATTAATATTTCCACTAGCAATATTCTTAATTAAATTAACTACTTCTTCTCTTATTACCTTATCAACACTCTTACCAGTATATCTCTTAACAATCTTACCAAGTAAATTTTGATATGGTTCATAAAGCTTAATCTTATCTAAAGGATTCTCTCTAGGTGAGCAGTTACCATTATCACCAGGAGTTAAATTCTTACCACCAGAAGGTCTATCCTCATAAGAAAAAGCACAACCATCACTAGTTAAATTAACACAAGTAGTCTTCATAGAAAGTAAATCAATAATATCTCTGCCTTTATTTCTAGCTCTTAAATATAAAAATGGCATATTACACATTTTCCCATTAATCATCTTAAAATTCATAAGAGCAACAATTGAATACTTCTCACTAGCAAGTAACTGAAGCACACCTTTAAGAGTCTTATCCTCAATGTCATCTAACCATAAATCACAGCCACTCTTCTTACAGCACATTCCTCCACACTTCTTACAAATATCTAAATTCTCATTCTTTTCCTTAATATCCCCCTTAAAAACAAACCCTATAATAGCACAAAACCCATTACTTCACAATAAAAAACTCGGATACCAATATACCCGAAATAATAAATCTATTTTACAACATATGGATCTTCTGATGTACCAGAACCTCCTGATATTGTAGTTGATGACGTAAGAGCTATAGCGGGACGTAGGGCATTTTTTGTATCATTAACACTTCCAGTATTCATGAAACCATGTCCAATAATCAAATTCCAAGCATAATTACCTATATAGCCAGCAGATGACATAGTTGACCACCATATGTTTCCTGTATTTTCTTCTAAAAAGGTAGAATAATTATATGAATTAAACATTCCACCAACAAACTCTACTTCATCTGCAGTTAATAATCCAATTTTATAAGTTAAATTACCATTGCCATTAGTAGTATCACTTACAGTAAATTTAGATAGTTTCCCACCGTTATTATCATTCGGACAAATTAAGCTAGGCTCAACATCATCTTTTCCACCCTCACCTTTAACTCTTTTAAAAGCACCATAACCAGTAAGATTCGTTCCATAACCTAATCCAGTACCATATGCCGAACCACTAGCATACGTTGTAAATGTACTTTTATCATTGCACCATATTGTATCTGCTAGTTTATCAGCATATGATGTTAAATTATTTGTGTACCATGTTTCTAAATTTGTTAGTATTGTACTTTTATTTGTATTTGCATGTGTACTTGCATAATCACTAGAACCAGCCTGCCCATACATAAATCCTATGTATGCATTATCATTATAATTTGAATTAAAAGCACTAACGTAAGTTGAACCACTATAATGAGCAAATGCAGCTTCGTCACTGTTATTCATTGATGAACAAGGATTTGATGAATTTGATATATTATCATTATGAAGTACTAATTTTACTGAGCCATCACCTACTATTCTAACTATTCGCCAGCATTTATTTGCAAATTCCACATAATTATTTTTTACAGCACCTCTAAAATAGTAAGACATACCATAATCATCTTGAGTACTTGTAAGAAGTGACTCAGTAGTATTTTTATTAGAAGTAAGAAATTTATATTCTATATTATCAGCAGTAGCAGATACTACATATGCTAAAGCATATATATTTGTTGTAGTCTTCATTGTTCCAGCAGTAGTGGAGCCAATATCAACAAAATCAAACCCATACTGTGACATTGCAAGATATTTACCAACTAAACTAGAGTAAGAAGTTTCATATGTACCACTTGTCACACCGGTTCCTGTCAAATTAAATTTTGTACCATTCATAGTCCATCCAGTACCATATGTTATATATTTTGCTTTATTAGTAGAAGATACCGTCACTGTTGCACTTTCAATATCATTCAAAATATGTGTGCTGGCTTCCTTCCCTGGAGTTGTCATTGGTTCTTTTACTTCATTGTTTTGTAATATAGCATCAGCTAAAGTTGGTGGGTCAAATGCTACTGTGCATTTAGTATTTCCACTTGTTAAGTTAGTTACTCCTAAGCTCCATTTAGAACCTGTCCATTTTATAGTAGCTCCAATATCTACTGATTTATCATCTTGTGTGCATGATACTGATGCTGAGTATGCATTTGTTTCTGGGAACGAGCTACTTGCAGTTCCATCTATAGTTGTCGCTATAAATAAGTCATCTTTTGGTCTTGTTTTAACTGTACCTACTACTGATATTTTTACTTGATAGTTCTTGCTTTCAACATCTTCACTAGTCCAACTATCTTGCAAGTCTCCATTAACCCACATTCGATAGTTAAATGTTCTCGATTCATCTTTAGAGATGCCATCGCCTTTTTTAAGAACATAGTTACTTGTTATGCTGTATTCAGATAAACTTTGAGGTGTAGATATTGCTTCTAAGTCAGTTATTGGTGATGATGTTAGGTCATTATCACCTAGTAAAGATACTTTTACGTATTTAGAGTCTAGTAAATTTGATGTGTTAATCACTGATGCGATTACGTAGTATTCAATATAGTTATCACATTTATTTTTAATTGTAAAAGTATAAGGAGTGCTCTCTAGAGCTTCCCCGTCTTTGACTGGATAGGTATTTGTTAAATTAATTTCATTTTGTCCATTAAAGTCTAAGTCCATACATGATGCTGCTAATGTATTTGCATCAGTTTGACTTGAAAAGCTAGTAAATACTGCATAACTTACTCCTGAAAGAAGTACCACTACTAAAAGCATAACACTTAAAACAAGCATCCTTTTTTTATATTTTTGCATACTTATCTGCATACTATATACACCTCTATTTTCTAATAATATTCTATAATACGATTAGGTTTTAGTCAATAAAAAAAGGACCACTAAAGCCCTTTCAACTCATTAAAATAATGAGAATAATGTAAGCACTAGAATGTTTGCTATAGCAATAGTAATTACTATTTTTAGAGCAAACCTGAACCATGTAGAATACTCTACTTTAGCAAGTGCTAAACCACCCATAATAGCTCCACATGTTGGTGAAATTAAGTTAACCACACCATTAGCAGAAACCATCGTCATAATAGCAACTTCAGTACTATAACCTAAATTAGCAGCAACAGGTGCAATAATAGGTGTAGATAATGTTGCAATTCCTGATGAAGATGGAACTAAAATTGATAATACTATATGTAAAATATAGTTAAGTGGTACAAATAATAATTCAGGTAACTTAGCTAAGAAATTACTAGCATTATAAATAATATAATTATCTAAATAAGTTTGTCCCATAAGTACACTTGCACCTCTAGCAACTGCTATTACTAAGATAACACCAATCATATCATCAGCACCATCTACAAATGTATCAACAAAATCCTTTTCTCCATACCCGTTTACAACAGATATAATTACACTCATAATAAAGAACCATAAAGCTGATTCATAGAACCACCAGTCTCCTAATGCTTCACCAGTAAGCCATCCAGTAAATCCATTAAAGAATGTAATATTGAAACTTCCCCATGGGATAAATCCAATAATCATTATTATAAACGTTAAAGCAAATAAACATAAAGTTGCTTTTTGTTTACCAGTAAGTTTAGCCTCAGCCTTAGAATCACTAGCAAACTTACTAAATGCTTTTTCAGCCTTTTGTTGTTCTCTTAATGATAGAATCGTTGAACCCTTATCATTCTTAACCTTCCTTGCATATGCAAGTACAAAAGCAGTACATATTGCATAAGTTGTTAGCCATAATACAACAGCAATAAATATTACTAAACCATGATTTGCAGATACACCTTCAGGAAGTGCACTTAATGCTACTCCAGTAGCAAATGGATTGATTGTAGAGCCTAAAACTCCAGAACCAGCTCCTAAAAGAATTACTGCACTACCAACAAGTGGATCCATACCAGCAGCAAACATTGTTGCAGCAAGTAACACATAAAATCCTACAGTTTCTTCTAACATACCATATGTAGTACCACATACTGAGAAGATAAACATTAATATTGGAATAAGCCATAACTCTTTTCCCTTTAATTTTTGTACCAAAACCTTAATACCAGTTTCTAAAGCCTTAGTCTTATCTATAACCTTTAAGAAACCTCCAAGTATCATTATGAATATTGCAACATCAACAGCATTTTCAAATCCTAAAATAGGCGCTTTTAATATTTGTGATAAAGTAGCACCAACAGTACCACTACCGTTAACGATTTCTTCACCAACAAATGTAGCATTAGGTAATAAATGTGATAGAATACCTAGCCCAATAATTAAAAGCATAATTATTGAATATGAAGATAGCATTGACTTTGCACGTTTTTTAGCCATTTACATTTCCTCCTTACTGACTATATATAGTCTTCTATGGCAAAAGACTGTTATTAAGCACTTATGCTTATAACCTATTTTTTCATTGTAGCACAAACTACAGCTTTAATTGTATGAAGTCTGTTTTCAGCTTCATCAAACACTTTTGACTGACTAGAAGAGAATACCTCATCAGTAACTTCCATCTCTTTTAATCCATATTTTTCAAAAATCTCTTTACCTATTGTTGTATTTAAATCATGAAATGAAGGTAAGCAGTGTAAGAATATTGCATTAGAATTTGCATTTTCCATTACCATCTTATTAACTTGATATGGTGAAAGTAACTTAATTCTCTCTTCCCATACACTAGCATCTTCACCCATAGATACCCATACATCAGTATATATTACATCAGCATCCTTAGTAGCAGTCATAACATCTTCTTCAAATTCAAGTACTGCCCCAGTTTCACTAGCAATAACTTTACATCTATTTATTAATTCTTCTTCCGGCCATAAATGTCTAGGAGCACAAGCTACAAAATGCATTCCCATCTTCGCACATACTACCATAAGTGAGTTTGCTACATTATTTCTAGCATCTCCCATAAATACTAACTTAATGCCATCTAAATGACCAAAGTTTTCTTCTACAGTAAGAACATCTGCAAGCATCTGTGTTGGATGATACTCTGTAGTAAGCCCATTCCAAACTGGAACTCCAGCATTATTGGCAAGTTCTTCAACTATCTTTTGTGAAAAACCACGATACTCAATACCATCATACATTCTACCTAATACCTTAGCCGTATCAGCAATGCTCTCTTTCTTACCCATCTGAGACGCCCCTGGATCTAAATATGTTACACCCATACCTAAATCTAAACCAGCCACCTCAAAAGCACATCTAGTTCTAGTTGAAGTCTTCTCAAATAATAAGACAATATTCTTACCTTCTAAATATCTATGACTTATCCCATTTTTCTTCTTATTCTTTAAATCCTTAGATAAATCTAATAAATATCTAATCTCTTCTGGTGTATAATCCAAAAGAGTCAAAAAATTTCTTCCAGTTAAATTCATTATATATCCTCTCTATATAGTGGCATGCTCATACATCTAGGGCCACCTCTACCACGAGAAAGTTCTGCACTACTCATCTCAAGAACCTTAATACCATGTTCTCTTAAAATATTGTTAGTAATATTATTTCTATCATAAACTACTACAACACCAGGAGCAATTGCTAATGTGTTAGTTCCATCATTCCACTGCTCTCTTTCACTAGATACTCTCTCACCACCTGCACATGGAATAAGTTCTATTTTTCTCTTTAGATACTTCTCTAAAATTTCTTCTAAAGAACCAGTAACTTTTACAACATTTAGATCTTCATCACTATCTGGTATATCACCTTCAGTAATTTCATAAACCTCTAATGTGTCCATAATACCTGGATGATATGTAAACTTATCATAATCAATTTGAGTAAATACTGTATCTAAATGCATAAAAGCTCTAGACTCTGGTATCTTAAATGCTAAAATTGTATCAATATTACACTCTGGATTCTTAAAACAATTCTTAGCAAGCTCATCAATAGCAGCAGCTTCAGTTCTTTGAGAAATACCAACTGCTAAAATATGATTATTAATATTTAACACATCTCCTCCTTCAATATGGTATGGTAAATATCTATCATATAACTTATTAACCTTACCAGCAAAATCAGGATGATATTCAAAAATATATTCCGCATAAATAGTTTCTCTATTTCTTGTTACAGAGTACATCTTATTTAATATAGCCCCATTACCAGCACTAGCAAATGGATCTCTAGTAAAATAAAGGTTTGGAATAGGATCCGCTAAGAATTCTGACTCCTCACTTACAAAGTCTACTAGACTTTTTTCAACCTCTCTCTTAGCACGAGATATCTCTCCAATGCTTATTCCCGCCATAGTCTTAAGAACTAACTCCTTCTTATCCTTAAAACTCTTTAAATATTCAAATACTAATGTCTTATACTTAGGAGTTCTAATACCCGCCTCATAAATAAACTGTCTTATAAACTTATCTGAGATTTCTTCACTAATATTTAAAACATCAGCCATTAAATCCTCTAAATATACAACTTCAACTCCATTTGCTTTTAATATATGAGCAAACTCATCATGTTCTCTTTGAGCTTCCGGCAAAAAGGGAATGTCATCAAAAAGAAGTCTTTGAAGTGAGTCAGGCGTTAAATTTAAAAGTTCATTTCCTGGCCTATGAAGTAAGACTTTTTTAAGTGGTCCTATTTCACTTTTAACATTAATTGCATTCATTATTTTCTATTCCTTTCTATTCTATAACTATTATAACAATTAAATTCTAACTTTTCAATTTAATTAATGCATTATACTACTTAAAAAATCATTTAGTCTTTTATTTTCCTTTTTATCAAATGCTTCACTTACTGTTCCATCAAATTCTATCGTACCATTTTCTAAAAATAAAACTCTACTTGCGCAATTCTTAATAAAGTTCATCTCGTGAGAAACTATAATCATCGTAATGCCACTACCAGCAAGCTCACTAATCATATTTAGTACCTCAGTAACCATCTCAGGATCTAATGCACTTGTTGGTTCATCAAACAAAATAATATCAGGTTCCATCATCAGTGTTCTTGCAATAGCTACTCTCTGTTTTTGTCCACCAGATAAACTATCTGGATAAGAATCCTTTTTATCCAATAAATGAATATTACCAAGTAAATCAATCGCTTTAATCTTTGCTTCTTCTTTACTTAACTTTCCTAAAGTAACTGGCGCTAAGCACAAATTCTCTAAAACAGTCATATTTGGAAACAAATTAAATTGCTGAAACACCATACCAATCTTTTCTCTAACCTTAGTAATATTCCTCTTAGTAACTTCTTCTCCATTAAATATTATCTTCCCAGAGTTTGGCTCCTCTAAATGATTAATACATCTTAAAAGTGTACTTTTCCCTGAACCAGATGGTCCAATAACTGAAACAATATCACCCTTATTAACCTTAAAAGATATCTTATTTAAAACCTTATTCCTTCCAAAACTTTTTACAATATTCTTAACTTCTAGCATTACCTATCTTCCTTTCTAATAAGTTTACCAGCTTGCTTAAAAAATAAGTAAGCGCTAAATAAATAAGTGCTATTACAATAAGTGGAAAGAAATAATCATACGTTCTTGATGCAATAATATCACTAGCCTTAGTAAGTTCTAAAATACCAATATAAGCTCCTACACTAGTTTCCTTTAAAAGCGTAATAAACTCATTACCTAGTGCTGGAAGAATATTTTTTATAGCTTGTGGCATAATAACAAGTCTCATAACTTTTGCATAACTTAGTCCTAAAGCAAGTCCTGCCTCTAACTGACCCTTATCAATCGCATTAATCCCTGATCTAATAATCTCTGATACATATGCTCCAGAATTAATCCCAAAAGCTAAAATACCAACAATCAAAATATTAACATCACTACTTTTAAAAATAACATAATAAATAATCATTAACTGTAGAATAACTGGTGTTCCTCTTATAATCGTTACATAACTATTTGCAATAAAATTACTAATCTTACCCTTACCATTAACTTCATAATTATTTCTAACAAGAGATACAATAATACCTAAAATAACTCCTATAATAACTGCAAAAAAAGCAATAATTAACGTATTACCTAGTCCTTCTAAAATATACTTATACCTATCATCATAAACAAAAGTCTTATACAAATTATCACTTATCTTATCCATTATTCCTCCGTATGGTTAAGAACAAACTCATCTATTTTGCCTTCACTCTTAAGTCTATCTATAACTTTATTAATAGCAAGAAGTAACTCCTTATTACCCTTCTTAACAATCATCCCATAACTATCACTAGTTATCTCTTCATCAAGAATTACTAAACCAGTATTATTTAAAATAATTTGTTTAGCAGGTAGTTCATCCATCACAATAGCATCAACTTTACTAGCCTTTAAATCTTCAGCAGCTGCTAAATACTTCTTCTGTCTTACAACACTAGCATCCTTAAAATGCTCACTTACATAAGTATCACCTATACTACCTAACTGTACCGCAATTCTTTTACTCATAATCTCACTAACACTCTTATAAGTATTTTCTCTAACTACCGCAACTTGTCTAGAAACTGAATAATCATTTGAAAAATCAACATTCTCTGCTCTTTCAGGACTATAACTAATCCCAGCAGCACCAAAATCAGCCTTACCAGTCTTAACTTCATTAACAATTGAATCAAATGCTATATCTTTAATAACGAGTTTTTTACCTAACTCTTTCGCTATCTCTTTAGCAATATCAACATCTACTCCAACAATCTCTCCATCCCTATAATACTCATAAGGCGCAAATCCTGCCTCAGTAACCATAACAAGTTCATCACTATTCTTAGAGCACCCACACACTAAAAATAACATCATCACAAATAACAATAACTTCTTCATAAAAGCCTCCTACAATAACTTAATTATACCATTTAATAATTTATTTAATCAATAAAATATATTAAAATATTCATCTTTATGTTATATTATTTATAGGTGATTAATAATGGATTGTTTATTTTGTAAAATAACAAGTGGCGAAATTCCATCAAAAACTATATACGAAAACGAACATGTAAAAGCAATAATGGATATTAATCCAACAAGCAATGGTCATATTCTAATAATACCCAAAAAACATGTTACTGACTTTACTGAAATGGATAATGTTACTCTAAGTCATATTAATGATGCTGCCAAAATAATTAAAGAAAAACTATATAATGCACTTAATCCTGATGGCTTAGTCTTAGTCGTAAACTATGGTCTTACCCAAGAAGTAAAACATTATCATTTACATCTAATACCTGCATATAAAAAACATCAAGACCTAATAGATGTTGAAGAAATCTATAACAAAATAAAATAGTTGTTCTGCATCATACTACCTAAAATGATGCAGAAAGAAGTTTCTATGATGCAGAAAAAAACGCATTAGTTCTCATTACTAATGTGTTTTTTTAAATACTTATTAAACTCATTCTTCTTAAACTTACTCATCTTAATCCCAAATATTATACAAAATATAAACAAAAAAGCATCCATTAAATAAGCATAATACTTAACATCTTTAACTATATCAAATATAGTCGCAATAATTGAGTACACTACCCCAATAAAGCATAATAAATAAATTCTATGTGCTTTAAAATAAATAAATGACGCTTCCTTATCATTTTCAAACTTTCTAAATAATTTCTTCTTTTCTTCCTTACTCATCTATTACCTCTCCAATCTTTTCTAAACTATAACCCTTCTGATAAAGCTTACCCTTAATAAAATATTTAAGTTTATCTCCAGAATACTTCTTAGAATACTTTCTCATTAACATATTATAATCTTTCTCTAAATTACCATCATCACTAACATGAACATCCATTAAATACTCACTAAACACCTCTTTAGGATAACCTAAATTAACTAAATAATTACTAGTATGCATCCTAAAATTACTCGCACTAAGTTTATTACTCTTAAGTTTCTTATCAATAAGTTTAACCGCCTTACCATAAAAATCCATATCTAGAAAAGGCTTAACCTCATCATCACTAAAACCTAAAGCATTTAAACTCTTCATTATCTTAACTGGTCCATTATTACTAAAATTAAAAGCATCTGCAATATAACTCTTAATATATAACTCCCTATTTAGATAACCACTCTTTTTTAGTCTATCAATTGTCTCATCACAAATATCCTTACTAATATTCTTCTTATCTAAATACTTCCTAAGTTCTACTTCACTACGCATCTTAATATTCAAATACTTAATACACGTATAATAAGAATCTAGTGAATCATTATAACTAGTTACTTCCATAAAAAACTTATCATCAAATATCTTATTAACAAGTAAATTATATTTAACAATAACATCATCATAAAGCTTAAATGAAAGTCCATTATCAAGAACTATCTCATACAAATTACCCCTTAACTTCTTAAACTTAACTATCTCCATACCCGCCTCTTACACTTACTCCAAAAAAACTAATTAAATCTGCCGCTTGAAAAGTATTTATAATAACACCTCTTAAAAACGATGCATCAATTATAATCCCATCAAGAGTACTATTTGATAAATCTAAATCATCGTGACTTACCTTATAAAACATCACATTAGTTAAATTAGCTTTATCAAAATAAACATTCTTCATCACGCTTTCGCTAAAATAACCATAACTTAAATTAGCCTCTTCAAATAAAACATTACTTAACCGAGCACCACTAAAATTAATATAATCTCCTTTCACCAAAGAAAACTTAGCATCTTTTAATACTGCTCCAATAAAACTAGTTCCAACCATCTTAGAATTTATAAACTCACACCTAGTAATAAACATCTTATCAAAACACTTATTAGATAGATCGCAGTTATCAAACCTGCAATCAGTAAGTGACACATCTTCTAAATTAACATTACTAAAATCAATTCTATTAAATACACAACCATCAAAAGTAACATCTTTTACTTCAGCAAACGGAAACTCCTCGAAATAAGTATCACTAAACTCCATGCCTTCTGGCATATCCTTATATAACTCTTTCTTTAACTTAGGTTCTTTAATCTTCATACTTAGCATCTACATAATAAATAGGTCTTCCCTCTTTAAAATACTGTTTCTCATAATTAGTCATAATATTCTCAATAGGTTTCTCATCATGATGCAAATCCAAACTAACCCTATTAAAAGAATACCAATACTGACTAAGAGTCTCTAAAGAATAAGCAAAAAATCCCTTATTATCTGTCTTTAGAATAACATGCTTATGCTTCTTAAATATCTTATCATATAACCTTAAAAAGATAGGATGTGTAAACCTTCTCTTCTCATCACCCTTCTTAGGCCATGGGTCACAAAACGTTAAATAAATAGTATCAATTTCTTTCCCAAATATATTATCTATCTCTTTAGCATCCGCATTAATTAACTTTAAATTATTAAGTTTCTTTCCCTCTAACTTATTAACCGCATTAACCATCTGAGAATCTACTACCTCTAACCCAATAAAATTAATATTAGGATAATTTATCGCCATATCAATAATAAAGTCGCCTCTGCCCATTCCAAGCTCTAAACAAATTGGATGATTATTACCAAAAACTTCACTCCAGCGTTTCTTATTTTTATATGGATCATTTACTACATAAGGACAATTCTTAACTATTTTATTAGCATCCTTTATAACTTTATACTGCATTATCTCAACTCCTCATCCAAAATTATAACACATAAGATTTAATTACAAAAGAAAAAGACTCACTAAAAGTCTACTTACACATCGTATTATCATAATACATAGTATAATCCCCAACATAAATATCTTTATTTCCATCAAGAGTACCACACACTAACACACTTAAATCATACTCATCAGACGAATATAACATAGATCCACCATCATCATAACTAATCCCCTCACCAAGAAGACTTGTTATCTCACTAAACTCTCCATCACTCTTAACAAACTCTTTTAAAGTATATTTCTTACCATTAGACCTATAATAAACATCCTTTAAATTAGTCTCCATATAAATATCTTGCCCTTCCATATCAAGATACTTATTAAACTCCTGCACTACTGCCTCTCCATCCTTAGAAACACTTAATATAGCACCATCATCAACTTCCTCCTTAGAACATCCAACAACCAAAACCAATACCCCAAACAAACATAATAACCTTTTCATAAAGTATCCTTTCCTAAATACATTCTATCATAATCATCACTCATCAACAATAACAAAAAAACTAATAGAAACCAACAACATATACATTGTCATTTCTATCAGTTCTAACTTAAATTTTTACTACAAATGGTGAACTACTAGTACCATTTCCGGTTACGTTGGTCGTCGACTTAAGAGAAATCGAAGGGCGAACCCCGACGGCGCCGTTCACGAAGCCGCCGCTGAAGCCGCCAATGCTGGCGCCCACGAACCAAACGCGAGCGCCGCTGCCATCGAAGTAGTCAGGAGACAAAGACCACCAATAAGTATCTGTAGCATTTTCTTGTAAATATGTTGTAGTATTATTTTTAGCATAAGCATATCCAGCATATGCTAGTTCATCTGATGTTATTAACCCTACTTTTGAATTTATTTTACTTAATTCTCCATTACATTTCAAACTTGGACCAGTGCCACCAGCACTTCCACTTGAACTTTCTAATCTTTGTGTTGCACCATAAAATGTTTTATTTGTACCATATCCTAAGCCATTAACATTACTCCAATTCCAAGGATTATAAGTTGTATCTGTTACAATTGTTTTATCATTACACCATACAGTATCAGCTATTACACTTTCATATGTTTTTAGATTATTGGTATACCAAGTCTCTAAATTTTTAAGTATTGTACTTTTATTAGTATTTGCATGTGTAGTTGAATAATCACTAGCACCAGCAGTGCCATATTTAAATCCTACATAAGCATTATCATTATAATTTGGATTAAATACACTTTTATATGTAGTACCAGAGTATCTAGCGAACGCTGCACTAGTGCTATTATTTGCAGCATCACAAGGATTAGCAACTCCAGCAGTATTATCATTATGTAAGATAAGTTTTACAGAGCCATCTCCACTCACTCTTACTATTCTCCAGCATTTATTTGCAAACTCCACATAGTTATTTTTAACTGCTCCTCTAAAGTAGTAAGATGTACCATAGTCATCTTCTGCAGATGCAAGTAACGCTTCATCAGCAGTAGATACTGCTGCTCCTGGTGTAGTTATTGGTGCTTTTACTTTATTATTTGCTAGTATTGTTTTAGCTAAAGTATTAACAGTAGGTGCTTTAGCACTTGTTATCTCTACATGAGCACTAAATGCTGCTCCTTGATTTGCGTTTTGGCTAGTAGCCTTTTTAGGATAATATATCTTTAATAGATATGTATGTTTTGCATTATTTGCTTTTACAAAGTGTCCACTACCTAATTCAATAGATGTACCAGTAATATCTTTTTTAGATATATTTGGTATTATTTCTCCATTAGTACTAGTATTAGTACTTACTAATTCATATTGTAATGGATCATCTGTTTTAAATGTATTTGAGTCAACTACTAAAGTTAACTTATAGTACATTTCAGCATCTGTTGTATTATTACCAGTTACTGTTATAGTTTTTGTAGCCCATACATCATCTTTAGGATATATTCCAACTAGATTTATATTTGCTCCTCCACTATAAGTTATTTTCATTGTTCCGGCATCAGCTCTTACTGTAGTACTTGTTTCAGAACTCATTCCAGCAGTAAAGAATGCATATGATACACCTACAACGCATATAAGTGAAATAATCATTATATAAATCATTACTCTTTTTTGTTTCTTTTTTATTTCTTCTTGTTCCATTTTTTATCCCCTACTTTCTATCATTAATTATACAAATCCTTAGTAATATTTTCAAGGTATTTTTTACGACAATTTTATTTATACAAAAAGAGGCAATTTCTTGCCTCTTTACTTTACCTTATTTTTACTCATATTAATGATTAAAACGTTTTTTTAATACTACAACAGCACCACCAATGATTAATACAGAACCAGCTAATGTAATTACATAAGCCATTATATTATCACCAGTTTTAGGGTTTTCAACAGATACAGGTGTATAGAAACTTAATTCAAATGTTGAAAAACTATTTGTTTCTAATACGATATATTTATCTTCACCTCTAGTTTTAATTTCATAACTCTTAGTATCAATAACTTTATCACCAGATTTATGAGTAACTTTTACATGAGTTTCAGTAACATTACTTGGTACAGGTAATTCAATCTTTACTGCTTTAGTTAAAGCATCATTAGAAATAATTCCTTTTTCAGTACCATTAACACTATAATAAGGTTTAATATCATATACTAAAACATTCTTTTCTTTATCATAACTAGTTAAAGATGTTTTAATAGTAACTTCGATATTATCATTTTCAGTAACACCATCTAATTTAGAAAGATCTACAGACTCTGCAAGACCAGTCTTAGAATTATCTACTTTAACCTTAGATAAATCTTCAGCAACAGTTTTATCGACACCACCAGCTACTTCAATAGGTTTAGAAGTTTCAATAATACTTGCTACCTTTTCTAATGTAACCTTCATTTGAACTGATGCTCCAGGCATTGTAAATGTATTATCTTTAACTTCAATTTCTTTATTAGTATCTAAATTAACTAAAGAAATCTTTTTAACGATATAACCAGCCTTAGGAGTATAGTTAAATTTAACTTCTGCTCCAGCCTTTACTGATTTAGCCTCTTTACCACCAGTAGTAAATGTCATTTCAATATTTTCATTTTGTTCAAATAAAATATCATATAACTGAGTAGTTTTAGCATTTACCCTAACAAGTTTATTAGGCATTACAAACTTATTATCTTTAACAGTAATCTTTTGATTATCAGATGTAGTAACTTCTACGCTATCTAATTCAAATGAACCCATAGTACTAATAGTTACTTCTTCACCAGGTTTAACATAATCTGTATTAACTTTACCATTAATTAATAAACCAGCGCCACTACCAATAATATTACTTACTGAGTATACTCCATCGGTTTTACTTTGAATATAACCATTTTTTAAATATCCAACAATTTCATTTGCAAACTTTCCATACTCAATAGTAACATTATCGTTATCTAATAATTTAAATTTTGCATTAAAGATTCCACCATTAATAACAAGTGATTTTAAAGCATTTTCTTGTTTATCAGTTGGTGGATAATGATAAATACTTAAACCTTTATTGCTATTAAATGTACCACCATTAATAACAATTTCCATGTTACCAGCATAACTATCATTATTCTCAATTTGAATAGCACTACCAGTTGAAATAATACCATTACCATAAAGTTCTCCAGCCTTAGGAACACCTACAGCAGTAAATACACCATCATTAATTACTAATTTACCACTTTTAATACCTATAACACTATTACCTTCAAACTCTCCACCATCAATATTCCAACTTCCTATACCAGCAGCATACATTGCTGTATCAGCACTAGATTTAATAACAGCAGTTTTACCAATATTAATAATTGGAGCATTCTCTAACTTACCATTATTTTGAATATTACCGTTAATTGTTATAGCACCAGCATTCTTATTAGTACTAATTAATGTACCATTAAAATTAACAACAGTTCCATATGTAGGTACTGCCTTCTTGTTTACTTCACAAGGCCAAACAGTAATACCATAACGCTTAGTTTCAATTTTAACATCTTTTCCAACAGTTAAAGTTGCAAATGCTACAGCCTTACTATCAGCAGAACCATAAACATAAATAGTAGCATTAGTATCTTCACGATCATCTTTAATTAAACCATTACCCTTAAATTCAAGGCTTCCTTCAAACACATCAATGTATGCTTTTAAAGTAATCGTATTTCCATTTAAGTCGATACTAATATTTTGACCTTCAACTCTTATATCATCTGTCAAAACAATATCATTTTGAAGCACTATATCTCCACCATTTTTAGTAGCAGCCTTTAGTTCTTCATTAGTTTTAACCTCTGTTTTAGCATATACAGCTGATGGTAAAAGTACTAATACACCTAACATGATAGTTAAAACAATTTTTTTGAAATTCTTCATTCCTTACCTTCTATAGCAGCAAAATCATATAAATACAAGACATTAATATCTTAATTAAAATATTTTTACTAAAAAAATACACATAATTTATTTAAGCTTTAACACACATAAACATTCCATATGCTTTGTCTTAGGAAACATATCTAAGTAATAAACATCATTAACTTCATAAATATCTTTTAAAATACTTAAATCTCTCGCAAGTGTAAAAGGATTACATGACATATAAATTAGATTTTTACTTTTATAATTAACTAAAAAATCAAGTGTCTTTTTATTAAGTCCCGCTCTAGGAGGATCAATTATAATAGTATCTATTTTATCATTAATCTTACTTATTACTTCAGCACTACCAAGCATATACTTATTATCTTGTTTATTAATCTTAGCATTATAAATTGCATCTATTACGGCCTCTTTAACAATCTCAATACCATATAGTTTATCTTTCTTAAGCGGTATTCCTAAAGTACCAACACCACAATAAAGATCTGCAACTACCCCATAACTATTTTCTCTTAAAATATCTATAACCTTACCTAATATATCTAAATTAACTTGAAAGAAAGAATTAACATTAACTTTATAAAAATAATTATGAACTCTTTCAATAAAGAAATCTTCTCCATAAATAACTCTATCATTAAGAATAATACCAACTAACTTAACACTCTCTTTTATTTTAAGAATATCTATCTTAGCTTCATCACTAGTATCTATCTTAATAATAACTTCACCATTAAAATTAGAACGAATTAAAATATTACCTTCTCTAAACTTTAAATAATCTTTTAATTTAAATACACTTCTAATCACATCACTAGCAAGTAAACAATCATCTATCTTTACAAACTCATGTGTCTCTTCCCTATAAAAACCAAATTCATAGTTCTTTACTTTTAAACTTAACTTATTTCTATAACAAACATCTTTATCAGACATTACTTTTTTTACATCTACTTCTAATCCTGCTTTTCTCTTTAGAATATCCCCTAAAGCACTAGCCTTCATCTCACTCTCATCACTGTGACTCACATGCATATAAGCACATCCCCCACAAATATTAAAATAAGGACAAGCACTTTCTATTCTTTTATCACTTTTAGTTATTACATCTACTAGTTCACACTCATAATAACTTTTCTTATCACTAATAACTTTTACGCTTACCTCTTCTCCAGGTAATGCACCACAAACAAAGGCTACCTTACCATCAATGTAGCCTATACCTTTACCATCATAACTTAATCTATCTATCTTAATACTTGTAATCATAAAGCTTCTTCACTTCTTTAATAGATAATTCTCTATAATCTCCACTCTTCATCTTAGACACATCTAAAAATCCATAAGAAACTCTAGATAACTTATCAACTAAATATCCTAACTCTTTAAATACTCTCTTAACAATATGATTGCGTCCTTCAGTTATAGTAATCTCAACAATAGAATAATCTTTATCTGAATCATTCTTCTTAATCTTAACTCTAGTAGGTTTACACATCACACCATCAACCATAACACCCTTTTCTAAAGTCTTCAAATCATTAATTGCAAAACACTTATTTAACTTAGCAACATACTTCTTAGGCACACCATTACTAGGATGCATTAAAATATTAGCAAGTTCCCCATCATTAGTTAAAATAATTAAACCAGTCGTATCATAATCAAGTCTACCTACTGGATAAATTCTCTTATTAGTACTAATTAAATCAGTAACAGTAACTCTATTATGTTCATCACTAACTGAACAAATAACACTTCTAGGTTTATTAAGTAAGAAATAAACATACTCCTCTTTTTCTAAATGCACTCCGTTAACAACAATATCATCATTACCACTAACTTTAGTACCAAGTTCTGTAACAATCTTACCATTAACATAAACCTTTCCAGCTTTAATTAACTCTTCAGCCTTTCTTCTTGAAGTATAACCAGAAGCCGCAATAACTTTTTGTAAACGTTCCATATACATCACCTATAGTTATTTTATCATAAACCAAAGAATAAATATACTAAAATAAATGATGCGATAATACCAATTAGATCAGCAAATAGACCAGCTTTTAGAGCATATCTACTTTTAGTAATGCCAACACTTCCAAAGTATAGAGCGATAACGTATAGGGTTGTATCACTGGAGCCTTGAATAATACTAGCTAGATAACCCATTATACTGTCTGGGCCATATTTTTCAAATATGTTTGCCATTATTCCCAAGGTAGATGTGCCACTGATGCTTCTTAAAAAACACATAGGAAGAATTTCACTAGTTAGTCCCATTTTAGTTAGAACTGGGCTTAAAAAAGATAAGGCGTCACTTATGAAGCCGCTTTTAATAAAGATATTAACAGCAAAGATCATTGCAAAAATATTAGGAGCTATTTTAAAAGTCATGATAAGGCCTTCTTTAGCACCATCAATAAATTTATCATAGATATTAACATGTTTTATAAATGCTGTTATTATTATTGATAAGACGATAAGTGGTATAATGATAAGACTAATGGTTTCCATGTTTTCTCCTTATGATGTAGTCTAGAGTAAGCCCGCCAATTGTAGAGCATGTAGTAGCAATGATGCAGTATGGTAATACTACTGATGGATTAATACTTTCATAGAAGAGTCTTAATGATATTATGGTTGTTGGCACAATAGTTACTCCACTAGTGTTTAATACTAAAAAGGTTATCATGGCTTCACTGGCAGTTTTTTTATCTTTATTTAATTTTTGAAGGCTTTCCATAGCTTTTAGACCAAATGGAGTTGCAGCGCTACCTAAGCCAGCCATATTTGCAGCTATGTTACTTGCAATAAAACCAAGTGATTCATCACCATCTGGAACGCTAGGAAATATTTTTTTTAAAATTGGCGTCATTATTTTGGATATCCAGGAAATAATACCTGCTTCTTCAGCTATTTTCATAAGTCCCATCCAAATTACTAGAAGTGGTAACATAGAGATAATTAAATCTAAAGCACTTTTACCACTTAATAAAACCTCATTATTGATGGTGCAAAAGTCTTTATTAATAAAACTATAGATTATACCAACAATTATAAATATTCCCCAAATAATGTTTACCATAATTCTTTTAACCTTTTAATAAGTCTTTGCCAGAAGTTAAGTTTAACTTCTTCTTTTTGAGGTTTATCTTTAATATAAATGTCTTCACTAAAATACTCTTTACCATCTAAACTAACACTAATTTTACCAATTACTTTAGAAGCACTGTTATCATAATAACTTATTTCTTTTTTGATACGTTTATATTCATCTTTAGTTAAACTCATTTTAAATGATTTATCTACATAACTATTATCGTATTTGGTTTCAAGATAACCTTCACTTACAAGTTCATACTTTTTTAGTACACCAAAATACTTCTCATATAAATCTTTATGATCACCAAAGTCATTGCCATCATTAAATGTAACTACTGTTAGATTAACTCCATCTTTACTAGCATTAGTAACAAGGGTTCTTCTAGCTCTTTCGGTAAATCCCGTTTTACCACCAACACAATATTTATAACTTGATAATAACTTATTTTTATTATGCCAAACATAAGTCTTTAAATCGGTTTTAACAGTGATGTCTTTTGTACCAACTATTTTTTTATATAATGAGTTATTAATTGCATAACTAGAAAGTAATGCCATATCATATACTGTACTTATATTTGCATTATCTCCATCTTCTAGTCCTGAACTATTTACAAAATTAGTATTATTCATGCCTAAATCTTTTGCTTTATTATTCATTAGAAAAGCAAAGCCTTCCATTGATCCAGCAACATGATAAGCAAGAGCGATTGCTGCGTCATTACCACTTCTAAGCATAAGCCCATATAATAAATCTAAAACACTTATCTTTTCACCAACACTTACATAAATACCACTACCAAAACTTTTTAGAACTTCTTCACCTATCGTAATATTTTTATTAACATTAGAAGTTTCAATAACAACCGTACTAGTCATTATTTTAGTAATAGAAGCTATTAAACTTTTTTTATTAATATTACTACCTTCTAGAACCCTATTATTATCACTATCCATAACAATATAAGAACTAGCACTAATTGCTTTAACATTTAATGGAATAACTATAATTAAAAGTAATATTATCTTTTTCATAATAAAAATATATTCCATAAAAAAAGATGTATGACTAAACATACACCTATTTTACAACGTAAGGATCTTCTGAGGTGCCAGAGCCAGTTACTTCAACATTAGATGCAAGAGAAATTGATGGTCTCAAACCGATAACGGAACCAGCATAACTATAGAAAAGTTTTCCTGAACTGATGGCCCATAAGTAAGTATTAGAACCGAAATAACTAGGAGATAATGACCACCATACAGTAGTTCCTGTATTCTCATATATATACGTAGAACGATTATAAGTATTATAAATAGAGCCAGAAAATGCTATTTCGTCTGCAGTTAATAAGCCTATTTTATAGGTTAGATTTCCATTACCATTTGTTGTATCACTTACAGTAAATTTAGATAACTTCCCTCCATTATTATCGTCTAGACATTTTAGCGTTGGTATTTTAGTAGAAACTAATCTGATACGCACGTCATAATTTGTAAGATCAGTTCCATATCCATGACCACTAGAAATACTTTTATCATTGCACCATATTGTATCTGCTAGTTTACTTTCATATTCAGTTAAATTATTTTTATACCAAGTTTCTAAATTTGTAAGGATTGTACTTTTATTTGTATTTGCATGCGTGCTTGCATAATCACTTGCACCAGTTGTTCCATACATAAAACCAATATATGCGTTATCGTCATAACTTGAATTAAATGCAGTTTTATACGAATTTTCAGAATACCTTGCAAAAGCTGCTGTTTTACTATTATTTGATGCAGAGCAAGGATTAGAAACATTAGATATATTATCATTATGGAGTACAAGTTTAATAGAACCATCACCAGTTATTCTTACTATTCTCCAACACTTATTTGCAAACTGTACGTAATTATTATTTATAGCACCTCTAAAATAATAACTAGTTCCATAATCATCTTCAGCGCTTGCTAAAATTGCCTCTGTTGTATTTTTATTGGAAGTTAATTTCTTATATACAAAACTATCTGATGTAGCACTTACTACATAATATACACTGTCTAAATTAGTTGTAGTCTGCATATCTCCTGCTGTACTTGAGCCTGTATCTGATAAATTCTGACTAGTCAAATATTTACCAACTAAACTTGAATATGAATTAGCATATGTATTATTTGTTACTGCTGTTCCGGTTAAATCAAACTTCGTACCATTTGCTGTCCACCCTGTACCATATGTTACATAATATGCTTGATATGCTGATGATACAGATGAAGTTTCACTTTCTGTGTCATCCAAAGTATATGCACTAACTTCACTACCAGGCACTGTTAAAGGCTCTACTACTTTATTATCAGCAAGTATCGCTTCGTTAAGTGGCATTCCATCAGATGCTTCACCAATAACTACTATCTTACCCTCCCATGATTTACCTAATCCTTGATCTAGTGTTACATTTTCATCCATCCAAAGTCTTAAATCAAAACTCTTCTCTTCATTAGCTTGTAACCCTGTATTAACAATTATATACCCTTTTCTATTATTATCTAAATCTGTTAACTTCTTACTACCTAGTACTATAGACTGTCCATCAGTAGTTCCTTTAGGTGATATATTAACCTTAATATAATTATCATCTAAATATTTTGTTCCTAAATTACCTCTATGTTCACTATCAATTGTAATATATAGTCTTATATAACTACTACAATTATTTTTAAGTGTAAAAGTAAATGGTATTCCCTTTAAACCTTCACTATCAACTACTGGATAAGCATTCTCTAAAACAATCTTTTCAGTGTTTTCAGTTAAACTAGTATCAAAACAAGTCCTTGATACAAGAGTATTATTATCACTTTGTTTTAAAAATAATTGAAAAAATGCATATGATACACCAATAATACATATTACAGTAACTAAAAGAGAAAAATAAATTCTAATCTTCTTTTTATCTTTAATAATTTCTTCCATCTTTTTACCTTACTTTCTTAAAACTATTATATCAAATTATTAATAATTAAAAAAGAAGAAATACAATTTAATTCTTCTGTATTTCTTCAATTATTTTATAAACCTCCGTATAAGGATTGGTTTCAACAGTCTGTAATTTTCTTCCATTTTCTAATTGAAATTTTTCCAATCTTTTAGCATTAATAATTGCTTTATTTGTATTATTGCAAATCAAAGGATAAATATCATAACTTTTATTATAACCAGCACAATGTTTTTTTAATTCTTCTATTACTTCATCATTACTGGAATATTGCGCCGTAGAATAACGATAATGCAATAAAAACCAAACCTCTACACAAGGTGCTGATACTATAGGAATAATATTATTTTTTATTGCTAATCTTATTGCTTCACTTATTTGTGAATTTTTTTCTGGCTTAACATCCGTATCAAACATACAAAATGCTCTGTCATCACCAGTTAAGTCTAAAGATTCTTCTTTAACTTTTGCTATAGTATGCTCCACTAAACTAATTGGATCAGTATCATTACCAGGAACTTTTCTAATCACATAATTATTATCTCTTCCATTATAATTTCCTAAGTAGATATCTTCTGTTTTATTTTTACCTTCATAAGAAACTAATATTGCTCTTTTTGATATTCTGTTTTTTCTATTTCTCTGCCTATCACTACTCATAAATCAAAATTATTAGTTAAAAATGGAATTGCACCATACCTCCCTAACAAATATCCTTTCTCTACATTTTCGAGTTTTCTTACTGAGAAATCATCTAAAGGATATATTGCACTAGAACCATCATCCGGATTCTTTTCTGCAAACCAAATCTGATCTCTACGTAATATTTCTAAATTAAGTAAATTAGTATCATGTGTATTAAATATTAACTGAGCACCATTTTTATTAACTTCTGGATTATTAAATATCGCAACCAAATACTTTACTATAAATGGATGTAAACTCTTATCAAACTCATCATAAATAAGAACCTTACCATTATCTAAAACATCTTTTAACACTGGTATAAAAGAAAATATAACCTGTGTACCAAGTGACTCTTCACTTATATCAAACTCATACTTATGTCCATGAATCTCATGAACAGTACTAACCCTAAATAAAGGTGTATTTAAAGGAATAATAGACTTTAAATCTGGTACACTATTTAAAATATCTTCAGTCATCTTCTCTTCAGTAACTTTATAATCATCAATATTAAAATCAGCTTTTTTTAAAAATCCAAGTGCAAAATCTCTTAACTTATTATCTTTATCTTTTGAATACATATTATAAGAATAATTATTTACTTGTTCATAAGACATAATAACGCCTAACTTCTCAGTTAAGAAATCAAATGCTGGTTTAGTCTTATCATAATTCCAGTTAGTTGCCGTAGCTACAAAAAATTTATTTGCTGAATTCTTACTCTTAATATCATTCAATATTCGCTCATCACTAGCATTAAAAGAATATTCATTAGTATTCTTTCTTTCAAATATCTTAGTAGGTCTACCATTAGGATAATAGTATAAGCTCTCTTCATAAACATATAAATTATCGGCACTAAAAGCATAAACATATCTTATACCATCGTATATAAATTTTATTTCAAACTCACTAGGTTTATCAGAGGTATCTTCACTTAACTTAAAAGGACTAATTGGCATTGCCATATTAGGAGTTCTGTAATTAGACCCTTTAATTATTGAACCAACAATTGCAATTATTTTAAATAAATTAGTCTTACCAGAAGCATTAGCTCCGTATAAAGCAGTAGTTCTTAAAAGCCTCTCTCCACCAACTTCCATAACATTATTTAAAAGTTCCTTATCACTTGAAGCAACCATACTAAATGTATTCTTATCCTTAAAAGATAAAAAATTTGTAACACTAAACTCTATAAGCATAGTATCATTCCTCTCTAAATGTATTATATGTATTTTTTACTAATAAATCAATCGTTTTCACCAATTATTATTATTTTTTTGCACGTTTTATGCAAATTTTATTATTTAATTTGCAAATTTTACCAATTTAAAAAGAGACATAAGCCTCTATTTAACCTCTATATACTTATTAGTTTTATATGCTATATCATTTTCAACAATGAAAATATAATACTTACCTGCTTTTAAATCAATAACAGTCTTATCAACCTTACTCTTATCTTTCTCTTTAATAGTATAAACAGCACCATCACTGCTATCATTAATAAGTATCATCTTGGCTTCATCTATATCCATAAATAAAGCATTATTAGTAACAATATTATCACTATAACCAAAGTCTAAACTAATCTCATCACTAGCACTAGCAATCTTACTAATAACATCACTAGTAATATCCTCTTTAGGACTAGCTTCTAATGTTGTATAACCTTTAACAGTAGTAAAATCAAAACTTACATCACCATTTAAATTAACCTTAGTAACAGAATAATAAGCACCCTTAATTCTAAGATTTAAAGTCTCCTTATTATTAGTAACCTCTAATAGTGCAGAAGATAAATTTCCATATTCATGAATACTTCCACCCTTATTATAATCTACTCCATCAAGTTCTCTACCAAATAAGATAATATCTTTTCCATTACCAACAGTCTTTAAATCACCTAAAGCATAACTAAAATACTTCTTATTATCATTATAACTATTAGTAAGAGCTATTTTCTTATCAGTAATAGTATAAGTATTAACACTAGAATATGAGCCCTTTAAATTACTTAAATCAGTCTCATTCTTAATAGTACTATAACCATTATCTAAAACCTTTAAAGTATCACCAGAAAGTTTAGCTTGATGCATAGCTTTTGGATAAACAAAACCATCATCACCCTTTAATAAATAACTATCAAATGAACTAGGTAAATTATCTGGATTAGTAAAGATCCAATTAATCTTAGAATCACTATAATCTATAGATACAACCATCTCTCCACCCCAATAAGTTAATAATAATGTATCAGTATCTTCATAATACTCTATACCAGAGTTATAAAAGTAATCATCTCTTTCAATACCATCAGTAAATGACTTATCAATACTTTCAAATAACTTATAAACATCTATTTGTTTAACTATCTTACCGGTATTCTTATCTATCTCAAGTACTAAATCAGATATTGTAATTCTATCAGCATTCTTACTAGTAACAATAATATTACCATTACTCTTAACAAAGAAATCATTTAAATATCCACTATCTATTGTATATTCATTATAAATTCTACCTAAATAGTCAATTTCGCGAATAACTGTAGGTAAACCACTAGTACTATCAGTATCAATACCAATAAGTAAATGTCCATTATCTAACACTTTAATATTATGATAATAAGTATCATTAAGCATCCATCTAACATTACCATAACCATCTAATCCAAATGAATTCATACTAATTGGACTAGTAAGTAAATATAAATCACCTGGAGTAGTAACATTACCACTTTTGGTAGTAACACTAGGAACTTCTACTTTATCAATCTTAATTTTAAATTCTTTAGTAGTTTTATCACCCAACGTAACTACTACTGTATTTTCATAATCTGAATATAAACCATAAACAGGAATATAATGATAATTACTCTTACCATAATTTATTGTAAAATCATCATTATTCTTTCCCTTAACAGTTACACTAACTTCCAGACTCTTATCTGTATAAAAGATAATCATTGCACTAAGAGGATTCGCATTATAAGGATTAACATAAACCTTAGCTCTATCTAAAGTATATTTATTCTTAACAAGTTCATCCTTTAAATAATTATCAACCTCTGCTTGTTCTTTACTACTTAAACTTTGACCAATAACTGTATCACCATTAAGTAAATTCTCATGTGTCTTACCACTAAAATATTTAACTAATAATGCACCTACTATAACTACAATAAGTACACCTATTAAAATATAATTCTTTTTATTCTCCATCATCTCACCTACTTTACAATAAATGGATTACTACTAGTTCCATTTCCACCAATAATCTTAGCATTCTTAAGTTGTAATGTTGGTCTTACTTTATTAGTATCAGTAACAACACTAGCAGTATCAGTACCACCACCATATGATTTATATGATCCACCAGTAGCAACTGCATAACTACTACTATTAACATAATTATTATAAACATGAGCTTCTGGAGTACCATAGTTAAAGTTTGAAGTATCCATATTAAATCCAGTAATCTCAATTAACCAGAAACTTTTACCAGTATTACTATTATTAGTTAAATAACTTCTATAACAATTATTACCATTACAATTAGCAACTTTACTATAATCATTCTTACTCATAAGAGCAACCTTAGTATTAAGTGATCCACCACCAAATACAGTACCAGAAATATATTGATTCTCTACATATCTAGGATTAACTGCACTATAGAAACTATTAACTACATTATCCATAGTATAACTAAATGAACCATTCAAATTATGTCCACCTAATCCTTGATAATAATATCTTCCACCATTACAGCATCCACTATACTTACAAGCACCAACTTGTCCATAAACTAAATCAGTTCTATTATTATAACTATAAGGATCATTAGCAATTATCTTAATACTATTACCTTTTCTATGATAGATTCTAAATACATAAGAATTACCATTAAACTTCAAATAATTACTTTCAACTTCACCCTTGTAATAACACTCATCACTCTTACCTGTTTCAGGTGTACAATCATTATTAATAAAATCAATCAAATTATCACTAACAACATAATCCAAAGTATACGGACTAGGAACAGAACCATCACTATTAGTCTTATTATAAGTAATTATTGCGCTTTTACTACCAATTGGTTCAGTAACAAAACCTTTCATTGTAAAATCTGTAATATTATCTACAGGACTAGTAAATTCTTTCTTGGTACCATTCTTATAAGTAACAATTAATGTAACCTTAGTATCCTTAGCCCCAAGAACTATCTTATTACCATTCTCATTTAAATAAGCCGTAAAACTATCAACATCAGTCTCACTAGCAGCAACATATACATTTCTAGTCTTACTAACACTCTTACCATTATAAGTATAAGTATAAACAACACTATAAGTACCAGCCTTAGTAACATCAACATTACAACTAGTAACCTTAATACTATCTCCCTTAACTAAAGGATAAGTCTTACTAGCATCATTTAAATCAGTTAATACTAACTTACCATACTTAGGATCACTACCATTTAAACCCTTAAACTCATTTTCTTCAGTACACCAATTACTACCACTAGCATCATAAGCTAAATAAATAGAATCAGCAACTAAATAAGTATTAGTCTCATCTGGTGGATTAAGTTCAAACTCTGTAGCACCAGTACCACCATTTAAAGTAACACGAACTATTTCATCATCTTTATACTTTTCGCTAGTTTCCTTATTAGTAATATCCTCACTAAGTAGTCCATTACTCCTCAAATCACCAATAGTAATATCTACAAAATTATATCCTTCATATAACTTCTCGATCTCACTCTTATTAGCACTAACATAAGCATCAGCTGCACTAAGTATCTGCTTAACTGTATCTTTATTATTTTCTTTAGGATCATTCTTACCAACTAAATTAACAATAAAAATACCAACAATAACTGCAATCAGTGCTATAACTGCAATTATCTCAACAAGTGTAAATCCTTTCTTATTCTTCATAAATCCTCCTATTTAATTTCCAATATATTATCATGCACAGCACTTGACTTCTCATCAAAATACCCTAGCATGCTAACACTAAAATCATCTGCTAATCTTTTAAAAGAAATATAAACATTTCCCTTATCAAAATTAACACTTACTCCAGTGACATACCCATCACTCACACTTAAATAACAATCATTAGCTTCGCCTTTAATAAACAAACTCTTCAAAAACTCCGGACTAGCTTCACATCTATACCCATCACCACTTTCATCTATCTTAAACTTACTAACAATATCACCTAAATTAACATAACTAACATTAGTATCATATCTATAATAACCACCATCTAAAGCATAATACATTCCATTACTATCCATATAGACAGTTCCATCATCATAAATAACCCTACCAACACTCCCATCATAATCAAAACTCCTAGAATAACTATCACCATCATACATAATACCTATCCTAGCACTATACTTATCATATACCTTAACACTATCACCCTTATTATAAAAAACAACAAAGATAACCAAACATATAACAACAAGTATACCTATCAAATAAATATATTTCTTTTTCATAATCACCACCAATGTTGAAAACTCGCCGTCAAAACCCACCTACTATTTTTATCTCTCTCGCCTGTCAGTTTGTCCCTCGAAGGGTTTCTCGGGACATCTCCAACTGACGATTTCGACCTTTTTAATCTTCGCCTTGTTTACATACTTATTATGTATGGGGCACTACTGGTACCATTTCCGGTTACGTTGGTCGTCGACTTAAGAGAAATTGAAGGGCGAACCCCGATGGCGAAGCCCACGCCGACGAAGCCGAAGGAGCCACGGCTGTCGTTAACGCCCCAAACGACAGCGCTGCCGCCAGCGTCCCAAACGTTAGCGTCGCTACTGAAGAAGACAGGAGACAAAGAACACCACCAATTATCTGTAGCATTTTCTTGTAAATATGTTGTTGAGTTTTTTAATCTATAAGCATATCCAGCATAAGCTAGTTCATCAGCAGTTATTAATCCCACTTTTGATGTTATTTTACTTAATTCTCCATTACATTTTAAACTTGGACCAGTGCCACCAGCGCTTCCGTTTGTACTTACTAATCTTTGAGTAGCACCATAATCTGTGTCATTTGTACCATATCCTAATCCTGAAGATACACTTTTATCATTACACCATACAGTATCAGCTATTACACTTTCATATGTTTTTAAATTGTTTGTATACCATGTTTCTAAATTAGTTAGTATTGTACTATTATTTGTATTTGCATGTGTAGCTTCATATGTATTTGAGCCTGGTGTTCCATACTTAAATCCTATATAAGCATTATCCTCTTTATTTGTATTAAATGCACTTTCATATGTTTCACCAGAATATCTTGCAAATGCTGCACTAGCACTATTATTTGCAGCATCGCAAGGATTAGCTGCTCCTGCTTTATTATCATTATGTAAGATAATTTTTACTGAACCATCTCCTCCGACTCTTACTATTCTCCAGCACTTATTAGCAAATTCTACATAGTTATTTGTTACTGCACCCCTAAAATAATAAGATGTACCATAATCATCTTCTGTACTAGCAAATTCTGCTTCATCAGCAGTAGATATTGCTGCTCCTGGTGTAGTTATTGGAGCCTTTACTTCGTTATTTGCTAGTATAGTTTCTGCAAAAGTAGGAACATATTCTGCAGCAACTACACTAACAACTATCTTACCTTTCCAAGTTTTATTTAAACCTTGTTCATTAGTTGTTTCCGAATCTAACCAAAGTCTTAAATCAAAAGATTTTGCTTCTTTATTTTTTAGTCCAGTAGTTTTAAGTACATATCCTTGAGTATTAGTATCTACTTCCCCTAAAGAAAGTGTACTCAAGATTACTGAACTGCCATCATTAGTCCCTTTAGTTGATAAATTAGATTTAACATAATTATCTTTTAAATAAGCTGTGTTAGTACTAGTTCTATATTCACTAACCAGTGCTATAGTTACTTTAACATAACTATCACAATTATTAGTTAATGTAAAAGTAAATGGTGATTGTTTAAGTCCATCTTCATCACTAATTGGAAAAGCATCAGATAATACAATTTCACTTGTCTCTTCTGTTAAAGTGGTATTTAAACAAGTTCTTGTACCAATAACATTACTATTAGTTTGCGTTTTAGTAATTCTATAATAAGCATAAGTTACTCCGATAAGTACTAATACAGTTACAAGTAACCCATATAAAATTGTTCTTTTCTTCTTTTCATTCTCTATAATATCCATTAGCCTCACCTACTATAAACAATTATAAATGATAAGTATCTTTTAATCAAGGCTCTTTAATTTAATTTAATGAAAATTATAAAAAAAAGATAACTTCATGATATCAATAGTTATCTTGCTTAAATCCCGCTTAAATTAATTTTTATAATACACCTGATTTCTTTATAATAATAATTATTAAAAACAACATTATAATTTTACCAAAAACCTATAAAATTATTTGACATTTACATTTAAAAGTAGCAAAAAAGCTGCAAAAAAGCTGCAAAAAGCTGCAAAAAGTAGCAAAAGTAGCAAAAAAGTGGCAAAAAAACAGCAAAAAGCAGCAAAAGTAGCAAAAAAGTGGCAAAAAAGTGGCAAAAAAGTAGCAAGCTTTGCTACTTCACTTTCCAACATGAACCACCTAACTCAGCATCATTATAAATTTTGCCTTGCTTTTTTAAGATATTTAGTAAATATCTAACCCTATTAATTTTACCAATTTCATCTAATGAATTAGGTAACTTATCTTTAAGTAAAGAAATAATTTCTTTTCTACTTGCTGAACCATATTCTTTTATATATTTAATTATTAGTTCCATATAAAACTCATTTTCTAATCCAGAATTATAAACATACTCTTCCTTCTTTTCTGTTAAGCTAGCAAGACTTGATGAAATATAAATGTTTGGATATCTTCCTTCAATTAAATGTTCTTTTTTTAGATAATCACTTTGCTCTTTACTTATCGTATATTTCTTTTGTAATCTATCAAGTAATATTATTGAACTAATATCTAAGTTAGTTCTTTCAAATAACAATCTACTATAATTTTCATCAATTATTTTTCCATATAATGTTACAATAACACGGTTAGGATTACTTAAATCATAATCAGGCATTGGAAAATATTTTTTCTTTTGAATATCATATACTCGTTTAATTCCACTACCAACTGTATCTATCATATTCAAATTAACCATCGCACTTATTAAAAAAGGATTCCTATAATATGGAGAAGAATATCCATCTTTTAAAACATTCTCAATTGTTTCCGGAATAAAACTGCCTTCATTTATGATCATCAATCTATCTGAATATTCAATTATATTAATGTTTCCATGCAGTCTGTAATCTTGATGAGCAATACAATTATTAATTAACTCACGAAGAATATAATTATCATACTTATCTACTTCATAAGGAAATAAAGTTACATCACTAATCATGTATCTATACTTTAAATTTCTAATCTTAGATTTTATTTTATCAATATTAATAATAAAAGGTATTCCAAAATGTTCATAATCAATCACATTAAAATCATCATAAAGTTTCCACGTCATTCGTGGAATATATCCTTCCATCAAATAATCATAATCACTATTTCCTAAAAGCAACATACAAGCCATAGTTATCTTATTATTAATTGTTAATCTTGCTTTATTTAAAAATTCAATATCAGTCAAATTATCAACTTCATCTATTAATTTATCATCTTTATGTTTAACTTTAAATTGTTCTCTAGCAACTTTAATCGCATCTTTATCAAGATTATCTATTGTAGCTTCTTCAAGAACTTGTCTTGACCAATCATAATTTATAGTAGTTTTAATTTGTTCAATCTTATTTAGTGATAAAGGAGATAATGATTCGCCTATTCTTCCATAAGGAAAACCTTTCCAATTAATTGGGGTTCCAGAGGCGGCTGGTACTTGAAACATTATCACTCTTTTACCATTAACAACTATTGTATAAATTTCAATAAAACTTATATTATCCGTAGTATTATCAGAAATTTGTTTTTTCACCTTATTAAAATCATTATCTATACAATAATTAGTACTAGTTAACTCATGTGTTTTATCATCAACCCCAAATATTATCCAAGAATAAAGTTTGTTTTTCAAATTAGCTTCATTACCTAAAGCCGAAAAATATTTTCCTAAGGTATCAACATCAAAATTATTCTTAGCTCTTTTAAACTCAACACATTCATTTTCAGAAACTTTTAATAGATTACTTAATATTACAAGTAGTTCCTCAGTTGTCTTATACAAACTTATCACCTCTATTAGTTATTGTTGTAAGAACAACTCGGATTTCCTTTTTCTTTTTTTAATAAAATGAAAAAGCAGCAGAAAATTTTTGATTTATACTCATATTAAAAGAACTCAAAGTTTTTAACTCTGAGTTCCATCATTTTTTTCTACTGTTATATCATAATCTGTATCATAATAATAATTACTAAATAAGACACTTGAATTATTAATAACTTTTCTTATACCTAACTCTTCTCTACCATATATAGCATTTCTTTCAATAGATTTAACACTATCAGTTAAAGTTATCGTCTTAAGTATAATATTATTCATTAAAGCATAACTACTAATATTTTCTGCATCTATTACATATTCTAACTTCTCATAATAACTAGGAACACTTATTAAAGTCGTACCATCCTTATTAAACAATACTCCATCCTTACTACTATAATTATTATTATCAGCACTAACTATAAATTTATTTATATTTAGGTTTATTCTTGATTCTATACTAGTAACAGAGCTTGGCACACTTAAACTCATTTTCTTATCATCAGCACTTACTAATCCATTTAATGAGTCATATATAATTCTCGTTGTTCCCTCTCTAATTAGTACATCTCCCTCAAGTTTATCAGGAACTAAAATAAGAGTATCCCCATTATATAATATATTATTTTCTACTTCTAAAGTACTTGCTTTTATTTCCTTAAAGTTAACTCCCCTAAATGGTGCTATACCTACATAAGCATTTCCTATATCAGCACTTTCTCCTTTAAAGTTATAAAATGCATAATCCCCAATAGTTTGAACACTTTTAGGAATAACAATATTACCTAAATTACTATCTATAAAAGCATAATCTCTAATATACTGTAGTCCTTCATTAAATGTTATATTACTTAAACTATTATTTGTACTAAAAGCATACTGCTCAATTGTTCTAACTGCACTTCCTATAGTTACTCTTGCTAAATCTAAATTATTAGCAAATGCTCTCTTACCTATCGTTTCACTATTAACATTAAGCATCTTTAAACTAGTACTTTCAAAAGCCGATGTTCCAATAGATTTAACACTAGATGGAATATTAATATTAGTAATACCAGTTCCATAAAATGCATTATTACCGATACTACTAACATTATTGCTAATAATAATATTATTAATTTGGCTCGCATAATTATCCCAAGGAGCGCTTGTAAAATCTTGCATATCTCCAGTTCCATACACACTTAATGTATAACCATTACTTCCATCTATTACTTTATTACTATATAAAAATGCGATTACATCTTCTCTATTATTCTTACCAATCTTATAATAATCTACATATTCATGCTCTGCACTTACTATCTCACTAGTAGTGCGCTTTTGATTAACTAAGCCATATGTATCTCTAACTGCTCCCTCACTTAAAGTTAATGTAAATGGTCCATAATAATTATTTGCTTTTACCACTACTTCAAATCGGTATCCATTAGTAATATCTTTAACCTTAGTAACACTGTCAACTAAAACACCATTACTAACACTAATCATACTCTTATCAAGAGATGCACTAGCAAGTCCTCCACCAATATCCGTACATTCCAAATACGCCTTACCAGTTCCATAAATATCACTTGGTACATCAGTAAACATACAACTAGGTGCTGGATTATCTGCTATTGCATAGTAAGTTGTTCCTTTATTTCTACTATTAATTGTAACTGTACTTCCAATATTTTTAATGTTTCCACCACTAGGACTTGTACTCCATCCCTTTTTAGTTATTCCATCTGGAACACTAAAGTCAGGTAATGTAACTGTGCATCCTGAACCTAACCTACTTTCTGTACAAGTAAGTGTTGTCTCATTAAGAGTTCCATAAGTTCCCCCATTTAAATTAATCTGAAATACATTAGTAACATATATAGGTATCCTAAGTTCTCCACAATCTGCACCTTTAATAACTAAATATGTAGTTCCAGTTCTGTATGATCTTATCTTTATCTTATCAGTAAACACCTTATTAATATTATCAGGTTCATACGAGAAATTACTTTGTGATACCACATTAACACTGGCTGTCCAACTATTACTAACACTATAACTAAGTTTGCCAGTAGCAGCATAACTAATTGTAATCTCTGCACTTTCCCTATTAACACCTAAAGTAATTGAATTTAAATTACTTTTTAAAGAATAAACATTATAATCGAGTTCAGCAAGTCTATTACCATTATTTTCTCTTAAGTAAATAACTGCTTTACCCGTATTAGTTCTTCCTAACTTATAAGGAAGACTACTATCATACTGCGTACTAGTAACATTATGTCTTACTAATGACATCTGTCCATATCTTCCACCATTATTGGCACAATTATTACTTAAACTAATCGCTGGCTGACTAGGATTATTACCTAAATCTACTAAATAATAATCAGTCATACTATCAAACACTATATTATTCTTCGTACTATCACAAGTCTTACCACTACTATCTAATACTCCCAAATTAACCCCATGAATTGTAATGGTATTATTACTAAGATCAGAACCAACCTCTTTACACACTTTAGTAACCGTATTATTATTCTCTCTAAAATATAAACTTGTCTTATAAATAACTGGTATAAATATATCTAATGAGCCATCTCTTACACTCTTAACATTAACTTTAAAATCTTCTACATTATCATAAATATCTTCACCATTAGTGGTCTCTAAAATAACTGTATCATTTTCTATATGACAATTTAAATAATCAGTATTTTCTTCATATCCACCATAAGTACTTTTCTTATAAACAGTGCAAGTAAAATCATTACTAGAGCTTCCGTTTATCTTAGACTTAAACTGAGTCTTATCATTATTTTGTCTTCTTCCCCCATTAAAATATAAATACTCTGGCACCTTTGTATTATCTAATTTAATATTTGAAACATTAACCTCAAAACTAGTTTCACCACAAATTGATCCTTTTATTCTAATGGTCACAGTTCCAATACTATTTCCTTTTATATAAAAGTAATTCTGATTATTTAAAGTTATTGTACTTCCAAATGAACTATTATTTGCTGATATACTAGCAGCACTACTATCAACTGATACAGTAATTCTTCCTGTACCACCAGCCTTAAGTTCTACTCTCTTAGCAGCCTCACCTACAATAACATTCGTAATATGCGTTACTACATCTAAATCATAAACTTCTCTAGTTATAACCTTACTAATACCTGCATGATCTTCACTTATCGTAAAACTTTTCTCACCAGTACTAGTACCACTATTCATATATAGAACGTCTCCCTTTATAGTAGCATTCAAATCATCACTAATCCCACTAAGAGAAAACTCGCCATAATTCTTCCCCGTAATCTTAAAAAGTTCATTAGTAAGTGTTTTCATACACATCTTAGGTGTATATCCATCTATATCATAATTAACAACATACACCCCTAAATTCATATGTCGATATAACTTCTTTTCTGCTCCTTCATCATCTCTGTATGTACCAGTTACTTGTACTTGATAATTTCCATCACTTCCAGCACCATTATCATTTAAAGTAATAACTAAATCATCACCAACAACCTTACAACTAAATGGACCTGTCGCTTCACATGTAATACTTTTAAAAGTTCCTTTAGTATAAATCTTAGTTTTAAATTCCTCATGAAGTCCCCAATAAAAATCTTTCTTTGTAGTTCCTAAATTAAGTGAATAATTACCATCAACTGCTGGGCATGAATAATTCTTATCTTTTATATTATAAAAAGTAGCACTTATCGTTACTGTAGATGGATCATAACATAAAAGAACATTACCACTGAGTCTTCCACCAGTAACTGGATTTCCAACATAACTAGCATCATCTTTAGTAGTATCATACTCTAAATAACCTAGACCTACTAAATCATCAACACTTATTATGCACTCATCATACGCATCATCATTAATAACTCCAGATTCTAACCCATTAGTACACTTCTGATAAGTATTAATATTATCTTCACCATACTTAGAAGCACTAGTTTCAATAGTACTAATCTTAGAATTTAAAATACTCTCTTTTGTATTTTTTGAAATATTAGTAACCGCTGGTATCAAAATAACCATAATAATTGCAAGTATTGTAATAACTGCAAGAAGTTCCACCATTGTAAAACCCTTATGGTTCTTCATAAAATCACCTCTATTCTGCTATCTTAAAATAAATATTAGATGTAAAATCATTTCCATTAGAAGCAAGCATTTTAACCCTTAACTCCCTAAGACTAGTATTTTCAAACTCCTTATAATTAACAAAATCATTCTCATCTATTATTGCTCCATCAGGAACTTTACGCACAAAATTACGTGTCCTCTCATCACTAGTTAAATTATTATTAACATATTCATATTTAATATATCTTGCATCATCAGTTAATGATAACTTCTTTACAATAAGTTCATTTAAATTACTTTCCCTAAAAGCATTAAAAGTAATTGTAACACTTTTCTTCGCATCTAAACTCACACTCTTAACTCCATACCTATTAATATCCGTACTAATCGTATCAATTAAAATGGTATCTAATACTTCAAAATCAACTTCTAACTTACTCTTCTTATATAACCCATTAACTGTAATTAATAATCTTGTAATAAAAATAAGAATAATTGACACAAGCACAATAGATACAATAATCTCAACAAGAGTCATCCCCTTCTTATTCATTACTATCACCAAACCTTAATGAAGCATACTGATAAATAGTCGGATTATTATTAAAATTATTCTCATCTACATACATAACAATAATTCTATAACCACTTTCCTTAGTTGGATCTAACTTTTTAATATAATTCTGGGTAGTAGCCTCTAAATCAGATAACTCCCCACTATTAATATCACTAGTAAACCACTTAGTAAAATAAATAGAATTTATTCTCATATTAGTAACTAATGATTTAAAATAAGTATCACCCTTACCTAAACAATCACTATTACCCTGACAATAAATATACACACTAGAGCCATCATAACCATTAAACCCACTATCTTCAAAATACTCTTTAACTAAATTAGTCTTATAAATATATTCTGTATTATCATAATAACTCTTTCTTTGTACAGCACTAATAACATTCATATAACCACCATAAAGCATAATTAAAAGCACACACAAAACAAGAATAACTACAATTGTCTCTACTAAAACAAAACCCTTATTCTTCATAATACCTCCTAATCATGCTTAAAACTAATATTACACTTACTAGCATGCCCATTATTCTTATACTTAAATAAATACTTAGTATTACTTTCATTAGTAATTGGACTAATCTCATAATCATTATAATTACAACTTACTTCATCTAATTCATAACCCGCATAAGGAACAATCGTAAAAGAAATTTCATCATCATCTATAAAATCCTTTGTAATAAATGAAACCGTACCATCAAAATAATCTATATTATTATCAAGCCACTCTAAACTAACAATATCATTATAAGCGTAAGTAATATCCATAAGTAATAAATTAGTATAATAAGTTCTATTAGTGTTATAAGTACTCTGTTTACCAACAATCATATAACTAAGAGTTTCACTACCAGTTAAATCAACTATTTTAGAAACACTCTTCCAACCATCATTATTAGAAGTACTAATAACCCTACTACTATCCATAACATCGCCACTCACTGTATTAGAAACAAACACATCACTGGTATAACCAATACTAGGTTGATAATATTCCATACGAATATAATACTTATGAGTAGAATCTACACTTATTGGCTGAGACAAATTACCACTTGATCCCGTCTTAATAACACACCTCTTACCAAAATCTGCAACCTGAAAATTACCATTATTTTGAATACTCCAATCAGTAAGATTATTATTAGCATCCAAACTATTAAAATTACCATTACGCACTAAATTAGTAATACTCTTTCCACCATCAACACTAGCATAAGAAACATATAAACTTATACTACCACTACCATCATTAAGTTTATCTCGAATCTCACCATTATATCTATCCAAAATAGTCTTATTTGCAATATAATTACTCAAAAGAGCCGTCAAAATAGCAATAAAAGCAAGAAAAAAAGTATAAATCAAACTAGTAGCAATAAACCCACTCTCATTCTTCATAACACCAGCCCTATTCTCTTTAAATTATAACATTATCTTAAAAGAAAAAAAAGCCCTAACTAAAAGTTAGAACTCTATAATTAATTTATAATATATGGATCTTCAGATGTTCCATCACCGGTTACGTTGGTCGTCGACTTAAGAGAAATCGAAGGGCGAAGCCCGCGGGTGTTACCCACGACGTAGTTGATCAAGCTGCCATCGCTGCCGTAAACGCTCCAAACGCTAGCTAAGCTGCCAACGAAGTCGCTAGGAGACAAAGACCACCACCAAGTATCTGTAGCATTTTCTTGTAAATATGTTGTAGTGTTTTGTAATCCTTTAGCATATCCTGCAAATGCTAGTTCATCTGCTGTTATTAAGCCTACTTTTGAATTTATTTTACTTAGTTCTCCATTACATTTTAAACTTGGGCCAGTGCCTCCAGCACTATTACTTTTACTTACTAATCTTTGTGTAGCGCCATAATATGTTTTATTTGTACCATATCCTAAACCATTAACATTACTCATATTCCAAGGATTGTAAGTTGTATCTGTTACATTTGTTTTATCATTACACCATACATTGTCATCTATTACACTTTCATATGCTGCTAAATTATTTGTATACCATGTTTCTAAATTAGTTAGGATTGTACTTTTATTTGTATTTGCATGTGTTGCTTCATATGTTGATGAACCGACAGTTCCAAACTTAAATCCTACATATGCATTATCATTATAACTTGAGTTGAATGCACTTTTATAAGTTGTGTCAGAGTATCTTGCAAATGCTGCACTAGCACTATTATTTGCAGCAGCACAAGGATTAGCAGCTTTTGCTGTATTATCATTATGTAAGATAAGTTTAACTGAACCATCTCCACCAACTCTTACTATTCTCCAGCACTTATTAGCAAATTCTACATAGTTATTTTTAACTGCTCCTCTAAAGTAGTATGATGTACCATAATCATCAGGAGTACTTGCTAAAAGTGCTTCACTTGCAGTAGATACTTCTTTTCCTGGTGCAGTTATTGGAGTCTTTACTTCATTATTTGCTAGTATTGTTTCTCTCAATGTTGCTGGTTCATTAGCTGCTACTCCCACAACGACTATCTTACCTTCCCAGTTCTTATTAAGACCATCTGAGATAGATGTTTCACCATTCATCCACACTCTTAAATCATAACTCTTCTCTTCACTTGCTTTAAGACCAGTAGTTACTAAAATATAACCTTTATTTGTGCCTTCCAATTCAGTTAAAGTCTGACTTCCAAGAAGCACGGAAGAGCCATCAGTCGTTCCTTTGCTAGATAAATTAACTTTTAAAAAACTATCTTTTAAATATGCTGCATCAGTACTTGTTCTATACTTACTATCAATCGTAATATACACTTTAACATAACTATCACAATTGTTTTTTAAGGTAAAAGTAAAAGGTGTTTGTTTAAGACCATCTTCATCACTTATCGGAAAAGCATCACTTAAAGTTATTTTAGATGTATCTTCCGTTAAACTCGCATCTAAACAAGTTCTAGTTCCAATAACATTACTATTAGTTTGCGTTAATCTCATTCTAAACCAAGCATAACTTACACCCATAAAAACAACTAAAGTTATAAGTAATCCATAATAAATTTTTATTTTCTTTTTATCTTCCATAGTTCACCTACTTACTCTTAATTAATGGACTAGTCACAGTTGTCCTAACCATAATATCATTTCCATTCTCATCAACCTTTTCATTCTCTATCGGTTTACTAGAATCATAATAAGAAAGTACCATTTTTGGATATGCAAGTGATGTATCTCCATTAACATCAAATAAATTAATCCAAGAAGTATCATTTGCTTCCAATACCTCATTTAAAGATAAACCTCTATCCTGCGAAAACTCACTTAACTTACTCTTAGCACTAGTAGTTCCCCAATTATATGCACAAAGTGCTGCTGGTACATTATAATCCATATTAACCAAACAATTCTGAAAATACATACAAGCAATCTTTATATTAGTATCAAGTTCTCTAATATTACTATCAGTAACATGAAAAGTCTCCCAAGAAGAAGTATCAAAATTATACGCTTTAACATCCTGATTTACCCAAACGGCATACTGCATTTGCATAAGACCTACTCCACCGCCTGGATCAATCTCTGTACTATGTACTCCCTTTTCTTGTGTTGCTATCGCCATTATTAAATCTTTATCTATTCCATATGTTTTAGCATACTTGCCAACTAACTCATAATAATTTTCTTTTGCATTAACTGCTTTCTCATCGCTAGTTCTATCACTAAAATCAATATTAAAATTCTGATAAATAGTGTCTTTTTCTTCCACTAACTGCGCAAGTAACTCTCCATTAGTTGGTTCCTTATTTTCTGCTTCTTCTACATCTAATAAACTTATCATCTGCGTATCCATTAAAAGTTTATCATATCCTGGATCTTTTTCCTCTGTACTCGGCTGCGCACTTATATCTTGATCCTCAGTTTCATTTAAATATTTTTCCACACTATCATGATTAATTTCTTCCATCCAAGTTGCACTAACACTAGGAGTAAAAGGATCCTCAAACTCTTTAAGTTTATGACCAATACTTAAAACAGATACCATAATAAGAAGAACCATAAGTCCCTTAGTAATTGCCCCAGTCTTAGATACCCTTTTAGCTTTCCTACTACCATTCATATACTTACTAGCCCTACTAGCATTATACTTATCTACTTTTATTCTAGCATCTACTCTTTCAAATACCTGCTTATAATCCTTAATAAAAATAACTCTATCAGAATAAACAACTCTTATAACCTTTCCATCTTTACTAATTCTAGCATCAGTAGCATTTCTTCTTTCTACTTCATCTAAAAATTTCTTCGCTTCATCACCAAAAAAGATATTACTATAAGAACTATCAGTATAATTATTATAATACTTAGTCGTTAATCTATTTCTATCACAGCAAACAACTATTTTGTCCATAAGTCATCCCTTTTTTCTAACTCTGCATCAACCATATCCCATTCTTCATCAGTCGTTATAGGAAGAAGCGTTACATCATCACTAAGTATAGAAGCAGAAATATCCCCATTTTCTAAAACATATACAATATACCTTTTATTATTATTTTCAAATATAAATAGAACATGTAACTTCTCACCATTAACCTCTATCACACCATCTAATAATATCTCATCCATACTCATCTTCCTATTCTATACAAAAATTATAACAACAAATTTCCCTTTTGTAAACATAAGAAAAGAGTAAGATTACTTACCAATATAGTATTTCTTCTTACCCTTACGTACTATTAAATATTTATTATATAACAACTTATCACTAGTAATTACATCACCCTCATCACTAACTTTTTCACCATTAATACTAATACTACCAGCACTAATAAATTCTCTTGCTTCTCTTTTACTAGAACATATCTTAGCATTTATTAACATATCAATAACTTTATCACCCACATTTATATCAAATGAAGGAGCCCCCTTAAAGGCATCTTCTAGTTCATCTTCATCTAAAAGTGTAATATCGCCTTTAAATAAACAATCACTAATCTTTTTCGCTTTCAAATATTCTTCTTCCCCACGAATATCAGTAATAATCTCTCTAGCTAAAGCTATATGTGCTTCTCTTGCTTCTGGATGCTCATTATTCTTTCTTTCATACTCTTCTATTTCCTCTTTACTTAAGAAAGTAAATATCTTTAAATAATCAATAACAAGTGAATCATCCACATTAACTAAGTACTGATATAACTCATAACTTGAAGTCTTATTCTTATCAAGCCATAAAGCATTACCTTCACTCTTGCCAAACTTCTTACCAGTCTTATCAAGAACAAGTGGCATCGTAAACCCATAAGCCTCCTTACCAGTTTTCTTTCTAATTAAATCAATACCAGTTGTAATATTACCCCATTGATCAGAACCTTCTGCTTGAAGTACACAATTCTTATCTTCAAATAATCTTAAGAAATCATATCCTTGAATTAAAGTATAAGAAAACTCTGCATAAGTAATACCTGTCTCTAATCTTCTTCTAATAATATCTTTATCTAGCATATAATTAACATTAATATACTTACCAACATCTCTTAAGAAATCTAAAAATTCATAACCTTTAAACCAATCATAATTATTAACTAGTTCTGCCTTACCATCAAATAAAGCACTAACTTGTTTAGAAATACCTTCTAAGTTTTTATTAAGAGTCTCTTTACTAATAATTTCTCTTTCAGCAGTTGGTCTAGGATCTCCAATAAGTCCCGTAGCTCCACCAATTAATAAAATTGGATGATGACCTGCTTTAGCAAGTCTTTTCGCGGTAACAAGTGATGAGTAATGTCCTAAATGCAAACTATCTGCAGTTGGGTCTGTTCCCCAATAAAAACTAATTGGCTCTCCATTTAATAACTTTTCTATATCAGGACTACTAATATCTTTAACAAGTCCTCTCCATTTTAAATCTTCAAATAAATTCATAATATCTCCTCCTATAATATATCTTTCAATTTTCTAATATCATTTATTGTACTATCAGTGTTTTCATTATCTTTACTTATATAAATAGTTTTCATTCCAAGTGCTTTAGCCGGATTAATATCACTAGATAAACTATCACCAATCATTACACATTCATCATAATTATCATTTTCTCTAGCTAAATCAAAAAACTCTTTATTAGGTTTAATTCCATATTCACACCCATATATATTCTTAAAATATTTATCTAAGCCGTGGTATCGTAGTCTCCCCTTTTGAGCATCAGTATACCAATTAGTAAGTACCACTAAAGTATACTTCTTACTTAAATATTCAAGAACATCACTAGTTTCACCATTTAATAAAGTTGAATATCCTGCATAAATATCTAAACATCTATTTAAATCCTCTTTACTAAAATCAATCTTTAATCTATTACTAATATATTTGGAAAGTTCATCTTTATCAAATCCAATACCTTTTAACTCAAACTCTCCAATAACATCATAAAACATCTTAGGCTTAATATTAGGATAATCTTTTAAAAATTCAGCATAAGCATTTATACAATCTTTATATGTATCTAAAAGGGTATTATCTACATCAAATATTATTCTCTTAATCATATATTCCTCCACAAAAAAAATCATAAACTAAAGGACGAATAAAATCCGCGGTACCACCTTAATTCATGATTACATGCTCTCTTAATCTTATCGCGATCTCACGCTTTAGCTCCAAGGTCGTAAATCTCTTCATCACTAACAAACATAGTATATCAAATGAAAATATTTATTTCAAGCAAAAAAACTTGTATAAATTAGCTTTAATGTTGTATAATTAACTTAAGGAAGAGCGCTAACCCCTGAAAGTTAGGCTTCTCCAGTATTGACTTTTGAAGCTACTTAACAGGTAATGTTAATAGCTTCTTTTTTTATCTAAATATAGCAAATGCTATCTTTAAAATAAATAAAAGGAATAGTATGATTATTATTCTGTCTAAAATTAATTTAAACTGTTTCATACGCATCACTCCCTTCTTTTATAAGAAAGGAGAAGCCTAACATAGTACTCTTCAAGTAGGTATATTATCATAAACATCAAACTAGTGCAAGCCCTTTATTCATGCTGGTTTGCAGACTTTTAAAATCTGTAATTTTTATATAAAAAAAGTACTTGTATAATATAAGCACTTTGTAGTATAATTAACTTAAGGAAGAGCACTAACCCCTGAAAGTTAGGCTTCTCCAGATTGTTTTCTTTTGAAGCTACTTACCAGAGTTTAATTAGTAGCTTCTTTTATTTTATCTAAAAATAATAATAATCACTTTTAAAATAAGTAAAAGGACGATTATGATAATTAAATTATCTAAAATAGATTTTAATTTTTTCATAAACATCACTCCCTTCTTTTTAAGACGGGAGAAGTCTAACATAGTACTCTTCAAATAAGTATATTAACATAATCATTAAACTAGTGCAAGTCCTTTATTTATGCAGGTTTGCAGACTTTTAAAATCTGTAATTTTCATATAAAAAAAGATAACACTTTAAACATGTCATCTTACAATTTTTCAATAACTGCCGCATTCTTCTCTAAGCACCTAATCAAATCTGCATGATCATACTTTTCAAAGATTGCTCTAAATCTATCTGGATTTATAAAGAACATATGAGTATGTCCCATAAACACCTCTTTATAATTCTTAATTCCAATACCTTTTAAATAAGTATAATTTTCTTTAACTAGCGATGGAAACAATTTAAGTTTCTCAATAACGCTTGCTTCACTAGAACCATTAATTATTGTAATATCATCATCAGTTAATCCTAAATCTTTTAAATAATTCATTATCTGTTACCTCCTAAATCATTCAAATGTTTAGCCTTAACAATTAAATCAGTAATATTTGCTTCACTAACCTTAGGACCATAACTCTTAACAACCTCATTTAAATCAAAACTATTAATAAGTGGAAGTGCTGATAATACATAACTTATATTACTAGTAGTTTGTCCAGCAAGTAAAAGTTTACTAATTACATGTTCTATCTCAGCAGGAGTACTTGTCGTAAATAAATCTGCTGAATCATAAATAGCATCTAACTTAATATTATTTCTCTTAAGTACATCAAATACTTTCTTATACATTTCTTTATTATAATTAGATTTTAATCTATCTTGATCAGATTTACTAAAATTATAATAATCTACACCATTTTCTGTAAATAAATTAGCAAGTTCATTTTCATTATCATTTGTTTCAGCTACTGGTTCAAAACTTAAACTGTTTTCTTTTTGAGACTCTTCTTTTACAATTTCTTCTTTATTAGAAACAGTTGTTTCTTTTGGCTCCATATTTAAATCATCTTCACTTAAACCTTCAAAACTAAAACTACCATCACCGTCAGAAACATTTTCATGTTCAAAAATATTCAAATCATTACTTACAGGTTCATCTTTTACTTCATCTTTAGAAGGCTCTTCTTCAGTAACTTCTTCCTTAGATGGTACTGCTGGTTCACTTTCTTTGTGATCATCATCTAAACCTGTACCAAAAATGCTTGCATATTCGCTATCTATCGAATCATTTAACGCCTTAAAATCAATCTTTTGATAATCACTTACTGGTTCTTCTTCAGTCTTTACTTCTTCTTTTACAGCACTACTTGTTTCAGTTTCTTCATCCTCAGGTTCATCCATTTGACTTATTTCATCAAACACCGGACTATCTAAATTTACATTATCATACTTCTTAACTTCAAAAGTAGGTTCAATTACTAAGTTTTCTGGGTTTTCAGATGAAAAATCAATAATACGATTTAATTCCTTAGAATAATACTCCAAAGCCTTAGTATAATTATCTAATCTCTCTGTTTTAATTTCTTTATCCTTTTTTAAATTAATTAGTAAGTCTTTAATAGCTCTAGCTTTCTCAGTAAGTTCACCAATCTTTTCACGATATTTAGTAATCTCATTTTGTTTAGCAATCATCTTAGCATTAATTTCTTTATTACCAGCCTCAACAATCGCATTTAAATCTTTCTTACCAAATCTCTCATTTAAATCAGTTAAATCAACCTCAAGCGCTTTTATTTCTTCCTCTAAAGTTTTAATTTTATCTTTAGCACTATCAACATCAACTTTATATCCTTTAGCTTCATCTATTTTTTTATCAATCTTAGACTTAACCTCATCTAAAACTTTTTCACATTCACTTTTCTTAGTTTCTAACTCACTAATAATTGCTTTTAACTTACTATTTATTTCATTTATCAAGTTTATCATCGTACAACCCTTCCTATTCTAAAGAAATTATAGCAGACTTTTTCTAACTTGTAAATAACATGCCTACCATTTTACAAGACTTTTAAAAAGAAAAATTCTCACTCTTCAAATGTATCTAAATCAATTCCAAATTTCCGCAAATTAAAAATAATCACTAGAACTATATATTGCTTTTTCATAATAAACATAAGTATTTTCTACATTCCTATCATAATCACTAACCATAAAAGTATAAATCCTATTATTATCTGAAAAAAAAGAAATATCAGCTCCATAAGGAATATCTATACTTAGTGCACTAACTTCCTCTGGAATATCAAAATCTTCTTATATTTAAAATTATCTTTATTAATAACCATCATCCACCATCTTTTTATTATACCTTAACACTTCTTTTAAACTATTTAAATTTGCTTTACTTTCTTCTTTCTTACCTCAACCAGTAACCATTAAAACAATAATCACTAACAAAAATACTTTCCTTTTCATAATCTTCCTGCCTTATAAAATTTATATAAAAAATAATTATTCTTCAATCAAAAAAATTTTCAGTTGAGCACAATAAAAAAATCAACTTAAAATATTAATAAACACATTTCATTTAATAAAAACTGCAAAAATCTTAACAAAAATAAGAGCCCTGAAGCTCTTAACATTTCTTCTCAAGAATATCTAACACTCCATACAAAATAAAAGAAATAATCATAATAATCACAATTCCTGCCATTACAAGTGTTAAATTAAATACCTGAGTTCCATATAAAATTAAATATCCTATCCCTGCTTTACTTACCAAAAACTCTCCCATAATAACGCCAATTAAACTCATTGAAATATTAAGTTTCAAACTAGAAAAAATTGTCTTCTTATTACTAGCAATCACTAACTTAGTCATAATCTGATAAGTACTTGCTCCAAAACTTTTAAACATCTTAATCTTATAAGCATCAGTTGTAATCAGCCCATTATAAATCGTAACAAGCGTTACAATAACATTAATAAGTAAACTCATAACAACAATAGACTTCATATTAGCACCTAACCAAATAATTAATATTGGTCCCAAAGAAACTTTAGGCAAACTATTTAAAAGTGTAAGATATGGGTCCATTACTCTCTTTAAAAAAGGTACTAAATAAAAAATTACTGCTAAAACAAAACCTAATAAAGAACCAATCGTAAAACTAAGCATTATCTCTTTTAAAGTAGTAAGTACATGAATATAAAGTTCTCCACTAACAAGTAGTCCTTTAATCGACATCATTACTTTATATGGACTAGAGAAAATAAAACTATTTATTACTCCTTTATCACTAAGCACCTGCCATAACCCTAAAAATAATATCAAAATAAATACTTGTAAGAAAACAACACTAAAAGATTCTAACTTTCTTCTTTTTAAAAATCTTTTTTGTCTAAGAGATATCTTTATCTAAATCACCCCATATCTTATCATAATAATCATAAAAATTATTTGCTTTTCGCCTTTTAGAAGGAGTATCACCCAAAAGATTTATCTCATATATATTTTTTACTTTGGCGGGTCTTTTAGAAAGAACTATAACTCTATCACAAAATGAAACACACTCTGCAATATCATGACTTATCAAAATAGTAGTAACCTTAAGTTCCTTTAATATCTTATATATATCATCTGTAATAGTAAGTCTTGTTACATAATCAAGTGCAGAAAGTGGCTCATCAAGCAGTACCAAATTAGGTCTTATTGCAAGTGTCCTAGCAAGAGCAACTCTTTGAATGCAGTGAAGACATTTTTTCATTATTTCCTTTATTTATAAGGGTTTGCTGGCTACCTGATTCAAGCCTATTTTTTAACCTTTTGGAAACATATTTTATAAAAGTTTAACTTTTTAGTTTTACAAATTTTAAATTTATTTTAAGAAAGTCTTATTTTATATAGGTTTGCAGAGTGTGTCCTGATACAACCTATATTTTTTTCATTTTTGAGTTATTGTTTACTAGTTTTATCAACTATTTCAATTAATTTATTTCTAATCCATTGTTCTGAATATCCCATCATTCTCCAACAATTTATTGCTCTTTCTAAACCGAGTGATGGATCGAACATTCCATCAATTCTTTCACTGCCTAATTTAGCAAGCCAATCTTTTATTTTATTATTACCATCACTATTGATTATTTTGTAAAAATCATCTGGTGTCATATTCTTTAATTGTTTTGCTAATTCATTATTCATTATTTAAGAAGTTCATTACTAAATCAATTAGTATTTCCTTTTCCTTAGGATTAGATTGGGCTATAAGTAGTGTAATTGCAACAAGTGTATTATTATCAATAACTTGTCCATTTTCATTATAAAGAATATTATAGAATTCTAGGAAATATATAAATAGTGTAGCAGCTATTCTTTTATTACCATCAATGAAAGTATGGTTTTTCGTAATTAAATATAAGAAATTGGCTGCTTTTTCTTCAATAGTAGGATATAAGTCATTACCATCAAAAGATTGATATATAGTGCCTATGATTGCTTTTAAACCTTCATTTCTTTCTAGTGCAAATAAATCGCTATCACTATTGAATTTAAGTTTACCAACTATATCCATACAATCTTCATAAGTAACTTGTTTATTATTTTTAGTTCCGTTTGGTTTGGTTATTCTTTTATGGTCATAGTCATCAAGTAAATTTAAAGCATTTGAGTAGTTATTTATCACTTTAATTATTTCTTGAGCTTCGCTACCTTTTAATTCAGTATCAATTCTTCCTGCAATATCTATTAATTTAATTGTCTTTTCAAGATACTCTAATCTTTTTTGATTAACTACATATCCTTTTAATAGATAATCTTTTAATACTTTATTTGCCCATTTTCTAAAAATAATGCCTCGTTTACTATTAACTCGATATCCAACTGAAATAATCATATCAAGATTGTAAAATGGTATATTTCTGGCTACATCTCTTTTGCCTTCTTTTCGAACTTGTCGGAAATTCTGACAGGTTGAAATTTTATCAAGTTCTCCATCAGAATATATATTGTTTATATGCTCAATTATATTTGTTCTTGATGAATCAAATAATTCAGCCATTTGTTGTTGGGATAGCCATACTGTTTCATCTTTCATATTTACTTCTAGTTTTATATCTTGATCTTCAAATAATACAATTTCATTCTTCATATATTTTTGCCTCCTTTACTATGTATTTGGAATCAGAATAGAGAGTATTTCTCTATTCAAAATTCCATTTAATTTGTATATCTCTACTTTTGGTTTCTTCATTTAACTTTCCGATATAGATTTTATCTATAAATTCATCAACAATAACTCTGTTTAATTCTTCTAATTTTTGATATTTGCTAAATATCTCTTTATTATTTTTTGAAGATTCTTCTTTCATTTTATAATAAGCAATTTCATTAGTAATGGATTTAATTTGGTCATTAAAAGTATCTTCATCTTTATTATAGTTTGCCATTAAATCTTTAAATTGTTCTGGTGTAACAACACCATTAACTTTATCTTCATAAAGATTTTGTAAATAATTTCTTGTTTTAGAAATTCTATTTTGAATATCAGTTTTTTGTTTTTCTAAAGCTTTAATTTTTTTCTTGAATCTACTATCAACTTTTTTTGAATCTAAATTTTCCAATTCTTCTTTATCATAAAACTTCTGAATCTTCTTATTAATTGCATCTAATACTAGATTTGCAAGTTCATCATATCTAATTGAAGCTTTGTTTTCACAATCATCATAACCATCACGATTATTAGAACAAACTAAATATTCGTGCTTTTTAGTGTTCTTTTTTCTCATATAATGTTCACATTCTAAACAGAATACTTTGCCAGAGAAGATATGAACGGCACCTGTTGTACTCATAGGTTTAGTTCTTTCTTTCATAGCAATTTGTACTTTACTAAATGTTTCTTCATCAATGATGGCTTCGTGTGTGTTTTCAATTCTTATCCATTCGCTTTTATCTTTATTCCTAATCTTATGGTTTTTATAACTAACAGTAGTTCTTTTACCTTGTATTAAATGTCCTAGATAAACTTCGTTTGTTAGAATCGTTTTAATGGCATTTGTAGTCCATTTTATTTCTTCACGAGGTCTATTACTAATTACATTTAATTTAATACCTTTTCGGTATTTATAAAGGGATGGACAAGGTATTTCTTTACTATTTAAGTATTTAGCAATACCTGTAAACCCTAAACCTGTTAGATATAGATTATAGATATTTTTTACAATTTCAGAAGCAACTGGATCGACTATTAATTTGTTATTGTCATTCGGATCAATTTCATAACCAAATGAGGCGAAAGGAGAAATGAATTCTCCTTGCTTCATTTTGGAATTAAATGCACTTCTTATATTATTTGAAACATCTTCCAAGTACCATTCATTAACTAGACCATTTATTTGTCTTGATTTCTTATTACCTAGAATTTCAGTATCAGCATTATCAGATAAACCGATAAATCTGATATTCCATTCTTTGAACTTGTTATTGATATATTTCTCAACAATTTCCATATCTCTTGAAAATCTTGATTGACTTTTACATAATACAATATCAAGTTTTCTATTTTCACAATCTCTAATTAATCTTTCAAATTCAGGTCTATAAGTTCCAGCACCAGATAAATCTTCATCACAATACTCATCTATTAAAGCAAATTCAGGATGCCTATTAACATAGTCAATAAGCATATTTCTTTGATTCTTAATAGATTCACTATCATCTTCTTTATTTGCTTTATCTCTGTCTTCATTAGATAATCTTAAATAAATACCAACTCTTAATACTTTCTTACTCTCAACACTCTCCATTTCATTCATAACTATTACCTCCAATTCTAAGGTAATAATTAAGTTTAAAGTTAAACTTATAACCAATACTATTATAACATCTATTCAGAATAATTAACATTAAACTCCAACAATTCAATGATTTTATACAACTTTTTATTAACTATTTCTTTTAGTTTAGTATCAGTTAAATCTTTATCTACAATATCAATAATATTGTATGTCATTGTTAAACTCCTTTCATACTCAAGTTTGAGAGATAAAAAGACTATTGTAATAACTTTTTTGTAAATTTTTCTCCATAATATCAATCCTCCAATCATTACTAAATTTAAATCTTATTTTTTGTACATTTTTTATAAAAAGGTTATTATTAATTTTATTATCACATTTATACAACACATATTTTCTGGTTACAAAAGTCTTTTTTAAAATATTAAGAGTTAAATACTTACATTCCTATTTCAAAATCATCTGATTTATCTTTTTCTGGTTTTTCATATGATCTTTCATACTTGCGATTTACTTCCTGAGCATAATATTCCATTTCATTATAATCAATATCATATTTTTTAGAGAAGTGAAGACCAATTTTATGACCTAAAGCTCTGCAAATCTTATCACAAAAGTTAAACATTTTTTCTTTAAAGTCATTGAATGTTTTTTGTATTTCAGTAGCTTTATCTTCTAACTTTTTAATAATAGAGTCCTTTTCTTTGATGATTGATTTTTGTTTGGATATAGTTTGTTGTTGTTCATAAATTCTAGTATCTCGTTCTTTAATAGCACGACCATCTTTTAATTTATTATTCTCACTTTGAAGATGTCCTACTTTAGTAGTAAGTTCATCAATCAATACATCTTTTTGTTTAATAACATTCTTATTATTAGAGTTTTGTTTTTGAATCTTTTTAGAATAATCAATCAAATTATTGATATCTTCATCTTTATAACCGATTACTTTTCTTTTTACAGGGTTTAAAACTTCTTTTGAATCTATTTCAGAAATTTCTTTTGCAGTTTCAATCTCAATTTCATTTAATCTTTTATTTCTTTCAAACTCAATTTTCATTTCTTCAATTTGTTCATTTAAATCCTCAATTTCTTTTTTAGCTTTGGTTATATGATGTTTATTATCTCCAATGTTGCCTCTAAATAACTTGTATCCTTTTTCAGTAATATACTTATTGTAATCATCTTGTATTTTTGCATAAGATACTTTACCACCCAATGCTTTCCAAAACTGATCACAATTTAAAAATTTACCTTGTTCTACTTTAAAAATATTTTTGCCATTCTCATCTTTCTTTTGAACAGGATACATTTTTTTATTACCTTTTTTATCTATACCTTCTCGATAAATTATATTTCCGTTTGAATCTGTTTCAAAAATTTTTCTTCTAACTTCATCTACGATTGGCATAAAATAAAAGTGCATATGTGGAGTATCTTCATCATAATGAACTTCTACATAAACTATATTGTCTTTACCAACAAGTTCTTCCAAAAAGTCATAACTATCTTTGAAAAATTCTTTAACTTTTTCTGAAATATCATCATCGCTTTTTATATCAGGAACATAAATTGGTTTTCCTTTATTATCTCCAACTTGTTGAATCCTATCACTTGCTTTAAACTTCATTCCCAAACTTTGAAAAAATTCTTTTCCACTTGTAACGATAGCACCATTTAATAAATTGGTATTCTTGCCATCATTATAATATATTTTATTTTCTTTTAATTTAGAATAGACTTGCTCTTGCAAAGTTGGTTTAGTAAGTGGTACAAAACTATGATTAAACTCAGTTCTATCTTTATCATAATTTCCTGTACCTTTTCTTTGAGTAAGTTCTACACCAAGTCCACCTAAATCTTTCGCTTTATATTTGCTTTCAAATCTCAAAACTTGATTTCCATCGTACATTTTTACACCTCCTTGCTGTACTTCTTTTGTAGAATGGTCATTTATTGACCTATCTCACTAGGGCATAGCCCACCGTGAGTTTAGGGAGTTCCCTAAAAACTCCTTGCTTGTTTAATCGCAAATGCCTAAGCTAGAGCAAAGGCAAATGCTTATAAACAAGATTAAATAATAACTATCTACCAGATACTTATTATTTAATGAATTACTAAAACGATTTAAAAATCATTTTAATAATTGTAAAAATATTCGTTATCGCTACTTACAAAATTACTTCATAATTTCATAACGTACCTCACTCATTTTTTACTAACTTTTTAGAAAAAAGTTATCAAAAACTTTGAAGATTATTTCAAATCTTCAAAGTTTGGTTCTTCATATTTTGCATAATATAATCTATCAGGACCAGTTCTTTTTGATTCAATATGAAGACCTTCTTTTTCTAAATTATCTAAATTTTGATTTAATAATTTTCCAAATACTGATGGTAAGATTGGTAGTTTTAAATCACCAACAATATCAGATGATTTGAAAGAAAATTCTTTTTGCTTAATCGCATAATTTAGAAAAATTATAAGGTTAAGATTTAAATCATTACTATCAGTTTCTGATACTTCAAATGTTAAATCTTTATTTCTTTTTAAGACTAAATCAAGACTTTCATAATCTCTGCTTTCATAACTCATTAGTATTTTATCTTTAAGATTTTGATCTCTTTTTAATGTGATAATTCCATCAACTGAGCCATCAATAGCAGTAGAGCCAAGTGATTTATTATTCTTATTTAGATGATGAATTAATAAAATTGTAAAGTTATATCTTTTACATAATTCTCTAAATTTTGGAATAACATATTGTCCCATATCTTGATAATTATTTAAATCATAACCATTGTTTAAATCAATTCCGCTAAACATATCTATGATTACAAATCTGCCATTAAGGTCATTTGCAAACTCTTGAAACTCTAGTTGTAAGTCCATTAAATTTAATTTTCTATCATTAATTTCCTGTTCTTTTAATCTAAAATTATCGTCAGTAAATTCAAGTTTCATCTTGTCGATTCTATCTAAAATTTGTGAAAAATTCATTTCTGTGCTAATATATAAGACAGGAGATGGACTTGTTCTAAATCCTAAAAAATTTGTTCCTGTTGCTATTGCGTTAGCAAGTTGAAGTGCGAGTAACGACTTGCCAACCTTTGGTCTAGCAACAAGACAATATAATCCATTAGATTTCATAAGGTTATCCACTATGAAATCTTTTTTTGTAGAATTTTTTCTCATTTCACTTATTGTTTTCATTTAATTGTTCCTTTCTAGTAGTTATTGATTTTAAATAATTAATATCAATGTTTAAATATTCCACAACAACACTCATAGGTAAATCTCTGGTATGAATTTCACAGTTTAATTCTTCTTTAATTTTATTTCTTATCTTCAATGCTGAATTTCTACTTAAACCAGTTAATTTCATTAAATCATTAATACTACACCAAGTTTTAGTAGAAATTAATTCAAAACTTTCTTTTACATTCATTTATATCACTTTTTCCTTTCTGATGGTTTTAGTGTTACCAACAACTCCCTTTTAGGATGTATATATAGAATTACCATATATGTAACGAGGATTTTAGATTATCCACAACTCTCGTGCCAATAGAGATATTTACCCTTGCATTTGTTTTAAGTGTCGGCATATCGGGGATTTCCAACACCACTAAATTGTCAAAGAACATATTAGGTTGAGTTTTTAATATAAATGCAACCTATAAGTTGAGTATATATTAAAAACAATATGAAGTCAACCAAAAAGTTGAAAAAATATGTAAAATTAACCAAAAAGGTTGAAAAAAGACTGAAAATATGTTATATTTATATCACGAAAGGAGTTTACGTATGACTAATAATGAAGAAACTGTTGGACAAATGATTGCAAAAGCAAGAGAAGAAAAACATTTATCTAAAAGAGAATTATCTAGAATTGCTAAAATAAGTGATACTGAACTTGCACGTATTGAATCTGGTGAAAGAGAAATACCAAATCCCAAAACATTAAGAAAAATTAGTAAAGTAATTGGTTTAAATTATAATGATTTGATGTATGCTGCTGGGTTAGGATTTCAAGTAACACCTTTAAATCCATTTTTAATTAATTACTATTCTGGATTAAAGGGAGATCAAATTGTTGATGCTATACTTAATACTTCATCAGTTATTAAAAATTGGGAAGAAATGGTAGAACAATTTAAAAAGGATTTAGAAGAAAAAAATTACAATGAAACTCAAAGAGAACAAATAGAACAAACTATTGAGGATACCGAGTATCAAATTAGAACCGCTAAAGAAATAGTTAATGTTTTAAATAGTGCAAGAAGAAAGGAGAATATAGAAAATGCAAAGAAAAACTAAAAAGATTTTTGATGTATTAAGAATTGTTATAAATGCTATATTACTTTTATTTATGATATTGTGCTTAATCACCAATAAAGAAAGCTATTATGCTATTTACTGGATTATTGTTCCAATAATGTTAGTTTGTGAAACATTTTATTTATATAAATGGACTAAAATTGATGAATGGAATGTTGATAAAAAAGATTCTAAAGCTATTAGATATTCATTTGATGGATTAACTACAGGGACATTAGTATTAAGTGGACTATTATATTTAGTTGTTATGGCTTTAGAAATGTTCCAAAAAAGTATTAAAACTAATATTTATGTGCTTGTGATTGTTTATATTTTATTTACTATTTCAATATTATGTAATATTATGGCTGTTAATAGTGCTAATAGAGAAAGTAAAGAGCTTGCTGAAAAAACATTTAAATACAAAAAATAATGACAGGAATGACGGGAAAAATCAGGTGGTACCCACCCAAAAGTTGCTGTCATTCTGTCATTAAGTGAAAATTAAAAGTATGCTTCAAACTTAATTGAAACATACTTTTTTCTATGTTTAATCTAATTTATTGAATAGATCTTTGGCATCAATCTCTAAAGCTTTAGCTATTTTTTGAACGGTATCTAATGAAAACTGCTTATCACAACCACTTTTGGTTTCGATTTTTTTTAAGTAATCTACACTAATATTACTTTTCATAGCAAGTTTTACTTGTGTCCAACCTTTTATTTTTCGTTGCTTTTTTATATTTTGAGAAACCAAATAATATAAATTTTCCTTGTCCATTTATCTTACCTCTTAAAATTATATAAGTTACCCCTAATATAATTTTCTCATTAAATTTTTAAGAAAAATTTACGATATGTACACTTTTTTAGTAAAATGTGTTATACTTTATTTATAGTAGTGGAATATTTAGTGGTGATAAATTATGAATTGTTTAAATCAATATTGTGATGCTGATGAAATAGAAAAAGACGATAATTTGAACTGAACCCCAAAAGTTGGAAATGTAGTCATAAAATTGAAACATCACAATATGAATATGAAATACAAAATAAAACCTCTATTCCCATAGTAAGTTTTTGTGATGCATCAGACAATGTTTCAAAAAAAATAATTGGTGTAATTGAAGAAATGTATAATCTATTTCCTAACATATCTGGCGCTTTGACCAACATATCTATTACAAATGCTTCAACTAATAAAGAATATATTGCTCGTTTTCAACCTATGTTTCAATTTGTTAATGCCAATGAAGATATTACGAAATATAATAAAGTAAATAAAACTCAAATACTTTTAAATAGTTATTATTTTTTAAATGAAGATATTATGAATGAACCGATATCAAGTGTTGTTGGAAGTGGATGGTATGTTAATGATGCAACTTGGGAAAGCACTATTGCTCATGAACTTGGACATTATATTTCTTTCACGATGTTTTTAAGACAAAATAATTTAAATAATATTACATTTGTAACTGAAGAAAATGAAGAAAAAATAAATAATGTTATGAATGATTTTGATACAGGAGAATTTTCTTTGTCAATAATCTATAAAGCTTTAGAAAATTATAACAATAAATATAATTTGAATTTGAATATTGAAGACTTTGCATTAACCATTTCAAAATATGCTGGTGTTAAAGATAAAAATGGTAATTTAATTGCTGATGAAACCATTGCTGAAGCTATACATGATTATTATCTTCATAAGGAAAATATGAAGAATAGCAGTTATGAAATTATACAAATAATTAAGCAAAAATTATAGGGAGAAAATACATATGAAAACATGCTATAACTGTGGAGGAACAAATAGAAATACAGATTTGTATTGTAGAAACTGTGGATGTAGATTAAAAAGTAATACACATTATATTTTAATAAATATAGGTACAATTATTGCCTTTGCCTTATTACTTTTTGTAATATTGCTATTTGTGGCGTCTTATGTTGTTGATTAGAATTTAAAGGAGTTAAAAAATATGAAAGAAGAAAAGAAATTAAATTATTATAATGAAACTGTGAATGAATTATACAAAAGACTAGAATCTAGTGAACGAGGTCTTACTGAAGAAGAAGCAAAGAAAAGATTAGAAAAGTATGGTGAGAATAAATTAGCCGAACAAAAGAAAAAATCAAATATAGCATTGTTTTTGGAGCAATTTAAAGATTTTATGGTTATTTTACTTATTTTTGCCTCTATATTTTCAGCTGTTATATCATATATTCAGCATGAATCTTATGTTGATTCAATAATAATAATTATTATAGTTATAATTAATGCAGTATTGAGCTTTATTCAAGAAAAGAAAGCAGATGTTGCTATTCAAGAATTAAATAAAATGTTTATAACCAATAATTATGTTATAAGAAATGGTATAAAAGAATCTATTGATGTTAGAAATATTGTTATTGGAGATATAATAGAATTAGAAGCTGGCGATTATGTTTCAGCTGATGCTAGAATCATATCTTCTGAAAGTTTAGAGATAAATGAATCTACCTTAACTGGCGAATCTAAATCAATAAAGAAAAATAGTGAAAACATAACCGATGAAAAAGAATTATATGAAAGAAAAAATATGGTTTATGCTGGTTGCAATGTTACTAATGGTCATGCTTTTGTTCTTGTATGTGCAACAGGTATGAATACAGAGTTAGGTAAAATAGCAATAAGTTTAATTGATAAAAAAGAAGATATAACACCACTTCAAAAAAAGGTAAATCAAATAAGTAAAGTATTAACGTATATAATTCTTGCAATTATTATTGTTATGATGGGCTTAGGACTTCTTATGAAAAACGATTTTTTTGATATTTTAATGCTATCAATATCTCTTGCTGTTGCTGCAATACCTGAAGGAATGAGTTCAATAATAACCATTATATTATCACTTGGAATGAGTGCTATGGCAAAAAGAAATGTTATTATAAGAAAAATTGCTTCCGTTGAAACTCTTGGATCAACTGATATAATTTGTTCGGATAAAACAGGAACAATAACACAAAATAAGATGTTGGTAAAATCTATATATGTTAATGAAAACTTATATAGCGATAATGATAATATTCCTAATAGTGATTTGTTAAAATGGTGTGCATCACTATGCCAAAATGTTGTAAAGAACAATGATATTTATATAGGTGATGAAACCGAAGTTTCAATTTATAAATATTTAGAAAATATTAATTTTCCATTAAATAATAAAACAAGAATAAAAGAGTATCCGTTTGATTCTGATAGAAAAATGATGACAACAATAAATAATATGGATGAAAAAATATATTCTTTTACAAAAGGAAGCTTGGATTCAGTTATAAATAATTGTAATCACTATATTGTAAATGGGAAAATATATATGATGAGTCCTGAATATAGACAAAAGATATTTGATATTGAAAAACAGCAATCTAGGAAATCATTAAGACTACTTGCCTTTGCATTTAAAAATCAAAACATTGATGATCCAGAACATGATATGACATTCATTGGACTAATTGGAATGATGGATCCTCCAAGAGAAAGTGTTCCAAGTGCAATTAGTATTTGTCATAAAGCAGGATTAAAACCCGTTATGATAACTGGTGACAGTATTAATACTGCCATTGCAATAGCTAAAGATGTTAATATAATTGATACTGATGATAAAGCAATTGAAGGTAAATTCGTCGATAAAATGACAGATGATGAACTTCTTGATGCTGTAAAAAAATATCAAGTATATGCTAGAATTACACCTAGTACAAAATTAAGAATTGTTGAAGCGTTACAATCACTTGGTTATGTAGTTGCTATGACAGGAGATGGAGTAAATGATGCCCCAGCAATTCAAAAAGCTGATATTGGTATAGGTATGGGAATTACTGGTACTGAAGTTGTAAAAAAAGTTGCTGACTGTATTTTAGTTGATGATAGTTTTTCTACAATTGTAGATGGTGTTGAAGAAGGTAGAAGAATAACCACAAATATTAAAAAAGTAATTTTATATTTGCTTGCGGGAAACATTGTTGAAGTTATACTTGTTTTTGCTTCTATGCTTATGAATATGGAAATGTTTACAACACTTCAATTATTATGGTTGAATTTAGTTACTGATTCTATTCCAGCAATTATGCTTGCTTTTGAGAAAAGTGAAAAAGATGTAATGGAAAATATGCCTTCTAATAGATTTAATTCAAGTTTCTTTACTCCTTTTTTAACGGCAAAAATTGTAATAAGTGCTATTGTTAGATCTGCTGTAATGCTACTACTATTTATATATTATTCAAAAAATTATGATGTAAATACTGCTGGTTCTTTAATGTTTATATTTTTAATAGCAAATGAATTGCTATATTCTCTAACATGTAGAAATCTTAAAAAATCAGTTCTAAATAAAAATATTTTTGATAATAAGAGATTATCTATTGGATTAGCGGTAATAGTAGTAATTCAAATTATTGTCTTAACTACAGGATTATCAAAATTCTTTATAGTAGATAATATAGGAATAAATAATGTTTTAATTACACTAGGTATATGTTTTGCTGTATTTGTACTAGGAGAATTAGTTAAACCATTATATGTAAAATTATTTAAAGATTATACGGAGGTAAAAAATAATGAAAAATAATAATTCAACTACTTTTATAATAGTTTCTGGTATATTTGTTTTATGTGTATTCGCTTTTGTTGTTGCCTATAACATTTTGCCAAATAATAAGAAAAGCAATTCATATTATGTAAAAGTTGGAGATGATATGAGTGCGAAAATAGAAACTGTTGAAATTCATGATGGTAAATTATATATCACAACATCTGGTGATCCAATAGAATATTGTGTAAAATCAACTAAATCAAAACCAGATTCTAAAAATTTATGTTGGAATAAAATAGAAAATAATATTGCTTCAATATCAATTTATAGATATAAAAAATATTATATTTGGATTAAAGATGATAAAGGAAATTATTAGCAATTATTTAACTGTAAATTCTAATGAAAAGGATAAAAATTGATCTATAAAAGAAGGAAGGTAAAAAATGTCAACAAAAATTGTAAATGAAAATAATTATATACAATACATCCATTATTTAGAATCTAATTTAATTGCTTTACCTGTATTAAAAATTTTTAAGTATAGAATTATGTCATGCATAAAAAGTCTTTTATATATTGATATAAAAGGGGATTTATCAATCATAGAAACTGGCTCGATTAATATTAAAAGAAGTGATAGAAAATATGATTATTTATTAGTAAGAGTTTGTAATACAGATGCGTATTCATTATTTATAAAAAATACAGCTGACGATGTTAAAATGAATTTAAATGATTGGTGTGTAATAAGACATAAAATATTTAAAAAATTTTATTTAGTATATCCACAAATTGAAAATGATAAAAAAACTATAAAGCATGTGGCAAAAGAAGGTAAAATAAATTTATTATTTACATTTATCATCATAATAATTGCGATAATAGGATTTTTATCATTATTCAATATAATTTAGGTATATACTAATAATAGTATGGAGGTACAAATGGAGCTATATAATGTTTTTAATATGCCGTTATCTAATGATAATGAAAGAAGAAAAATACAAGAAAAGCAACTGCTGGGTGAGGAATTAACATTACAAGAAAAGTTAAAAGCAGGTGTTAGAGATCATGTGATTAAAGAAATTGGAAATTATCAGTGTAAACCAGATTATTGCTATAGATGCGTTCCTAAAAATGTTTTAGAACTGTATAAACAAAAAGGTTATATTTTTGATAATAGAAGAACAGATTATATTGAAGGGCAAAATAATCAAGGAATAGATTGGTATTTAGGTGGTGCTATGCCTTGTAATGAATACGGATTTATAATTATTGAATGTCCTGCTTATAAAAATTATTTTATTCCTGCAAGAGATGGAGGATATGGAATGACTGATGATATTTATGTAAGACATATGAAATCATCACCTCAAAGAAATCCTATTCCGATTTCAATGATTACAAATATTTTTGATTATAGAGCAATATTACAAGAACAAAATGCGGTAGAAATCAAAGGTAGAAGTAGATAAAAAAATATCCCTAGTAACTATTAAAGCTACTAGGGATTTATTTTACTTATTTAATATAGCATAACAATAATCATATACATTTAAATGTTTATTAATTTCTTTATTAATAATTTTATCTTTAAAATCAGTTTCAAAAAGATTAAATAGCATTTCTATTGTAAAATTTTTCTTTTCTTTTTCAGTTAGTTCTAAATACTTGGCTGAAAAAAGTAATAGATGCTTATATTTAGCAAAATTAACAATATTTTTACTATTACTAGAATCTAGTTTATTTAATACTTCTTTTAATAATATAATTATATCTTTAATATTAAAATTAATGTAGAAGTTTTTATTTTTTAATAAATAAATTGCTAACCTAACTTTATCAACATTATTTAAATTATCATACATATCTATTAAATCAAAAACTTTTTTAGTATTATTATCTAACAACATATTATACCTCTTTTCTTTGTTTATACTTTTAAAATTAACTTAAATTTTGAATAAAATTTTTAATTTAAAATTCTATTTTTCAGAAAAACCAAAAATATTAAATATTGGTTTTTTCTTTATTTTATGGGCTATAAGCAACTTTCCTTAATTATTACCTGTGTCTATACTATATTCATCCAACCCTTTGTCTCATACCTCCAGAAAGTTCTGACGGCATCTTTTCTAAAAACTTATCTAAACCAAACTGATTAAGCAGTCCTTTTGTATAATTAATCGTTTCATCATTTAGTATCTTCTTTAACTTTAAACCAAGCGTTGCATTATCAAGTACATTTTTATATGGTAGTAGTGCATCACTTTGCAGCATATAACCATAATTACTCTTATATCTTATAACCTTACCACCAGTTTCTTTATCTAAACCAGCAATAATATTTAAAAGCGTACTTTTACCGCACCCACTAGAGCCAACAATTCCAATAATCTCCCCATCTTTAACATCAAAAGATACATCACCTACTGCTTCTACCTCACCAGATAAAGTATTAAAACTTTTCTCTACATTAACTAGTTTTAAAACATTATTCATTTACAATCAAAGTACTATAAGGTAACCTTTCGCTAATCATCTTATTCTTAACTAACATATCAGTTAAATTATCATAAGACTTCTCACTTATAAAAGAACTATTAAGATAACTATCTGCTCTTTTATATCTGTCTATTATACTAGTTAAATCATCAAGTGAAGTATCTGGAAATTGACTTAAAATATCCTTAGCAATTACTTCTGCACTATTATTAAAAGTATAAACAAGACCTTTATCAATAGCTTTTCTAAAACCTTCTATAATATCTTTATTTGCACTTACATAACTTCTCTTAGCATTAAATGCTGTGTATGGTACCTCACCAGAGTACTTACCAACACTATCATAAACATAACCATAACCCATTTTTTCAAGCTTAGTCGCATTAGGTTCAAATAAATTAACAAAGTCTCCCGTACCACCAACAAATGCACTAGTTAAATTAGCAAAATCTACTGAATCATTAACATTAACCCCAGTAACATTTTCATTCTCTAAAGCATTATAAAAATTAACAATTGGCATTCCACCACGTCTACCAGCAAGTACTTCCTTTCCCTTCAAACTATCTAATGTAAAATTATCTATCTTTTTTCTAGAAACAATAAACTGCCCATCTCTTTTAGTAAGCCCAGCAAAAGAAACTAAATAATCCTTCTCCCCATTATCATAAACATACATAGTCGCTTCTGGTCCGCAAAAACCTACATGCACGTCCCCTGATATTACTGCAGCCGTAACATTATTCGCACCACTAGTTAAAATTAAATCTATCTTTATACCTTCCTCTTCAAAATAACCCTTTTCTATTGCTACATAAAATGGTGTATAAAAAGCACTATGTGTAACCTCTGCAACCTTAACCACATTTAAATCATCACTTACTTTATCATACCTATTCATAAAAATCACTAAAAATAAAACTGTAACAAAAACTACCAAACACAATATCTTTTTTTTCATAAATCCCCCTTACTCACTTATAATTTATTCAAAATATAAAAAAAAGGCACAACTAATGCCTTAACCAATAACTTGAATATTCCCATGAAGTACTAATCTAATAACCCCACAAATAATTAAATGAGCTGGATATATAATATAAAAAAACCACTTCATCCACTTACCATTACCTGGCTTATTATTATATCTTTTAAGAAGCGGAATCGTAAAAATTGTACACATCTGCAAAATACCATACGCTGGATTTAAAAATATTGCGAACACTAAAGCATAAAAGAAAGTAAAAAATGGAATAACAAACATTCTCTTATTAAAATTATCCCTGTTAATATATCCATATAACACCATAAGTGTACCTATCATACTCCAATCAGCTGGAAATGCTAATATACAAACCAAACATATAAGCAAAAACTTATATATACCCTTCATCTTAGAATCATATATCATTATTGACACAAGTCCTAAAAGTAAAGACCACATAACACTTGTCTGATTAAAAATAGAACCCCTAGTAAATGGAATATAATTAATCCCAAACGCAAAACAATAAGCAAAATGTGAAACTATGCTAAACAAAAATAACCTTAATGCATACTTCTTAACATTTCTTGTATAAATATACCCCTCTGTTATAAAAAAACAAAATATAGGTGCTGCAAGTCTACCTATCGCATGTAAAAGTAAAATGCCTACACCATTATCATATCCCGGATATAGTATCCACAAAACATGATCAAAAAGCATTGCAAATATAGCTATCATCTTTAATTGATTTCTATTAAGTTCAAAGTTCATACAATCACCACACTAATTATACATTATTCTAAATTATGTAGCAATTATTTTCTAATCTCATGGTATAATATCAAAGGAAGGTGCAGTATCATGAATTACAAAAAAACATTATTATCAATTATCTATATTTATTATTTAGAACTAATATATCACTTATTTATATTTAAATCTTTTACCATAAAAGAATTTTTATTTTTAACCCTATTTACCATTTTATTCGGTATATTTAATGACCTAATAACTAGTCTCTTTAATAAAAAAGTAAATAAATGGTTATTTATCTCTATAAACGTTTTCCTAAGTATTTTATTTATCGCCCAAGTAATAAACTTTAAATTTTATGGAAACATTATAAGTATCTACTCAGTAGTTCATGGCGGACAAGTATTTGGCTTCATGGGTGCAATCATCTCTGTTATTCTCAAAAATATTCCATGTGTTCTTTTATTACTTTTGCCAGCAATCTTATTACTAGTATTTAATAAACATATTGAAACAGATGATTCTAACTACAAAAACACTCTTATCAAAACCTTAGTATTTGTAGGTCTATTTACAATCTGCACTCTTACTTTAAACATTGACAAGAAAGACATCTACTCTGCTAAAAACTTATATTATTACAAACACGCACCTAATCAATCTGCTAAAACATTTGGCATCCTAACAACAATGCGTATTGACTTAGAAAGAATCATTCACTTTAAAGAAAAAACAATAGACGTTTTCACTGAGGACACAACCGAAGAAGAAAAACCAACCATCAAAAATATTGAATACAACAAAGAAGACATTGATTTTGCTACTCTAGCAGAATCAGAAACAAACGAAGAAATCAAAAATATTCATCTATACATGAATAATCAAGAGGCTACCGAAAAAAATAAATATACTGGTATGTTTGAAGGCAAAAATTTAATTGCTATAACGGCTGAAGCCTTCTCACCTCTTGCTGTAGATAAAGACTTAACTCCAACTCTATACAAACTAGTTCATGAAGGATTTAACTTCACAAACATGTACTCACCTATCTATTATGTTAGTACATCCGATGGTGAATATGTTACTTTAACAAGTCTCCTACCTAAAGAAAGCGTCTGGTCATTCTATAAATCAAGTAAAAATTATCTGCCTTATGTCTATGGAAACGTCTTTAAAAAACTAGGATACTCAGCATACGCTTTTCATGATGGACAATATAAATACTATGATCGTAACCTATCACATCCAAATATGGGATACACCTATATGGCATGTGGTAATGGCTTACAAAAACTAATGAACTGTAAAAATTGGCCTCAAAGTGATATAGAAATGATTGACGCAACATTTGATATGTACAAAGATGAAGAAAAATTTGTAACCTATTACATGACAATATCTGGCCACTTAGAATATAACTTCTACGGAAATAATATGGCTGCTAAAAACAAATCCCTTGTTGAAAATACTAACTACAGTACTGCCGTAAAAGCATACAAAGCAACACAAATAGAACTAGATCGTGCACTTGAAAAACTATTAACAAAACTAAAAGATAATAACTTACTTGACAAAACAGTCATCGTCCTATCTGCAGACCACTATCCATATGGCCTAACAAATGATGAAATTAATGAAGTTACTCCACTTACTAATCCAAAATTCGATATTCACAAAAACAATCTAATCATCTGGTCATCAGACATTAAAGAACCAATTAAAGTAGATAAACTCGCTGAAAGCCTAGACATCCTTCCTACAGTTTTAAACCTATTTGGAGTTAAATTTGACTCAAGACTTCTAATGGGTAGAGACATCCTATCAAACGCTGATGGACTAGTTATCTTAAATGATCGTTCATGGATAACTGAAAAAGGCTTTTATGATGCAAGCACCAATAAATTTACCAAAACAACTGACGAAGAACTGTCAGATAACTATGTTGATAAAATAAGCACAATCGTCTATAACAAATTCGTAATATCAAAAAATATCTTAGAAACAAACTATTATAAATACGTATTTAAGGAGGAAGCATGAATATAAAAGAAAGAATGCTATTAAGAGAAAAATTCTATAGTCCATTTGCTACAAAAGACAAAGAATCAATAAGACTAATACCTATAGAAGAAGACATTAGACCAAACTTTTTTAGAGACATCGATCGCATCATTCATAGTACATCTTACACAAGATATATGGATAAAACCCAAGTTTTCTCTCTAAAAGACAATGACAACATTTCCAAAAGAATGGTTCATGTACAATTAGTCTCTAAAATAGCTCGCACCATCGGTAGAGCCCTATCACTAAACGAAGATTTAATTGAAGCAGCCGCTCTAGGTCATGACTTAGGGCATGTCCCATTCGGTCATGAAGGAGAAAGGATTCTAAACAAAATTAGTCTTAAACATAACGAAGGATATTTCAATCATAACGTTCAAAGTGTAAGAGAACTAATGGATATTGAAAATGACGGAGAAGGCATCAACCTATCAATTCAAACCCTAGATGCTATCCTATGCCATAATGGAGAACTTGAACTTAAAGAATACCACCCAAAAAAGAAAACAACTGAAGAGTTCTTACAAGATTATGAAAATTGTTATAAAATTGAAGGATACACCAAAACACTTATCCCAAACACCTTAGAAGGATGTGTTGTTAGAATAAGCGACATCATCGCCTATCTTGGAAGAGACATTGAAGACGCTGAACGCCTTAATCTAATAAAAAAAGAAGACCTACCAAAAGAAATAACTGACATTATTGGTTCAACCAACAAAGAAATAGTAAACACATTAATAATGGATATCATAAATAATAGTATAGACAAACCATATCTTAAAATGAGTGATAATGTTTTCGAAGCACTAAAAAAACTAAAAAAATTCAACTACGAAAACATCTACTCAAAAGCAAACACCAAAGAAGAACTCACTGAATATGAAAATATGTTTGAAAGCCTATTTAACCATCTACTAAAAGACATTAAAGACAACAACACAGATAGTAACATCTACAAAATATTTATAAAAAATAAAAATGAAAAATATAGGCAAAACACCCCAGAAAGAATTGCTATCGATTACATTGCCGGTATGACCGATGACTTCTTCTTAAAAGAATATAAAAAATATGAGAACTAATACTCATATTTTTTTATAATCTCTTTGACAATAAAAAATGAGAATCCATTAAATCCTCATTCTATTTTACTGAAACAATCAACTCTAGTTCCTTCTTCGTAACTTCCTTACCTATCACAACAGGTAACTTTACCAAATACTCATAAAAAGGCTCCTCATCAGCTTTAAAAATCTCATCCTTCTTATTTTCCCAATAACACTTAGCATAATAAATAGTACTTTCCATATTCCAGCCTCTAACCAAGTTCATGACATACTTTTGATAACAATCATCACTAACCTCAATTTCATAAATCTTATAAAACACTTCATCCAATTTTCTTTTTTCAATTCCCTTTAATACACTTGCCGCATCAGATGCATAAAAAGAAGTTAATCTAGAAAACTTATCACTATAATGTAATCTTCTCTCATACTCAAAAACTGCTTCTAAAGTATCATCCTTACTTTTAAAATCTCTTAAATAATATTGTACGCCATGACTAGATAAACCCTCAAAATAATACTCTGGAACCAACTTTTCAAAATTCTTAACAAGATCAATCTTCATTCCTGTCGCTAAATGACCACTTCTATCAACATGATATAAAATCATTTCTTCACACTTTCAATTTCTTGTAACTCTAAACGGTATTTCTGCTTAACATTAGGATACTTTTCATGATCAACTTCGCTTAAAAAATTATTAATTTCTCTTAAATAAACCTTACCTTCACCATAAAGTGCTCTATAAATAACATACTCCTCTAAAGTTTCTGAGTTAATTCCTGTTCCAAGAACAATATAATAATCCCCCTTAAAATGCTTATAAATACGATTTACTTCTAACTTTCTCATATATCCTCCTATCAAAAGTATAACATAATTTTTACTTTTTTCTAACCTTTATCACATCATCACGTTGAATACTACCAATAAGTAAAGAAGAATTATCATCATGCCTCTCAAAATTATTACTAACTGCTTTCTCATCATAATTAGCATAACAATACTTACACATATGCATACATGAATTATAATCACCTATATCAACCATCTGCACGCACTCACACTTCTTCTCTTTTCTTACATTACTACTTTTAAACTTCTTACCAGTTAAAATATACGCTAGTTCATGTGACAAACACTCGCCCTTAACAAAACCATACTGAGTTAAATCTTCATCCTCAAAACAAGTCTGAACACTCATCCCATTATCATGAGCACTCTTACTAAAAGCTTCACCTATTTTTTTATAATCTTCTCTAGTAAATGCTCTATATTTTAAAATATTTTTATTACTTCTAACATTCTTATATTCATCCATAAAAGAGACAATTATCTTATTAACATAACCATTAAGATTTTTACACAACTTATCAAACGCTCTAATATGATAATCAGCATTATACTTATCACTTAAAAATATTGGATCATATCTCACCACCACGTTATCTATACTAAGAACTAAAGATAACTTCTTTACTCCATCAATAATCAATCTCTTATCTGGAATATTAGGCTCTACATCTTTACCATAAGGAGTTATAGTAACATGAAATAAAACAGGTACCTTTAATATATCTAACTTATTAATCATTGGTAATGGATTCTTACTACAAAACATAATCAAATCCACATCACTAAAATAAATTCTACTGACAAGTTTTTGATTAAAAGGATTTCTCACATCAACAAAACCAGCTTTAACCCTATTTATAAACCAATTAGAATAAAAAGCCGGTATATCAGTTCTACCACTTGCAAATAAAATCATAGCTTAGCCTCATAAACCTCATTACCATGCTCTTTAATAATGTCCTTTAAATCTTTGACTTTAAGCCACAATGAAGCCGTATTATCATTCGGATGCATTCCAATAATATCTTCATCATGAAAATCATCATCTAAATAAAACTTAACTTTTCTTTCATTATCATTCAGTAACCCTAAAGGGCTAACCGCTCCTGGATAAAGACCGAGAATTCTTTCTAAATCCTCACTAGAAGCAAAAGTTAAAGGCCTAGTATTAAACCCTTTTCTAAACAAAGACAAATTAACACGTTTTTCTTCCCTAACCATAATTAAATAATAATTTTTCTTCTTATCATCACGCACAAATAAATTCTTAGCATTACCTTCCCTATAAGGAAGTTCAACATCCTTTAAATCATCCATCGAATAAACTGCCTTATGTTCAGTTACCTCGTACCAGATTCCCTTACCCTTAATAAAATTATAAACTTCATCTTTATTCATAATATTCACCATCTAACAACAAATATTATAACATAAAAAAAGCAGACATAAAGTCTACTTAACATCTATCTTAATCCTTTCGGTGTCACATCAGACATCCCAGAATCTCCAAACATATCTAAAATTTCATCTGCCTTTTCATCATCATATTTAAATGTAGATACAAGAGCAGCAATAATATCACTATCATCAGTTGGTACATAAGAATCATTATCGTCTCCACTCTTCATCTTATCTGTTAAAACAGATTTTAAAATTAAACTAAGATCTCTACTTTCTTTATTTAACTGGGCTACACGAATCATATTTTCTCTAATTTCAGCAGTTAAATATTTTACAAAATCTTTTTGAGTTCTAATAAAGAAACTACCCACTAAAGCACTACCATATGTTGCTTCATAAGTTCTTCCATTTTCACCAACAATAGAATAAATATACTCACACCACATAGGTCCATCATAACCACCTACAGATAAACTTTCAGATACTCTATGGCTCACTATGGTCCCCTTAATATAAGCACCATCCTCAAACCCCTCTACATGATTATTATTAGAACCATGAAATACATAAACCTCAGTTCCATTTGGTATTAAATCTTCACTAATACTAAAATAACCTTTATTTTCCATATAAACCTCCTATAAGTGTATTATAACATCAAAAAAGAACTCTATTCAAGTTCTTAATCTTTTTCAATATAACCACTTATACCTTTAGTATACATATTATCACTTATAGATTTATATCTTTCACCATCATAATCATATGTAAATCCATTGTAAGCCTTATAAACATCGTTAGTTTCCGTATCATAAACTCTTTCATAACCAAGTGTTACATCACTTTATTTTTGACTCATTATGCACTTCTCTTATTCCAAGAATCTATTATTCCATCACTAATCTGATTACAAATATTTCTTATACTTTGAAAATTCTTCATTACTGCATCTTGTTGCTGATTAAATCCATTTAAGAAAGTATCTGTAAATTCTAATGAACTAGCTACTATATTTAAAATTTCTTCCCAGATAACAAATTCATTTTTTGGAGCAGTAATAAATATTGAGTCATACACATTAAACTTACAAATATCAATTTTTTTTACCAGACATTATATTTTCATTAACATAACAAGACCAATCATCATAAACATACGCTGTAAAAATTCCTTCACCTTTTATAAAAAAAGATGGATACACAAGACGAGATGAATACTCACATACATAGTGCACGGGTTCGATACACCTTAAAGGTCTTCTAATAGAATTATATCATTCTTTTATAAATTTACATAGTTGAACCATCAACAATAACTCATTAATTAATATTTAATAAAAAACTACTCTCAAATTAACATGAAAGTAGTTTTTTTATCATCTCTAAAATCAAAGATTTAAATCATTTTAAGTGGTGCTGAAAATAGGACTTGAACCTACAACCTACGCGTTACGAGGGCGTTGCTCTACCTATTGAGCTATTTCAGCAAACAATTATATTATACCATTACTCTCAAAAAATTCAAACACAAAAAAAGAAGAAATTACTCTTCCTCTCCCAAATCAGATAACTCAGTACAAAGCATATTATACTTCTCTTTAATCTTACTTTTATCTGCTTCCTCTAAAACATACCATCCATTTTCAAACATAACTTCATAAACAGCACGCTGAGCATCTATTATTTTATCAAAATCTTTCTTTAACTTTTTAAACAAAACTTCATTACTTGCTTCCGTTAAAGCAACAACATAATTCTTACTCATCTCTTTCAAACTAGAAAGAATACTATTCATATAATCCTTATCATTCATACAAATTCCACAAGGAACCTCAGTCTTACTATTCTTAACTTCCTTACTCATTATCCTCACCACCTAAAATATCTAAAATAGTATCCATGTTATTCATAAATAAATCTGATACCTTTCCCGCACACTTACTAAGTGCTTTATCAGTAAATTCGCTTTCCATATTAATTACTGACTTAAAAGCTCCATAATTCCAATTAAAAATATCTGTTAAATAATCTAAATCTTTTGTACTTATCATACTAGGTACTTTTTCCATATTATCAACTCCCACTATTATTATGGTACAAAAAAAAGAAATAATACTACTTATTTCTTCCTTCATTAATTCGTCTTAAAGTCTTAACAAGTTCTAGTCTCTCCTTATCATACTGAAGTTTATCTTTTGTTCCTTTAGGTATTGTTTTAAACTCCCTTAAACTAGTAACATTCCTATACTCATCTCTATCCTTAAATAGAATATACGCAATCAAATTAGTTCTAGTTTCTCTTCTTCTAGCAACACGTACAACATCTTCAAAATCTAGTTCATAATCTGCTCCATAAACAAACTGACTTCTTCTAACAAAATATAATAGTCTCAAAAACTCATCATAACCTAAATTATTCTCAAATAGTTTTAGATAAGTTAAATGCAAAAGATCTATATCATACTTAGTAATATTATCCTTTGCTGCAATATCACGTAAAAGAACTAGCCCTTCATTATAACCTAACTTAGTAAATTCCTCTTCCAAACGTTCAAAAAGTGTACCAAACATTCTCTTACTAATTTTTATATCCTTACTTGCTCCTAACTTAATAAGCTGTGTACAATTATTAAAACTCCTTAAAAGATTCCCACCACTTGCACTTCTACCTACCGCACTAAGAGCACTGACTTTCTTACACCTCTCACTAAATACTGGTGAAAGACCAAACCAATAGTACTTAGAAACAAATCCAATATCCTTTTCACTATTCCTAGAATCCCATGTTGGATCAAACTCTAAGAAACTATGAAAATTATACTTATCATCATTTATATAACTGACCACAGTAGCATGACCATCATATTTATTAAGCATATTTATATAAGTTTTCACATAAGTAGAAATTCCAATCAAATTAGCAATCGCACTAAATAAATTAGAATAACCTAAACAAACTATACTCTCACCAAGAGTAACCCTTGAAAGAGATGCGGAATTAGAATAATTCTTATCTTCTTTATATATTCTTGTCTTTAAATAATCATATAAAAACATCAATTTTTCTAAAGGACTAAGTTTTCCATCATCAAGTTTCTTTGCAAAATCAAAAACTACCTCTAAAGACTCTTTCATTTCATTAACTGAAACAACCTCAGTATTATAAATATTCTTTATCATGGGCGTAGCCGCATAATCTAAAGTACAAAAACGATACACATCCGTTAAATCCATATCATCAGTATCAATAATTGTCTTATAAGGAAAACTCTTAAAAAAATCACGAACCTGTTCTACTGAAACACCTTTATTTAAAGCAATCTTAATACTCTCAAATCCGCTAAAATCTTCAAAATAAGGCATATTTTTAACTTGATAAACCTCATCAATAAGTGTATCATCATACGCTGCATCTAAAAGTATTCTATTTTCATCAATAAAATCCTGTCGAAGATCACTATTATTAATAACATCTTTAAGTCTATTTAAATTACTTACCCTTAAACATATAGTGTCATCCCTAAATGAAAAAGAATCTTCATCAGCAAAAGTAACTATTAATTTCATAAAATCACCTATTCTACTACTAATAATATTACAATAAAATGAATATAAAGTCCATTAAAAAAGACCAGCATTTTGGTCTTCTACTTATTCTTAGCTAACTTTTTAGGTTCAGGTTTTTCAATAGCATCAATTGCTTTATTTAATACCTCAACAGTTTTTTTTCTAACATCATCAGCAGCCTTTTCTAAAACTGGTGTTCCTTTTTCAACTGCCATATTATAAAGTTCTTCAGCTTTAATTTGAATCATCTTAGCTTTTTCTTTAACCACAGAAGCAACCTTTTCTTGATCTAAATCAGCAAGTTCCTTCTTTAATTCTTTAATCTTTTTTTCTAAAGATTTCTTAACATCATCATACTCTAGTTCTTTAACCTTATCCCAAAGTTCGTTAATCTTAATAGTTAACTCCTTTCTAGTCTCAGAACCTTTCTTTGGTGCAAATAATATTCCAAGTCCAGCTCCTATTGCTATACCAGTTAATAAACTGCATCCTTTTCCACTATTTTTACTCATAAAAATCATCCTCATCCTTTCTTCTTTTTAATCCAGTAATCTTATTAATCAAACCTACTACTCCCTGAGTCAATTTTCCACCTAGATAAGCCATTTTATTTGATACACCATCAATAAACCCAAATACTGTATCAAGTGTTGCTACTTTTTTAGAAACATCATCTAAAATAGCATTTGTCTTATCTATAGTAATTATAAGTTTAATTCCTAAAATAATACCTATAACTAGTAAAATAATAAGTAATAAATAAATAATTACTGGTAACGCTGTTGTTAATCCTTCCATTATTCTTCATCCTCACTTTCTTTATTTTTTTCTTCATACATTGAATCGATTAAATTAAATAAATCGTTTTCAAGTGTATCTTCCTTAGTTTCATTTACTGGGGCTTCTTCTAATACAGGTTCATCTTTCTCCTCTATAACCTCAGCATCTATCTTCTTATCTTCATCTTTAGAAGTTAAAATCTCATCTAAACTCTTTAAAGGTTCAGTAAACTCATCTTCTTCAACCTCAATCTTAGTTGTTTCTTTACTAACCTTCTTTTTCTTTTCTTCAACTCCATAAGCCTTTTTTCTTACTTCATCTAAATCTGGTGCTTTAACCCCCATATCAGTTTTTACAATAACATCATCTTTAGTATAATTCTGATCTAATATTCCATACACTGGTGAAATAATTGGTGTAGGTTTAAAAGGCTTACTAGGTTCCTTCTTACGAGGCTCCTCCTTTAAGAACTTACTATAATCCATTCTTCTTTCATCCTTCTTAGGCTCAACCGGAGCACTTCTTCTAGGAGTATAATCAAAATCAAAATCATCTCTAACTTCTCTTACCCTAGTTTTAGGTTTCTCCTCCTCAAAATCATCAAGTGGAAAATTAAAACTACTACTCCTAGTAGGAATCACTTCCTCCTTAGGCATCTTAACTTCCTTAATTGGATTAGCCTCTCTCTTAGGTTCTTCCCTAACAGGTTTCTTCTCTTCTTTAGTTATTACTGGTATCTCTTCTTCTTCAACATCAAAGAGTACATCTTTTAATTTCTTAAAAACACTCATTTTATCACTCCTTATTTAATCACATCTAAATCCGGAACTTTATCGTCACCTTCATAATTACCATATTCTTTATATACTTCTAAGAAATTACTATCACTAGCATCTTCATCAAACACACTAAACTTTTCTTCAGAAGAAGTAACCTCATCAATAGATAACAAGTTCTTAACAATATCATCCGTATATGTAATAGTAGATAAAACAATCATCGCATTAGTAACGCTTTTATTAATATCTTCCTTCTCTACTATCACTTCTATTTTAGCATAATTATACATAATTTCAATTAGATATTTATCATTTTTTTCATTTATTTCTAAATATCCCTTATCATCAAGTGTCATACTTAAATAAGCATTTTCATTAACTTTATAACTAAGTTCTGTCTTTTTTAAATAACTAACTAAGTCAACATACAAGTAATATTTATACTTATCATCATTAAGTATCTCATTATATTTTTTAGACGAATTAACATTAAGTCCTTGTGGTAAATAATACTTATAACCAGTCCTATACTCATTATAACTATTTATCTTAGAACCTAATACTTCTTTTGTTATATCTTGAACACTAGCATTATTAATATTAGTGCATCCACAAAGTAATAAAAGAGTTATTACTAAAATACATTTTTTCATATAGTCTCCTACAAACATTATACCAGTTATTTATCATTTGGTAAACTTTTTATAACATCAGCATAATTTATTGTCTGACCTAAACTAATAAACTTATTCTCATATTCACTTCTAACATTAGGAATATCACTATTAGTTAAATCTAAAGAAATCTTATTAAACTTATATCCATAATTATTGAACATCTCTAACGAATAAGCAAATAATCCCTTATTATCAGTCTTCTGAATAATATGAACATCACCTTTAGAAATCTTCTCATAAAGTGGTAAAAAAGTTTCACTAGTAAGCCTTCTTTTGGCATGTCTAGTCTTAGGCCATGGATCACTAAAATTTAAATATATTGTATCAACATTATGATCAAAATAATCACAAATATTCTTAGCGTCAAAACACATAAATCTTAAATTATCTGGAATATCCTCTATCTTTTGCACTGCTCTAACTAATACAGAAGGATACTTCTCTATCCCAATAAAATTTACATCAGGATTATTTCTCGCCATCCCAATAATAAAATCACCCTTACCAGTACCAATCTCAATACATAACTTCTTCTTATCATCAAAAGGATTAGCTTCTACAAGTAATCCACTATTTATTAAAATATTATTTGCATCTTTAACATTTCTTAATCTCATAAATCCTCCATTAAACTTTTATTCACTCTTACATATATTATTGTAGAGGTGAATTATGAAAAAAGACCGAAACTCATTTTTCCAAGAATACGGCTTTAATAGTTATAATAACAACTACCAGCAAATGCCTAACATGAGTGCTCCTATGAACATGCCAATGAACACTCAAATGCAAGCAAACTCTTCATTCTACGCTGGACCTGTTGCTGGCACTTCTGAAGAACTAGATGCCAGAATCTCTAAGCTAGAAAGACAAGTATCAAGACTAGAAACCAGAATCTCTAACTTAGAAAAAGGCACTACAAACACTAATCCTAGTGATTATAACTATTCAAGCAATATGTACATGCTTTAACTTTCCTTTATTTGAAACTTACCAAACGTAAGTTTTTTTATGATCTTATTTATTTCTTTAGTTCCAAATATATGTTGTGGTATCTTCATCCAAATACTAAGTCCAATATAAATAAATGCTCCAATAACTGCATCAACAACAATTAACTTAACACTACTCGTACGACTATAAACATTAAATGGCAAGAAATTATTAAGCACAAGAAGCACTGCTGTCATAACAAGTGCAGGGACAAGAGTCTTAAACACTGTAATAAAAGTATCTTTATAATTAATCTTATGAACTCCATTAAACGCTTTAAGTCCAACATAAATAGATACAGAATAACCTATAAATGATGCAAGAACTGCTCCATAATAAGCTCCTATTCCAAAATGATTACAAATAATCATAAGTGGCATATCTAAAGCAGCATTAAACAAACATCCAAATATATTCGTTAAATAAACTGCCTTAAACTTATTACAACTTTGAAGTGCCGTAGACACTACCAAACTAATATTACCAACAAGAGCATTAAATACCATTATCTTAAGTATATCTCCACCATAATGATTTATATTATAAAACACTGTCCATACAGGAGTAGCAAGTATAGATAACCCAATCGTCATTGGTAAACTTACATAAATAATTATCTGCAAACTCTTATTTAACTTTTCATTTAAATCTTTCCAATTACTCGTCGCATGTGCAGACACTATTGATGGAATAAGTGTAACTGTCATTCCCATTGCTATTGAGTTAACAATCATACATATCTTACTTCCCCATGTACTAATAACACTTGTAATAAACTCTACATCATGTGCTGAATATCCTAAATGATCAAGTACACGCAAAATAATAACCATATCCGTAAAACTATAAACACTACTAATCAAATTAAGTACAATAGCTGGCACTGCATATATAGCAATCTTCTTAATAATCTCTTTATTGCTAATATCATCTTTTTCAAGTTTCTTATCTAAATCAAGAACCTTTTTATTCTTATTAATCTGTCTCTTTAAATAATAATAAGCAACTAATCCACCAAAGAAAGCCCCACTTACCGCAATTCCAATCGTAAGCGTTAAACTTCCATTTAACACCTTATAACACAAATAAGAACCAGCCAAAATAACAAATATTCTAACAACTTGCTCTATTAAATTAGCAGTTGATGAAGGCCCTACATACTCATGACCTTGTAAATATCCTTTAGCTACACTTAAATGAGGTACAATCAAAACAGCAAAAGATACACATCTAATAACAAAAGCAACATCTGTAATGGTATTACCACCTTGTAAATCACCTAAAATAAGTGAACCAAGTTCCTCTGCAAACACAAATAAAAGTATAAACGTTGCAAAAGAAAAATAACTAATAAACTTCCTACTTAACTTATAAGCCCTCGTCTTCGCTTCTATCTTCCCCGTCGCATTATACTCACTAATAAGTTTACTCATCGCACTAGGAATGCCTGCAGAACTAATAGATAAAAATATCAAATAGATATTATAACCATAACTATATAATGCTCCACCTTTTGATCCAACAATAATATAAAAAGGCACAACATAAAGCATCCCTAATATCTTTACCAAAATTACGGATGCTGTCGCAATAAAAGTCCCAGTTACAAAACTATTTTTCTTCATTACTATTCACTCAAATTTCTATAAATAATCATCGCAGTAAAACAATAAATCTGCTCTTCTCCAAACGTTGCTACTCCCACGCTATACTTAATATCAATTAGCTCAATATTCGTCATAAGAAAAGCATTAACTGCTTGTTCTAAATCTTTTTCATGCGATTCATCAAAAACTTTAACTAACATTTCATCCTCCAATTACCATGGTATCAAAATGAAATGTCAACAATTGTCAGTTTTCGCCTAAATCCACATAACAATTATACCTTATATTTACATTACTTGCACAATACTTTACATTTATTTGATAATATTCTTCACATATTCTAAAACTTCATCACTAATTAAATTTATATCTTTAAGTTTATCATCATTAACACAACTAACAACTCCAAAATCATATCTTCTGCTAAGTAAATGATAAGTCATCTCAATATTATGATACTTAGGATCTGCTACTTCACCAACTAAAGGTCTATACTGATAAGGTAAAAATAAGAAAATAACTTTATCTGGTCTTGGCAAATCTAGCAAATTAAATTCAAGTTGTTCCATCCAAAATATCATATTAACCCTATCTTTAACATCTTCAAACTTACTAGCCTGATAAGCCATATTAGACTCAACATATCTATCAAGTACTACATGAACGCCTTTATCTAATAACTCATTAATCTTTCCTATATTATTAACTCTATCTGCTGCATAATATAAAGACAATGCTTTAGGATCAACCTCTTCATCAAAATAACTATTCCCATCCTTATTTAAAATATGCTCATAAATTATCTTACCAGTTGGCGTATCATACATCGGAAAACGCATCTTTACAGCTTTTTCACCCATCTCATTTAATCTTTTAACAAGTAAATCAGCCTGTGTCTCTTTTCCAGAACCTTCAGTTCCCTCAATAACAAGTAACTTACCTCTCATTTTTCTTCCTTCTTAAACACCTAGCACAAAGTGCAATATAATTATCATTACCTACCAAAATATCCCCCTTCTTCTTCCCATCATAATAAGTATAAATAGCATCTCTATTACACTCATTACAAGAAGCATGAAGTATCTCTATCTCATCAGCAATTGAAAGTAACTGAGGCATAATTCCAAAAGGTGCTTGCTCACTAGTCATATTAAGTCCAGCAATATAAATATCTAAATCTTCCATAACAGATAACTCCAGCAAAATTTTTATATCACCCTTTAAAAAATTAGCTTCATCAATAAAAATTGTATTAATCTTATCCGTTATATAACTAGGTATATCCTTAATATCGTCAACCAATATAGCATTAATCTCTTTACCTTTACGAGTCTTAACAACCCCATAATCTCTTGTATCCATCTTAGGTTTAAATAAAAGAATTCTACTCTTATGGTATCTCTTATCATACTCATTAAGTAAAGCATCACTCTTTCCACTAAACATAGGACCTGTAAATACCTTTATCATGTTACCACCACCATAATTATATAATTTTTAAAACCTTTAGTAAATACATCAATAACCAGTGTGAAACTTTTTTATTAATTTTGGTCAAAAAAGTTTCACACCAACTTTTATTTAATTAAAAAAACTTCCACAAAGGAAGTTAATCTAACAAATGTCCACACTTTACACAGGCTTTCATAGAAGCACCATTAGCATACCCACAATTAGGACAAACCTTACTATTACTACTACCCATTATCTCCTCAGCAATATCATCTGTACTTACTCTAGGCATTTCTACTTCACCACTAGGCATCTCTGGATTACTAATCTTTTCAATAGATATCGTATTTTCAAACTGAGGACTATTAAATATCTCCTCTGGTTTCTTTTCTTCTTCAGCATCCGCCTTTAAAGAAGGCATCTCAAATATATTATCATCATAACTAGGTTCATTTACCTGAACACTATTACTGCTAACTTCTTCACCACCAAATATGTTATCAGTATTATCACTAACTGGAATATCTAACACTTCAGGAGTACTTTCTATAGTCTCAACCTTAACTGGCTCTGCAGTAATTTGCTCCTCTAACCCAGGTTTTTCATCTAAATCAAAACCTTTAATTTCTTCAGGCTCACTAGGAATATTACTTATTGGATCAGGAGCCATCAAATTAAGTTCTCCACTTTCATTAGGATCACTAGCCATCAAATCAAACTGAACATCACCATCAGTTTCACTTACAACACTCGCTTTACCAAATCCTAAAATCATATAGAATATCGGTGTCAAAAACACCAATCCTAATCCGAATCCAGCACTCTTACCAAACTTACCAGCAAGTTTATAATTAGCAACAATAAGTGCAATTCCATTAGCTACCGGAAGTATAGAAAGCCATCCAGGCAAATCAACAGCCTTCAAAAGTATCCACTGACCATATATAGGAACAATAGCTCCCCATCCAGGTAACCCTAACTTCTTATATACCTTAATCGTAGCAACTAAACTAATAACAGCAAGTAATATACTAACAAAAAACATTACAAACATTACCCCAGAAAACACAAAAGTAACATTATTACTACCATAAACTGCATAATCACTCATACATCCAACCTCTTTCTTATCATTAATACCATTTTACTACATAAAAACCTAATTTACAACATATGGATCTTCTGAGGTACCAGATCCCCCAGAAATTGCAGTTGAAGGTATAAGAGATATAACAGGCCTAACAGCGTTGCTTATATTGACTTTATATCTATCTACTGAACAATTATCCTTTATTAGCAAAACCTGAGCTTCCGTTGCTGGTGAAGGTAGCATTGAATCCACATAATAATCACTAGGAGTCATAGACCACCAATGAGAGCCTGTTGCATTTTCTTGTAAATAACTTGTTGAGCCTGAAGTTACAACAACGTTTCCTGCATATACTAATTCATCTGCTGTTATTAGTCCTATCTTGCTTGTTATCTTACTTAATGTTCCATTACATTTTAAACTTGGAGTTTTATTTGTATATAATCTTTTATATGCTGCATAATATGTTCCAGCAGTTCTATATCCTAGCCCTGTAATCTGGCTAGTATTAAATGCATTCATAGGGTCATAACTTGTATCTGTCACATTACTTTTATCATTACAAAATACATTATCATCTATTACGCTTTCACATGTTTTTAAGTTATCATTATACCATATTTCTAAGTTTGTTAGAATTGTACTTTTATTTATGTTTGCATGAGTTGCTTCATATGTTGATGAATCTACTGTTCCATACATAAATCCTACATAAGCATTATCATCATAGTTTGAGTTAAATACACTTGTATAAGTATCTCCATTATAGTGAGCAAATGCAGCAGTAGTGTGACTATTTGCAGATGAGCATGGATTAGATGTATTAGATGTATTGTCATTGTGAAGTATTAGTTTAATTGTATTATCTCCACCTATTCTAACTATTCTCCAACATTTATTAGCAAATTCTACATAGTTATTTTTAACTGCTCCTCTAAAGTAATATGATGTACCATAATCATCATCTGTGCTAGCAAGTAATGCTTCTGTTGTATTTTTATTTGAACTAATCGTTTTATAAGTAAAACTACTCGAAGTAGCACTTACCACATAATATACACTACCTAAATTAGTTGTAGTCATCATTGTTCCAGCAGTCTTTGAACCAGAACTTAATATAGAAATATATGGTAAATACTTGCCAACTAAACTAGAATATGAATTAGCATATGTATTTGTTGTTACAGCAGTGCCTGTTAAATTAAATTTAGTACCATTTGCTTTCCATCCTGTTCCATATGTTACATAATATGATTGATCTGTACTGGATACACTATATGTACTTGTAGTTGTTACATCATCTAAAGTATAAGCACTTACTTCTGCTCCTGGTGTAGTAAGTGGTGTTTTTACTTCGTTATTTGCTAATATAGTTTCTGCTAAAGTTGGAACCTTTGTTATAAACGTTGCATTGCACCTCACATTGCCAGCACTTATATCATTAAAAGATACTACCCATTTTGTACCATTCCAAGTGGCTTTTGCACCTACGTCTTGTTTTATTCCATTTCTAGTACACTCTACAGTTGCCGTATACTTATTTGTAGTTGGAAATGTAGTACTAGCTTTTCCATCAATAACAGCTGCTATGATAGGTCCATTATTATCTTCTAGTAAATCTTTTTTATCACTTTTACCATATATAAACATTCCAGAAATAATTATCGTGCATACAATAATTAAACTAATTATTTTCTTCATATTCATACCTTCCTTATGATAACATTATATAATAATAATTTTATTTAGTCCATAGAAAAACTTGGAAATATTTCATCCAAGTTTTATTTAACTACAACACTAACAATTCTCTTTGGTACTACAATAACTTTAACTATATTAAGGCCATCGGTATACTTTTTAACGTTTTCATTATTAAGTGCTTTCGCCTTTATTTCTTCTTCAGTATCTTCTTCACTAATTAATACACTTCCTCTAAGCTTACCATTAACTTGTACGCCTATCTCAAACTCAGAATCAGTTGTTTTATTTTCGTCATATTCTGGCCAAGCACTTACTGCAAATTCTTCACCTAACTTACATTCCTCATTTAACTCTTCAGTAATATGAGGTGCAATTGGATTAAGAAGTGCTAGTAATGTTCTATAATCCTTATGCGTAATAGACTCTTCTTTTTCCATAGCATTTAGTAAAATCATTAAAGCACTTACTGCTGTATTATATTTCATACTAAGTAAGTCATTAGTAACCTTCATAATTGTCTTATGCATTAAACTTTCTAAATTTTTAGAATATTCTTCACCCTCAGTAAGTTTACTCTTAATTCTATCTACTCTTTCTAAGAATTTCTTGCATCCCTTAAGACCATTCTCACTCCAAGCAGCATCTTTAGGATAATCACCAATAAACATTTCATAAGTTCTAAGAGCATCAGCACCATAATTAGCAACCATATCATCTGGATTAACTACATTACCTTTACTCTTACTCATCTTTTCATTGTTCTCACCCAAAATCATACCATGAGCAACTCTCTTTTTAAATGGTTCTCTAACACTTACCAAGCCTTGATCATACAAAAATTGATTCCAGAATCTTGCATAAAGCAAATGTCTCGTAGCATGTTCCATACCACCATTATAATAATCAACTTGTCCCCAGTAATCCATTGCTTCACGACTAGCAAACTCTTTATCATTATTTGGATCCATATATCTAATCCAGTACCAAGATGATCCAGCCCAGTTAGGCATTGTATCAGTTTCTCTCTTCGCCATCTTTCCGCAGTGTGGACAAGGTACATTTACCCATTCATCTAATGTACTTAGTGGGCTTTCTCCATTATCAGTTGGTTCATAACTCTTAACATCAGGTAGTACTAAAGGTAGTTCTTCCTCTGGAACAGGAACCCATCCACAATCCTCACAATAAATCATTGGAATTGGTTCACCCCAGAATCTTTGTCTAGAGAAAATCCAATCTTGTAATCTATAATTAGTAGTTTTCTTACCAATATGATTATCTTCTAAATACTTAAGGCATGTATTAATTGCATCTTCCTTATCAAGTCCATTTAAAACACCTGAATTAATATGAACACCATCACCAGTATAAGCCTCCTTAGAAATATCTCCGCCTTCAATAACTGGAATAATCTTAATACCAAACTTCTTTGCAAAAGCATAATCTCTAGTATCATGAGCAGGAACTGCCATAATAGCACCTGTACCATATCCTGCTAAAACATAATCAGAAACATATATTGGAATACCTTCACCGCTAACTGGATTAACAGCTTCAAGCCCATCTAACTTAATACCAGTCTTCTCCTTGCTTTCATCAGTTCTTTCAATCTCACTCTTTGCTTTAGCAGCATCTTGATAAGCCTTTAACTCATCTATATTCTTAATTCTATCTTGATACTTTTCTAAAAATGGATGCTCAGGGCTCATTACCATAAATGTTACACCATACAAAGTATCACATCTTGTTGTAAATACCTTAAGCACATCTTCAGTATCCTTAAGTTTAAAATCAACTTCAGCACCAACACTCTTACCAATCCAGTTAATCTGAGCTGTCTTAATCTTCTCCATAAAGTCAGTATCTTTTAGTCCTTCAATTAAACTATCAGCATAAGCAGTCATCTTAAGCATCCACTGATTCTTAAGTTTCTTTTCAACCTTAGAGCCACATCTTTCACATACTCCACCAGCAGCATCCTCATTAGATAATCCCATCTTACAATTAGGACACCAATTAATATCCTTCTCAGCCTTATATGCTAAACCAGCCTTATAAAACTGTAAAAACTGCCACTGCGTCCACTTATAATACTCTGGACTACTAGTATTAATCTCTCTACTCCAATCAAATGATATACCAAGGGCTTTAATTTGATGTTTAAAATTATCTATACACTCACTAACCATCTTACTTGGATATACGTGATTTTTTATTGCATACTGCTCTGCTGGAGCCCCAAATGCATCCCAACCAATTGGATATAAAACATTATACCCCTGTGCCCTTTTAAGTCTTGCCATTGCATCAAGTGCTGTATAACTTCTAACATGTCCTACATGAAGCCCAGCTCCTGATGGATATGGAAACTCAACCAAAATATAATACTTTTTCTTATCACTATTATTCTTAGCAGTAAATACCCCTTCTTCTTCCCATCTCTTTTGCCATTTCTTTTCAATAACTCTTGTATTAATCATTTTTTATCACCTTTCTTCTCTTTTTTAATTAAAATTTTACCAAGTGATCCATACACTAAAAATATCATTATAAATAAAAGTCCAAATCCCGTCAGTGCCTGCCATACATAACCAATCTTTAAACTAGTACATACTGTTCCACTTACACTTATTATAAGTGCATTAAGAAGTGCAAATACAATCCATAACCGTTTAAAATTCATATTCTTAATTTTAACACCATACTTATAACATAAAAACTTAACCTCTTTAGTTTCCTTAATTGTTCCCTTCTTATACTTAATTAAATAAATTATAAAATAAGTTACAAACACAAATACAAAACTAACTATAAATACAATTAAACTCTCCATACGCCTCCATTAAAAAACGGTCCTACATCCAAAGGACGAAAGACCGTGGTACCACCTTAATTATTACTCTAAGTTTTAAAGATCTTCACCTAACACATCCAAAAGCAAGTTCATAAATCTTTATTGTTAACTCTCACCAACCGTTAACTCTCTTTAAAATAAACAATTTACTAATACTCTTTCTTCATCTGCTTAAAATGTATTATATTAAATTTCGGCAATATATTCAAGTAATTTTATAAACATTCTTATATATTTACCATTTAATCCTTTAACTCTTAATTTTCTAATCTCGATTCTCTTACTCTTAATTTCTAAGTCACTAAATAAAATTGCCGCAATGTTTTCTTTCAAACTAGTCTTAATCTGTAAATCACTTAAAATACTATCAATATCATCATTAATAATTCTCTCTGCATCAATCTCAATATCTTTACCCCTACAATTGATTGTAAGCTGCTTAGCAGTAGATACATCTTTAACAAGCACTACAAAATCATTACCATCAACATAACTATCATAATTATCATACTGTGCATCAGCAATATAAACTGTTACATCACTAGCTTTTCTTGTATTTCTAAAACGTACTAAATAATCTCTCTTTAACGGAACTATTCCACTCTTACCCTCTGTAGGTCTAATAATAACCGTAAAATTATTCGCCTGGTAATTATAATCAATATCTGTAACTAAATAAAAACCATCCTCATAAGCCGTACTAATTCCATCATCCTCATATAACTTATAAACATTACTAGCACCCGGAAATACATGTACCTCTAGCTTACTAGGTACTCCTGTATTATTTAAATCCTCACTAGATATAAAACTCATTGGAATAATCGTTCCTTGTTTAGCAAACACTGGATAATCCTCATCTTTAAAAAATGATACATACCTCTTACCACCAATAAACTTCTTACCAGTCTTAAAATCATACCACACACCATTAGGTAAAAATATCCTATGAATAGTACGATTCATTAAAACATCCTTCTTAGACGTAATTGGCGCTATAAATAACTCTGTTCCAAAATAGTATTCATTTCTATATATAGGTTCATCATAAATCTCAGGATACTTATAATAAAGCGGTTGCACCAAAGGAAGACCAGTCTTAGAATACTTATAAGCCTCCGTATAAATATATGGAATAAGTCTGTGTCTAAGTTTCAAATACTCCTTAACAACACTAAATGTTTTAACATCCCAAAGCCAAGGCTCTCTCTTATAAAAATGAGAAGCATCACTACTAAAACGAAGTATTGGACTATACGTCCCAAACTGTACATATCTCATATAAAGTTCAGGATCCTCTATTCCCCCTTTAAATCCTCCAATATCATGACTCCACCAAGATAGTCCAATATTCGCAGCCCTTGAATTATACTCTGGAAGCATCTTCAAACTATCCCAAGACACAATTGTCTTACCACTATATAAAACTGGCATCAAATGAGAAGCAAGCATTCCATTTCTAGATAATATCATTCCTCTACTCTTCTTACCAGACTTATAATTATTAAAATGATAATAATTAAGTGCTCTTAATGTATATAAATCACTAGGATTATTATAATCTATCCAATAAAAATCTACTCCCATATCATTAAGTGGTTTAATAAACTCATCAAAATATGCCGTTAACATTTGCTTATTAAATACATTAAAAGGAATAACTCCATCCTCAGCATAACCAGCTATTTGTTTAAATCTTGTATAGCCTATCTCATCAGGACTAATCCCACCAGAAGGATCAACATTAAGCCCTATTCTTATATTATTACTATGTAAATAATCAGTAAGTTCTTTAGGATTAGGTATCAAATTATAATCAAAAGTATATCCACTATAAGTATTTTCATAAGTCATGTGCCATTCAGGTCCAAGCAAAAACACAGATAACGGAATCTCATTCTTCTTAAAAGCCCAAACTAAATCTTCAATCATCTTAGTATTATAAGTTACATCCTTATTCCACCATACACCTAAAGCATATCTAGGAAGCAAATTAGGTTTTAAAGTAAGTTTAAAATAATCTCTTAAACAATATCCAAAATCTTTTCGATACATAAACACATAAGTATCTATTCTCTCATCACTTCTCCTACCAAGTGATCCATCCTTATTAAATATAAGACTCTTACTATCATCTAAAGAAACAAAACCATCAGTTGAATAAAGACCTTTACTAAAATTAGCACTACTATCATCTAAACTAGAACTTGTACCTTTAAAATTTCTCGCTTCAGCAGCACCAAAAAACCAAACCTTATCTGTATTATTTAAACTAATTTTAAAATTAGCACTAGGGTTCATCTTAGTTCCATAAAAAGGCTTATTTTTCTGATACTCAAGTTTAAAATAATTAGTCGTAATAACTAAAAAGTTATCATCTTCCTTTTTCATAAACTTAGGAACATCAAATTTTCTAAACTTAACAAGTTCAGTAGGCCTATCCTCAAACTTACCATTAGCATTATACTCTATACGCACTAAAATATCAGATAATATAGTTATCCTATAATTAACTCCTCTAATAATAGCAGCATCTAAACTTATCGCATCATCATAATTTTTAAATTCAAAATAGTCTTTCACCTTAATCAACCCTAACTATCATAAATTAATTTTAACACACAAAAACTATCATTTCAATTAACTTATAAAAAGAATAAAAAAAGGTGCAAATATTACACCAATTTATCTACTCACCACTAAGTAACCAATCAACAACATTAATCTTTTTTATTCCATCATAATCAGTTTCAAGGTCCATATCCAAGGTTAATAATGTTTTAGGATAATGATCTCCAGTTTTTTGAAGAGATCGTAATTCTCTTTCAAGTACCTTTTCATCTCTAACAGTTAATGCAACTTGATAATATCTAAGCCCATCTCTATTCTCAGCAACAAAATCAACTTCTAAATCATCAACTTTTCCAACATATACCTTATAACCTCTTCTTAAAAGTTCAAGATATACTATATTCTCTAATATATGACCCATATCACTATCAGCTTTTTTCCCTAATAAATAACTTCTTAAACCAGAATCTACAACATAATACTTATAATCCCTAGCAAGTAAATTTTTCCCTTTAACATCAAATCTTTCAGCTTTATATATCAAAAAGCTTTCTAAAAGTGCAGTTATATAATTTTCTACAGTATGATTACTTGTTGAAATACCTTTACTAGTTAATGTATCACTTATCTTTTTTATAGATATAGGACTACCAATACTATCAAATATATATTTTATAACACTCTCTAAGAGCAACTTATCTGTAATATTATTTCTAGCCATAATATCTTTGTAAACAATTGTTGAAAAAATACCATCTAAATATTTATCTAAATCATTTACATTAGATTTTAATATATTTATATTTCCAGGCATTCCACCATTTCTCATATAATCTAAAAATAACTGTTGATAATTATTATTATCAAATGCAGACACATATTCTTTAAAAGACAATGGTAACATTTTGATTTCTATGTATCTTCCAGATAATAACGTTGCAAGTTCACCAGATAAAAGATAAGCATTAGATCCTGTTATATAAACATCAACATTCTTCTTTATATATAAACTATCAACTGCTCTTTGAAATCCTGGAACATTTTGTACTTCATCTAAAAAAACATAAAAATTATCTTCAGAAATTATTTTCTCATTAATAAAATGATATAACTCTTTATAATCCTTAAAATCATAGTCAGCATCCTCTAAATTAATATATATTATTTGATTAGACTTTACTCCACTCATTTTTAAATAATCTATAAATAAATCAAATAACGTGGACTTACCACATCTTCTTATACCAGTAACAACCTTAATCAAATCTTTATCTTTCCATCTTATCAACTCATCAAGATATTCTTCCCTATTTATCATCTTACCACCTCAATATAAATTATACACAAATTTATGAAATTGTCAAGTTTTGGAAATATTTTTCCAAAACTATTACTTTTTAGATACTTGTGGAAACGATAACTTAAATATATTAATCATAAATTATCATTTCTTAAGCAACTTCAATTGACATTTGCATACATTTAATATATAATACTCTTGCGTATTTAGGCAGGTTCTTATTAACTTATAACGTGTTTATTTGCAAGAACTTTAGTAGCTTAACTGCCTTAAGTGAAAAAAATAATAAACACCCTACTTAGAAGATAAGAATTCCTTTAAACGAAAGAAAGGAGAAATATTATGTCAAGATATACTGGTCCAGCATATAAGAAGTCTCGTAAATTAGGTTTCTCATGCCTAGAAAATGGTAAAGAACTAGCAAGACGTCCTTATGCTCCTGGAATTCATGGAACAAGCAGAAGAAGAAAACTTAGTGAATATGGTATTCAGTTAGAAGAAAAACAAAAAGTTAGATTTATGTATGGTTTAACTGAAAAACAATTTGCTCATACTTTCGAAAGAGCTTCTAAAATGAAAGGTATCGCTGGTGAAAACTTCCTAAAACTTTTAGAAAGTCGTCTAGATAACGTTGTATATCGTATGGGTCTAGCTAATACTAGACGTGGTGCAAGACAACTTGTTAACCATGGACACATTCTTGTTAATGGAGAATGTGTAGATATCCCATCATATACTGTTAAAGTTGGTAGTACTATTTCTGTTAAAGAAAAGTCACTTAACCATCCAGCAATGAAACAAGCATTAGAAAACACTTTAAATCGTCCTGCATATGTTGAATTTGACGATAAGAAGATGACTGGAACTTACTTAAGACTTCCAGAAAGAAGCGAACTAAACGCTGATATCAATGAATCACTAATTGTTGAATACTACAACAGATAGTAACAAACTCCCATTTTGGGAGTTTTATTTTGCTTTAATTTATGCTATTATAGAGAACAAAAAGAAGGAATTTAATATGGATAATTTTATTAAAAGCAAAATTAACAGAATAATTGAACTTAATCTGAAAATCTACGACTACTATCAAAGTCTAATCACTTTAGAAGAAACTAAAGATAAACACCCAGACTATGAAAAAAGAAAAAAGAATATATCATCATTCATTCTAGAATTATTACAACAAGAACACGAAGAATATAGTTTTTTTATCGCAAATCCAACAATTGCTCTATCCACTTACACTGAATTAGCAAGACAATTTATAAATAAAAATACACCTCTAGAAGTTCTATGCACACCTTCAAAAGACGCTCTAATTTCAAGAAGAATTCTAACAACATTAGAAATCATTATAATTAGTGATAGAACCTTATTTAATTACCTAATAAATCAAAAACTTATAGCAAGAATAAAATTTCAATCTGATGAAAAAAGTTCAATTGAAGCATATCTTTTTAAAGAAATACCTCTTATAGACGAATCATTTGCTAAAACATTATACACTCTACTAGATGATGAAGGAAATACTAAAGCAAAATATCATTTATCTTTCATCACACCTTACATCGAAACTATCCTTGTTCCTTCTTCATTTGAACCAATACCTAAAAAACAGAATACTGACATCTCATTTAATACAATGGTAACAAGAGTTCAAAAAGAAATATTTCTAGATACGCATATTGGTGAAAAAATAGATGAAGCACTTGATAGCATGGCCTATGACAATAACAGTATTTTATACACATACTTTAAAGCCGCCCTAACATATCAATCAAAAGAAGCCATAAAAGATATTAAAAGTCTTATTAATTCTTTAGATGAAAATGAATCCTTAAAAGAAAAATTATTTAAAATCATTCAAGATAACTCTAAAACAAAAAAAGAATTATCAAAAGATGACGACCTAGAAGCTCAAAGAATGTCCGCCTATGGTTTAAGTAGTACAGATGTCAAAATACTTAATGAACTTCTTGAACTAGAATCACAAATTCTTAATGCTTACAGAGGCCTAGCAAGTCTAGAAATCAAAAACTTAAAAGACAGTTTTTTCTCAAAAAATCTAATTGAACTTTTGGCTTTATACACAGAAGAAGAAAAAACTCTTTTAAACTACTTTAGAATGTATCCTGAAATTATTCCAAATATTTTAGAATATCTAATTGAAACAATTAACGATGAAATAAAATCACCAGTAGAACTTCTTTTACTTTATGAAGATAACGAAACCGTTGTAACCGCATACCGCACTATTCAGCAAATAAAAAGCGTTCTATTTGAAAGTAATGAAGCATATGAACACAACTTGCATGCAGACGTTAAAGAAATAGTTCCATCATATCACGAAAAAATATCATCAGTAAGAGACTACGAAAAACGCATAAGTGATGAAGTAAGTAAAAGAACAATCACCTTCATAAGTGAAGATAATTCCTTAGAAAGTATCAAAAAAAAATATTATATGCTATATGCATGCCCAGGTCTTGAAAATGAATTCTTTCAAAATAAAGGTACTTTTCCAAGAAACTTAACTGACTCTATTACAGTCAAAAACGATTTAACTGAAGAAGAAAAAGCAGAATTAAATATAACACTTGGATTAAACACTGCTGATTTAGCACTTGATACATTATTAGATTATTTTGATGCCGATTTAGATGATTACGCTCATGAAATATCTTTATTAATAAGCATGTTACGAAGCGGCTTACTTCTAACAGACGAAACAGAAAGACAAATGCTTTTAGAAGAACTAGAAGAAACATTTACTACAGATGAAGATTACTTAAAAGAACATGAAGATGATGAAGAAATAAGACAATTAATTAAAAAAACTATTAATGAAGCAAATGAAGATTTTAAAGATATGAATAAAGACAGTAAAAAAACCTTACAATAAAAATTTTTAAGTAAGGTTTTTTCATTTCATGAATTATCATCACAATATTCTAAATCTTTAAAATATTTAAATTGATTATAATTATCTTTCTTATAAACTTTCGCTTTTTGAGAAATAATAGTTATATAATTAGAAGGTTTATCATTAACTCCAAAATAAGTATAACATGAGTTTACTGATTCATCATTTATATAAGATACAAATAAATCTTGATAAACATCGCCATCATAAATAACTGTTCCAGTTACCTTTTTAGCATAATCAACAATATTTAACTTCTTATCATTAGATTCCGAAAGTTTATAAATAATATGCTCCCTATCAATATTATCAAAATAAGAATATAAATCATCAGAATCATATAATAGTTTCCCCTTATTATCAAATAGACTTACCTTAAACGCCTCATCTCGTCTATCGTAATATTCCTTATAACACAAAATATTATCATAATTATTAAACTCGCAACTACTATAACTATCATTCATTAATGAATAATCATCACCATTAAATAATCCAAATGCTTCAAAAGATGCATCTTTTTTTCTAACTTTAATTAACTTACCATCAGTCTTAATTGATTCAAAATGAGCATCGTCACCAGTTGTAATAAAACTAGCATCCCTTAATTCATAGTCCTTATTAAATCCATAATAAGCCTCATTCTTATCTAAATTAATATATATTTGTCCTGCATCAGTAACAACACCATAAGCATTAGTATCTTCTCCAGTTTTATCAATATAAGAAGTAACAAATAAAGGATTCGAATCAACTTTAAATACCTTTTCTGTCTCTAAAACAAACTTTTCTTCCTTAAAATCATAAAGATAATATTTATCATTCTTATAAAAAAGCATCTTACTATCATGCCAAAAATTACGAACTGGAATATATGACTTATCAATATTTACTTTAACCTTTTCACAATCCATAAATTTATATTCAGCGTAATCAAACTTTGTATAAATAACCGCATCTTTACCATTAATTAAACCATAATAACTAGAATCAGTACATTTATAAAAAGTACCATCTTCATAAAGTAAAGATTTCTTATTACCAGCCTTGTACTCTATCCCATCTTTATCAATCAAACTAATATCATATAACTCAACATAAAGTTTCTTAGTCTCATCAGATACAACAAACTGAAAACCTAAACTATCAGTTAAAATACTATTACCATTTAACTTTATCGTATACTTATTTTTATTAACTTCATAATCAGTAATTTGACTTCCTTTTACAATCTCATTCTTAACAAGTTTTAAGCCATCACTATATCTAAGTTTAAATGACACCTTCTTAATTTTTATTTGTGCATAAGTTTCATAATCTACATAAACATTTATATATTCTCCGCCAGAATAAGACTTAATATAATCTGTTGTACCTATATTAAAACTTCCATCAAACTTTTCATATGATAAATAACTCCACAAAAAATATCCACATGTACAAACAACAATTACAATACTTACAAATAAAAACACCTTCTTTTTCATCACACACTACCCTTCTATCTGAAGTATATCATAATATTTTAAAAAAAAGAATAACGATTACTCATTATCCTTTAATATACTAGCACATCTATGACAAATACCATCATCTAGTTCGTCAACATAGTTCCAGCATCTATTACACTTCTCACCAGTACTTCTTTCAATCTTAACAGATACATTATCATACTTAGGTAATTCCTCACTAGTAAACACTACCTTAGATACAATCAATAATTGATGCATAACATCCCCTAAAACTTCCTTAACATTATTAAATGCTTCAGGTAGATTTAGATATACATTTGCTTCTAATCCAGAACCAATTATCTTTTCATTACGAGCAGTCTCTAATGCCTTATAAACATCATCTTTAACCTTAAAGAAATTACTCCATAACTCTTCATCTATCTTTACATCCATAACTTCTGGCATATCTAATAAATGAACACTTTCCTTCTTCTCTCCTGGAATATAACGATAAATTTCTTCAGCAGTATAAGGTAAAATTGGTGCAAGAAGAACATCCAACTTAGTAATAATATTATATAAAACTGTCTGTACACTTCTTCTTACTAAAGAATTCTTCTTCTCAATATACAAAATATCCTTAGTAAAATCTAAATAGAAATTAGATAAAGTAAAGCTTATAAAATTATTAGTATACTTATAAACCTCTTGATAAGAATATCTATCATAAGCACCTCTAACATTCTTAACATACTTGTTAAGTTCACTCATCATGTACTTATCATACTCTTTCATCTCATCAAAACTAACCATATCTTTATTAGAATCAAAATCATTTAAATTACCTAAAATAAACTTAGCAGTATTTCTAATCTTACGATAACTCTCTTGAACCTGTTTAAGAATCTCATCACCAATTCTTACATCCTCAGTATAATCAGTAGATGCTACCCATAAACGTAATACATCAGCACCTCTAATACTAATCTCTTTAAGTGGATCAATACCATTACCAAGACTCTTACTCATCTTATTACCCTTAGCATCTAAAGTAAATCCATGACTTATACAAGTCTTATAAGGACTCTTACCATGAACCGCTACACCAGTAATTAATGATGAATTAAACCATCCACGATATTGATCACAACCCTCTAAATAAACATCAGCTGGATATGGTAAATTTCTACCTAATAATACACCAGTATGTGTAGAACCTGAATCAAACCAAACATCCATAATATCCATTTCTTTAGTAAACTTACCATTTGGACTTGCTGGATTAGTATATCCTTCAGGAAGTAAATCCTTAGCATCCTTCATAAACCAATAATTAGAACCATGCTCTCTAAATAACTCTGCAACATGCATCATAACATCATAATCTAAAATAGCAGAACCATCTTCATTATAGAAAATAGGTAGTGGTACTCCCCAAACTCTTTGACGAGAAATACACCAGTCTCCTCTTCCTTCAATCATATTATGAAGTCTTACTTTACCCCACTCAGGAAGCCAATTAATATTATTATCAATCTCATTTAAGATATCTTCCTTAATCTTATCAATACTACAGAACCACTGAGCAGTTGCTCTAAATATAATAGGTTTTTTAGTACGCCAATCATGTGGATAAGAGTGTGTAATAAACTTAAGCTTTAATAATACACCTAACTCATCTAAATACTTAACAACCTCTTTATTAGCATCCTCAAAGAATAATCCCTTAAATCTTTCACCAGACTCAGCATTTAAGCATCCATTATCATCAACACCAAACACCATCTCTAGATTATACTTCTTACCAACATTAAAGTCATCTTCACCATAACTAGGTGCTGTATGAACAAGACCAGAACCTGCATCAAGTGTTACGTGATCACCTAACACAACTGGACTAATTCTATCCATAAATGGATGTTTATACTTAACATACTCTAAATCAGTACCATAGAAATTATTTATTACTTCTACATTTTCCCATCCAAACTCACCCTTAAGTGAATCTAAAAGTTCAGCAGCAACAACATACTTCTTACCATTAACAAGTACTCTAGAATACTCTAAATTAGGTCCAACACATATAGCAGTATTACCAGGAAGTGTCCAAGGAGTAGTAGTCCAAATAACTAAATAATCTCCCTTATCAACAACACTATTACCTTCCTCTACTTCAAAAGCAACAAATATAGAAGGATCCTTTCTATCATGATACTCAATCTCAGCTTCAGCTAAAGCACTCTCACTTGATGGTGACCAGTACACAGGTTTCATTCCCTTAAAAATTAACCCTTTACGAGCCATCTCAGCAAACACTTCAATTTGTCTAGCCTCTAACTCATGCTGAAAAGTAGCATAATAATTATCCCAATCAGCAATAACATTTAAAGCCTTAAAACCTTCCATCTGCATAGCAATCTGCTTTTTAGCATACTCTTCACAAATAGCTCTAAATTCTGCCTTATCCATACTCTTACGATCAACACCACTATTAGTAACTGCTTGCTCTATTGGAAGACCATGAGTATCCCATCCAGGAATATAAATCATATCCCTACCACTCATTGCAGCATAACGATTAACAAAATCCTTTAAAATCTTATTCATCGCATGACCAATATGAATAGAACCATTCGCATAAGGAGGCCCATCATGTAACACAAAAGGCTCCCTTCCCTTATTCTTCTCTCTTAACTTATTATATAAGTCCATCTCTTCCCACTTAGCACGTTGTACCTTCTCATTCTCCGGTAAATTGCCCTTCATCTGAAACTCAGTCTTAGGCATCAAAAGTGTTTCCTTATAATCCATAAAAATCTCCCTTCCTAAAATAAAAAAGCCCATAATCTAAGGACGAGTCAAACCCGTGTTACCACCTTAATTTATGAACTTATTTCATACACTCATTATCTATAACGTAGATACCGTACTATACTTATCCTATAGTAACATCCGAAGTGATCCTTAATACTTCCAGTATACTTACTTTCACCACAACGTAAGCTCTCTAAATACCTTTCATATTAACGTCTTCATCAACTGCTTATGCCATAAATTATATGCCAATAACACATACTTGTCAAGCACAAACTAAAGTTAAACCACTTTGTAAGGGTTTTCTGATGTACCATCTCCAGTTACGTTGGTAGAAGGCTTAAGAGAAATTGAAGGGCGAGCACCTAAAGCAAAGTTCACATAGGTGCTGTCGAATTTGCCATCGCTGCCTAGCACACCCCAAACGCCAGCGCGGCTGCCAAGAAAGTCGCCATAGAAGCCGCGAGGAGACAAAGACCACCACAAAACTTCAGTAGCATTTTCTTGTAAATAAGTTGTTGTATTATTAATATTAAAAGCATATCCAGCAAATGCTAATTCATCAGCAGTTATTAATCCTACTTTTGAATTTATTTTACTTAATTCTCCGTTGCATTTTAAGCTTGGACCAGTGCCTCCAGCACTTCCACTTGTACTTACTAATCTTTGTGTAGCACCATAAAATGTTACATTCTCGGCATATCCTAAACCATTAACATTACTCATATTCCAAGGATTATAAGTTGTATCTGTTACGTTAGTTTTATCATTGCACCATACAGTATCATCTATTACACTTTTATATGTTTTTAGATTATTATTATACCAAGTTTCTAAATTTGTAAGTATTGTACTTTTATTAGTATTTGCATGTGTGCTTGCATAATCACTTGAACCAGCAGTTCCATACATAAAACCAACATATGCATTATCATCATAACTTGAATTAAATGCACTTGTATATGTTGTTCCAGAGTATCTTGCAAATGCTGCACTCGCACTATTATTTGCAGCATCACAAGGATTAGCTGCTCCTGCTGTATTATCGTTATGTAGTATTAGTTTTACTGAACCATCTCCTCCAACTCTTACTATTCTCCAGCATTTATTAGCAAACTCAACATAATTATTTTTGACTGCTCCTCTAAAATAATAAGATGTACCATAATCATCTTCTGTAGATGCAAGTAATGCTTCTGTCGTATTTTTATTTGATGTTATTTGTTTATATGTAAAACTATCTTGTGTAGCACTTACTACATAATATACACTATCTAAATTAGTTGTAGTCTTCATAGTTCCTGCAGTGTTTGATCCAGCACTTGACAAGTAACTATTTGGTAAATACTTTCCAACTAAGCTTGAATATGAATTAGCATATGTGTCTTTCGTTACTGCCGCTCCTGTTAAATTAAACTTAGTACCATTTGCTTCCCAACCGGTTCCGTAAGTAAAGTAATATGCTTGGTATGTTGAAGATACACTCGCTGAAGATGTTGCTGTTACTTCATTTTCTTTATATGCACTTACTTCTTTTCCTGGTGTAGTTATTGGAGCCTTCACTTCATTATTTGCTAGTATAGTTTCTGCAAAAGTTGGAGATACTGATGCACTTGCCCCTACTATAACTTTACCTTGATACTTTTTACTAGCACCTTGCTCTTTTGTCATACTTTCGTCAAACCATAGTCTTAAATCGTATGTTTTAGATGCTTTTGCACCTAGTCCATCAGTTAATAATTCATAAGCAGTACCACCATTTTGTGCTTCCATAGTTTTACCACTTGATAAAATAGATGCACTTGTTGGTGCCTCTCCATTCTTAATAATAACTCCTTTAATTAAGTTTGAAGGTATTTCACTTGTACTTAGTGTCTCTACTCCTATACTAAGTGTTAAATACTGATTACAATTATTAGTTACTTTAAATGTATAAGGACTTCTTTCTAAACCCTCACTATCTGGTATTGGATAATCATTTGCTAAATTAATTGCATTATTAACACCTGTAAATGTTACACTAAAACAATTAGTTGCTCCTAAATTATTAGTTCCACTTTGCCTTGCAAAATTTTGGAATATAGCAAAACTAACTCCCATTACCAATAAAACAATTATTAATAAAGAACTAAACACCTTAATTTTATTCTTATCTCTCGATATTTTATCTTCCACTATAATCACCTTATATTCTATAAAAATTATAAAATATAAAGACATAAAATTCAAGAAGAAATATAATATTTATCTACTTAAAAAATTCATCACTAAATCTACTAATATTTCTTTTTCTTTTGGATTAGACTGTGCTATAAGTAAAGTGATAGCAACTAATGTATTATTATCAATAACTTGTTTACCATCTTTATAAAGTAGATTATAAAATTCCAAAAAGTAAATGAATAATGTTGCAGCAATTCTCTTGTTGCCATCTATAAACACATGATTTTTTATAATTAAATACAAAAAATTAGCTGCTTTTTCTTCGATTGAAGAGTATAAGTCCTTTCCATCAAAAGTTTGATATATATCAAAAATAATTGCTTCCACCCCGTTATCTCTTTCAAGAGCAAATAAATAACTATCACTACTAAATTTAAGTTTATTAACAATATTCATACAATCTTCATAATTAATTTTATTTTCATTAATTGTACCATTTGGTTTAATTATTCTTTTGTAATCATAATCATCAAGTAAATTTAGAGCATTAGAATAATTATTTATTACTTTAATAATTTCCTGTGCTTCATTTCCTTTTAAATTTATATCAATTCTTCCTGCAATATCAATTAACTTAACTGTTTTTTCTAGATATTCTAATCTCTTTTGATTAACTGCATAACCTTTAATCATATAATCTTTTAAAATTTTATTAGCCCATTTTCTAAATATAACACCATTTTTACTTTTAACCTTATAACCAACACTAATAATAATATCAAGATTATAATATTCTATATAATGAGTTTGTGTTTTTCCTTCAATCGCACCATGCTGAGTGGTATTCTCAAATTTTGCGACTACCACTTGATCACTTAGTTCTTCTTCTAAGGCATTATTAATATGTTTTCTAATAGTTTTATAATCTCTATCAAATAATTTTGCCATTTATTCTGTATTTAATCAAACTGTTTCATCTTTCATAATAACTTAATTGTCTTTTCAAGGTATTCTAATCTTTTTTGATTAACTACATAACCTTTAATCATATAATCTTTTAAGACTTTATTAGACAACTTCCTAAATATAATGCGATTCTTACTTTTAATACGATAACCAACGCTTATAATAACATCAAGATTATAATATTCTATTTTGCGAGTTACATCTCTATTTCCTTCTTTTTGAACTGTCGCATATTTTGCGACAGTTGAATTATCCAATTATTTAGAAAAGTGCATTTTTTGCACATTGCTTTTCTCTTCTAATTCACCATCTCCTCCAGTATGCTCAAAAAATGAGCGTACTGAATTTTCTTCTAGTTTTACATCTTGATTTTCAAATAATAAGATTTCATTCTTCATTTATAGACCTCCTATTATTTATTGTTGTAAATTAACACTTAATTTCCTTTTTATTTAATAAGTTTTTTGAGTTGTCGCAAATTTTAGGGTAACTGAATAACATAAAAAAAACGCACAATCATATGCGTTCTACTTTTCCTCTAAAGGCTTAATAATTGTCTCAGTAGTAATATGCTTATTTAATCTCTTTACTACTTCTCTAGCTTCTTCTATATTTAAACTTTTATATACATCATAAATATTATACATATACTCACCAAAGTCAATTACATCATCCTGAATCTGTGAATTAACTCCTTCAATATCATCAAAATACATAATTAAATTACTCACTGAAGCATTAACTTTTCTAATAACATCTTCTTCATTTATATCTCTTTCATCAAAAGTTTCTTTAACTCTTTTAATAAAATAATCAGGATACTCTGTAGATGCTGCTATTACTTCTACATAATAATCTTCAGTATCAAGTAAGTTCATACTAAGACCACCAGTAATAACCTTACTACTTTGTAACTCATCTTTTAAATAAGAAGTTATACCAAACTGAACTCTCATATATAAATTAAAATATAATCTTACTTTTCTTTCATCTATTTTAAGTCCTTTAAAAGCATTTTTAGGCACTTTAAACCCAACTGATACCTTTGGTATATTAACATTCATACACCTCTCAAAATGCTTAGTTTTAACCTCAAAAGGTTCTTTCTTAAACTTAAGAACTGGTTTATTATATTTAGGAAACTCTTTCTTACTCATAACTTCACTAACAATCGCTACTGCCTCATTAGGATCAAAGTTACCCGTAATAATCATAAACATATTCTCTGGATGATAAAAAGCCTCATAACAAATCTCTAAATCTTCCTTAGTAATCTTTTTAACATCACTTACCGTACCACTAACTAAATATTGTCTTTCATCCTTAATAAAAATATTATTATAAGTTCCATATATAAGCTGAGTACCAGGTTTATCCTCATACATATTAATCTCTTCCGTAATAATACCACGCTCATTATTTACTATTTCCTTAGTAAAATATGGTGTATAAACATACTCAGTTAAATAAGATAAACACTCTTTAAAATTAGCATTAGCAAATACTTCATAACAAGTAATATCAAAAGAAGTAAATGCATTAATATTTGCCCCTAACTTACTAAAATAATCATGTGCTGTAGTTCCATCAGGCATATTAAATAATAAATGCTCTAAATAATGTGCTATCCCCTTTGGCATATCATACTTCTTACCATTATACTCAAAATTAGTATAAATAGACCCATACTTAGTACTTAAAGTAATATAAAAATTCTTAGTTTTATTATTAGGTACCATATAAATCTTAAGACCATTATCTAAAGTGTACGTATAAAGTTTCTCAAGCACACCAGGTAATAATATCTCATTCATTTGTGCTTCCCCCTTCTAAAACATAAATTGTACTAATACTAGTCTTCTCAGCTACTTTTTTAACATCATTAATACTAACCTTATCAAACCTATCTAATCTAACATCTAATTCATCTAAATCACTAATATTCTGATAATAAGCATTATCTACTATTCTCCCAATATTATCATTAGTCATATTTAAACTAGTCTTAACTAGTGCTTTAGCATTGACAAGTTCTTCATCACTAATATTTGTTTTCATCTCTTTAAGGCAAGTTTTAATTAATTGAACTGCTAGATTACTTTTATTTATATCGACACTAGTTGTAATAATAATAAGTCCATCATATTTCTGATACATAGAGCCCACATTATAACATAATGAATTTTCTACTCTTAACTTCTGATAAAGTTTAGTCTCAAGTGACCCTCCACCTAAAATTAAATTATACATATTAGCAGCATATTTCTTTTCATCATCAGTTAAATTATTAAGATTAACAAGTACTACTATATTACTTTGAGCATTACTAGACTTATCACTTAATATAACTGGTTTTCTCTTAACATTACTAACATACATACCTACTTCATGATTCTTAATAACATTAAACTTAGCATATTTATCTACTATTCTAGATACTTCATCCATATCTAAATTACCAACTACATATATATCAACATAGTCTGTATTTATTACTTGTTTATAATATGTGTATAAGTTCTCTGGTGTAATTTTATCTATTTCTTCTAAGAAACCTAAACTACCATAACTAGATGGACTATCACCTAAAGTACTAAGTGCTTTAAGTAAACTCTTCTTCTTAGGATTATCATCTAACATTTTTATATCATTAGATAGTCTCTCTTTAACAAAATCAAATAACTTATGATCAAACTCATTATTACTTGCTTTAGGATTAAATATTAAATCAAATAATAACTTAAATACTCGGTCAGTTAGCATATCATCTTGTGCATATCTTGGATTTAAAAAATCTAAGCAGAAATTTGTTATAACTGAGTTACCCACTTTACTTGTTGCATCATATACTGAAGCACAATATAAATTCTCAAGTTCTAATGCTAAGTCTCTTTTACCCTTATAACTATTAGAGCACTCACAAAGCATATCAAATAATAAATTTCTTTTAGTAATTTCTTCTTTAACAACATTGTTTCTAAAAATAACTTCTACATGACACATTTTAAACTTATCAGTCTTAATAGTATGTAAAGTATAACCTTTCATCTTATAATCTTTAAAAACCATAAGTCACCTCTTTTCATATTATGCGTAAATAAACATACTTTTATTATATCACTTTAAAAAAATATATGTAAATTTATTACATCTGCTTAACCATTACTTGATACTTATGATATAATTTAAAAAGAAAGTAGGAATAATATGAACCCAATTCACATTGTAACAGAAAAAGAAAATATTAAAGAAAACGTATTACTGCCTGGTGATCCTCTAAGAGCACAATATATTGCTGAAAAATATCTAGAAAACCCAAAACTAATAAATAATGTACGCAATATGTTAGGATATACTGGTACTTATAAAGGTAAAGAAATTACTGTTATTGGTTCAGGTATGGGCATTCCAAGTGCATCACTTTATACTTATGAATTATATAAATTTTATAATGTTAAAAATATTATAAGAATAGGTTCAGCTGGTGCATTATCAAAAGATTTAAATATTAAAGATATCGTTCTAGCATCATCAGCATACTCTGATTCAAACTTTAGATATGCACTAACTAAAAGCAAAAGTAAAAAAATATCTTCATCTAACTCCTTAAATCAAACAATTATAAATACAAGTAAAGAATTAGGTATCAATATTACTAAAGGAACTATCTATACATCTGAAATATTTGACGTATACGAAAGTATATCTCATTTGCTTGATAAAGTACCTAAAAATATAAACCTACTAGCTAGCGAAATGGAAGCATTCGGTATCTTTACAGTAGCAAACTTCTTGAATAAAGAAGCAACCTGCTTAGTATCAATATCAGACTCTCCATATAAACGAAGTGAAGACTTATCTCCAGAAGAAAGACAAACAGCCCTAGATAATATGATAATCTTAGCATTAGAAAGTATAATTAAAAGATAAAAAGCATGACATCAAAGTCATGCTTTAATTTTTTAAATTTCCTATAGAAACAACATATACTCCATCATCTCTTTTATAAGAGTAATCTGCTCCAGTTAATACCATTAAAAATGAAGGCTCTCCGCATTTTTCAATATCAACACGTTCTTTAAATTTTAACAAGTTATTAGCCGCTTCATTAATATAACCAGCACCTAACTTTATTTCTATTGCACCCCATTTTCCATTAGCATTTCTTAAAATAACATCAACTTCAAAATCATTCTTATCTCTAAAATAAGATAAACTAGCATTCATCGCATCTGCATATATTTTTAAATCTCTTATACACATATTTTCAAACAAGAAACCAGTTAAATTTAAATCATTAACTAAATCTTGTTTTTTTAAATCCAATGCAGCAATTGCTAAAGATGGATCAACAAGTTCTAATTTAGGAGTTGTTCTTAAAGGTGTCTTAGATCTTAAATTCAAATTTGTCGCAGGTATACTTTCTAAAATATACAATCTTTCTAATGCATTTAAATAATCATCTAAAGTCGGTCTTGATAACTCATTTTCAAACTCCAATTTAACATCATCTAGAATTGTACTTTTACTAACAGAAGTAGAAATATTTCTAGATATACTTTTTAAAATAGCATTCATTCTTTGTGGATTTCTCTCTACCCCATCAAATGTTTTAATCTCTTCATTTAATAAAGCCCTTATATAATCCTTAGCAACTTCATATTTATTATCATCTGGAATATTTAATGTTTCTGGCCAACCACCTCTTATCATAACATTTATAATATCATCAAAAGATAACTTAGAAACACCAGAAACATCTTTATTATTCATTATATCTTCTAAAGATACAGAACCATCAGAATCTCCAGACTCATATAAACTCATAGGTCTCATTAAAAGTTTTGTAATTCTACCAGTACCAGTATGCATAACACTATCTTCACTAGGTCTTGCAGAACCAGTAAGTATATATTGCCCTTTTAATCCAGTATGATCAACATCCATTCTTATTGAATCCCAAACAACAGGATACATCTGCCACTCATCAAATAATCTAGGCTTTTCACCTTCTAAAAATAATGATGGCTTAGTCTGATTTGTATTATCATATTGTAACTTTTTATCTGGATCTTGAAATTCAATATAACTTTTAGCAAACTGCCTTGCGGTAGTTGACTTACCACACCACTTACATCCTTCAATAAGTACTGCTCCCATATATTTTAATTTATTTTCTAAAACACTATCCACAATCCTTGGCATATATTTATTCATAAGTTCATCACCTGTAATAATTATATAATAAATTTAATTATAAGTAAATATTATTTTACAATTTGGACAAGTTTTACTTTACATTTTGGACAAAAAGTACTTTACAATTTGGACAAATAATCATAAAAAAAAGAATTAAACTTAAACAAGTTCAATTCTAATTTGCATAGCGTCGTCGCCTTTTCTTTCATTTAATTTAACTAGTCTAGTATATCCACCATTACGAGTTTCATAACGTTTAGCTAGTTCATTAAATACTTTATTAACTGCTACAGTATCATTTTGTAAGAAAGCAAGTGCTTTTCTTCTAGATACTAAAGATCCATCCTTACCATAAGTAATCATCTTATCAACAAATTTTCTTACTTCTTTAGCTCTTGCATCAGTAGTAACAACATATTCATTTTTAATTACGTCTTTAGTAAGTCCAGCTAATATACTTCTTCTTATGCGAGTTTCTCTACCTAATTTACGATATAACATATTACTTACCTCTTTCTAATCACGGAAGCTTAGTCCCATTTCTTTAACTTTATCTAATACTTCTTTAAGAGATTTCTTACCTAAGTTACGAATCTTAGTAACATCTACTTCTCTCTTATCAATTAAATCTTGCATTGTATGAATTCCAGCTCTCTTTAAGCAGTTATATGCTCTAACTGAGAATTCAATCTCTTCAATTGGAGTTTCTAAAGTCTTAATAATTTGATCAACTTTCTTTTCTGCAATAATTCCAGTTGCATCAGCAATATTATTTAAATCTGCAACAATTTTAAAATGTTCGATTAAAATCTTAGCAGCAAGTGCCATTGCTTCTTCTGGACTCATTGAACCATTAGTATAAACTTCCATAACTAGTTTATCATAATTTTCATTACGTCCAACTCTTGCAGGTTGTACTTCATAACCAACTCTTTCAATTGGACTATAAAGTGAATCAATAGGAATTAAACCTTGAATAGAATCTCCAAGTAATTTTTTATTTTCTTTAGAATCAACATATCCACGACCATTACCAACAGTCATTTCCATATCAATTTTTCCACCCTTAACTAAAGTACAAATAACTAAGTCAGGATTCATAATTTCTAAATCTGCATCTAATTCAATATCTCCAGCTTTAACTGCGCCTTCCTTATTAGCAGATAATCTAATAGTTTTATTTTCTTTAGTATGATTTTTAATAACAACACTCTTTAAATTTAAAACTATAGTTGTTACATCTTCAATAATACCATCTATTTTTTGAAATTCATGCATTACTCCGTCAATCTTAACACTAGTAATAGCAGAACCAGGCATTGATGAAAGCATAACTCTTCTTAATGCATTACCAATAGTTGTACCAAAACCTCTTTCTAAAGGTTCGATTTCAAACTTTCCATAATTGTTTTTTTCAACATATTCTGTAATTTTGTATTCCGGTTTTTCAAAATTCATAATATTCTTCCTCCCCTAATTTCTTGGACGTTTTGGTGGTCTACAACCATTATGTGGTACTGGTGTTTCATCATTAATAGCAGTAATTTCTAAACCAGCAGCTTGTAGTGAACGAATAGCATTTTCTCTACCACTACCAAGTCCCTTAACAAATACTTCTACTTTTTTAACTCCAGAGTCCATTGCAACCTTTGCAGCAGCCTCAGCACTTTGTCCAGCAGCAAATGGAGTTTTCTTTTTAGAACCCTTATAACCAATTGTACCAGCAGAAGCCCAGCTAATTACATTTCCATTAACATCTGTAATAGAAATAACTGTATTATTATAAGTTGAATGAATATGAGCTTGTGCTTCAGGAATATTCTTTTTAACTTTTCTTTTTCTTCTATTATAAGCCATAATTTACCTCCTACTTACCTACTTTTTTCTTATTAGCAACTACTTTGCCTTTACCTTTACGAGTCTTAGCATTTCTGCTTGTTCTTTGACCATGAACAGGTAATCCTTTTTTATGTCTAACACCTTGATAAGAATTAATTTCCATCTTATTCTTAATATTCATTTGAACTTCACGTCTTAAATCACCTTCAGTTAAATGATTTTCGATTTCTTTTCTTAACTTAGCTTCATCTTCACTAGTTAAATCTTTAATTTTCTTATCAGGATCTACTCCAGTATTAGCACAAATCTTTTCAGATAAACTTCTACCAATACCATAAATATAAGTAAGTCCAATTACTGTTCTTTTTTCTTTTGGTAATTCTACATTTCTAATACGAGCCATAATAAGTCCTCCTAACCTTGTCTTTGCTTATGCTTAGGGTTATCACAAATAACCATAATCTTACCTTTTCTTCTAATTATTTTACATTTTGCACATATTTTCTTTACTGATGGTCTAACTTTCATAAAAATACCTCCTATTTTCTATATGTTATTCGCCCACGTGTTAAATCATATGGTGAAAACTCTATAGTAACTTTATCACCCGGTAAGATACGAATCATATTCATTCGTATTTTACCAGAAACGTGAGCTGTTACTACAAAGCCATTTTCTAATTCCACTTTATATTCATCTTTGATAACATCTATAACTTTACCATCGACTTCAATCTTAGCTTCTTTAGCCATCTTTCACTCTCCCGTTAATATTTCATATCCATCTTTAGTAACAACAACAGTATGCTCAAAGTGAGCACTAGGTCTACCATCTTCAGTAACGATAGTCCAGTCATTATCTAAAACACAAATATGTCTGGTTCCGGCAGTTATCATCGGCTCAACCGCAATAACCATGCCTTCTTTTAAAATCATTCCAGTGTTATATTTTCCATAGTTTGGTACATCGGGATCTTCATGTAAATCACGTCCAACTCCATGACCAACTAATTCTCTTACAACACCAAGTTTTTGTTTATTACAATATTCTAAAATGCGTGCTCCAATATTATATAAATGAGCACCATCATGAATCTCTTTAAGCCCTATAAAAAGTGCTTTTTCAGTGTGATGCATAAGTCTTTGCTTTTCCGCATTAACTTTGCCTACTGGATAAGTCCAAGCAGAATCAGAATGAAATCCATCAATAACAACACCAATATCCAGTGAGATTATATCTCCTTCTTTTAAGACTCTATCACCTGGTATACCATGAACAACTTCTTCATTTACTGATGCACAAATACTTCCTGGAAATCCTTCGTAATTCAAAAATCCAGGTATTCCTCCATGCTCTCTAATAAACTTATCAGCTTCATCATTTAAATACTTAGTTGTTATTCCCGGTTTAATTAAAGACTTTAAATACTGATGAGTTAAATAATTAACATGACCAGCTTTCTTCATCTTCTCAATTTCTTCTTTAGTCTTAATACTTACCATTACTTAATCACTTTCTCAATATCTTCAAAAGCCTCACTAGCATCCCTATTAGCATCAACTCTAACAAGAACACCCTTCTTATCATAAAAATCTAATAAAGGCTTTGTATTTTCAATATATGTATTATATCTAATTTTAAATGCATCTTCAGTATCATCAGCACGTGATATTAAAGTAGCACCACAATTATCACAAATATTATCTTGTTTAGGTTTCATGAAATATTTATGATAACTACGCTTACAATTAGGACAACTAATTCTACCAGTTGCTCTTTTCATTGCAAGCTCTTCATCAACTTCTAAATAGATTACTGCATCAACAGTCTTACCTAATTCACTTAATAAAATATCTAACTTTTCTGCTTGACTAATATTTCTAGGATATCCATCAAGAATAAAAGGTTTAGTAGTAGCACTAAGTGCTTTAACAAGTAACTTATTAACAATATCATCACTTATCAAAGCACCACTTTTCATAAGTTCAGAAATACGTAATCCAAGTTCACTTCCACTTGCTACTTCTTCTCTTAATAAATCTCCTGTAGAAATATGTTCATAACCATATTTAGAAATAAGTAAATCACTTTGAGTTCCTTTACCAGCAGCAGGAGGAGCTATAAAGATAATATTTTTCACTATCTTCTTCTCCTTCTTTTAGCACTTCCAGTATAACTACGAGAAACTATTGAACTTTCTAATTGTTTATATGTTTCTAATGCAACACCAACAACAATTAATAATCCTGTTCCTCCAATAGTAACATTACTAGATAAATTACTTATCTTACTAAAGATAATTGGTAAAGCAGCTATAACCATTAACCCAAGTGTTCCAACTACAGTAAGTCTTGTAATAACATACTTCAAATACTTACTAGTAGCTTCTCCCGGAGTAACACCAGGAATATAACTTCTACTCTTATCCAAATTTTCAGCCATCTCATCAGGATTTAATTCTAATAAGGTATAAAAATAACCAAATAAGAAAATTAAAACCATATATAATAAGAAACCTGTATAACTAGTATAATTAATATAATTATCTACAAAATTTGTAAAAGCAGTTTTATTTATTACTGTAGCAATAAGTGAAGGTATTCCTATAATTGCAGAAGCAAAAATAACCGGAATAACACTTACTGAATTTAATTTGATTGGAATAAATGATTTCTCACCACCATATGCACTAGCAGTACGATTAGAATACTGAATTGGTACTCTACGCTCTGCTTGTTGCATATAAATAACTCCAACAATAATTCCTAAATAAACTATTACAAATAGAATAAATAGAATAATACCAGTCCATGTTGTAAATGTTTCTGCAAGTACTAACTCATTAAATGCAGTAATAAATGTTTGTGGTAGCGTATTAACAATACCCGCCATAATTAGTAGTGAAACACCATTACCAATTCCCTTTTTAGTAATCTCATCACCTAACCATAACAAGAATGATGTACCAGCTGTTAAATAAACCGTAGAACGAATAATAACACCTGTTCCAGCACCCTTTAAAAAGGCATATGAGAAGAAATAACCTTGAATAACAGCAAAGATAATACCTAAATATCTATTGATACGATTTATCTTCTGTCTTCCAGTAGCTCCTTGTTCTTTTAATTCTTTAAAGTAAGGAATAATATCCATCTGTAATAACTGCGTAATAATTGAAGCCGTAATATAAGGTCCAACACCTAACGCAAATACACTAAATGATTTTAATCCACCACCACTCATCAAATTTAAAAGTTCAAGAAAACCTAAATTTTGAGTTATTTCTTTTGCTCCAGGAACCATTATATTAGTTCCTAAAGCGAATATTGCTAAACACCCTAAGGTGAACAATATTCTTTTGCGTAAATCCTTATTTGTAGGACTAAATAGTCCTTTAAGATTTGCAAACATTAAATCACCTCAGCAGTTCCGCCAACACTTTCAATCTTAGTAACAGCCCTAGATGAGAATCTATTAGCTTTTACTATAACTTTCTTAGTTAATTCACCATCACCTAGTACTTTTAAACCAGATAATTCTTTCTTAATAATTCCTTTTTCTTTTAATAATTCAAGAGTAACAACATCACCATCATTAAATCTATTTAAAGTATCTAAATTAATAATAGCATATCTAACTGTAAATCTCTTATTATTAAATCCTCTCTTAGGAATTCTTCTATATAATGGGCTTTGTCCTCCTTCAAACCATGGTTTAATAGAAACGCCACTTCTAGCCTTTTGTCCTTTTTCACCACGAGTTGATGTCTTACCCATTCCAGATCCAGGTCCACGACCTACTCTTTTAATATTCTTAGCTTCTGGTAAAGAGTTTAATTCATGTAACTTCATATTATAACTCCTCCACTTTTTTGCCACGTAACTCAGCAATATGCTCAGCAGTACGTTGACTCTTTAATGCTTCTAAAGTAGCCTTAGCAACATTAACTTGAGTATTTGCTCCTAAACTCTTAGAAACGATATCTTTAACACCAGCAATCTCTAATACAGCACGAACAGCTCCACCAGCGATAATACCAGTACCTTCTTTAGCAGGTTTAATCATAACCTTAGCTCTTCCACAAGTACCAATTTGTTCATGTGGAATAGTTCTTCCATCTACTAATTGAACTTTAACTAAATTCTTATTAGCAGCTTGAATTCCCTTCTTAATAGCTTCAGGTACTTCAATACTCTTACCAGTACCAATACCTACTAAACCTTTTCCGTCACCAACTACCATAGTAGCAGCAAATCTAAAATGACGACCACCTTTAGTAACCTTAGTAACACGAGTGATAGAAATAACTTTTTCTTCTAAAAGCTTCTTTTTAGGTTCGAAATTCTTCTTAAATTCTTTTCTAGGTTTTCTATCCTTATTAAAGTTTTTATTACCTTTATTTTGAGTAGTATTATTAACTACTTCAGTCTTAACAGTTTCTTCCATTATTTCCCTCCCTCTAGAATTCTAAGCCGTTTTCACGTGCTGCATCAGCTAAAGCTTCAACACGACCATGATATTGGTATCCACCTCTATCAAAAACAACCTTACTTATATTAGCTTCTTTAGCTTTCTTAGCAATATCAGCACCAACTAATTTAGCACCTTCGATATTACCACCATTTTTAATTTTTAATTGAACACTAGAAGAGCTAGCTAAAGTAGTACCAGTTTCGTCATTGATTATTTGAGCATAGATTTGAGTATTTGATCTAAATACATTTAATCTAGGCATTTCACTAGTTCCACTAATATTCTTACGAACACGTTTGTGTCTCATAATTCTTTGTGAATTTTTAGATTCTTTCTTTATCATAACTTTACCTCCTATTTAGCTGCTTTCTTTCCTTCTTTACGTCTTATATATTCGCCTTTATATCTAATACCTTTGCCTTTATATGGTTCTGGTTTTCTTATTTTACGAATATTAGCCGCAAATTCAGATACTTTTTGTTTATCAATACCACTAATTGTAAGTTCTGTATTAACCTTAGATTCAACACTTAATCCAGCAGGAACTTCAACAATTACAGGATGAGAATAACCAGCAGTAACAGTAATCTTATTACCAGCAACTGCAAAACGATATCCTACACCAACTGCTTCTAATTCCTTAGTATAACCTTGACTTACTCCTATAATCATATTCTCAATTAAAGAATTAGTAGTACCATGGATGCTCTTTGTAAAAATAGCATCATTATCTCTTGAACAAATGATTTCATTATCAACTTGTTCAATCTTAATTAACTTATTAAATTCATTAGTAAGTTCTCCCTTAGGTCCTTTAACTGTTACAGTGTTTCCATCTATAGTAACAGTAACACCTGCAGGAATAACAAGCTTTCTATTTCCAATTCTACTCATAACTCATTTTCCTTACCAAATATAGGCAAGTACTTCTCCTCCTAGCCCATTTTCACGAGCCTTTTTATCAGTCATGATTCCTTTTGAAGTAGAAATAATAGCAACACCTAAACCATTTAGTACTCTAGGAAGTTCCTCATGTTTAACGTATACTCTTAAGCCCGGTTTACTAATTCTCTTTAAGCCAACAATAACTCTTTCCTTCTTATTTTCTCCATATTTAAGTTCTAAGTCTAACATATTAGATTCAGCATTAACTTCAAAATTACTAATGTAACCTTCTTCTTTTAAAATAGCTGCAATCTCTCTTGTCATCTTAGTATTTAATACAGAAACTTTTGCATATTTCATTTGATTTGCATTACGAATTCTTGTAAGCATATCAGCTATAGTATCATTTACCATCATAATTATAACTTCCTTTCTACCAACTTGATTTCTTTACGCCAGGAATCTTACCATCATTTGCAAGTTCTCTAAAGCAAATACGGCATAATCCAAATTTACGTAAAACTCCGTGAGGTCTTCCACATCTAGTACAACGAGTATATGCTCTAACCTTAAATTTAGGAGTTCTTGAATTTTTAACTTTTAAACTAGTCTTTGCCATCGTCTATCCTACTTTCTAAATGGAAGTCCAAAGCCCTTTAATAAAGCAAGTGCTTCTTCATTTGTCTTTGCAGTTGTTACAAAAACAATATCCATACCTCTTAATTTTACTACATCATCAAATACAATTTCAGGGAAAATAAGTTGATCTTTAATTCCTAAAGTATAATTTCCTTTGCCATCAAAAGCCTTAGGAGATATACCTCTAAAGTCTCTAACACGAGGAAGTGCAATCTTAATTAATTTTTCCATAAAGTTATACATAGCATCACCACGTAAAGTAACTTTAGTACCAATTGATTGACCTTCTCTTAATTTAAATCCTGCAATTGATTTTTTAGCCTTAGTAATAACAGCATGTTGACCAGTAATTGTCTCTAAATCTTTTCTAGCTGCTTCAATTAACTTGTCATCATGTGAACCATCACCAACACCAATATTAACTACAATCTTCTCTAATTTAGGAACTTCCATAACAGAAGCATAATTAAATTTCTTCATTAAAGCATCTTTAATTTCGTTATTATATAAATCTTTCATTATTTTTCACCTACTTCTTTCTTAGTAGATTTTTTAGTTGTTTTAGCTTTCTTTTCTTCAGTAACTACTTTTACATTAGATACATGAATAGGATTCTCAGTTTCTAAAATTCCACCAGTTTCATTTGTTCTACCAGGTTTTAAATGTTTCTTAACAATATTAATACCTTCAACAACAACACGGTCTTTTTTCTTTAAAGTAACAAGTACTCTTCCTTCCTTGCCTTTATCTTTTCCAGCAAGAACTTTTACTTTATCTCCAACTTTAACTTTCATCTTAGCCTCCTATAATACCTCAGGTGCAAGTGAAACGATCTTAGTAAATTCTTTATCTCTTAATTCACGAGCAACTGGGCCAAGAACACGAGTTCCGATTGGTGATTTATCATCTTTAATTAAAACGCAAGCATTATCATCAAATTTGATATAACTTCCATCTTCTCTACGTAATCCTTGTACACTTCTAACAATAACAGCTTTAACAACTTTTCCTTCTTTAACAGTACCATTTGGAATTGCCTTCTTAACAGTTCCAACTACTACATCTCCGATATTTCCATATCTAACCTTGCTGCCACCTAATACTCTAATAACCATAAGTTCACGAGCACCAGAATTGTCAGCAACCTTTAACTTACTTTGTTGCATTACCATAAGAATTACCTCCTATAAAACAACAGCTTTTTTAGTTACTTCAACTAGTTCATATCTCTTAGTCTTAGATAATGGTCTAGTTTGAGCAATTCTAACTGTGTCTCCAACCTTTGCTATATTATTTTCATCATGAGCAGCATATTTCTTAGAATATTTAACTCTCTTTTTGTATAATGGGTGATTACGATAAGTTTCAACTAAAACAGTAATAGTCTTGTCATTAGCATTACTTACTACTCTACCAATTAATTCAGTTCTCTTAGTTTCTTCCATTATTCTTCACTCCCATCTTTTTCAGCAAGAATAGTTTTTAATCTTGCAACATCTTTTCTTAAAGCATTAATCTTATGAGGCTTATCAAGATTACCAACTGCTTGTTTCATTCTTAAATCGAATAGTTCTTTTTTTAGTTCTACAATTTTAGAATTAATTTCATCTTTATTCATCTTACGAATTTCACTAGTCTTCATTCTTTACCTCACTATCTTCTTTTTTTACGAATTTAGTCTTAACACTTAGTTTATGAGAAGCAAGTCTTAATGCTTCACGTGCAATCTCTTCACTGACATTAGCAACTTCAAACATTATTCTTCCTTCTTTAACTACAGCAACCCATTCCTTAACATCGCCTTTTCCTGTACCTTGACGAGTTTCTAAAGGTTTCTGAGTACGAGCAAGTTGTGGGAAGATATTAATCCATACCTTACCACCACGCTTCATATAACGAGTCATCGCAATACGAGCAGCTTCGATTTGTTTAGCACTAACATATCCACCCTCTTTAGCCATTAATCCGTACTCACCAAAAGCAAGTTCTTTATTACCTTTAGTTTTTCCTTCATAACTTAATCTGTGAGGTTTACGATACTTAGTTCTTTTTGGCATTAACATCAGAAACACCTCCATTATCTTTCTTGCTTGGAAGGATTTCTCCTTTATAAATCCAAACCTTTACACCAATCTTACCATAAGTAGTTGGTGCAGTAGATGTAGCATAATCGATGTCAGCACGAATTGTATGTAGTGGAACAGTTCCTTCTGAATATCCTTCAGTACGAGCCATTTCAGCTCCACCTAATCTACCAGAAACAGCAGTCTTAACACCAACAGCTCCTGCCTTCATAACATCTTTAATAGCTTTCTTTTGAACAGTTCTAAAGTTTCCTCTGTTCTCAATTTGCTTAGCAATTTGATCAGCTACAATTTGAGCACTTAAATTAGGATTCTTAACTTCAACGATTGTAACGTATACATCTTCATTAACTAATCTCTTAATCTTAGCTCTTAACTTTTCAATATCAGCTCCACCATGTCCAATAATTACACCTGGTTTTGCAGTATGAATTTTAATCTCTGTACGATTTTTCTTTCTTTCAATAACAATTTCAGAACAAGCAGCATCTTTAAGTTCTTCTGCTAAAAAATCTCTAATCTTTAAATCATTATTTAATAATTTAGCATAATCACTCTTAGCATACCATTTACTCTGCCAATCCTTATTAACTCCAAGTCTTAATCCATTAGGATTTACCTTTTGTCCCATGCTTAAGCCTCCTTAACTCCGTCACTAACTTTTACAAAGATGTGACTTGTTCTTTTATCTCTTCTATCAACCTTAGTTCTTGAACCAAACTTAATTCTCTTTAAAATAGGACCTGGATTGATATAACATTCAGATACATATAAATTTTCTTCTTTTAAACTTAAATTATTAACAGCATTAGCAACTGCAGAATCTAAAACTTTAGAAATTAATCTACTAGCTTTAGTATTAGTAGTCTTTAAAATGCCTCTGGCTTCTACAACACTCTTACCTCTAATTAAATCAAGAGTCATTCTTGCTTTACGAGGAGCTATAATAGCCATTTTATGTAATGCATATGCTTCCATCTAATCCTCCTACTTATTTCCAGCGTGGCCTGTAAACTTACGAGTTAAAGCAAACTCTCCTAATTTATGACCAACCATTTCTTCAGTTATATAAACTGGTATAAATTCACGTCCATTATGAACAGCAATTGTATGACCAATAAAGTCAGGGAAGATTGTTGAACGACGAGACCAAGTTTTTACAACTTCTTTTTTATTATCAGCATTTAACTTTTTAATTTTTTTCATTAGACTTTCATCAACGAAAGGTCCTTTTTTTAAACTTCTTGCCATAAACGATCCTCCTATTTCTTCTTACGACTAACAATTAACTTGCTAGAAGCTTTCTTTGGTTTTCTAGTCTTAAGTCCAAGAGCTGGTTTACCCCAAGGAGTAAGTGGACTCTTACGACCGATAGGTGCACGACCTTCACCACCACCATGTGGGTGATCATTAGGGTTCATAACAGAACCACGGTTAGTAGGTCTAACGCCCATATGACGAGTACGTCCTGCCTTACCGATGTTAACAAGTTCATAATCCTCATTACCAACAGCTCCAACAGTAGCCATACATACGCCTAAAACTTTTCTTGTTTCGCCTGATTGTAAACGTAAAATAACGTATGAACCATCTCTACCAAGAATTTGAGCACTTTGTCCTGCACTACGAGCTATTTCAGCACCCTTACCAGGTTTAAGCTCAACACAGTGAACAACAGTACCAACTGGCATATTAGCTAATCTCATAGCATTACCAACCTTGATATCAACTACTTCGCCACTTTCAATAATTGTTCCAACCTTTAAATCTTTAGGGGCAATAATGTATCTCTTTTCACCATCTTTATAAATTACTAATGCAATATTAGCACTTCTATTTGGATCATATTCAATACTTTCAACTCTTGCTGTAACTCCAAATTTATTACGTTTAAAATCGATTACACGATACTTTTGTTTAGCACCGCCACCAATGTGTCTAACAGTCATCTTACCTTGATTATTACGTCCACCAGTTTTACTCTTAGATTTAAGTAAGCTCTTTTCTGGAGTACTAGTAGTAATCTCACTATTAATTAGAGTACTCATTCCTCTTCTACCATTAGTGGTTGGTTTATACTTTCTAATTCCCATAAGTATTCACCTACAATTCTATAGAATAACCATCACATAAAGTTATGATAGCCTTCTTATAAGTCTTTCTTTGTCCAGTATATTTTCCTACTCTTTTATCCTTTGGTTTAGTATTAAGAGTATTAACACTAGCAACCTTTACACCAAATGCTTCTTCAAAGGCTTGTTTAATTTGAACCTTATTAGCATTCTTAGCAACCTTAAATACATAAGTCTTACCATCACTTGCAATATTGCTAGATTTTTCTGTAATAACTGGTGCATAAATAATATCTGATTTCATTAGTTAAGCACCTCCTCGATTGCTGCTACAGCAGCTTCATCTATAACTAAAGTATCAGAGTTTACAATATCAAATACATTTAACTCTTCTGCTAAAATTACATTAACCTTATTTAAATTTCTAGAACCCATATATAAGTTCTCAGCATCATTACTAGTAACAAATAATACTTTACCAGTAATATTTAACTTATTAAGCATAGCCTTAATATCTTTAGTCTTTAATGAACTCATTCCTAAAGAATCAACAATAACTAGTTTCTTTTCTTGAGCCTTTAATGATAAAGCACTTCTTAAAGCTAAAGCTCTTTCCTTTTTATTCATCTTGAATGTATAACTTCTTGGATTAATGCTAAGTGCAACTCCACCACCTCTATAATGAGGAGCACGAATTGAACCTTGACGAGCATTACCAGTACCTTTTTGTTTGTATGGTTTTCTACCACCACCAGATACCTCTGCACGTGACTTAGTCTTTTGAGTTCCTTGTCTTAAACTAGCAAGTTGTAAATCAATAGCTTTCTTTAAAACAATCTCATTAGCTTCACAATCAAATACATTCTTATTTAAATTAATATCTTTAACTTTTTCACCATTAAGATTAATAACATTCATCTTTCCCATGATTATGCCTCCTTGCTTTCTGAAGCAGCTTCTGTCTCAGTTGTTTCTGGTTTGGCTTCTTCTGAAACTTCTACTTCTTCTTGTGCCTTAGGTTCTTCATAAGAAACTAACTCAAATGTTTCCTTATTTCCACCCTTAACAGCTTCTCTAATTAATACTAATGAATTCTTAGCTCCTGGAACATTTCCACTAACTAAAATGTAATTATCTTCAAGATTTACATCAACAATTGATAAGTTTTGAATAGTAACAGTATCAACTCCCATATGTCCAGATAATACCTTACCCTTTAAAACTCTCATTGGTCTCATAGTACCCATAGAACCTGGTCTTCTATGATATCTTGAACCATGTGTCTTTGGTCCTTCACTTTGATTATTACGAACAATAACACCAGTGAAACCATGTCCTTTAGTAGTTCCGGTAACATCTACCTTTTCTCCTACTTCAAATATGTCTGCTTTTATAGTACTTCCTAGTTCATAAAGAGATGCATCAGATACTCTAATTTCTTTTAAGAAGCGCTTAGGATTGACATTAGCCTTTTTAGCATGACCAACTTCTGCTTTAGTAGTGCGGTTTGCCTTCTTATCAGTAACGCCTAACTGAATAGCTTCATAACCATCAGTAGCTTTAGTTTTAACTTGCATTACTGTATTAGGTTCAACACTAACTACTGTAACAGGAACGATCTTACCATTTTTCGTAAATACTTCGGTCATCCCGATTTTACGACCTAAGATTCCTTTCATCTTTCTTTCCTCCTACTTTTTTATTTTGTTTGAATTTCGATGTCTACTCCACTTGGAATATCTAAGTGAGTTAAAGCATCCATTGTATCCTTACTAGGATCCTTAATATCAATAAGTCTTTTATGTGTGCGCATTTCAAATTGCTCACGAGCATCTTTGTACTTATGTACTGCTCTTAAAACTGTAATCTTTTGAATTTCAGTTGGAAGCGGTACTGGTCCAGAGATTTCTCCGCCTGTTCTCTTAACAGTATCAACAATCTTAATTGCTGCAGCATCCAAAACCCTATGATCGTATGCTTTTAGTTTGATTCTTACTTTTGACATGTAAATGTCCTCCCTTCGTTCATATCTAGTATAAACATAGCTCCGTCACGAATAACCTGATATTTTTTAGATAACATTTTAACAACATCACCTAGCGTATCAGCAACCTCGCACATCTAAGCCAGTCAAACCAAGGCTAATTATACCAGTATATTCTATGTTTTGCAAGCCTTTCTAAGCCAAAAATCGCAAAAATTCGCAAAAAAAAGTGATAAAACTACTTTACACTTAAAATTGTTTTATCACTAGCACTATCTAAATCTTCGCTATACTTAATAATATTGTTTAAAACGCCAAATGAACACTCATCACTAGCACTAAAAGAAGACACATATGATGCTGCTACTAACATCACATCCACAAAACTTTTAAGTTTATCCAATTCTAAGCCATAAAATATAGAACTATCACCCTTAGGAAACATATAACTAGCCTTATAATGACCGATAGATTTTTCACCTTTAACAAATTTAACGTCAAGTTCTAAATATCTTCCAGTATCATCAGTGTGCTCATTTACATTATTATATAAAGATACACCAAAACACTCGAGCAAAGAACCCTTATCTGTATCTTTTCCACAACCTAATATAGAACTATATACACATATTTTATTTAAAGCATCATTAATATTCATAACAACCTCACAAAAACGCAGCATATAATAACATACATTTTACAATAAAGCAAGTGCTATGATATAATACACATGAGGTGCAAAATGAAATTAAATGTAATCATTCCTTGCTATAACGAAGCAGGAAACATTGAGCTAATGCATGAAAAATTAACCGAATGCCTAAAAGACATTAAATACGAATTAATTTTTATAAACGACGGCTCAAAAGACGAAACAGAAAATGTAATTAAAGATGTATATATAAAGGATAAAAAACATGTAAGATTTATTAACTTCTCAAGAAACTTTGGTAAAGATGCTGCTATGTATGCCGGACTTACCCATGCAAATGCTGAGTATACCGTAATCGTTGATGGTGATTTGCAACAAAATCCATCATACCTACTTAAAATGTTAAACTTCCTAGAAGAAAATCCTGACTATGACCAAGTTGCTATGATAAACACTAAGCGTTCAAACGAAAGTGCTCTAGCAAGATTTTTAAAAGGTGGATTTTACAAATTTATCAACATGATAAGCGACACCAAATTTAAAAATGGCGTATCAGACTTCAGAATGTTTAGAAAAGAAATGGTTGACGCAATCATCAGCCTAACAGAAAACAATCGTTTCTCAAAAGGTATCTTCTCATGGGTAGGCTTTAAAACAAAATATATGCCATACAACGTCGAAGAAAGACATGCTGGTAAATCAAACTTTAACATCACAAAATCATTCAAATACGCTTGGGACGGAATCGTTAACTTCTCAAACAAACCACTAAGAATAGCAACTGTTATTGGTTCACTAACAAGCATTGGTGCATTTATCTATCTAATAATAATAATTATCAAAACCCTAATTAAAGGAATAGATGTTCCAGGATATGCTTCTATCATAAGCTTAATCCTATTATTTGGTGGCCTTAACCTACTTGCTATCGGTATCCTCGGAGAATATATTGCTAAAATGCATATCGAAATTAAAAAAAGGCCAATTTACATAGCCAAATATACATTAGGTTTTGACGAAGATGATGTTCTCTAATTATGTAAAACGCCATCTAACTCATCACCATATTTATCACAAAGCTCGCTAACTAGCGGGTTTTTATATGGAAAAGAATTTCCCTTTCGCATGTTCTTCTTAAGAGCAAGAGCTCTCGCCTTAATAATCTCATCCTTCTTATTTGCCGGAAGCACTACCTGTCCTCCACCAAATATGCACCCACCTTCACAGTTCATTACCTCAATAAAATCAAACTCATCCTTAATAAGTAAAACCTTAAGTAAATTACCCATTGTACTAACAGACGCACACCTAATCACATTACGTCCTATCTTTAATCTATATTCTTTATAAAACTCTTTATCTTTAACTAATACCTCATTATTAGATAAATCATTACCAGTTCTAAAATAATACAAACACTTTAAAACAGAAAGCGTAACACCACCACTTGTACCAAAATAAGTGCCAGAACTTGACCCTGAAAAACTATCAAAATTAGCATCCTTAACATCTTCAAAAACAAGCCCAGTTTCCCTAATCATATTAGACAATTCACTCGTTGTTAAAACATAATCAGCATCCCCACTAACAATCTCTAACTTCTTACTAGTGCATGGCGTAATTGCAACAATAATCGCATCTTTATAATAGTATTTCTTTAAAACACTCGCAATCATCCCAATCGGACTCTTACAAGAAGACAAATTTTTCTTAAGTAAAGGTACATAACTATTCGCATAACTTAACCACGAAGGACAACAACTCGAAAACATTGGTAAATTCTTTTTATTATCTAATCTCTCATCAAGCTCCATCGCTTCATAAATTGAAGTTAAATCAGCACCAAAAGACGTATCAAATACCATATCAAAACCAACTGCTTTTAAAGCACCTACCATCTTTTTTTCTAAAAAAGTTCCATAATCCATATTAAATGCATCACCTAATGCCACTCTAACCGCCGGACTCGTAATCGCAATAACCTTCTTATCATGTACCCTAATTAAATCTAAAACATCTAAATAATCATATTTTGGTATAAGTGCTCCAAATGGACAAGTCAAAATACACTGCCCACAACCTAAACAAACTTTTCTATCAGAACTAGCCAAAACTTTCTCACAAGTCTTAAAGCACGCCCCACAATTACGGCACTTTTCCTCAACTCTAACGACACATCTCTCATCAGTTTCTACTCTATTATAAACTTTCTCTTCTTCCTCAATTAAATCAAAATCAAAAAGCCCAGCATGACAAAGCGGACAAATATACCCGTCTGGCATACTTCCAAAATGGATAAAATTACAATGACGACACTTATACTTCATATCTATCCTCCAACAATATAATAACAAAAAGACAATAAAAAAACAATTACACCTAACTAGATATAATTGCATTATAGTACGCATTAACCTTATCTGCCCATGTAGTACTTTCCGCATACTTACTATTCATAAGCTCTGCAGTAGTTAGCCCAGCAAGCCAATAATTATTATAAAGTAAATCTAAATAATAAGTAATCCCCTCATGTAACGTTGAAAAACTCATATAACTACCATTACTCCTAAGACCGCCAATATTATTATTATACTTTGTTAAATAAGAGCATCCCCCATTTACAACCTGTCTCCAAATTAATAATTGAAACGGCCAAATAAGGATCTAATCCAGTCTTAATTGCATAATCAGCAAAATACTCACCAGTTCCAGCCATAGTATCATATAAATTATTATTAAGCCTCAAAATAAGTTCATCCCTTGTAAGCCCATCATAAACCGTTTCCTTACCTAACTTTAACAAAGGCTCATTAGTTTTATTATCATCAAGCTTAATCGCTACCATCTCATCATTATTTATCTTATCAGTACTTTCCTCTTTAAAATCTATCAAATTAATTGCACTTACTAAAAGCACTATAACTATCAAATATCTAAAATAATTTCTCATGCCTATCCTTTCAAATAATAAAACTATTATATCAAAAAGAAAAAAAAGAAGCAAACACTTTAAAAAATATTTGCTAAAACTCCATATGACACTAGCATCATAATCACACTCGCCATAAATACTCCAAGAAGTGCCGCTAAAAAAGCTTTCTTCTTATCCATTCTAAGTATTGTTGCTATTAAACATCCAGTCCATGCACCAGTTCCAGGAAGCGGTACACCAACAAATAATACGAGTCCCCAAAAACCTAACTTTTCTATTTTATCCTTCTTCTCATTACCTTTTCTCTCACAAAAAGAAACAAATCCCGTAAGAATATTATGCTTCTTCATAAAATCAAATACAGCATCCAAAAACCATAAAATAAATGGAATTGGAATAATATTACCCAAAATACTTATCAAATATGAAGGAAGTGCTGGAAGTTTTAATAAAGCCGCCGCAACAAGTCCTCCACGAAGTTCCAATATTGGCATTAAAGAAATAAAGAATACCAATAAATACTTTCCTAAAAGTCCTGTACTACTAACTCCAAATAATCCAATAAGCCAGTTTACAATTTTATTACTCATCTTCCCCTCCGCTGAAAATCTCATCAAAAGCATTTACAACTGCTAATTTTCCATAATCATATGTAAGTGATCCCTGCTGATATAAAATATAAGGTTCTCTTAAAGGTGCATCACAAGATAATTCTATGCTAGACCCATCAACAAAAGACCCACTCGCCATTATTATCTTACTATCATACCCTGGCATATCTGTCTCCTCAGGAACAAACGCTGAATCAATCGCGCTCATCTTTTGAATACACTTAGCATACTGAGAAAGTCTATCTGCATTACCAAAACAAATACCAAGCACTATATCATTAACTCCACCATTTATATAAGAAACATTGTATACATCACAAAGCCTCTTAGTAAGTAACTTAACTTTTAAAGCACTAGCAACAACACTAGGCGCTAAATATAGTCCCAAAAGAAAACTCTTATTCTGTCCTAAACTTGGCCCAACATGATCACCTTGTCCAGGAACTGTCAACCTCTCCGCAACTAAATCAACATACTTTTCCTTACCAACTACATAAGCCCCATTATTAACAACACCAGCACCTAAATTCTTAATAAGTGAACCAACAACAACATCTGCACCTACATCAGTTGGCTCCAAAGTATTACAAAATTCGCAATAACAATTATCTACAAATATAATAATCTCCGAATTTATCTTTCTAATAAAATCAATAACCTTAGAAACCTTTTCTATACTTAATGTACTTCTGCAAGCATACCCAATAGATCTCTGAATATGTATAAGTTTAATATTCTCACCTAACAATTCTTTTATTCTATCATAATCAAAATCTCCATCTTTTAAATCAATATAATCAAAATCAATTCCAAAAGACTTCAGCGAACTTTCATTAGGTGTTATTCCAATTACTGGTTCTAACGTATCATAAGGCTTACCTGTTATAGATATAAACTTTTCACCGGGTCTTAATAAACCAAACAAAGCAACCGTTAGTGCATGAGTACCACTAATAAACTGCGTTCTAACTAATGCCTTCTCAGCATGAAAAACATCAGCAAATATTTCATCTATCTTATCTCTTCCAGCATCTCCATAACCATAACCAGTTGTTCCATTAAAATCACTTGTACTTAAATTAAACTTATGAAAAGCACTAAGTACTTTTTCACTATTTACAAAACAAACATTTTCTATTTTCTTAAATTCGTCTTTTAAACTTTCTTCAATTTCTAAAATCTTACTATTTAACACTATTATCACCTACTCTTATAACTACGTCATTAACGCTTTTATCAACGCTTACATCATATACCACTTTAGCAACCTCTTCCGGCTTCAAAAACACGCCTAAACTTTTCTTGTACTCTTCATCCATTTCTAAATTCATATCAGTATCAATCCAATCAGGACACACCACATTAACCCTAATATCTCTGTCCTTTAAATAAAGTGAAAAATTATGCGTTAAAGAAATCACTCCAGCCTTGGACGCATCATAATCCATACTTTCTGGATAATAAGTGTCAAGTGCATTTGTAGAAGAAATGTTAACTATACAACCTTTATCCACATGATTTACAGCATATTTACTAACGAGAAAAGTACCTAACAAATTAACCTTAATAACCTCTAAAAATTCTTCAGCTGATTTTTCCATAGGATCACTATCTTTTGCTATTCCCGCATTATTAACAACAACATCTAATTTGCCTAACGCATCAAACATTCTCTTAACATCATCTTCATTAGAAACATCAGCCTTAACAATTGATACTCTATCTCCATATTCACTCTTTAATTTAAGTGCCATCTCATCACTATTATTATAATTAACTACAACACTATGCCCCATCTTTAAATAATATAAAGATATTGCAAGCCCAAGTCCTCTAGCACCACCAGTAACTAAAACTTTCATAACAACCTCTTAAAAAAAGACATAGCATCTCTGCTACTCTTCAACATTAAATTTCTTTGCACTCTTCAAATCTTTAAAATCTAACTTAGTAACAAACTTAATCTTTTTATTACCAATCATATATACATTTATTTCATTAGTAATATACTCACTTACATCAGCACTAAAATAATCACTTTTACTATGTAAATTTTTAGCATCTTCCTTAGTAATATTACTAACATTTAACAAAAGAACATTCTTTTTAGCCTCACTAATAAACTTATCTAGTGCAACATAATTTGAAATATTCGCATAATTAACATTACTATTAACCACTGCAACATAATTAGTCTCTTTACTATTTAAAAGTGTATCAAACTCAGCAGGTATAATACTAGAATACTTTGTAAAATCAATATCAACTAGCTTATCATACTCTTCCTTAGTTAATCCATTATTCCTAATAAACTCAAACTTATTAGCTTCCTCTTTACTAGAATAATAAGTTTTCTCCGTACCATTAATCTGCATTACTAAAGAATTCTTATCAAATCTTGAAACATAAATCTTATTTTCATTAATATTACAATTTAACTTTATAACATTAATACTACGATTATATCTAAATGTATGACAAGACTTATAATTATCTAGCACTTTGCCACTATCAACATTTACATACGAAAATTCATTATCTTTAAAATCCATTTTATTTAATTTTCCATCTTCATAAATATACCATGAACTATCGTATAAAACATCATCTAGCGCATCACTAAAATCATAAATCAAAAGTCCAAATACAAATAACCCAATTAATATTACTATCAAAATAATATTTTGTTTCATAAAATCACCTACTTAAATAAGAAATACAAAATCACAATAATTCCTAAAACAATTCTGTAATAACCAAATACTGTAAAATCATTCTTCCTTATATATTTTAATAAAAATTTAATTGCAAATATTGAAACAATAAAAGCAGTAATCATACCCGTAATTAAGATAATTAATTCAGAAGATGTAAATGCAAATCCAAACTTAAGAAGTTTAAGTAAAGACGCGCCACCCATTGCAGGTATCGCTAAGTAGAAAGTATAACTGGTCGCAACACTCCTGTCAAGCCCCAAGAGAAGACCGCCCAAAATTGTCGACCCACTTCTACTAGTTCCAGGAATAATTGCAAGAGCTTGAAAAACGCCAACCATAAATGCATCTTTATAAGAAACATCTTTAACATCAGTTACTCTCGCCCTTTTTCCTTTATGTTTCTTCTCTATTATAATAAAGAGTACTCCATAAACAATTAACATAATTGCTACCGTCCAAGCATTGAAAAAGTGGGCATTTATATAATCGTCAAAAAGTAAACCAATAACAGCAGCCGGAATCGAACTAACAACTATTTTTCCCCATAAATTAAAAGTCTCTTTAGTATCAGTCTTATCCTTATTAAATCCCCAAGGAAATAAATCCTTAAAACAAATAACCACCACAGCAAATATCGCACCAAGCTGAATGACAACTTCAAACATCTCCCAAAACTCTGCACTAACATTAAGTTTCAGAAACTCATTGGCTAAAATCATATGTCCCGTACTACTTATTGGAAGCCACTCAGTTATTCCCTCAATAATACCAAGAATAATCGTCTTAATTACATCAAGTATCATATATTCATCTCCTCTTATATTATAACACAATCATCAAATATCCCAAACAAATTCTACTTTTGCTTGTTAACTTGGATTCTATAAACTATTTTTAATAACAATCTATAAGGTAAAAATCTTGAAAAAAACACCCCAAGTTTAATCTTTAATGAAGGAATAATAATCATTTTTTTCTTTAAAGTTTTATCAATCGCATACTTTGCAACATACTTACTAGTCAAACTATTCGTATTAAAATGTCCACCAGCAACGTTATTGAAATTTGTATCAACAGGACCAGGACAAAGTGCTGACACACTAACATTACTTCTCCTTTTTCTAAGTTCCTCATTAATCGCCATCGTAAGCTTCAAAACATAATTCTTAGTCGCATAATAAGTACTCAAATAAGGCCCAGCCAAAAATCCAGCAGACGATGCCACATTCAATATATAACCCTTATCATTTTTAACAAAATCCTTTAAAAACAACTTAGTCAAAATATGAACCGCAGTCACATTTAAATCTATCATATCAAGTTCCTTTTGCATATCAGTCTCATCAAAATAACCAAAAAGCCCATACCCAGCATTATTTACTAAAAAATCAATATCTGCATTTTTATATTTCTCATAAAGTGCAAAACACTCTTCTCTTTTACTTAAATCGCAAATATAATATTCAGCATTCTTTAAATTTTTACATATTTCTTTTAATTTATCTTCACTTCTTGCTACTAACACCAAATCATAACCTAAACTATCTAAATAAATAGCTATATCTTTACCAATCCCACTACTCGCTCCAGTAACTAACGCTTTCATTTAACCAATCCTCTCTTTTTCAAAATCATAATATCAGCGAGTAATAAACCAGTGCTTATAGCATAACCCGCAATAACATCACTCGCATTATGAACACCCAAATACACACGGCTAAAACCTATAACTACAATTAAAATTACAAGAAAACTAGAAAATACAATTTTCAAATATTTATTCATATTACTACTCAAAATCAAATAAATAATAAAACCATAAAAAGCCACGCTTGCCATCGAATGACCAGAAGGAAAACTATACCCTGTCTCATCAGTAAGCCTCAAAATATTAGGCCTAGGAATCATCATGATATTTTTAATTACTACATTAAATATAGTCGAAACAATCACATTTAATACCAAAAACAATGATTTATAATATTTCCAAAATAGTCCGATTAAAGAAACTGCGCACAAAAATACAATCCCCTTAACACTAGCAAACTCCGTAATAAAAAGAAGTACTTTAGTTAACGAATCACTCCTAAACCCAATAACAAATTTATAAACAGTAGCATCAAAAGAACCAGTTAAGCCATAACGGACTAACACAGCCATCACACAAAATATAAAAAATAATATAATCATAATAATTTTATTAACCTTTTTCATAACTCAATTATATAAAAAAAAACTAGATAATACTAGTTACTTTACATGAAATAAACTCTTTAACTTACCAAATGCAAATATAATCTGATTACAATTCTTAATAGCAACACCCTTAAACACTGCCTTACCACCAACAGTAAACGCAGATATAAAAGCTGCCAAAATTACAGATAAAATTGTTAAAGAAACACTTGACACCTTAGATAAAGACACAGCAAGTACACTACCAAGTCCACCACTAACAATACCACAAACATCACCAATAACATCATTACAAATATTAGCAAACCTTACATTATTTTTAAGTACGCTAATCGCTTCTCTAGCACCCTTAATCTTCTGAGCACTCATACTATGAAAGTATGCCTCTTTACACGTCAAACTTGCAGTTCCTAACATATCAAAAACAATACCAATAACAATCACTAAGATTAAACTAATAAAAATAACCAACAAGTTTGTATGATACGCGATCAAATTCGTAATTGTACTAAATAAAATAGATAGAAAAAAAGTCAATAAAAAAACTTTATAAATCCAGCTATTCTTTTTCATTTTGCCTCCTTATAAAGTGGAAAAAATTTATGGTTTATTATAAATTAATTTTACGGCTTTGGTCGAGTCGAATTTCTCTGTTTTTCTTCCTTCGGTTACCCTATGGCGATTTCTCCTTTACGAAAAACAACTAATAGATAGTTACTCGATGGCCACTTAGTCCGCACTTCAATCCTTATAATAAATACACGCTAGAGATTTTCTCTAACACAACTAACCTATTCTTATTCGCTTTTGCAAATATAGTTTCAAAATATCCCCCACATTCACTCACGACATGATGTTTACTTACAGCGTAACTCCAGGGTACCATTATATGCCATTATAATCTTCCCTAAAATTTTAAATTATATATTCACCCTAACTTGGGCAGAAAAAGCAAATATATAAAGTGCCAAATATCAACGATGGATTTTTAGCCCCACCTTCAAATAGTGTTTATGACTAGCATAATGCACCACACAACAAATTATAGCATATTTACCCTTATTTGTCTAGTAAAGTTCTTTACACACTCCACTATCTGGCCTATAAAAACAGTGATTTTTATAACTTCCAGAAAAAGGTTGCTCATACCAAGTCGCTTTACAAGAACTTGTTCCTGGTGCATAAAACCAAAGTGCATGAGTTGCCGGATAATAATATTCACCCTTCAGGCACCTCTTTGCAAGCGCCTTTTCTTTAGTAGTTGAAGCTCCATTAAAAAGAGAACTATTAATACCAGAAAATCCCCCAGGAGACTGATATACAACATCATATATGGAACGAATATTTTTAAAAGTATAACAACTAGCAATCGCCCTATTAACAATCACATTACCAACCATCAGCATGCCAAGATTTCCTTCGGCTAGTGCCTCAGCTCTCATTAACCTAGCCATCAAATCCAATTCTTTAGAAGTATAATTAATTAACATGAATACCACCAATAAAATATATGCGTTTTTTCTTGAAAGATGAACAATACTATGCTATAATCAATACGTCCACAGGGGTGTGGTATAATGGTAGCATAGGAGTCTCCAAAACTTTTGATGGGAGTTCGATTCTCTCCACCCCTGCCAAATAGAAATCTGCTCCAGCTTTTGGAGTTTTTTTATTGTAAAAAATACTTTCATAAAAAAACACTATTTCTCTTTCGTAGTGTTTTTCTTTTTCTTATCATAGTATAAACTATTTAAAACTTTTACTTTAATTCCCTTTTCAAGTGCGAATTGCTTTCTTACACCCTCAGGTAATCTCTTTTTATAAACCTTCATAATTAACCTCCGCTCTTAACGGCACAATTATACCACAAAAATGCAAAAATTAAACATTTTTTTAAACATTTTACGAAAAAGGACAATTTATATGGTATAATTTAAACATTGATAAGAAAGTAGATGATTTAATGAAAAACAGAAAAGATGGTAAAAGAGTTAAAAATCTAGATGGAATGCATGGACTTATAACTCATATTAAACCATACAGAGCAGACTCTGATGTATATATCAATACAAAAATAGATGTTACAGAAATGGTAAAATATGTTGAAAAACTAAAGAAAACAAAGGAATATGAACATTTAACATATTTTCATGTATTTAGCACAGCAATAGCAAAACTTGTTTACAATAGACCATTACTAAATAGATTTGTAATTAATAGAAGGTACTATGACAGAAATTTTGTTAATCTATCATTCGTTGCAAAAAGAGAGTTTACTGATACCTCAGAAGAAAACTTTAGTTCTCTAATCGTTGAAAAAGACGACAACTTAAAAACGATCAGTGATAAAATATCAGGCAAAGTAAAAAGTGTTCGCCAAAGCAAATTAAATAGTGCTGACGATTTCATGGATAAAGTTGGTAAATTACCAGTAGGTTTACTAAGAATTATTTGTTCATTATTAAAGTTTGCCGACAATCATGACCTTATCCCAGAAAGTTTAACAAAAAACTCAATCTACCACTCTAGTGTTATAATGACTAATTTAGGTAGCATCAATTGCGGTTCAATCTATCACAATTTAACAGATTTCGGAACAAATAGTATCCTAATAGCAATTGGTAAAATAACAGAAGAACCAATGGTAGTTAACGGAAAAATAGAAATTAGAAAAGTATGTGACTTCGGCATAAATCTAGACGAAAGAATAGCTGACGGATTCTACTTTACTAAATCGTTAGAATATTTTAGATATGTTTTAGAACACCCAGAACTTCTAGAAGAAAATGCCAATGTAGCCATTGATATAAAAAAATAAAAATTGATACTCAAATCAGAGTACCAATTTTTTTTATATTATCAAATATTATTAGTTTTGCCATGCCATTTATAGTTTACTACTTCAGGAATATCAACACCATTTTCAACAATATACTTTTCATGATAACTTAACGTATCATTGCATTTTTTTTGCAAAGCATTTCGCTGCTTAACATTAACTTTAACATACTTTAAAACATCCAAAACTAAATGATAGCGATCAATTCTATTTCTTACACGCATATCAAATGGAGTTGTTATAGTCCCTTCTTCAATATAACCATGAACATGTAAATTTCTATTAAATCTTTTATAAGTAAGTTGATGTATTAAATCAGGATAACCATGGAATGCAAAAATAATAGGTTTATCTTTAGTAAAGATTGCATCATATTCATCATTAGTTAAACCATGGGGATGATCAACATTCGAAACGAGTTTCATTAAATCCACAACATTAACTACCCTAATTTTTAAATCAGGAATGTTATCACGCAAAATATCAGTTGCAGCAAAAACCTCTAATGTTGGTGTATCTCCAGCGCCTACTAAAACAACATCTGGATCCACGTCACTAGCCCAATTTAAAATTGAAATACCTTTACTACAATGTTCTTTAGCTTCATCCATATTAAGCCACTGCAAACTAGGATGCTTAGAGGCAATTACAACATTTATATAATTTTTGGTTTGAATAACATGTTCAAAAGTGCATAACAATGTATTAGCATCAAAAGGTAGATATATTCTTACTATATCTGGTTTCTTAGTAACTATATGATTTAAAAAACCAGGATCTTGATGAGTAAAACCATTATGATCTTGCTGCCAACAATGGCTTGTTAAAATATAATTTAATGAAGGAATATCCTTTCTCCAACTAATTTCTTTACACATTTTTAACCATTTTGCATGTTGACTTGCCATAGAATCAACTATTCTTATAAATGCTTCATAACTATGTAAAAAACCAAACCTACCAGATAAAATATATCCTTCCAGAAGTCCTTCACAAACATGCTCAGACAATATACTATCAACTACCTGTCCACTTTTAGAAACGTATTCATCATTTTTCAAAACAGGCAAATTCCAGCGCCTATTAGTCACCTTAAACACCTCATTAAACCTATTTGAAAGTGCTTCATCTGGTCCAAAAATCATAAAATCAGGATTCATTTTTACAATTTCTTTAACATAAGACCCCAAACTATACATGTCACTATTATAAATGCTACCATGCTGCATAATATTAATTTTATAATTAGTAATATCTGGCATTAGCAAGTCGTGCTTTAATCCCTGATTTGTTACTAATGAGTCACTCATTCTTTTATGACCTTTTGGCATTTTCGATACAATTGTATCTATTATACTTCCATCTTGATTAAATAATTCATCGACTTTATAACTTTTCAACCATCTTTCTAAAATCTCTAAATCGTTATCATTTTTTATAGAGAAAGGTATTTGATGTGATCTAAAACTTCCTTCTATAGAATGACCATCATAACTTTTAACTCCAGTCCAACCTTTAGGAGTTTTCATTATTATCATAGGCCATTTAAATTTAAATCTATTATCAGTTTTTGCCAGACTTTTAATAACTTTTATTTTGCCAATGATTGTATCTAAAATATTTGCCATTTGTCTATGACACTCCATAATATCCTTATTAAAAGCATCAAATATAAAAGGCTGATAACCTAATGCAGTAAAATAGTTTTTTAACTCTTCATCAGTAAATCTCGAAAAAATAGTTGGATTAGCTATTTTATATCCATTAAGATGTAAAATTGGCAACACCACGCCATCAGTAACAGGATTGATAAGTCTATTTATATTCCAAGAAGCCGCTAATGGACCGGTTTCGGCTTCACCATCACCAATAACACAAGCTACAATAATTTTCGGATTATTTAAAGCAGCCCCATAAGCATGAGATAAACTATATCCTAATTCTCCACCTTCATTAATACTGCCTGGCGTTTCTGGTGAAACATGACTTGATACACCACCTGGAAAACTAAATTGTTTACATAATTTTATTAGTCCACTTTCATCATTAGTTATTTTCGGATAATACTCAGAATATGTTCCTTCAATATAGGAGTTTGAAATTAATGCTTGACCGCTATGTCCAGGACCTGACACATACACCATATCCAAATCATACTTAGTTATTATTCTATTTAAATGGGCATAAATAAAATTTTGCCCAGGTGCACTCCCCCAATGACCAACCAATTTTGATTTAATATCATTTATGGTTAATTTTCTTTTTAATAATGGGTTGTCTTTCAAATATAATTGAGCACAAGATAAATAATTAGCAATTCTAAATTGTTCATCAACAATTAATAAATCATCATTCATATATTAACACCTCTTTATTCTTCTTAATTATACTATAAAAAAACAAAATTTTAAATAAAATAATTTTTTTTAAAAAAAGGCTTTATTTTTTTTTAAAATGTGATATACTAACATTGTAATTTTAAAGAAATGCGCCAAAAGGACGCGCTCATAGCTCAATTGGATAGAGCGTTAGACTACGGATCTAAAGGTTAGGGGTTCGACTCCCTTTGGGCGCACCACTGAATCGAGAAGTAGCACAATTTGGTAGTGCACTTGGTTTGGGACCAAGGGGTTGCAGGTTCAAATCCTGTCTTCTCGACCATCGATTAATATAATACCATCTCGTATGGTATTTTTTTGTTTAAACTCTGCAACCCCTTTTTATTCTAAATTAATAACATCGAATATTTCTTTAAAATTATCCTCCATTATTTCAAAAGTAGTGCCCTTATTATGTAATTTTCCATAATATGGTTCTTTATTATAAAAATTTATTTTGATATTCATTCTTATATAACCATTTTCAATCGCTTTTAAAAAAGAAGTTAAATTTTTGAATCTAAACAAAGTCATTTTATAATATTTAAAATAATAAGTTTTATTTTGCTGCATATAAAATTTCTTTACTTTAAACAAAGCCAACAAAGACAGTTTTTTATTAAGACGTAAAGATAGCTGTTCAAACGACCAAGAAATTCTACTATTAATATCGCCTGTAAAATTATTTCTTATTAAAAGTTCTAGTTTTCTTAATTTATAATTAACGCGAAGTTTATAAGAATAATAATATCCTACATCCGTAAAAATATCACCATATATTTGTGCATAAAAAACTTTATAATTATTATCTTTTCTACTATACCAACCATAATTATTTAAAAGCCAATTAATTAGCAACGGTTCACTATCTGGAACAATAGATATTAAACCAACATATGGTTCTGAACCATCTAATTTTGTTTTTAGCTCTATTCCATCAAAATCCGGAAGTGATTCGTAATCATCTGTTTTGCCCAAGATATTTTCCAAAGTTTTTCCAGCCGAACTATATCCTTTACCTACATTTTTTATCCAATTCATACACTGGATTCTATAAAATTCATTACTAAGTCTTTTTAAATTGTTCATCTAAAACTCACCTCTATTATTTATTGTTGTAAAAAAAGGCCCAATTTCCTTTAATTTTTTATAAGAAAATAGACATTTTCTATTTTTTTTAGTAAAATTAAGATGGTGACAATAAAAATGTTAAGCAAAATAAACAATATTACAGTCTTCTTCGAACAAGGAGAAAAATTAACAATACCAGCCGACTACATAAAAAAATTTTATATATCCAATATAAATAAAAATGGTGACGAAATTCCATACGAAGAGTCCGGAATAACTAACAAATTAATTGCAAACTTTGCAATGATTCTATTTAATGATAATACTTTAAATCAAAATGAATTTAAAATATTTAAAGATAACAATATTTATTCAATAGCCATAAAATTTAAAAGTTCAAAAACAATCACGTTTATTATAACAAGTGCTATAAGTCCATTTTTAAATAATATGGAACATAACATGTATCAAAAAGAATATATTTTTAATAATAACAAAGCACTTTTAATATCGGAATACAAAGTTAAAAATATCACTTCATTATTTATTTAAACAAAAAAAACTATACATTTGTATAGTTTTTTAATCTTCTTAAGAAGAACATAAACTCAATGGTGGCTTCAGCGGGAATTGAACCAGCGACACAAGGATTTTCAGTCCTCTGCTCTACCGACTGAGCTATGAAGCCACAATGGCGGTTCGTACGGGATTTGAACCCGTGATCTTCTGCGTGACAGGCAGACGTCATAGGCCTCTAGACTAACGAACCATTGGTTGCGGGAGTAGGATTTGAACCTACGGCCTCCAGGTTATGAGCCTGGCGAGCTACCGAACTGCTCTATCCCGCGATACTTTGGCGGAGAAAAAGGGATTCGAACCCCTGCGCCGTTACCGACCTTCCGGTTTTCAAGACCGGTCCCTTCAACCAGACTTGGGTATTTCTCCATTTTTCCTAACAGGAACAAACTGATTATAGCATACCAAATAACTTTTAGTCAATCAAAATAAACAATTTTTGACCGATTTATACAAAAATAAGTGAAAAAACTTATAAAAAATCGTTTTTTTTTAAAAAAAGTAAAAAAACTATTGATAAAATCTGATTTTATTGTTATACTCAAATAGTCTTATCAATTAAGACACAAGTGCCCGCCCGAGTGGCGGAATAGGTAGACGCACAGGACTTAAAATCCTGCGAGTATAAAAACTCGTGCCGGTTCAAGTCCGGCCTCGGGCACCATAAAATTATTTATTTGTCGGGCGATTAGCTCAGTTGGTTAGAGCACCTGCCTTACAAGCAGGGGGTCGTAGGTTCGAGTCCTACATCGCCCACCATTTGCCGACATAGCGTAATAGGTAGCGCAACTGACTTGTAATCAGTAGGTTGGGAGTTCGATTCTCTCTGTCGGCACCATTTTTTTGGAAGGATAGCGAAGTGGTCAAACGCGGCAGACTGTAAATCTGTTCCTTAGGGTTCCATAGTTCAAATCTATGTCCTTCCACCATTTACTGCCTTGTAGCCAAGCGGTAAGGCATCAGACTTTGACTCTGACATTTCGGCGGTTCGAATCCTCCCAAGGCAGCCAATTTTTATTTTTGTCCTGTTAGCTCAGCAGGTAGAGCATTTGACTTTTAATCAAAGGGTCTGGGATTCGAGTTCCCAACAGGACACCATTTTAAAAAATTAAAGTTCGTTTAAAACGAACTTTTTTTAAAATTCATCATCCATCCACCTTGGTAGTTTTTCATATAATGGTCTAAACCCCGAAATTGTTTCATCAAAGTCTGAAGTGTTACGGTAATTCATACATTTAACCGATAAATTAACATGCTTATTTTTTTCGTCAATAGACATAATCTTCGCAAAGATCTCTTCCTTATTAGTAACATACTTACCAATATCATTTACAAATGCCGTATCAAGTTCAGAAATATGAATCATACCAGTATAGCCATCTTTTAGGTTTACAAACACTCCATATTTCGTCCAACCCGTAACAACAACTTTGACAATTTGATTAATTTTATACATAAAGCATCACCAATAAAATTATATCATTACAAAACAAAGAAGTAAAATATCATAATTGAACAAAATTGCAATTTGTGATAATATCATTTATATAAAATTTAAATTTAAAAGAAAGGAACAAATAAAAATGAAAGAAAAGAAAATAAGAGAAATCATCGATAAAATAGTACCATACCTTAATAGTGATGGTGGAAATTTAGAATTTATAAAATTAGAAGATGATATCGTTTATATTAAACTAACCGGAGCATGTGGATGCTGTCCTCACAAAAACGAAACAATTAAATATGGTATTTTAGAATCCATAAAAGAAGAACTTCCAGAAATAAAAGACGTAATTAACGTTGATATATAAAAGGATATTTAATAATAATTTCATATTTGCTAGACATAGCAGTAATCAATTTTAAAATAAAGTTTTCATATTGAGAACTTTTTTTTAACAAATCATAAAATAAATCGGAATAAACATTATTTTTGTTTTGCATATCATATAACTCCAAAAAATATGTCGGATAAATAAGCCTTACAAAAAACATATTAATTGAAAAATTATCAAAGTTGTAATTATCAATTACACTAATTGCCTCATCAGTAGAAAAATCCGAGTAAAAAAATCTCATTTTTAAATATTCAGCAAAATCACGAAACTCAAAATCAAATAAATAGTTCACAGGATTGTAATATGAAAAAGAATACATAGGAAATTCTATCCGATTATGTTGAATCGACAAACCATTTTTTTGACCATACTTTCTAATTAAAAGATTATAATTATAAATGCAGATTTCAATCAAACCTATATAATAATTTAATATATAAAAGATATCTTTATTTAAAGATAGTTCACTTTTGTGTTTTTCTAATTGAACTACTCTATTTTCCCATATTTCATTCCAGTAATTATTTTCATTAATCAAACCACCAATGCATATTGGAAAATCAATGATTTCATTTTCACAATCACTTTCCATTACTACATATTTTTTTCCATTAAACTCTGAAATATAACTACCCTTCTTATTCATAACTACTTTCAAAGACTTTAAGTTATTACTTATTAGATAATTTAAAACTTTTTCAAACTCAACTTCATCACGATTAAAATTTGAAATAATATAAAACTTATCTAAATGTTTAAAATACAATAAATTATTTAATATTGCTAAATCATCACATCTCAAATCATAATTATATTCTATAAATTCTTTCATACTTTTATATATGAAAAAAACATAGTGTTTATACTATGCTATACGCTTACTATCACTAGGATTATCAAAAATATTAGTTGAATCAACGTTTAAGACAGCACTTTCTTCATTAACAGCACTATTCAAATCTTGATTATTAACTTTTTTTCCTTTTTCACGATATTGACTTATAATAGAATGAATTGAAAGTTCAGCAATTTTAATAACTTCTGTTAATCCGTCTTCAAGTTCCTGCAATTCAGCATTTGATAATGTTACGCCATCAACTTGTTGCATTGCAACATTAACAGCTTTATTTAAAGGATTAGTTATCGCACCTTGTGAATTATTATCATTTAAAGTTACTGTTTCACTCGGTGATTGGGCAGAAAACAAATTATCATTACCGCTTAGATTATTAACAATATTTTTTTCAGAAGAATCAAATACCATTGAATCATTAGAATCTAAAACAGTCTCAGTAGTTTGATTTACACTTGCAACATTTTTTATAAATTCATTATATTTATTTTTCATACTATTAGATTGATCAAAAGTTACAGCAATAACTTTTGGAGAAGCCATAATAATTTTTCCCATTTTAATCCTCCCACTTCAAGTATTTAATTTCAACACTATTACTATTAGTTAAAATAGATTTCATAACTACTTTTATTTTATTCCACTCATCATCAGTAATGTTATCAGTAACATTCATACTATCAGAAACTTCAGAAACGTACATTTTAACAAGACCATTTTCAACTGCTTCATTCAAAGTATAAAATAAATACCTCTTTTGAGTTTCTACAATTTCAAAATAACTAATTATTTCAGCTTGTATCTTCTCTCCATTTTGTTTTGTCAAACTAACTGTATTATTCATATTTCCTACCTCTCTAATATTACACATAAAATATTAACATATTTTTAATACTGTATCAACTAAATTTCACGTTTTAAAATAAAATATTTGCACTGATATGCGCAATTATTAATAATATATTCTTCAACAAATTTAATATTATTATAATCTTTCACCTTTTTATTTTCTTCAGCCAAAAAACCTTTTAATCGTAACTTACCATAAGCCCAATCTCCAACAATGTAATCAAAATTATCATAATAATCAGTAAGTTTATTTTCAACTTCTTCTAGTATAAATCCTTCATTGTCTTTAATTAACTCAAATTTCTTTCCATTAATCATTTTAATTTCCATAAATTATCCCTTCATAACAGAAACAGCAATTATAATTCCAATCATAATTTCAGTAGCCATAACACTTAACAAAACTAACGTATCAACAAAACCATTTCCAGAAGATATTGCTAATCTCAAAGGAATAACAAACCTGTTTTTCTTTCGCTCTGTGTCCGCATCCTCGACAACAATTTTATTATTTATTTTCTCTACTGTTTCGTTTGATAACTTTGACATATCATTTAAAGAAATCCCAAACTCTTTATATTTTTTTTCATCAAAGAAATCAGGCAATAGCAAATCATATGTGAAATTAATGCTTTCTGAATCAATAAAACCCTTCTTTAATTTCCACATTCTATAAAAATTAACATTATTATCTCCCATTAATTGACAAGTTTCTGATAGACCAATAATTTTATTTTCAAAAAATCTAACATAATACGTTACTTCTACAGAAGACAAATTCTTTTCACTAACCTTATTAAGTACCATTTGAAGTAAAATAAATTTGATTCTTTCGATAACATTATCATTTTTCTTATTAGAACTACTTAACCATCTATAATACTCGTCCATTAAATTGATAAACTGATATACACTTTTGGAACTAAGTCCATATAATTGCAAATTTTTTATAAAACTTTTTGAATCTTTTAATTTATAAGGATTAATAATATTAATCTCACCATAAATATGAATTAACATTTCAATAACAAGAACTTCAAAAATATGAGATTTATCATATTTCTCATTATTCTTTTTTAGTAGATAATTTTCAATTCCACAATCTATTGCTCGATTAACAAAAAAATTCATATATCCTCACTATCCATAATATATCACAATTATAAATTTATTTCTATAGGTAGATTAACTATATATTCAAAAATCCAGTGTTTTTTTCAAAAGTTGTTCCATAAATAGAAGGAATTTTACCATTAATTATTTTAGAAGATAATAAAATAGTATATTCAGTAAAAAAACTTTCATTTTTTATAAAGAAAACTTGACTATTAATTTTTAGATTTAAATATAACTCTATATGTAAACTATTTATCCCATAATTTTTTACAACGACTTTTATTTCATAAAGAAAATCTCTTATATAATTAAGTTTTACAAATTGTTTAGGACCCATGTTTGATATAATGGGATTTTGCAAATAATAATAAACAGGTACTTCCATTACTATATTTTGTTCATCTTTCTCAATAATATTAACTAAATCACCAGTATAACTGAATTCAAATAATTTTAATTCATTACAAATTTCTGAAGCCAAACTATAAGCATCATTAATTCGAAAATTTACGTCAGCAAGTTCGTTGTTATCGTTATACTTTATTGTTACTAAATTATCTATATCATAATTTTTTAAAATTGAAAGTTTAAAATTATCAGATAACGATTTTGTCAAATTTTGCTTTACTACTGGCTCGATTAATGAAATTAGTCCTGAACTAAAATTTGATGAAATATCCAAATATAATATTAAAGTTAAAAGAAATATTACTAAAAAGAACATCATTCGTATATTTAAATTTTTCTTAGTTTTAAACTTTTTCATAATTAATTATATGAAAAAAGACTATTTAAAATAGTCCCAAATTTAAATATTTGTTTAAAACAAAAACTGATATTCCTAAAATAATTATTACAAAAATAAATATTAATATTTTTATGGCAATAGAATTAGAATTGATATCATCCTGAATTTCCTTAAAATCATCATAATCTTTTTCCTTTATTGCCAGTTTTCCTGTATAAAAAGTTTCTTCATTATCGTCTTTTTCAGCAAGTTCTTGAGCTGCAATTAAATTTGGAGTATCAACATTATCATCAGGTTCAAAATTGCTATCTTTATTTTTATTTTTTAATTCTAATTCTGTAATCGTATTAATTAAATTTAAAAGTTCTGCCGCCTCTTCACTTTCTTCTTTAGGTTTGTATTTTCTATTAATTTCATCTATCAACTTCTCACTAGAACTCGTTTCTATACGATTAAACCTGTCCTCCTCATAAGAAACCTTTCGATTTTGCTTTGCTTTATCAAGTATCACATTTAAATCATAATCCTTTTCATCACTCTTCTTATAGGCAACCCCAGCATCAGCATTAGTCGATTCAACACTTATCGATTTTCTTTTTGGAATATTATCTCTATATTTTTTGTCTAGCATTTCTCTTATTTGGTCAACATCAATACTTCGCGCATTATCTTTAAGAACAGAAACATTTGAATCAACATCGAATTTATCATAATCACTTGAACTATTGCTTTCATACAAACCTGAGTATTTATCGACTCTTCTCTTTAATTCTGGCGTTTCATCTGCATATTTATCCATTCGATTCACGTTATCACCTACTCAATATTATAATAACATATTTTACACTATTTTTATAGTTTTTGTTGAATTTATAAAATCTTTGGGTATAATGATATTGGAGGAACTATGGAAAAAGTTACAGTAAATAAAGATTTATGTATCAAATGTGGTATGTGCGTAAGTATGTGCAGCGAAAACTTTTCATTTGATAAAGATGGTAAAAGTGATGTTATTAATGAAACAGTAACAGAAAACACAAAAAATACCGCAGAATGTTGCCCAACAGGTGCTATTGAAATAAAAGAAGTTTAATTTACATAAGCACCCATTATTTACAAAAAAGCTCTAGAAAATAATCTAGAGTTTTTTATGATTCCTCAATAAAATTTTTTCCTTTAAATGGCTCATCTAACAGCAAATTCATATAATTATTTTGTCTTAAAGCCTCATAAAGTGCAATTGCCACAGAATTGGAAACATTTAGTGCTCTAACATTATCACTCATTGGAATTCTATAACAATTATCAATATTCTTCTTCAGCAAATCCAACGGTAACCCAGTTGATTCTTTGCCAAAAATCAAATAAATATCCTCTTCATCATTCAATACAAAATTTGCGTCAGAATGTGGCTTATGCCCATACCTTGTAAAAAAATAATATTTTCCTTTACACCTCGTAAAAAAATCGTTTAAATCATCATACAGAAAATAATGACAGTTTTCTAAATAATTAACACCACTTCTCTTTAAATATTTTTCACTTAAACTAAAACCAAGTGGTTCAATAAGATGAAGGTAACATTCCGTCGCTGCACAAGTACGCATTATATTCCCAGTATTTCCAGGTATTTCCGGTTCAAATAATACAATGTTTATTCTACTCATTATCTTTTACCTCATAAGTATCCAAAAGATTATTAAAATCACTACAATTTAAAGTATGCATAGAACTATCTAAAATCTCTAATACACTACCATTTTTTAAATAAACTATCGCTGGAAACCTTTGAATTTTCTTATCAGTATCAAATAACTCATTTGCTGTGGAAACCTTCATTTTATTTGCATCTACATATAAAAATTCATCTTCCATATGATAGTTTATAACAGATTTTTTTAACTCCTTTTCCATTTTATAAAAATTATCATCGCCTGTAACGCCAAAATAGACAAATGTATTATCCCCAGACTCAACTATAGCATTAGATAAATCATTAATCGAAATATTCGTGACATATTTTGCAATATAACTATTATTTAATTTGTTATTTTCATAATTTCTATATATATTACATACTAAAATAGTAGCAATTATTGTTATTAATAATATAGTAAGTAACCTAATATATTTATTTTTTCTCATTCTACACCTCTACTTAATTTTATCATAACGCCAAAAAAAAATGAAGATTATTTCTTCATCTCTTTATATTTTTTATATAATGTCTTAAACATATTATAATGAACAACTTCTCTTTGTCTCAAATATAATAAAACATCAATAACATCCTCATCATCAGCAATGTCAATTAAATGTTCATAAACTATTCTTGCTTTCTCTTCTGCTGCCATATCCTCAGCTAAATCAACTACAGCATCACCAGTCGAAGCAAAAGTTTTAGCATCAAAAGCTACTCCATTAACGTCCATTGGATAAATACCAAATCCGTGCTCTACGTACGTGCCTGTTAAACCAGCATTCATAAGTTCTTCCTTACTAGCACCATGAAGAAGTTGGTGTACCATAATACAAATCATTTCTGCATGTCCAAATTCTTCTGTCGCAATATCATTTAATAAAGCACGCCCCTCATCAGTTGGCATTGTAAACTTTTGACTAAAATATCTTAAAGCCGCACCAAGTTCACCAGCATAACCACCATATTGTGTAATAATATATTTTGCAAGTTTAACATTCTTTTTTCGAATATTTATTGGATAAGGTAGTTTTTTTTCATATTTAAACATCTTTCTTTACCTCCCATGGCCAAAGACCACTTTCCCAAGTATAAGAACCATTTACATCTTTACTTAACTCTAAAACTTCATATTTTTCTGAATATAAGCAAGTTAATTCGTTTAACTCAATCATATATTTTTTAAATAATTCATATACATCGCGATCATCTGGGCATAAATCCAAATACAAATTTAAATCTCCAACTGCATGTGATAACTCTCTTATTTTAAGCATCAATTTTTCTTTTTCAGTTGTTGCTACAAGTTCTCTCGGCTTGTAATTTTTATATGGCTCATACATATCAAAAAACATATTACCTAAAATCAGTCCTTCTTTAGGCTCTAACAAATTATTTTTCTTTTCCAAATTAAAATATCTTTTTAAAACATCTTCATTATTAACACTAAATAACATTTTTTACCTCCAATATATCATATGAACTCTAGGCATTTTGATATGGGCATTAATCACGAATGACTAAAATTTTAAAATTTGCTCACAATAAATATGAAGTGATAATCATGAATTTATTTTATTTATGTCTCAAAATATTTAGTGCCAGAATCATAGATGTCTCCATGAATACCATTCGAACAGTTTACATTGTAAAAGGAAAAAGACTAATATCAACAGTAATTGCTTTTTTTGAAGTGCTCATTTGGTTTGAAGTTGCCAGAACAGCCCTTAATACAGAAATAAATTCTTTTCTTATCCCAATATCCTATGCAGGGGGATACGCAACTGGAACCTATATTGGAACTTTAATAAGTACAAAGTTTATTAAAGGTCACTACACTGTAACTATAATATCTAATAATATAGATAGTACAAAGATTAAAAAAATAAAAAAAGAAGGCTATGGAGTCACATCCATCGCAACCGAAACAAATTCCAAATATTTAATAATTGAAATCAATAAAAAAGAACTTAATAATCTAAAAACTCTTATAAAGTCCTTTGACAGTAAAGCATTTATTTACATTAATGAAACAAAAACTATTGAAAATGGCTACATAAAATAATTAAAACGTATCACTATTATACTTTGATTTATAAAACCATTTGCGCAGTAAATCAATTGGTATAACAGTAAAACTTATTAAAAGAATTTTTGCTAACTCTATAAATGTTAAACCATACGTTCTAAAAATCGAGCCACCATAATAGATAAATATAATTTGAATTAAACAAACAAACATAAATATCATAATAAACATTTTATTTTTATTTATTAAATACAAAAGATCATATCTTTCTGTCCTTGCATTAAAAGCATTAAAAATTCCCATAAATACAAAAAGTGTAAAAAAAGCTGTCATAAAATATCTATTATCTGGATTTTGCCTTATCAGTAATTTAAAAAACGGTAATTTCAAAAAAAGAAGACATAATAAAGAAGAATATAAACCCGTAACAAAAATTTCATTATACATATATCTATTAATAATATGCTCCTTACGACTTTTTGGCTTTTCATCCATATATCTTAATATAGGTTCCTCATACGCAAAAGCAAGCCCGGCTAGAGTATCCATAATCATATTAATCCAAAGCATTTGCATTGAAGTAACTGGTGTATCTATTCCTACAAAAGGCCCAATAATTGATAAACTCATTGCTCCTATATTCATTGTTAACTGAAATACAATAAACTTCCTAATATTTTTAAATATAGTTCTTCCATACAAAATAGCAAGACTTATACTCTTAATATTATCATCAAGTATAACTATATCAGAAGCCTGTTTTGCAACCTCAGTACCACTTCCCATAGCAAAGCCTACACTGGCTTTTTTTAACGCCGGCGCATCATTTATCCCATCACCAGTCATTCCAACAATAAATCCAAGTTCTTCAATTATTCTAACAAGCCTACTTTTATCATTCGGTTTAGCCCTAGCAACTATCCGCACACGAGAAATACTTGCCTTTAACTCTTCATCACTCATTAAAGACATTTCATTACTAGTCAAACAAATATCACCATTTTTAATAAGACCAAGTTCTCTACCAATAAACATAGCAGTATCAATTGAGTCACCGGTAACCATAATAAGGCGTACACCTGCTTTTTCAATAAGTGTAATTCCCTCTTTAGCATCCTTACGTATTTCATCTTTTAAAATTGCAAATCCTGCAAATATCAAATTTGTTAAATCGTTATTTTTAGAAAATGCCAAAACTATAACTCTGTATCCTTTGCTTGTATATTTAAGTATATTATTATTAATTTGTTCTATGTCCAACAACCTATCAATTTTTCCATTATTGTAATAAGCAGTACATTTTGGCAAAATAACTTCAGAAGCGCCCTTGAAGTATGTATAGTTCTCCGTTTTTACGCTTGAATACTTCTTATTACTATCGAAAACTTCTTTTGAAATAACTTTATCACCACATTTAAAACTCATAAAAGAATATAAAGCCTTATCTGTCGAATTACCAGATATTAATTTACCATCACTTACAATAGTATCATTATTTAAAATAATCAAGCGACCAATTAAATCAAAAAAGTCAGGATTTTTATTAAGTACAACTTCATTCTCATAAAGTTTTCCGTCATATTGCACAATTCCATTTACACTCATTTTACCATTAGTAATAGTACCAGTCTTATCACTAAGTAAATAATTAATAGAGCCTGCCGTTTCAATACCAACCATTTTTCTAACTAAAACATTCTGTTTTATCATCTTTTTCATATTCGTCGATAGAACTAAAGCAACCATCATTGGTAACCCTTCAGGAACACTTACAATAATTATTGTAACTGCCAAAGTAATTGCGGATATAAGATATTCACTCATCAAATGAACATTAGTAATAGTATCCTTAATCAAAGATATATTAAAATTATTTTGAATAATAATGTTTGAAAACAGATAAGAAAAAAATACCAAAAAAGCACCAACATAACCAATATTACTTATAATTTTCGCTAAGTGCCTAAGTTTATACTTTAATGGACTTTCAGCAGTATCTTCCTGAAGTTCAAGTGCAATCTTTCCATAAATCGTATTTGTTCCAACCGACTGAACTTTCATCAAACACTCATTATTAGAAATAATCGTTCCTCGGTATAATTTATTATTTTCATGAGCCCTACCATTAACAGCAGTTTTAAATGTATCGTTAGACTCACCATTTATACAGGCTTCATTTACAAAAACACTACCACTAACTACTACTCCATCTGCTGGAACAATATCACCACTATTTAACGAAACAATATCATTAACTACAATATCATTAATATTTATTAAAATAACTTTATTATTACGTTTAACTTTAACTTCTTTTACACTATTTTTAGATAATAAACTCTCAAAAGCCTTAGAACTTCCATATTCACTTATGCTTGATATAAAAGACGCCAAAAATATGGCTATTAACACTCCCAAAGTTTCAAACCAATCATTATCAGCAAATAAAAAAACAAATTTCAAGGCCAAAACTATAAGTAGAATTTTTATCATCGGATCGCCGAGCGACTCCAGAAACAACTTAAAAAAAGAATTCTTTTTAGTTCTTTTAATTTCATTATCACCATATAACGTACGGTACTTCTTTACTTCTTCATCATTTAATCCATTATAAACGTTCATATGTCCTCCACTTAAACATATGAACTTACATAAAAAAAATATGCGACATGCATATTATTTTTTTTCTAGTATTTCTAAAATCGTTGGAACAATCTGTTTCTTTCTTGATACAAAGCCCTTAAGTAACTCGCCCTCTTCTATACTTGGCAAACTATAAGCTTCAGCTAATATATCAGCAGCAGACCTATTAAATAAAGCATAAGAATTATTATTTATAAAATCCGTTACAAATAAACAAACAACCTTATAATCATTATTTACAGCAATCTCATCTAATCTATCAACATATTTTGAAATATCAGCCTCATAATCATCAAAAGTTGTTGTAAACACCTGACCGATACCTATCTTATATTCACCAGCAACATAATTTTTAAAGTCTTTATAAATAACATCATCAATACTCATACCTTTAATACTAACTCCACTAGCAAGTAAATCCATACCATACTTTTCTAAATCAACTTTAGCAATTTTTGCAAGACTTCTTGCTGTCTCTCTATCTAAATCAGTTGTCGTTGGACTAGCAAATAAAAGTGTATCAGAAACAATTCCACTAAGCATCAACCCGGCTATTTCTCTAGGAATCTTAACCTTATACTCATTAAACAAAGTATAAATAATTGTATTAACAGACCCAACACTCATATTTCTAAAATTAATCGGATTATGTGTACTAATGTTGCCTATGTTATGATGATCAACTACCTCAACAATTTCAGCCTCATCTAATCCCTCAACACTCTGAGCAGGATCATTATGGTCAACTAAAATAACCTTTTTTCTCATAAGTTCACTTGTATCTATAACACGAAGCATTCCCTCACAATACCCATTATTATTTAAAAGAGGATAATTAGTATGTTTAAGTTTATTACTAATATCTAAAAAGTCACTTAAGTAATCTTGTGTATTAAAACATACAGCAGATGCCGCTCTTCTAATATTCTTAATTGGATTTGATAAAATAATAGTTCTAGCAGTTTTAAATGTATCATATGGTGTAATAATGACATTAACTTTATTCTTCTTAGCAAGAAGTAACTCATCAGAAGTTAAATTTCTATTATTAATAATAATTAATAGTTTAACCTTCTTTTTAATTGCATGATCAATTATATGTTCTCTATCTCCAACTATAACAATTGACTTATCTCCAAGAGGAATACTATCAATAAACATTCTGTAAGGAAGTGCAACAGCAAGCGTATTACCACATATTTCATCATCAAACTTAATATAACTACTAGCATTTAATGTCTGTGCAATATTATCAAAAGTAGTATCTAAATAATTTGAACTACTAATAATAAGTTCACTAGCAATTTCTTTTAATGAAACATACCCGATAAACTTTTTAGCATCATCAACTATCGGAATACCTGTAATCTTCTTATCTGAAATATAATTATAAGTATCGTAAATTGATGTATTTTCATTTACATAATATTTTTTCTTATACTTTACATCTTTAAGTTGTAACTTTACATCATTTAAATACTTCGGTGTCTCTACTCCAAAAGTTTTAAGTGCAAACTCAGTTTCTTTATTAATCTCACTTAAAACACGAGGCTCAGATGCTACCCCAATCGCATTTTTTAAACAACTTAAACTTATCGCACCACATACACTATCTGTATCTGGTTTACGATGTCCAAAAATTAAAACTTTATTCATTAAAATCACTTTCCTATTTTCTATATTATACACTACTTTATTAAATAATAAAATAACAAACCACTCTAATTATGTTATAATTAAAATAGTGAGGTTATCATGACAAAGAAAAAATTAAAATTAAAGAAAAAATTCAAAAGAAGACTAATTATTTTGCTATTCATTATAATTATATCAATCGTTGGTATCAAATCATATAAAACATACAAATACCATCAGACATATGAATACAAACTACTTGAAAAAAATTACACCAAAGAAGAAACAGACTTACTTCTAGAAAAATTAGACAAAACAAGAATTGAAAAACTACTAACCACAGAAAAAAATGAAAAACTAATAAACATTTTAAACGAAAAATACTTTTTAATCAAGAATTTAGATAAATATATTGCTTATAGTGATAAAAATCCAGAAATAAGTTTAACCGAAGTCATCGCACTAGTAAATGTTCACAGAGACCAAGACTATTACGAAAACATGGAGATAACCGACACTTCTAAAGGAAACACCATGCTCGTAAATAAATATAATGCCCTAAGTAAAGACTATGAAGTAGAAGACTTAAAAACCATAAGTAAAACCTATAGCTATGGAGATAATAAAAAACTTAATAAAGAAGCTTATGATGCCTTTATTAGTTTAGCAGACGATGCTAAAAAAGAAGGATACACAATTCTAATTGTCTCATCATACAGAACCTATCAAGACCAAGAGGATGTATGGAAAGACTACAAAGCATCATTTGGAACTAAAAAAGCAGATGCATATGCCGCAAGAGCAGGATCTAGTGAACACGAAACTGGCCTAGCAATTGACGTTGCTGATTACAATGATAAAAATGACAAATTTGAAGCTACTGAAAGCTTCAAGTGGATGCAAACAAACGCCCATAAATACGGTTACATTCTAAGATACCCAAAAGATAAAGAAAATATCACCGGTTATTCTTATGAAGCATGGCATTATCGTTATGTTGGAATAGATACTGCAACTAAAGTATATAATGAAGGCATAACATACGATGAATATTATGAATACTACTTAAAAAAGTGAGATTAATTTCTCACTTTTTTTAACATTTTTCTTGTGTAGAAAAATATAAGTCGCCACTTTTTTGTTTAGTAAATGTACCATTTCCAAATTCAAATACATACTCTTCATGAACACCAACTTCATCACAATCAACAATATTAACTGTGCCACCTTGCGTTCTATCATCAATAAAATAAAGCTTACCATTTGAAATACGGGCATTACCATCCAATTCAACAATTTCACTCAAAACATAATCTTTTTTACCACTTTGAACTTTTGTTACCAAATCATTATGATCATAACCAAGTTCCAACATATTATACATATATTCATATTTTTTATGACTAGCAACTAAGACTAACCTAAAACTTGGACCAGTAGGATAACGATATAAATAATAATTATATTCTTCGTCAGAATTAATTAATTTTCTACTAACATATTCAGTTAACTCTTCATTACACTCACCAGAATACTCAATATCAGTACGATATAAAAGACCTTCTGCCCTATCTCCAATATAATAGACATTTAAATAATACAAGTCCTCTAGTTTACTAACTAAAAATAAGTATTCCACCCCATCAACTTTTTTATTAAGCTTACAAATATCTTCTTCATTACTAACTAAATTATTATTACTATTATCATTTGAAGAATTATCGTGTAAACTAACAACATTAGTAGCCAAAAGAACTGCAAACACAATTGCACTTAAACCAATACCACCAAACAACCACCATATACCCTTTTTCATAATTCACCTCTAACACAAGTATAAACTATAACAATCAAAAATGCAAAACAAATAATTAGCTTGCATTTTATTTTTCATTTGCTTTCATTTCAAACAATATATCCCTTAATTGCATTGCTCTTTCAAAATCAAGATCCTTAGCCGCCTTACGCATCTCATTTTCAACCTTTTGTATCATCTCACGAGACTCTTTCTTGCTAAGTTTCTCTTTGCTTTCATCCTTGACCTCATTAGAAATTAAATCTCTAATTTCCTTGACAACTGTCTTAGGTACAATACCATGTTCTTTATTATATGCCTCCTGGATACTTCTACGTCTTCTAGTTTCCTTAATTGCCTTATCCATCGCATCACTAATCGTATCAGCATACATAATAACATGCCCATTTTGATTACGTGCCGCTCTACCAATAGTTTGTATCAAACTTCTCTCACTACGCAAGAACCCTTGCTTATCAGCATCCATAATTGCTATCAAACTAACTTCTGGAATATCTATACCTTCCCTAAGAAGGTTAATACCAACAATAACATCATACTTACCAAGTCTTAAATCACGTATAATTCTAAGCCTTTCAAAAGTCTTAACCTCATTATGTAAATAAGCAACTTTTATATTAACACTCTTTAAATAATTAGTAAGTTCTTCAGCCATCCTAATCGTCAGCGTCGTAACAAGAACTCTTTCATTCTTACTAACTCTATCATTAATCTCTCCAATTAAATCATCTATTTGACCTTCAGTCGGTTTAACCTCAATTTCTGGGTCTAAAAGCCCAGTTGGACGAATAATTGCTTCCGTAAACTTACCGCCAGTAAGCGATAACTCATAATCACCAGGAGTAGCTGATATATATATAGCCTCTTTAATCTTAGCATTAAACTCATCAAACTTAAGTGGCCTGTTATCAAGTGCACTAGGAAGTCTAAAACCATAATCAACAAGTGTTTGTTTACGCATTCTATCACCATTATACATTGCTTTAACCTGAGGAAGAGTTACATGTGATTCATCCACAATAAGTAAATAATCATCACCAAAGAAATCCATCAAAGTAGATGGCGTCTCCCCCTCAGCACGAAGTGCTAAATGTCTACTATAATTTTCAATACCATGGCAAAAGCCAGTTTCCCTAAGCATCTCTAAATCATACTCACATCGTTCTCTAATTCTTTGCTCCTCAATTAACTTACCATTATCATGAAAATATTTTACCTGTTCATCTTTTTCCTTCTCAATCCTCTTAATTGCTTCAGCAAGTTTCGCATCACCCGTAACAAAGTGACTAGCCGGAAATAAAGTAATATGCTTAATATTTTGAATAACATTTCCACTTAAAACATCAAACTCACAAATGCGATCAACTTCATCACCAAAAAGTTCAATTCTAATACCATTTTTTCTCTCACTTGCTGGCACAACATCAATCACATCACCATTAACTCTAAAAGTACCACGATGAAAATCCAGCTGATTTCTCTCATAAGTCATTGACACCAATCTATCAATTATCGTATTACGTTTAATTTTATCCCCAACACTTAAAATAAGCATATTATTCTTATACTCTTCTGGCTCTCCAATACCATAAATACAAGAAACAGAAGCAACAACAATCGTATCTTTATAATTAATTAAAGCACTAGTTGCCCCATGTCTAAGTTCATCTATTTCATCATTAATACTAGAATCCTTTTCTATATAAGTATCCGTAGATGGTACATATGCTTCTGGCTGATAATAATCGTAATAAGAAACAAAGTATTCGACATGATTATTTGGAAACAACTCTTTAAACTCACTATAAAGTTGCCCAGCTAAAGTCTTATTATGAGCAAGAACTAATGTGGGTTTATTAACCCTTGCAATAACATTAGCAACCATAAAAGTCTTACCAGTACCGGTAGCACCCATTAAAACTTGTGCTTTCTTGCCTTCCTCTACACCTTTAACAAGTTCATCAATTGCCTCAGGCTGATCTCCACTAGGTTTATACTTAGAAACTAACTCAAACATTCGCTCATCTCCTAACACCAACTATATTAATACATTTGTTTGCTTAAGTCAATAAAATTTTCATCAAGTAAAAAACAAACTAATAATACTTAAAAATACAATTCTATTATTCCCATCTTTTACTAGTTAATTCAAAAAAAATAACCCTTAAAAAAATTGGCTTTTTCCACCAATTTTATATTAATCTCTATCTCTTCCAAATATAGCAAGTAATCTAATAATCTCTAACGCACTAGATAACACACCAGCAACGTATGTATAAGCAGCCGCTCTTAGCATTCTACTTGCTCCGCTTGCGTCAGTATTATCAGTAAGCCCTAACTCATTTAAATTATTAAGTGCTCTTTTACTAGCATCTATCTCAACTGGTAAAGTAATAAGCTGGAAAACTAAACCAAGAACATATAATGCTATCGCAAGCATAATTAAATTATGCATTTCTAAAATAGCCCCAATAATAAGTAACACATAAGCAAATGTTGTTCCTAGATTAACTACCGGATAGATAAAACTACGCAATCTCATAAAGAAATATCCGTCCTTATCTTGAATAGCATGCCCACATTCATGTGCAGCAATAGCAAGAGAAGCTACACTATCACCATGAAAAACCTCTGTTGATAATCTAACTGTCTTTCTAGTTGGATCATAGTGATCAGTCATCTTCCCTTTAGTCTCAACAACATATAAATCTCCTAGACCATTAGCTTCTAATATCTTCTTAGCAGTATCAAGTCCTGTTAACCCCTTACCATTCTTAACTACTCTAAACTTACTATAACTGGTACTTACATAAATCTGAGCCATTAAGGGAATTAAAATAGCAATTAAATAAAGTAAATCCATCTATACCTCCTTATAGGTAGTGCCTTCCCTTGTATCAATCAAAATAATTCCCTTTGCTTTAAGTTCATCTCTAATTGTATCTGCAAGTTCAAAATCACGTTTCTTCTTCGCATCATTTCTAGCCTCAATTAACTTCATAATCTTATCATGATCTGCACTTACCTTCTTCTCAGCAACTAAATTCAAACTTAAAACTTTATCAAAATTTCTAAGTAACTCTAACTTAGTATGACCATTAACCATCTCATCTTTAAGTAAATCATACACTAAAGTTATTGCATTTGCAGTATTTAAATCATTAGACAAACTCTCCATAAACTTATCATTATAAGAAGCAAACTCTCCTTCATCTAAGTCTCCCTCATCCTTAATTAAACCAATACGATTAATAAGTTTATCATACTGTGCTTCAACTTGATTAAGAGCTTCATAAGAGAATACTAACTGCTTACGATAATGACTCTGTAAGCACATAAGTCTAAATGCAAGTGGATTATACCCCTTTTCCATAAGAACACTTACTGATAATACAGCTCCCTTACTCTTACTCATCTTACCAGTCTCATCCATTAAATGTTCATTATGAAACCAATAATTACACCACTTATGACCTAAATAAGCCTCACTTTGTGCTATCTCATTAGTGTGATGTGGAAAAATATTATCTACTCCTCCACCATGAATATCTAAGTGCTCACCTAAATATTTTAAACTAATACCAGTACACTCAATATGCCATCCTGGATAACCAGTTCCAAAAGGTGAATCCCACTTTAGATCTTGATCTTCAAACTTACTTTTAGTAAACCATAAAGCAAAGTCTGCCTGATTACGCTTACTATCATCATAATCAACACCATCTCTAACACCAACAACCATATCATCTTCTTTATGATTAGTTAATTTATAATAATCTGTAAGCTTACTAACATCAAAATAAACATTTCCTCCAGACTTATAAGCATAACCTTTATCAAGTAAAACATTTATTATCTTAATATATTCATCTATATTATCAGTAGCGGGACTAACAACATCTGGTCTTCGACAGTTAAGCACATCAAAGTCCTTAAAAAATGCATCAGTATAAAACTTAGCAATATCCATTACACTCTTATGCTCTGCCTTAGCACTCTCAACCATTTTATCCGCACCACTATCACTATCACTTTTTAAATGTCCGACATCAGTAATATTCATAACTCTCTTAACATCATATCCTAAATATCTAAGTGTCTTATCTAAAATATCATGTCCAATATAATTACGCATATTACCTATATGAGCATAATGATAAACAGTTGGGCCACATGTATAAAACTTTACCTTTCCTTCTTCATAAGGAACGAACTCTTCTACAGTTCTAGTTAATGTATTATATATTTTCATAATGCCTCCTAACAAATATTATAACACAAGCCCTAACTAGCCGCAAACCCTACTTTAGTACCAACCTCTTCATCAATTAAAAACATCACGGACTTATCTAAATAAAGCCTTTCATTCATATTATTTTCAATATACCCCTTATCCTTCATCATCCTAATTATATTATCCAAAACTCTTCCCCTCTTATTATAATTATCAAATACCACCAAAGAAAAAGGATTATCACTAATCTTGTTATATAAATAATTAGTACTCACAAACTTATTTAAACTATACTCATCATTATAAAGAGCACAATCTATATCAATCACATTAACCCCTAAACACTTACCTATATCAAATGGAGCATGTCTTTTATCATCACTACCACTAAACACCATATACTTACTTTTATCCCTGCACTTAAACATCTTAACAACATTATCAGCAAGCACCTCTGAATACTTATCACTAAGCACCGCCCTTACCTTATCCAAATTCTCATCACTGACTAAAGAAATATTACACCTCTTGCTTATTACTTCATACACATCTTCCTTCGTAAGTATACGTTTTTTACCTTCTAAAGCTATCTTAGATAAACTAGTATCTAATATATCTATAGACTTATCAGGATTATAACTATTAGGTAAATACTTATCACACAAATCTACTAAATACTTAATAACATTAGAATTAATCTTCAAATTATAAAATTCTTCATAACTCTTCTTTAACTTATTTAATATTGTAACAGTATCCTTTAAACTAGGCTCATTAACAATTACCTTCGCAAACCTTCTCACAAAAGCCCCATCTTTCTTTAAATACTCATCATACTCCCTTTTAGTAGTAGCTCCAATAATCTTTAAATCATTCCTAGCTAAATAAGGCTTTAAAATATTAGCACCATCAACTCCAGCCTCACTAGAACCTGTCTTCATAATCGTATGAATCTCATCAATAAATAAAATAATATTCCCATTACGAATAACCTCATTAATAAGCCCATTTACTCTCTCTTCAAACTCACCACGATACTTAGTACCCGAAACCAAACTAGAAGTACTAACCAAATAAACTTCTTTCCCCTTTAATCTATCTGGCACATTTCCACACTTTATCCTCCTAGCAAGTTCATATGCAATCGCCGTCTTGCCAACTCCGGGATCACCAACAAGTAAAGGGTTATTCTTACCCTTTCTTAAAAGTATCTCCATCACTTCATCAAGTTCTTTATCTCTTAAATAAATCTTATCTATTTCCTTATCAGTTAAACATACCCCAATAGATGAAAGCATCTTTGGCTTATCAAGTTCCTTAACAAGTGCATCTGTATCAACTCCCATATTATAAGCCACTCTAAGTGCTATCCCATCACTTTCCCCAAACAAAGAAGAAAGTAAATATAACTCATCCATTTCCTTATGCTCATCATAACTTTTATTATAAGCATTATCAATAACTAATTTAAGAAGTGGTGTATATAAAATAACTTCACTTTTCTTAGAAGCCTGACCAATTAATCTAACAAGTTCATCCCTAAAACCAGCATAAGTCAAATTAAACTTATAACATATTTTCTTTACTCTATCCCTTTTTAGCAAAGCAAGAAGCAAATGTTCCGTCCCAACATAAGGATGCCTTAAATTAAGCATCTCTCCCTCTGCAGACTTTAATATCATACAAACATCTTTATTAAAACACTTGTCCATAAAAAAATCCTCCTTTTATATCTTATGATATAATGCGGAAGATTTATCAAATATATTCAAAAACAATTATCTAACCTTAATCTATCTGCAAGAGTTGCTATAAACTCAGAATTAGTAGGTTTAGCTCTATCATAATCTACAGAATGTCCAAACAAAGACTCCATCAAATCATAATCTCCTCTACTCCAACTAACCTCAATCGCATGTCTAATTGCTCTTTCAACTCTACTAGACGTTGTATCATACATTGAAGCAACCTCAGGATATAACTCCTTTGTAATTGCTCCTATCATCGATGGATTCTTATACATCAAACTAATACTATCCCTAATATAAGAATAACCCTTAATATGAGATGGAATTCCTAAAGAATGTAACATATCAGTAATCGCCCCATTTAAAGACTTATCATCAAGAAATAATTCCTTACTACTAGTTCTATAAACCTCTCTCACTCTTGAATACAAAGAAGCCATATCATAAGGCTTAAGCATATAATAGTTAACACCCTCATCCATACATTTATTAATAACTAAAGTAGAGTTTATATTAGTAGTAACAATACTCTTAACATTTATCCCCTTCTTACGAATAGTTTCTAAAACACTTAAACCATCCAACTTTGGAATAATTAAATCCATGATAAGTACATCAAAATCATGTGCACGCTCTTCAATTATTTTAACTGCCTCTACTCCATCATTTGCACTTAAAACGACCTCAATATCACCACAATCACTAAAATACTTCTTTACGTCATTAACAGCATCACTACTATCATCAACCATAAAAACACGTATTTTATTCATTCTTTAATTTTCCATATCGTACTAACACACAAATCAATTATAATACAAACTTCGTCATAACCATAGAAATTATTTTGTAAACAATTGTAAACAAACGTAAACTTTTGTCGAATTATAATTTATTTACACACTCTTTTACATCATCTTTACTAAGGTTTTTACTCATAACTCCTGTAAAACCATCATTAAGAAGTTCCTTCTTCATATTAAAATTAATCTCATTACAAAGCACAACCACTGGGCACTCTATGCTCTCCTTCTTTATCTTATAAATAAAACTTCTAGCATCTATTTTCTCCATATCCTCATCAATAAATACTAAATCATAACGTACCTCACTTCTAAGTTCATTAAGTAAATCCAAAGTAACATCAAAAATATGAACATCACAATCTCTCTTTAAAGTATTCTTAATAACCTTTACACTCTTATCACTTAAACTAACAACACCTATACGTTTCTTACTAAGTAAAGTTTCATTATACTTATCTATAACCTTATCCTCACTAGACTTCTCCCCAAAAGCTATTCTTTGATCCAAGATAATCTGTACTTTAGTCCCTTTACCATTCTCACTATTAATTGATATAGTTCCTCCAAGTAAATTAAGCATCTTACGAACAACAGAAAGACTAACTATCTTATTATCAATATTTTCAATATCACTATCACTCATCTCATTATGATTAGTCATAATCTCATTATGCTTTAAAATATCAATTCCACATCCAGAATCCTCAACAACCAAAATAAGTCTGCACACATCATACTTAATAATCGCACTAGCTCTAAACTCAACAAAACCCTTATTAGTATACTTTAAAGCATTATCCAAAACAGAATTTAATATCTGCTTAACCTTCATTGAATCTCCAAATAAATACTCTGGCATTCCTTCACTTAAAACAAATCTATAATCAACTCCATCATGTGCTTTTTCTTTACTACCTAAATATACACCATCCAAAAGTAACTTTACATTATACTTATTCTTAATATTCTTAATATACTTAGAATCTAATGACGAAATATCAATTGTCTGCCTAATATTATTTCTAGAAACATTAACAATATTGTTAAGCTTACTTACTTCATATAAAATATCTTTATTCTTAGTTAAAGAAGCAATATTATTACTTATAACCTCTACTTTATCAAGCTTATCCTTAATATCCATTGTAACAACATTTAAAAAATTACTCTTTTCATTACTAGTCTGCTCAGATAAATTTCTTGCCTTCTGCACCTCAGCAAGTAATTTTAAGTCAGGATTCTCAATAGTAAAATACATAATAAATAGTACTAAAGTTTCCATAGAAGTAGTAAGAGTAACCTGCGGATTAAGTCTTTGAATAAACGCAATTACAATATTAAAAACCGTAAAAGCAAAAAATGGAATTGCTTTTGTAATATCAATCTTCTTAAAACAAACTAACGTCGTAATAATACTAAGCGTAATAAGAACTGTACCTACATTATAAACATAATCACAAGATGGTCCAGTCGCAAAACCTACCGCTGTAGTAATCGGTAAAGCAAAAATTACAAAAATACTAAAAATCAAAAATGCCAAACTAAATTTTTTAACCTTATCAAAAATACTTTCTTTGTCACTTAAACACAACGAATAAATATAAAGACTCATCATAATGGTAAAACAAGTTAAAGTACTCATAAAAGTCTTTGTAAAAAAATGAGATATCGGACTATTTTCTGGAAAAGTAAACCCAACAATAGAACACATAATCTCTCCAACAAGCCCAATTAAATTAACAATAAGCAAAATAGAATAATATTTTGTCTCCCTCGTCTGTAAATGATTCTTCTTAAAATAAACCAAATTTAAAACAAACGAATAAATAAGTGAAAAACCAATAATATAAATATATTTCATACAAGCCTCCTATAATAAAATATTATCACAAAAAAAAAGATAAGTCTATTTCTTTAAGACTTTATCTTTACCTTTAGTATTAACATATAAAAGGTTCTTCACACTTAAACACTTAGAACTATAACCTTCTTCAATCAAAGGATGAATATCTCTCTTACCACTAGGTGCAACTGGAAAACCTTCTTCTATACTTCTAACACGTACATATAACTTATCTAACAACTCTGGGCTAAACTTAGATTTCAATCTCTTACTTAAACTAGCAAGGGCTTTCTCTTTATTTGCTTCAGGTTGTAATATAATATGCATAACATAAGCTTCACCAATATACTCATCACTAATCTTAACAAGAGAACCTGTCATAATATTTTTAGTATCATCTAAAACTGCATCACAAATCTCATATACAGGAATAACCTCTCCATCATCAAGAATAACATTATTATTAAGTCTATCCTTAATCTTAACACTACCACTTTTAGTCATATAAGCAACATTACTCATAACTAAAAATCTTCTGCCATCCTCAGCCTCAATATATGGACTATCAACATGCAACTTAGAAAAATCATCACCAGTATAATAATAACCCATCATATCACAAGGACTCTTAACACCAATAAGCCCTTTATCACCAGGTTTACGATAATTTCCCTGTTCATCCAAAATTACAACCTCAGCAAAAGGTAACACATTAAGACCTATTCCTTCCTTACTAAAAGTATAAGGTGGCAACTTTTCCATATAACTCTTAAATAATGTTGTAAATACTCCACTTGCTTCTCCAGTTCCACCACCAATTGAATAACAAACTGGAAAATGTAACTTCTTAACTCCAAACTTATGCTTACGTGCCACTTTATTAAAGTACTTCTCACTCCCCTTATCCATACCTTCACCAGTAATCGTTGGAGCAATTAACTCACCAAGTTGTCCATTACGATAACCATCACCAGCAAGTCCATCGCATAATCTTCTAAACTCCTCATCATGCTCTAAAGCATAACACAAATCATAATTAAATCCTTGACTACCAGGCTGATAATTAGCTCTATGCATTATAACTGAATACTTAAAGAAATCCTTATCATAAACTGGCTCCAAACATAAAGTGCACCCATGAAACAATCCATCCATCAAAGTACACAACTCCATATGTGTATAAACAGGAATATGACACAAAGACTTAATACCATCCATATTAGTTAAATTAGTTATATCTCTATCCTTAAACCTAGCAATAGTAGCATAACTTCTATTACTATGAAGTACCCCTTTAGGAACTCCAGGATTAGTAGTACCACTAGTATAAGTAATAACTGCAGGATCATCTAACTCACTATCATTAACAACATTATTATCATAATTTATTCCAATATCCTCAAAATCCTTTGAAGACATAACTGTTTTACTACTTTCTTCCCTAATCTTAGAAACCTTACTATCAAATAATCCAGGATGAAACTTATCATCAATCTCCTCATAAGGATTACCACCCTTTAAAGAATCAGCTAAAGACAAAACAACCACATTACTTATACTACTCTCATCTATCTTATCCTTAACCATATCATAAACATCATCACTAATAAAAATAGTATTACTCTTAGAATGTTCTAAAATAAATTTAGTATAATCCTTATCAAACCACTCACCCATAGAATTAAGTTTAGCCCCAATTAAATTAGTAGCTAAAAATAAATATACAAACTCTGGAATATTAGTAGCACAAACAGGAACCTCACTACCAGCACCATACCCCATAGTTTTCAAACTCTTCGCATAAGCATACACCTTATCAAACATATCACCATAAGTAATCTTATTACCACGATAAAGAAGTGCAGTCTTATCTAAATTATCCTTATTTCTTAAATAAACCTCAACCGCAAACGAATGATTATGAAAAGCATCCATATCAGCTATAACCATCTTAGCACTATCACTAATCTTTAAATCAGTTACATAATGTCTCTTCCACTTACGTGAATTCTTTAAAGTCTCATTAACTTCACTAGCAAATTTCTCCATATATTCTTTCTTACTACTTATCATAAAATAAGCCCCCAATCAATGATTTTATAATAACAAACTTTTATAAAAAAATCAATCAAACAAAAAAGTGATCCATTAAAATCACTTCTCTGTAATAAAAAATCTCTGATACCAAGTTAAAAATGCATAAATAGTATAAATCTGTTTCCCATAAACTGCACCATGGTAATGCTCATCCAATAACTTATTAATCGCCTCATTATCAAAAAATTCTTTTGAAAAATCACTATTAAATAAATCCTTAACTTTATTATAATATTTCTCTTCTCTTATCCACTTACCAAAAGGAACCGGGAATCCCTTCTTCTTACGCTTAGCCCACTCCTCCGGTATCTTCTCATCAGCAATCTTTCTAAAAATATACTTAGTCTGTCCATCACGAACCATATACTTTGTTGGTATCTTTTGCGACAACTTCCAAACCTCTTTATCTAAAAATGGTACCCTAAGTTCAACAGAATTTGCCATACTCATCTTATCAGCCTTAAGCAAAATATCATTAGGTAACCAGAAATTCAAATCAATATACATTTTTCTTTGAACATCATCCTTACCCTTAACCTCATCATAATAAGGAGTACATAAATCAAATGGTGATAAATCAGTCCTATACTTAGGCTTAAGTATTGCTTGTGCATCTTTACTTAAAAACATCTCAGTTTTATTATAATATCTCTCTTCTAAAGGCTTACTATACTTAAGAATTGTATGTTTCCCCTTAAAATAAGGAAGATTTTTCGTAATATTACCAATACCTCTTCTTAAAAATAAAGGAATCTTATCATAAAATTTCTCTAATCCTTCAAGATTATACTCATTATATCCACCAAACATCTCATCAGCACCCTCACCAGAAAGGACAACCTTAACCTCTTTTCTAGCAAGCTTACTTAAAAAATATAACGGCACTGCTGACACATTCGCACTAGGCTCATCCAAATGATACTCTACAGTAGGTAAAATATCAAAAAACTCATCAGCACTTATTACCTTAGAATAATGCTTAATCTTAAAATAATCAGACAAATCCTTAGCATACTCAATCTCTGAAAAACCTTTACCATCAAACCCTACTGTAAACGTCTTATTAGGTCTAGCCTCAGCAACTACATAAGATGAATCAACTCCACCACTTAAATAAGAACCAACCTCAACATCACTAATCTGATGATACTTAATTGAGCTTTCAATTGTCTCCTTCAAAACATTCTCATACTCATCAAAAGGCTTATCTTCCTTCTCATACTTAAGCTTAAAATACTCCTTAACCTCTAACTTATCATTTTCATAAACAAAATAATGCCCGGGTCTTAACTTATAAGTATATTTAAAGAAAGTCTCTTCCATATGATTAGTTCCATAAGATAAGTACAAACTTAATACTTTATCATTTAATTCCTTCTTAAAATCAGGATGTGATAAAAAAGATTTAATCTCTGAAGCAAACATAAATAATCCATCATTCTTATAATAATAAAATGGCTTAATTCCAAAAATATCTCTTGCCCCAATTATTTTCTTCTTATTTATATCATAAATTATAATTCCATACATTCCACGTAACTTATTAAATACCTCAGTATCCCACTCCTCATATCCATGAACAATTACCTCAGTATCTGTATTAGTTCTAAACTTATGACCACACTTAATTAACTCATCACGTAAACCTTGATAATTATAAATCTCTCCATTAAAAGTTATTGCAATCGTATTATCTTCATTATATATAGGTTGACTACCACCCTTTAAATCAATAATAGATAACCTTCTAAAACCAAGTGCAACATTATCATCAACATAATAACCATCACTATCTGGTCCTCTATGGATAATCCTATCTGCCATACTCTTAATAATCTTCTCTTTGTCTTTCTTAGACCTCTTATCATTAAATCCGCAAAATCCGCACATTAATCCTCCTACACATTAAATCTAAAGTAACAAATATCCCCATCTTGCATTAAATATTCCTTGCCCTCTAAACGCATCTTACCAGCTTCCTTAACCTTAAGTTCACTTCCACAATTTTTCAAATCATCAAATGACATAACCTCTGCTTTAATAAATCCACGTTCAAAATCACTATGAATTATTCCTGCACACTCAGGTGCTTTCATCCCCTTCTTAAAAGTCCATGCTCTGCACTCATCTTTTCCAGAAGTAAAAAATGTTTGTAACCCAAGTAAATCATAAGTTGCATATATTAGTTTATCTAAACCAGAGGAAGTAATACCCATTTCTTTTAAAAACTCCTTCTTATCATCCTCATTTAACTCTGCAAGCTCACTTTCCATCTTCGCACACACAACAATTACACTAGCATCCTCTTTAGAAGCATACTCACTAACCATATCTGTATACTTATTATGGCCTACTATCGCATCATCCTCATTAACATTAGTCATATATATAATCGGTTTCAAAGTAATAAAGCAAAAAGCTTTTAAAATTTGTCTCTCTTCCTTAGATAAATCTAATCTTCTAAGTGGAATATTTTGCAGTAACGCTTCTTCACACTTCTTAAGAGTTTGAAACTCTAAAAGTTCAGCCTTATCCTTAGTCATCTCACACTTTTTCGCAATCTTACCAATCCTATTTTGGACAATCTCTAAATCAGAAATTATTAACTCAACATTAATTATCTCAATATCCCTAATAGGATCAACACTTCCCTCAACATGAATAATATCACCATTTTCAAAGCATCTAACAACCTCAACAATTGCATCCACTTCTCTAATATGACTTAAAAACTTATTACCAAGCCCTTCACCATTAGATGCCCCCTTAACAAGCCCAGCAATATCTGTAAACTCATAAGTAGTTGGTATAGTTCTATCTGGCATATATAAATTTTCTAAATAAGTAAGCCTTTCATCTGGTACAGTAACAACCCCTACATTCGGATCAATCGTCGCAAATGGATAATTAGCTGCTAATATATTCTTCTTCGTAATCGCATTAAATAACGTACTCTTACCAACATTAGGTAACCCTACAATTCCTGCCTTTAACATAACATCATCTTCCCTCTATCTGCCTCTTTGATAAGCAATAATCTCCTTTTTAACCTTCTCTAAATCAGGCTTAACCCCTCTTTTATATAAAACTTGTACAAGATCCATACCAGGTCCCCTATTTCCCTCAATAATAAGTGGTCCATCTTTACTAATTGCAACATCCCATCCAATAACATTAACATTATCATTTACCTTAGCTACCTTATTAACCATCTTCTTAATCTCTTTCCAGTATGGAATCTTATAACCATTTACTTTAACATGAGTAACACTAGTCTCTTTAGAAACATTCCCCTCTTTATCTATTGCTTCACCCTCTAAAATTCCTTTAGCAGTATTAATCTTTACACCAACACCACCTTGATGAAAATTATCCACAATTGTCTTACCAGCGCCTATCCTAGCTACTGCAAACAAAATCTCACTCTTACCACCAATACACTTAGTCACTATCCTAAGCGTATTAATACTATTAGGATTTAACTTACTCCACTCCGCATCTTGAACAACAAGCTCCTCAAGTAAACAATTTTCTTCCTTTAACTTCTCATAAAAAGTCTTCATATCTTTAATATCACTAGAAGCTAACTTAACAACATCTTGTCCCCCTAACCCACTAATTGGTTTACGAACAAACTCTTTATGGCTACTAATAAAATCTTTAACTTTAGAAAACCCATCATCATAAGATACGAACTCTCTTTTAGTAAACTCACTAAAATTCTTATGAAAATTAACCTTATTTGAGAAAAAAGGCGCATACTTAACATTAGCAGCTAACTCATAAAACTTATTTTGATAACCAATCGTCGCATAAGTCTTTCTCTCACTAAAACTCTTATTATAAAATTCATAATTTAAATAATCCTGAAGTCCAGACTTAAAAACAAGTGCTGAAACCGCAGTATCTATAAACATTAAAACTGTACTCTTACCAGTTTTTTGTGAAACCTTCTTTAAATTATTATAATGTCTATTATAATTACCTTTAAGAGCAAATCCAATAAATCCCATGTTATCACCTCCCAAAATTATAACAAAAAAAAGGCCTCTTTAAAAGCCTTTATTCTGCTGTTTTACTTAAGGTTATCGTTTTTGTTTCAGTTTTAGTTCCTCTAACAAATGTAATTTCAACCTTATCACCAACATTATACTTATATAAATAATATTTTAAAAATGATGAACCTTTAATATCATAATCACCAAACTTAGTAATTACATCACCTTTTTCAAGCCCAGCCTTATCTGCTGGTGATCCCTTTTGAACATAACCAACAACTGCACCTTCAGTAATATTCTTACTTAAAGATATTCCATACTCTCTAATTAAAGCATCAGTATTACTTACATCTAAAGTACCAACTCCAAGCATAGGACGCTCTATCTTACCACCCTTAATTAAAGATTCAGCTATACTAACAGCATCCTCTATAGGAATCGCAAATCCCATACCTTCTACACCACTACTAACAAGTTTCATATTAGTAATACCAATAACCTCACCATTAGCATTAGCAATAGGTCCACCAGAATTACCACTATTAATAGCAGCATCAGTCTGCATAACATTCATAACCCAAGAAGCTACACTAGAATTACTAGCATTTACCTCAACTAATCTATCTTTACCACTAATAATACCTCTAGCAACTGTCCAAGAATACTCAGAAGCAAGTGGAGTACCAATAACAAATGCTGTATCACCTAAACGAGTATCTGCAGCCTTACCAATCTCCGCAACCTTAATAATTTTATCCTTATCTATAGATAAAACCCCAATATCACTATACTCATCACTGCCAACTACTTTAACAGTCTCCGTTCTATTATTAGTAAACTTAACCTTAACTTCACTAGCACCAGATATAACATGATTATTAGTTAAAATATATGACTTCTCACCTTCAGTCTTATAAACAAATCCACTACCACTACTTACCATAGTACCATTTTGATAAGACTCAACAACAACCACTGCATCATAAAGCTTCTCAACAGCATCAGCTATTCCATTATCAGTAACTGTTACCTCTTTCTCTAACTTATTAACTACCGTCTGACTAAGTGGTTTAAAATATCTAATCGCATAATACATACCAACACTACCAATACCTAAAGCCACCATAAATATTACAACATATACAAGAACATTACTTTTATCCTTCTTCATATTTCCTCCTACAAATCTAATATTTCTCTAAAATTTCTTGGAAATCCCATTGTATCTAGGACCTTTCCAATGTTAATAACTTTAAGTTTTCCACAAAGAATATCTATCTCATAACTTAACTCATTTATAAGAAGACGAAACTCCTCAGGCCTTAAAAGCTGCTTTAAAATAATGATTAAAGCAAAAAGATCATCCTTACCATAAATATACTCACCATCAGTAGTTGGTATATCAAGCCCATCATGATACCTAGTATCGCCAATTATCTTCTGCGTTCTATGATCATATAAAATATCCTCATGTGCACACAAATTACGATAATTAGAAAGTATTGGAAGATAAGTCAAAAGATTATTAATCGATAAATCATAAATATTTGCTATCTCCTCTTGATCTTCCCTCTTCATAACCGTATAAAGTTCACCAACAATACCAAATGATAAAACTTTCACAACAACCCAAAGTGGAATATAACCATAATTCTTTAAATAATGACTAGTAGCTGAATGCTGCGCACCATTAACCCTAATCTGACGTTTCATCTTCTTTAAAGTATCACTTAGTTGTCTCTGTTTATCTGGCACCTTAGTAAAATTTTCTGGCCTCAAGTAATCTTTCTCTCTAAAACCATATTTTTTTGATAACTGATAAGAAATAATACTCTTCAAATTGTTCTCAATAATCAACAAATTTTTAAAAACAATATTTCGTACCTGTCTATCAAAATTGAATAATGCATATAACTCTCTAAAAGTTGTACCCTTAATGAAATTACGATCCTTAGGACTCTTTAAAAACAAATGACGATAACCACTAATAAAGAAATAATTCTCACGAATAAGAATATCTTCTGTAAAAAGATAGTCATCGATAATAAGACCTTTGCTTTCAAGGATACTTATTTGTTCTTGAATTGTTTTAAAGACCTTCATCTTCATAGTCTCACCTATTATCAAATTATATCACACATTCCTGATAAATCATATAATTATATTATGAAAATTTTATGAATTTACGAATAAAAATAATTTATAACACCTTGAGTTATTTTCAAAGAAAGTTTTTTAACATACCCTTCATTTAAAAGATTAGTCCTATCAAAATAATTAGACAAAAAACCGCACTCCACCAAAACCCCAATAGGATTAAGCCTATCATACATATACTTACCACGCATCTCTTTTATCTTTCTATTAGTATTAGTAAAAGAATTTAACTCACTTTGGATAACCTCAGCTAAATGCTTATTATAACTATTATTACTAACATAAAAAACTTGTGCACCACGATACTTAGAACTCTCAAAAATATTTTGATGAATAGATAAATATATATCAGGATTCGTATTATTAATAATCTCTATCCTCTTATCAAAATCACTCTTCTTCCTTCTAGATACTCCATCTTCACTTAAATCATCATCACTACTTCTCGTTAAAATAACATTAGCTCCCTTTTCCTCTAAAGCATTCTTAAGAAACATAACCACCCTTAAATTAACATCCTTCTCTTTAACATTACCCACTTCGGCGCCACCATCTTTACCCCCATGCCCCGCATCTAAAATAATCGTTTTACCTAACAAAGGAAACGTACTAGAAGCACCATTAACCATCAAAGCCAAAGCAATTAAAAACAAAAAAGCAAACAATATATACAAACACTTTCTCATACAATAATCTATGAAAACTATAAAAAAAAAGACTATTAAATAGTCCACACAAAGTTACTCTTTAAAATCACCTAAAATCCACATAACCATATCCTTAACAGTATCAGTAATATCTCTAGTTACAAAACCAAGATCTCTCTTCACTTTCTCATTACTAAAATTCGAATTAGAAGATAACGTATACAAAGAATACTTAGTAAAAAGTGGTGTTTTCCCTTTAACATTATAATACATCTCATAAAAAGGTGCTACTATCTTAGCAATCATAATTGGTAACACAACTTTAATTCTTTTTTTGCCAACAACATCACAAACCAAATCAGCAAGTTTCTTAATCGAAACAAACTCCCCTGACATAATATAACATTCTCCCATTTTCCCCTTATCACAAGCCATAATTATTCCTTTTGCAACATCCCTAACATCAACAAAATCATATCCTCCTTTAACACACATCGGAAGTTTGCCTCTTACAATTTCCCTAACAAGTGCAGTCAAATGACTATTACTAAAATCATATGGTCCCAAAATACCAGAAGGATGAACAATACAAGCATTTAACCCTTTATCCTTAACCGAATCCATAACATATCTTGCAGCTTCAGCCTTTGTTTTAGCATATAGTCCAACTACATCATCAGGATTAAAAATAGACACCTCACTAATCAAATCTCCATCACTCTTCTCAGGAATAGCATGAACACTACTAACATAAATAAGTTTAGCATTATACTCCAATACCTTATCCACTATATTTTTAGTTCCATTAACATTAACATCATAAACCCTTGAATTATACTTTGATTTTATATAAACAACAGCAGCACAATGAATCACAAAGATTTCTGCGCCATCACAACCATCAAAAACAGAATTAAGAGTATCCGCCTTTGTAACATCACCATAATAAATAGAACATTTCAAATTATTAAGAGAACTTATAGACTCACCATTTAATACAAAAGCTCTTACCTCTGCATTATCATCATGTTCTAACATTCTAATAATATTATTACCTAAAAAACCACTAGCACCTGTAACTATATAAATTCTTTTCATAAATCATCCACCTATCTCATATTATATTTTTCATTATCTATCTATATAATATCACTTTTTTTACTAATTCTGTACTAACTAACAAAAAAAGTGCCTAACTAGCACTTTCAACAACATAATACTTACTATCACTTTTAATTAAAATTAAAGTCACTTTAGTATCATATCCCAAATCTTCATTATAACTTAAAGTTAAACTAACCTTCTTAGCATCACTTTCATTATCACCAATCTTATATTTAGTATCACTAATCTCATCAGCACTAACACTAACCACTAAAGGAAGTATCTGACTTCTCTTTCCATCAGAATTATCCTCTAAATACTTATACAGAGTATCTTGAACATTTACCTTAAAATTATCTCTACCACTTTCTAAAACATATTCAGTGCCACCAACATCATACTTATTTACCTTATTAGATAAAGTATATAAATCAGTAACAAACATCTTGGATATTGTTTTAGCATAAGCATCATCATTTATATTATCATTATTTAAAATAGTCTTAAGTTCATTAAAAAGTTCTTTCTGTAAATTAGTGGCATTACTCTTAAGAACATACCCATACTTATCAATCTTATCTATACTCTTAACACTATTATCTACACTATCCCTATGAGTTATATTATAATAAATACCCCCAATAGAATACAATAACACTAATACTAATATCACTAAACCAATCTTTTTCTTTTTCATTTCTTATCCCTTTCATCACTAGTAACCCCTATTAAATCATAAACAATTATATCATTTGAAATATCAATTAACTTATCTGCTTTATTCTTAGCATTAGCAATATACTCATCACTCAAAACCTCATTTAAATTAATTGCCTTGTACTCTTCTTTAGAATTATAATAATACACTTTATTAGTTAAGAAATTACCATTCGGAAACGCTATTACATTATCATCTTTAATCTCAAATATATCATTTCCCAAAGCATACTTATTATAAATACCAAACATATTACCTATCGTTGGCATAACATCAATCATACCCATATAATAATCAATTTGTTTTTCAAACTTTTTATTCTTACTCCAAATAATTAATGGAGTCTTTTTATTAAGCTCGTTATCATAATAATCATAAGGAATATATCCTTCATCTTCCGCAGTTAAAACCCTATCAGTTGCTGCATCATAATTATAATAATAATTAAAATCTTTTAAACTAATCTTAGGGTCATGATCACCATAAAATACAAATATAGTATTATCAAACTTATCACTATTTTTTATATAAGATATAAACTCGCCCATCGCTTCATCTGCATAATGACCACTTCTTATATAATTACCTAATATTGTATTTTTCAAATAATCCTTTTTTACAATTTCATATTTTCCAGTTATTTCATTATAAACTTTTGCACTTTTTGTTAAATCAATCTGCTCAAACTTATCATTATTTGCAAAAGGCGTATGATTAGATAACGTAATCACAGTACCCATATAATTATTATTATTTTCTTCAATATTCTCTAAAATATTAATACTTTGTCTAAAGAATGACTTATCACTTAAACCTAATCCAATAGTTTCATCTATATCATAAGAAGTACTTGAATAAAAATCCCTATAACCTAAAGACGGATGCATAACTCTTCTATTCCACATAGAAGCTTTATTACCATGCATACTAAATGTATAATATCCTTGCTCACTAAATAGTTTGGGAATAGTCACATAATCTCTATCATAATAACTTACAAATACAGTACCATTTGTTGCTGGCATCAGTGAAGTAGTTAACGTAAACTCTGTATCACTACTAGTACCAACACTAATTTGTGGATAAAAATTTCTAAAATACATTCCTTCACTAGCAAGCCTATTTATATTAGGGGTTATCTCCACCCCATTAATATTAGTATTCATAAGAAAATCAGTCATACTCTCCATATGAACAAATATAATATTCTTTCCCTTAAAAATATCAGTATATTCGTTATTACTTTTCTTAATAGTATTCTCTGCATAATAATCAGTAAAATCCTTAAGAGCAACGTCATATCCAAACATTGAAGTAATCTTAGGCCTTAATGTACTTACTAAATCATTTATTTGATACACAATAATTCCAAATTTATTAACAATATATTCACGATTCCACTGCTTAGCAAGTCTTGAAAAAGCAGTAGCAGAAAGCATCGTAGCACCTAAACATAAAAAGAATAATCCATAAATAAACACTCTCTTAAGTAAACTCTTACTATTTTCAAACTTAGCAACAAAATTAAAATAATCTCTATTAGTTAAATGCTTATTTACCGCAAAAAAAGAAATTGGTGCAAGCAAATAAACAAAATGTAAAATATTCATTTTTGCAAAAACTGCATCTCCTACTTCTCCAACTTGACCTAAAGCAGTAAGCAAACTAAATGAAGCAAAAGAACTATAAAAATCATAATACACGGCATTAACAATGCACACTACATCAAGTAACAATAACATTACAAAATAATAATTAAATTGTTTCTGTGGCTTATAAAAAAATCCAAATGAACCAATAATCAATATGGAAGCTAAATCAATAACAGATGCACTTATCCAAATACTGCCAGTTGTATAAATTCTTATATATAAAGTACACAAAAAAGAGAGAACCACATATGAACAAAACTGTCTATTATACTTAACAAAATCTATAAAAGAACTATAAAACTTACTTATCTTCTTTTTCATATAACCTTCCTTTAATGCATACTAAAAAAATGCATAAATCTAATCATATAATACATTATTATGATAAAAATTTCAAGTTAGAGCAAATTAATAAAAACTTACGAACAAATAAGTCCGTAAATTGATTTCAAATGAAACCATAAAGGTTGAAATCAGACGACCTTTATTAATAAACTACTAAATGATATAAATATATAATGAAAATACGAATTAGTACAAAAAATATAAATGTTGAAACATTTACAGTAACATTTATGGTATACTTTTATTAGTATGAGGAGCGATATAATGTATTCTAAAAACGAAGATGAAATATTTAAAATTTTAAACAGCAATATTGATGGATTAGATAGTAAAGAAACCAAAAAAAGAATAAATGATTATGGACAAAATATTATTATAAATAAAAAGAAAATGCCTTGGATTTTAAGATTTTTAAAACAATTTAACGATACCATGATTATCATATTGTTAGTAGTTGCACTACTTTTATATTTTTATGGATATTTTTATTCCCATGAATATACTGATACTTTAGTAATTCTTTTTGTAGTTTTTATAAATGCTATTGTTGGATTTATACAAGAAGAAAAAGCCACTTTAGTATTAAGAGATTTAAAAAAATATGAAACCAGCACTTGTAAAGTTAAAAGAGATGATAAAATAATAGTAATAAACACTAAAGAATTAGTTCCAGGAGATATAATATATTTAGAATCCGGAGAAACTGTTCCTGCTGATATTAGAATACTTTCATGTGAAAGTTTAAAAGTAGATGAATCAGCACTAACTGGAGAAAGTGTTCCAGTTCAAAAGAGTTCAGAAGTTTTAAAAAATAACTTAATTCTCCAAGAACAAAAAAATATGTTGTTTTTAGGAACAAATATTACTAATGGAAAATGCACTGGTATAGTTGTAAGTACAGGAAAAAATACTGAGATAGGCAAAATTGCACTATCACTAAATGAAATTGATAGAATAGAAACACCATTACAATTAAAAATAAAAGA